>JAABUL010000095.1_pt1 | contig 166922 bp, 205 predicted proteins | sample 5559151 | NCBI WGS metagenome assembly JAABUL01 (sample SAMN10711876, study PRJNA513368) | rock metagenome | isolation source: Antarctica rocks | place: Antarctica: Victoria Land, Pudding Butte sud | reverse complement strand
ATCCCCCTCCCCCCTCTTCCTCTTCTCCCCCACAACCGGTTCCGGCCAACTCCAACAACGCGTCCAATTCATCACCTCAAACGGCACCTGCCCAGTCGCATCGAGCTAATTCCAACACGTCAGTCACATCCACCTCTAACTTACAAACCAAATGATTACAAACAAGATAACTTATCACTTACCCTGTCAAGCTCACCCTGCGACAACTCCGTCGACGGCAGCTCCACCTGCCCACCTTCCCACCGAATCACAATGAACGGGCCCCGGATCGCGATCAGCATGCCGTAGTATTTCGAGACGAAACCGTTGCTGGGGTTCCGGTACGTCCATTCGCGCTCGATGCTGTGGCGCGGGTCGATCTCGATTCTACCGTCCACGAATGGGACGCCGTTGGCGCAGTAGGGCATTGTTGCGTTGGGGTGGGTGGCGATGGGGTGAGTGCAGTGGTTGGGAGCTGCTTGTGGATGCTTGACGAGGCAGAAAGCAGCGGGAGTAGAGTGTGAGTGCGACGAGATGGTACCTACTAAGCAGCGTGCCGCTGCTTCTTATATATGCCCATCCCATCCCATGAGAAGGTGTCAGCAGGAACCTACAAGCACTGTGAGCATGAGAGTTCATGAAATCTGGGGAAGATTTGACAACTCTGCGAGAGAAGCTTTGGCTGACCACCATGACCAACAGCGCCGATATGAGTGGTCCATACCACGGGGAAAAAAAAGGCAAATTGCTTGACCTCAATTTTCAAACTTCTGCGCATCCAGCCCGCTGAAATCGTCCTTCGCCCTCCAATCTTCCAAGATCTTCAAGAAAGCTGGTGAGCCACCGCCGTACGCAGCATTCTGTGCTGCAGACGCCGAGGGCGTTCCTTCGTTGTTGTCTGTAAAGGTCAGCTTGGTCAGTTGTGCTCCAACACCCTCACTCGATTGATGCACTTACAATACCCAGGCGTACACTCCTTCAAAAACGCCGCCCTCAACCCCACCAACTCCACAATCGTCTTCACCCACCCCGCCTCCGCCTCCTCCGTCGGCTCCACCGTCCTAATCCCCCTCTCCATAGCCGTGCTAATCACATACGCCAAATGCTTCGACTGCTCGCTCGTCACATGGATGAAATTCGGCGTCAACGCCGCCTGCACGATGCTGATCCAGAAGCAATTCGGGAAGCCGCGGGTGGTCCAGCCGTGTAGGGTGCGCGCCCCATTCTTCCAGGTCTCGGTGATGGTTTTGCCGTCGCGGCCGTAGACTTCCATGTTGGAGCGGTGGGAGAAGTCGGTGGCGAGCTCGAAGCCGGTGGCGTAGATTATGCAGTCGAGTTCGATTTCTTGGCCGTTGGCGACGATGCCTTTTGAGGTGATGCGGTCGATGCCGACGCCTGGGCGGATGTCAGGGGGGCTGTCAAAGGGTGCTACAGTGAGCTGGCTTACCCTTGGTGTCTATGAGATGAACGTTCTCCTTGTTGAACGCCTGGAGATACTCGTCGTGGAAGCAAGGCCGCTTGCAGAGCTGGTTGTAGTAAGGCTTCAAGCTCTCCGCCGTCTTCTTGTCTTTCACAATCTCATCAGCGCGCGCGCGGACTTGGTTCATCTTTTCAAAATCCGCCATCTGGCGTTCTGCTGCTGCCTTCTCGGGATCGCTCTGGTCGCCTGAGCCTCTGGCGAGAAGTTTGTGCAGGATGTCGGTCCAACCGTCCTGGACCATGTCGTTTTCGAGGATGCCACCGTTGACGATGACGTTGAAGTTCTCCATGCGCTCCAGTTGCCAGCCGGACTTCAAGCCCTGCGCCCACTTCGGGTCTGTGGGCCTGTTGCCGCGGACATCGATACTCGAGGGCGTGCGTTGGTAGACATAAAATTCCTTTGCGTACTTCGCCACATTGGGCACGATCTGGACTGCCGTAGCACCAGTGCCAATGATCCCAACCCTCTTGTCCTTCAACCCAGTCAGCTCGCCCGAGTTCACGCCCTTCGACTTCACATCACCGCCTGTGTAGTTGTAGTCCCAGCGGGAGGAGTGAAAGCTATGACCCTCGAACTTATCAACACCTGGAACACCTGGCAGTTTCGGTCGATGCAAAGGGCCGGCACACGGGACGATAAATCTGGCCTTGATGTCGTCGTTTCGGCTGGTCTGTACACTCCACATACCGGCCGCCTCATCCCATCGCAGGCCGTGGACTTCCGTTTGAAAGAGCGCTTTCTTGTACAAGCCCCATTTCTTCCCGATCAGCTCGGAGTGCTTTAGCAGCTCCTTCGCGCGAGCATACTTCTCCGTGGGCATGAACCCGAGTTCCTCGATCAGGGGCATGTAGATGTAGCTCTCGATATCGCACTGCGCGCCGGGGTAGCGGTTCCAGTACCAAGTGCCTCCACTACCCTTGCCGTCAGTCGCAATCATCAATACATAGCTCGGAACGCACTCACAAGTCCCCAGCCTTCTCAATAATCCTCAAACTCGTAATCCCCGCCTCAATCAACCTCACCGCAACCAGCTGCGCGCCATACCCACCCCCCACAATCACAACATCGACTTCCTCCTTCACCGGCTCCCTCGTGAACCCCGGATCGACCCACGGATCGACAAGATAATGAGCGAAAGGCCCCTCTGACTCAACCAGCTTGTACTGGTTGATGCCGCCGCCGTGCTTGAGACGTTGGTCCCGCTCGGCAATGTATCGCTCCTTCAGGGCTACGGGGTCGAAATCAACTTTGCTTGCCCATGGGTTTTCGGATTTCGAGAACTCGGCTCCGAGGTTGACTTGGTTCTGTTGGGGGCCGAGGAGATCGACGCTTGGGAGGACGTCTGCTGTAGCCATGCTTTCGAGTATATGTCTAATATTTCTTATGTGTACTGGTGAGGAAAGGCAACCTACTTCTCAAATACCGGCCTACATATCGAGCACCCAAAGCACTCTTAAATCCAGACCTACCTCTCAAGGCCGAGGCACAAATGGACTTCGGTCCATCGCGTTCGGATCCAGCAACAGCTTCTCCGCCCATCTCGACGCGTCCGTAGCGCTTGGAACGCCGTTTAGCATGCTGAGAGCTGTTTGTTGCCAAGTGGGAGGTCTAGAGATTGGTGCCGCGGCAGCTTGCCGAATGGCTGGCTTGCTGGAGCATCGTATACTCTTACTGTGCTTGTGTCTGGAGGCAACAGTCGGAGAGCTACACGCCGGCGCAGTGGTGCCCTGGTTTTGGAGAACGGTTGCGTGATACTTCTTCATCTGACGCGTAGAGGCACGCGTATTGTTCCGAGGTTCGCTCACAGTATGCTGGGGAGGTAGACCTAGAACTCCATAACGACATGCTGACTGTTTCCGGAATATCACCACGCGGGAGACATTGAATTGCGAAGAGAAGTTGTTGTTGTCGCGGAAAATGTACAAGGCAGAAAAGATGCCGTGAAGTGGAAGGAACGAACGTGCCACCACAGGAGGTCAATGCTGGATCAGACATTACAGGTAAAACGAAAACGAAAACGAACGACCTTCGCAGACGGGATGATCGAACTCATGTGCATCACCCTGAATCGTCACACGAACACGCAGTCCTTACGAGTGAGCTGGGACGAATTCATCCGCACGTGCAACGATATGTCACTCCCAATCACTCCTCATTGAAAAAGTATCTAGGTGTCAAGCTCTAACGCGAAGCAAAGCCACACACCAATAATGATCATCATATCGTGGCAACCATCACGCTCCGTTCCCGTCCTGCGCTCCACCATTAGCATCCCCGCCGCTGGCCAGCCGAGCCATCATCTGCTCCCGCAGAACTTCGTAGAGGAAGAAGAATTGTGACTCGCCCTGCACCATCATCATCCGCTGTTGCCGTAATGAGTCCACCGTATCGGCGATCGGATCCTGGTCTGGCGGCACGTTGTCCAGTTGGTTCGAATGTAGTAGCGAAAGTAGGTAGTCCAACGCGATGAACGTGCCTGACCTGCCCACGCCGGCGCTACAGTGGATGATTCGTGGGTTATCTTGGTCAGTGGCGGCGAATGACGCAGCGTGCGAGCTGTACGAGCCATTCGTCTCCGTCGATGTTGATGTTGAGCTAGGCCGGTTTAGCGATGCAGAGAGCCGGATCAGCTCGATAAGAGCGATACGATCTTCGCCTTCCGGAATAAGGAAGTCAGGCCACCCGGAGAAGAGAAGATGTCGAATCTCCATCTCGCTGTTCGGGTTCTCGGGAGTCCCTGTCCGCAGTCGCATTTTCCGTAATTGGCTTCGACTGTTCTCGTCATCCATAGCGGAGTCGAGGTGGACTTCGCCACTGAAACCATCCGAATTGTCGGCCTCTTCGTTAATGATCAACGGCGACTCCTCCTCCGTGAGCGGATAATATTGAAAACATTTCTCTTTCCCTGCCTCATGCGTCTGGGTCAACATGACTACCACAGCTGGACTTTCGACTTCAGCTGCTAGCATGCGGTAGAAGTGATTCACGCTGGTGTCCTTCGGGCCTTGCGTGGCAATGTATTTTCGATTTCCTAACTGTATGGGCGAGGCATTGATGTAGTCGTTGACGCCGTCTGCGACTTTTAACTTGACTCGGTTATTTGCGAACGGCTCTACGTTGACATATCGGTTTCGGCCGGCGATATCTTTGCCCGTGAGGCGAGACCATTGCTTCGATCGCGCTGCTTGGTGAGGATTGGCGGATGGCAGTGGCTGGGTGCCTTGCAGGAGGCGATTGCGTTGCTGCCATTCTAAATCGATGAATTTGGCGTGGATGTCTACTAGAGTGATTAGTGTATACACTTCGAGTTGTGTGGACAGTAGGGTGACCAACCTGCTTTACTTTGGGTCAAGAAAGCTGGGAGTAAGTGAGAAGTGGAGGACGTAGAGGAAGTGGCCATGGCCTGGGAGCGCGATAGGTCTTTGGTTCGTCTGCTATGTGCGCATCCGGCAATTAAAGCTCTGCGTGTGGTTGTGATCGAGTATGTTCCTGCTGATAGACGTGCGAAGGTCCATCGATAGATGTATGGGTTCGTCGTGGCGATATGGCTAATTTTTATGGTTTCTGTTGTAGCGGGCGCCGTACACACTCCGCCTTGGTGAAACGGTACTCAGGCAGGGCTGCTGGCGGCCGTCGAGTGTCGAGTCCTGAGGTGTGGAGTGGGGTGGATGAGTAGCGTTGATGGTATGAAGTGGTGGAGGAAGGGAATGCGGGTGTGAGATTCGAGGAAGAGTGCAATGATTGCAAGGCCTACAGTACCGTCGTCTGTCGTGATACCACAAGCGCCGCTCAATATGCGGTTGGTTGGTTCCAGCGACTGGATGATGATGTCGTTGGTTCGCGGTTGCAGGGATGGTCGAGAAGGATGATCCGAGGCGCTAGTTTATCTCCCGTATCGCCGCCGCCATCGTAATCGAGGGAAGCAGCATCATGACTTAAACCTCACGACGGCGTTATTGAATGTGACCGACGAGAGCATATCACAGACATGTGTTCTCTCTGCGTATGCCCCACACCGTAGCGACAAGTAGCGACCACGAACAACCGACACCATGGCACCCTGGCTTCGCTTGCTCGAGGCCTATATGGTACAGGCCCTCCTCCGGACTCCCTCATTCCATCGTGGAGTCGAGAAGGTAGCCAAAGGCGTACATCGCATCAGACACGGCATTCCTCCCGAGGAGATGGGTGGCACCAAGATCGATTCGCCGACCAACGAGGGCGGCTTCCTTCGCCACTTCACCGAGGAGGTGCAGACGCAGCTTGGAAGGGCGGAAGCGAAGACTGGAGAGACTGCAGTAAAGACGACGACGAGTGAAGGGGTACCCAAGGCTACTGGAGGCAGAGGAGCGGAGTGGGCGAAAGAGACGGAGGAGGAGACGGCTGAGGCGGCGTGGCAGACGGCGCAGAAGCAGGCAGCTCAGGCACCGAAGCAAGGCTTCCTCGACGAGTATATGGGTGCTTTGAGGGAGCAGCTGAAGAAGTGAATGTCGTGCATCGGCAGGATTTCAATGACGTTGACGGGCAGCACTCATGGCTCAGTCTTATCCTTAGCACCAGACCACTCAGGAGGGCTTGTCAGCTGCACTTCGCCAGACCCAAGGATCGACCGAGAAGTCGAATCAGGCATGTCAGTATATCTATACGATGCTACCCACACTACGAGTACGGCGGCCGCTATCGAGGCCCTTCGAGCCCGATGCTCCGCCTCTCGAGCCCCGTTCGAAGTCATTAGTTGAGACTCTGGCTTCGTATGGCTTCGTAAAACCTCTCGGACACTGTCTCCAGATCTCCATACGCTGTCGATAGCCAGCTGCAATGCTATAAGCATGATCTAACCGTTCTCATACCTGCGGAGCCGGAGCCGGAGCCGGAGCCGGGGTAAAAGAGCGAAAGCGTGCATGATTGGCGGGGTGCATTCGTGATGCGGCTCTTACGCATGTGGTGCATATGGTTAGGCTATTTCACCATGGCTCCAAGCTACACCGTAAGATAGCTCTCGAAGAACATCTTCTCCGCTCTCGACATCCAAAACCATCTCAATATTCCAACATGCCGTCAGCTCTTGTAACAGGCGCAACAGGAATCCTTGGTCGGGAGATCGTGGCGGCACTGGGCCAGGACAAGCAGACATGGCCGACCGTCTACGCCCTCTCGCGATCCCAGAAGCTCGAATGGCCCGAGAATGTCAAACAGCAGCAGCTCGACCTCACAGCGTCAGCGCAAGAGATGGCCAAAGAGCTGGGTAACGTCCAACCAGAGTATATCTTCTTCGCGGCCTATCTCGCGGAAGACAGCGAAGAAGAGGCCACGAAAGTCAACGGCGCTATGCTGGAGAACTTCCTCGAAGCTCTCAAGATCACAGGCGCAAGCAAGCACGTCAAACGCGTCATCCTCACCACCGGGGCGAAGCAATACGGCGTCCATCTCGGTGTCCCCAAGATGCCCATGGAAGAGTCCGACCGCTGGCTCACCGATTCCGACCGTCCACCAAATTTTTACTACAAGCAACAGCACATCCTCGCAGAGCAGGGTAGACAGCAAGGCTGGGACTGGGTCGTCACATACCCCAACGACGTCATCGGTGTCGCGAAGGGCAACTTCATGAACCTAGCCACCTCACTCGGCATCTACTGCGCCATCACCAAAGAGCTTGGTCAGGAGTTGATGTGGCCCGGCAGCCCAGCCTTCTATACCAAGTTCGACTGCTTCACTTACTCCCGTCTCCATGCCAAATTTAATCTCTGGGCCGCGCTGGAGCAGAGCCCGAGGGTGAGCAATCAAGCTTTCAACGTCGTCAATGGAGACGTCGAGAGCTGGCAAAATATGTGGCCGAAAACCGCCGCGAAATTCGGCCTCAAGATCCCAGAGCGGATGTTCACCCCCGACGAAGAATCAGGCACCATGTCCGACGCCGGCTCTGTCACTAAACTCATGGCGCATCCACCGCTCACCGAGTTCGCCGCCGAGCGCGGCCTTAAGGATACCAAATATACTGCCCAAAGCCGTGTGGAGCAGAAGATCGATCTGGTCAAATGGTCGCAACGTTCTGATGTCAAGGCTGCGTGGCACAGACTGGCGAAGCGCGAGGGGCTGGAGCAGGATGCTTTTGAGAAGGCTACGTGGGGTTTCTTGGGGTTTGTGTTTGGGAGGGCGTATGATATTGTTATTAGTATGAATAAGGCGCGGAAGGCGGGGTGGACGGGGCATCAGGATACGTGGGAGAGTTTGAGCGAGGCGTTTGATGAGTTGGTTGGGGAGGGGGTGTTGCCTGCTTTCCCGTGAGTATCGTCTCGTACTTGGTGATGGGGCGAGATTGGGTGGGTGGCTGCACGTGAGAGCCGATTGCTTGTGCCGTGGTTGAATTGGCGTGGAGATGCTGTCACTTGGTGACCATGAGCCTAACGAGACATCCACATAGGTCACGACGGAAAAGATCAAGCGTTATGCTCACGCAGGCCGAGAATTCTGTCAACATTTTGCGAGGGCGAGATCGATAGGCTGTGTATGCAGAGACAGCATAGGCGGCAGAGCTGATTGAGTGCTGCGCTCAGCGAGTGAGGCGTTGGGAGGCTTTGCATCAGACGAGACGAGAGCAGGTTGTATCTATGCGTAGTACACAGTCTCGATGTTCAAGCAGTGTTGTTCTACAGCCCGAGCCTTATCACATACGATGAAGCGGCGTTAGGGAACGACATGCTTGCTATGCGGTACTGACCAAGGATACAGGACCAGAAAGGCAAGACGCTGGTAAGGCGGGACACAAAGCTGACACTCGCAGGCAGAAACCCCCTGCACACTCTAGCAGCCCGACCATGGAATACGGGATGAATTTAGAAAAAAAAAGGAGTCTCTGCAGCTTCAACTCTGCTAATCAGGACGCTTCTCACAGCCGTCCGTTTGTATGATCATCGCCCTTACGAGCGGATTCGAACTCGTCACCTTCCGCTAGCTGCGGGACCGTGACCACTGAGCTTTCTGCACCGTGTGCGCTCCGAGCTTTCTGCACTCACTGTGCGCTCGTGGGATACTGGAAGGCTGGGAATGGAATATATTCGTGCACCTTGGGGTGGCAAAGCTTTTGGACTTGGTGAGTACACTGGTGCTTTTGGAGTCGTACTACTGCTTGGCAAGGGCTGCATCGCTTTGACTTTCTCCTCACTCACCTACTTTGAATCAAAAGGTAATGCCTGGCGAAACAGTCACCCCGTACCCGACACCTCCTTGGAAAGTACATGGAGTACCGCGGTGGCAACACTCCTGGCGGTTCCAACGCCTGGCAGCTACAAAACGATATTGGGGCACGTCACTGTGGCTTGGAACTCATTGGAAGAAAGCTACATACCTACGGTCCTACATACATGTCCAGACTGCCACCTGGCATCTGGAAGGCAGAACACTATGGACATCTACTCAGCTACATCGGCTGCTGCTCTGGCTCCCTCTTGGGTCCAAGAGCGAACTCATATCTCCTTTCCATATCATCTTCAGCGAATGTCGTTCGTTGGGAACCGGAGGTAGGGTGAATGGATCCAGGAGATGTACTTTACTCCTTTGCCCCATCCTCGGCTGCCATCCTCATCGACTTTGACCTTGGCCGCCCCTGGTGCGGACTCCCAGTCCCGTTGGAGATACTTCTGGAATCTGGCCTCGGCATCAACCGCCGCGTCATGAAGATCTCGGCGTGCCATAGTCATCGCGTCGTATTTTGGGTTGACCTCGAACCGCCAAGGTTCCACGAGGAACTCACATCGCCAGTTGAGCGGCCACAAGACTGCTGCCACACGCTCTATGTCATTCCAATAAGTTTTCAATTCCTCGACAAGGTTGTCCGGATTTTGCACGATTACGACAATTTGAATTCGCATGCGTACGACATTGGGAATGTTCTGCTCGAGGTATGCCAGCAAGTCTCTTGTCTTTTTGAGCTCTATCTCACCCTCTGGACCCATTTTGTTCGACGCTCTGGCGTACACTAGTTTGGTCCCGTACCCGGGCCAGCCGCGCGAGCCGTCCTTGCGTCCCAGCGTTGCTGGAATATTGAACCACGCTGTCACCTCGTGAGGTTGATCAGATTCGTGGTCTAGCCATTCTGGTCCCTGCCAGTTTTCTGGTCTCTTGTGAAGAATGTTAAAACGTTTGGAGGCTTCGGAAAGCTCGATGGTCATGAACGAGCCGGAGTCACGAGGAAGGGGCGGAGGAGGCGGGTTTGGGGTGAAAGGGATTGCCATCGGGTTCATGTTGTAGGTGTGGGTAGGGCAAGGTAAGGTTGTTAGCCTTTGATCTGTTGTTGAAGGATGCTTACTCTGTTGTGGTCGTTACAGGATGTCGTGAGCTTCAGTACTGAGTGCTGGGATGTGTGAAAGATGTGGAGGAAGGAAGAGCATTGCAACAGCATTGTGAGTGTGTTATAAGGAAATCCTCCTATGGGTTTGCTGCATGCTAGTCATTGAAGACTAACAGCTTTGTAGAGTACAACACCGCGATTGACAAGCAATCATCTCCAATTCGCCAGCATATTCTCTTGTCAGAACTTCGACATGCATGAGATTTCTGACTTGATGGCATGTCAGTCCAAATACGCCTGGCCGACGACGCCGGAAAACCAGTTGTAAGGAAGCGAGAGAGATGGCTTGATATAAAGAAAGGTAGAAACTACACCTACACCTGTCTTTCTACTTCCAAGCACACGCCGGCGACCTACAAGCATCTCGCAAACAATACATTGCAGCCCACCCTCCCCGTCTACACCCGCAAACCGCTCTCAGCGTCTACGTTCGGTGAGTTCAATCCCACCCCTGGCATCCATGTGAAATACTCGACGAACTCAAGTCCGAAGCGGCCGGTGTAGTCGTCCCTAGCTGTACCGCCGAGCATCGCCTCCGTCGTACTATTGAGAAAGAGGTTCCTGACAACCATATACAACTCACCATCGCGATGTCCATTCACCATGAATGTAAACTCGCAATTACTGCGCACAGGCCAGAGTACAGACAAAGTACACGAGAGGTCGTTACCAAGTTCGCCGTCTCGAAGGCACTCTCCTATATCGGGGCCGTCTAGGAATCCGACTTTGATTCCGAGCACGACCTCTATGTGCGAAACAGCCGGGTAATTTGCTATCAGATACAGTGCGAGGCTGTTGTCGTCAACCAGCTCGACAATGTGCTCGGTGCCTAGGTAACGGGGTTTGCCTACGGTCGGTGGGCCTATGTAGCCGCGACTGTCGCCGTCTGCCTTCTGGACTGTATCGAGCGGAAGGGTAAGAGGAACGATACCTTCTCGAGACTTGCATTGGATGATCGCAGCAATACAGTGGTCGCTGATGACTCAGCACGTAGGGTGTCTCGACTGCTTGACCGTGGAGTCGGCGGTGCTGACCTCTCCATGGGCTTTCGTGAGCTGCTCATGTTCAAGGAACCGTACACCGAGCGTTCGGCCCAGGATGTCGTGGTCAATGGTACGCTCACTTTTTGGTGGCTATTGCCGAGATGTGCTTGCCTAGTGTATCTTTGTGGAACAGGTGTGAGTTTTCGTCGACAGGGCACTAACTCGTCAGCATACGCAGCCTTCCAAGGCTCACACCCGGGTTTGCTATATCATTTGGCACCTAGCAAACATATCTAGTTATCAATGGCACATCTTTCTTCGAATGTCTCGTGATGTGGCCAATATCCTTGCGGGCCAGCAGGGTCACTTCACGATGGACTCGAAAGCCTGACGATTCGCCAGCAACGCACATGCATCTGGACGGATGAATGAGAGAGCATTGAAACGACAGGATCACCGTGCAAGTACCCGACACCGTCGAGATGCTCAAAGGAGATACAAAAGACCTACATACAAACTAATTACACTCAGTACCAAGCGAACACATGATCTCAGCTTACCTGACTCCATCGAAAGCACATTACAGTACCGTATGCATGCCCGTTGGTCCCGATCCCCTCGATTGACCAGCAGCTCTCGTTCTCGCCGGGTAATATGATGACGGATCGGCGTCCATGGAAATAAGGTTGGGCAGGTTCTGACCGATGCCTGGCAACCAGCTGATGTACTCAGCAGCGTTGGCGGCGCCGAAGTGTCCCTCGATGTCGTCTTTCACTGTGCCGTGGACTGACTCCTCCTCTGCGCCATTCACAAACTCATCGCGGACAATATCGTACGGGACCCCTTCTTGAAGGCCATTGACCGTAAGCTTGAAGTCACAGTTCGTCCGGAGCGGCCAAAGCACAGTCAGCGCTCTTCTGACGTCGTTTCCAATTTCGCCGCTGTGGAGACATTCCTCAAGGTCGTATGCAGGGTGGCTGTCGGTGGTCCTAGGGTGCAAGAAGAACACAATTTCGATATGTGAGACGGTAGGGTAGTTCGACAGCAAGAGAAGAGATAGACTGTCGTCCTCAGGTAGCTCGAGAAGCTTCTCGATGCCTAGTTGATGGGACTCATCCGGGGCTATTGTCCTCTTAACTACCGATACCTTAGCCTTGCGCTTACTATCGCTATTGATCGAGCTTTGCCGGGACGGAATTGAAAATGTGACTTCGGTGAGCTCGGAGTAACGCTGCTCTCTTGGTGTGTCTTGTTGACCATGGGACTCTGCGCTCACGGTGGCCTGGTTGCTTGAGTGTGATGCCGATGATGCGGGCCTCGCGTGAGACTGCCCGGAGCTGCTCATATTCGTGTTTAGTATTGGTCAATGTTGCTGTGTAACGGAAGGAGGGTTCGAAAAGCAAGAATGGTCCTCTAAGTATTGAGATCCTAGTGTTGATTAAATGTAGACTTAGTGGAGGAGGGCTCGAGAGGTGATTTATATAGCACCTTCAGCGGCCTAGTTTGCTGGATGAAGTTGGATGCAGCAAACCAACCCGCTCACGACTCACCAGTGGGACATCACAGGCCACCTATCAATCCAGCCTCCTCGATCAGGGACGTTCCGACGACCTTGCTGGATCCTGTTGTGGCGCATCTGGGCTGCTACTCGTTAGTGTCGCTTGTGGCTGTGGTTCAGCTGCAAGTGTAGTTCCCGGCGGTGACTCCAGGGGAGTGTCTAACGAGGGACGCTCGTTATCCTCACCACACTGGAGGTGGCCTTTCGGCGGCTGACCACGCTCGAGCATGGTCCTGACAGTGCCAAAGAACGCTCCAGTTTTTTGCCCGTTCACAGTGCATGTGAGTCTATCAAATCGACGTTGCAGCGGCCAGAGGACTAACAACGCCCTTTCGACATCATCCTTAACTTCTCCGGAAGCAACGCATTTATCGAGTTGTTGCATGCCGCAGATTTTGTCTTGATTGTTCGGGAAACCGGGAAAAAGTAAGAAGTCGACTTCAGTCTTCCGAACGTCTGGACAACAGTCTTGCAGGAAGTGTCTTAGATCATTGTCGTTCGCGAGGTCGAGGCGTACTAGGGACTTTAGGCGACGAGTTTGACCAACATCGTAGATCGCTACGTTCGCCTTCCGGGCGCCGGGTATGTTCTGCTTCTCGCTTTCGAGGCGGAAAGGTATGGTGAACGTTACCTTCGCCAGCGTGATCTCCAGAAGGTTGTTCTCCGACGAGCCAGTCTTCTCGGCGGCCTTAGCAGGTCGATGGAAAACAGGCGGCGGCAGTGGTGGTGGCCCCATTGAAGACTTTGTTGCGGCGCTCATGGTTCAAATGGCTGTTGGTTGTACGGGACGGTGTTGTGTATGATAGAGTATCGATGGCAAGTGTGGAACTAAGTGGATCGTGTTGCTCGCATGTCGGTGCACGAAGGCTCGTTATATCTTCAAGAACAGTCGAGTTTGCTGTGGGACATGGCACAGCGCAGATCAGTCGACTCACTGCTGGTACGCCCGTGCCCGGGTACCTCCTGGCGCATACTCGATGCTCGACTAGCCTGCTGAGCGTCAATATGGTGATCCAGCAAACAGATTGCCACGTCCAAGAATAGGTATGAGTACTAGTAGTGGCCTTGACAACTACTCAGGTCACGCTCACCACTGCTGAGAGATTGGAACAGAAACAGATTACCTACATATCATGCTACCTACATAGGAAGCTACCTATACATGATGCTAGCTACACAGACAAAAGATATGGTGTCCGCTTACCTGACTCCGACAGTGGCCCAACTGCCTATGAAAGTATCACTAATCAGCTCGCCGCCCTTTACCTTTGCTGGTCAACGCTTGAGCGCTAGCCTCAGCAGCAGAGGTGAAACTCGCCTCATCCCACACAGCTTCTGGCTTCGAAGCGAGAGGCGCTTTCCGACCTTTGCTAGTCATCGCTTGAGCGCTAGCCGTAGCAGCAGAGGCAAAATATGCCTCATCCCACGCATCTTCTTCTTGCCAAGTGAGATACTCTTTCTGACCTTCGAAACCAAAAAGCTTCCCACCGACATCCGGCTTCACCAAACCGCGACCCATGTCCTCCGTCTCGACATTCACCAACATGTCCCTGAACCTCTCATACAGGGCACCGGAATTGAGGGTGTTGACCATGAGCATGATCTCACAGGTATCACGGATCTCCACGAGTATCTGCAAGACACTCATGAAATCCAATAGGGTGTCTTCGTGATCAAGACCTTCGGCGACCGACGGCCGTGCGCCGGGGTCAACGTGCAACCATACTATCATTCGTGAGACTTGGGGATACTTCGCGCGTAGGTATAGTGCCAGGGTATCTCTCCGAGGAAGCTCGATAACCTTCGGATCCTCGATGTGAGTGTATGATGTCGGCTTTGGTGGGCCTTTGTGGAGATGAATGGTGGCAATAGGTGTCCCATGCTCGTTGAACGGTATATAGAAGTAGACACTTGCCAGTTTGGCAGAAAGGTTTTGTTCCAATGTCTGTTGAGCCGATGCATCGTCGGGTGTTTCGTCATTTTGCTTACGGGCGCCCTGTTGAGCTTTCTTCTGAAGCTCACCCTGAGCCTTCTTGGGGGCTTTTGTCATGGCGGGCAGCATGACGACTGTGATGCAACTGAAGTAGTCGGAAAGGTTATGAAGGCTTCAATCGTGTTTGATGGTTTCAGGGAGGGAAGGTGTGGTAGAGTTGATGGAGTGCCAGGTCCTGCGGGCAGGTATTTGTATCAGCAATGCCAGCCAAGTTTGCTGCGTAGCTTCCCACAGTCACGCAGCGACTCAACTGGACAACCATTCAGATCACGCTCACCACTGCCGAGAAGCTGAAATTGACGTAGAAGACCTACACATCAAGCTAGCTATATAAACAGACATCTCATGGCGGACTTACATGATTCCGTTGACATTTTGAAAGCATATGACAGTATCATATGGCTCGCCGCTCTTCACCAGCCATTGATCGAAGGCCAGCATCAGCGATGGACTCAAGACTAGCGTCCGCCTCGGGCTTCCAGGACAAGTACACATACCCCTTATAACCGAAATGCTCCCCTTCAGTATCTGTTTTGAGCAGACCGGGAGGCAATTCCGCTATCCCGTGATTCATTAGCTTATCTCTCACTGTCTCGCAAAGGCTCCCGTCGTTGAGGCCATTGACCATGAGCATAATTTCGCGGCCTTCAACGACCGGCAGGAGTGCCTTCAGCACACGATCGACGTCGTTTGCGAGTTCTTCGCCGCCAGGGCCTTCGTCAACGGAGTGCCTGGCACGGCCCTCTACTAAGGCAGGTTTGAGGTATAAACACACTGCAATGCGTGTGACAATCGGATGCGTCGCTTGTAGGTACAGACCTAGAGTGTTGCTCTGAGGAAGATCAAGAATTTTTGGAAAACCAAGGGAAGTGGTTGCGTTAGAGAACGGTGGTCCACTGTAGAGTTCGATGGTGGCGCTTCGCATGGCGCCTGAGCCAGGTTGCGGAGCGCGGAACGGTAGAATGAAGGCGAGCTTTGCCAGCTTGGCGGATCGCTGCTGCGTCCATAGAGCTTGGCTTTGTGTGCTCTCCTGGGAGTTCCTCCGAGTACCCTTCGGGGGCATGTTCTTCGCAGGCGTTTGCTTCGGAGGAGCGTTCTCGCGAGTCGTGTTCTTCGGCGGCATCATCGCGAGGTCTCTCCGAAGATAATTCTGAGCTGTGTACTGTGATTTGAACAGATGGGGTCTTGACAAAGCTTTGGTTTTGTGTCGGTACTTTGCGAGTCGATAGTGTGCTAAAGCTGATATCAATTGCAGATACAAAGTTTGGGTATCCCAGTCGGTCGCGCAGCACTCTTATAACAGGAACGCCAGCCAAGTTTGCTGCGTAACTTCCCTCAGTCACGCAGCGACTCATGCTGGTGTCGGAGGGTTGGAAGCAAACTCAGGCGTGGCTCCTGGTCATCAGACGCATCTGATCTTGTGAACTCATCATCGTGGATCATGTTCTGACACCATGTCTTTGCTATCGCTTCGCAGTGATATCCTTCGGGTCTGGTATAATCCTCGCCGCAATGAACTCCTTCGCCACGGAGAAAATCGATTCGTACGAGTCCACGAAGCCGAACCAGCCGTTCTTCTTCGCTTTCGTAGTACTAACAGCGAGTATCAGTCAGTTGCAGTTCATCAGAGAGCATCGTCATCCGCCACGTCGCGTGAGATAGGACCCATACACTCACCTCAGTACGGACGGGTGAGGCCTGTGCAGCGCGAAATCCGCCCTCCCAAACACGGATCCGACATCCGACCAATCTTCATCCCTCAAACCATGATTCTTGACCAACTCTCTCCACGCACCAACAACCTCGGGCTCCTTGGCCCACTCCACAAAGCTAAACGTAAACTTCATCACACTTCTCACACCCTTCCCATGTGGCGGCGGCTCAGCCAACATTCCCTTCTCCCGCATCGTCGTCTTCTCAGCATCCACTGGACCAGTCCACTCCATCTCAAACCACTCCGCCAGTCTCGGCCACATCTTCCCCCAAGTAAATGCGCAAGCATCAGACGCATTGAACGCCTGATCCGCGGTATCAGGCGCGAGAACAGCCCACTCATACATATAACTATTCAGCACAGCGTTAGAGAGACTCTGCGGAGCATACCACGCCGCAATATCACTTGGATACTCCAGCGGTTGGCCGAGGTACTTCTGCACGCAGGCGTAGATGAAGAGAGGGTACACGAGCGTCTGTGTGGAGTCAGGGGTGCAGCCGATCACGAAGGAGGGGAAGGAGCTGTTCCAGCTGATGCCGTGGCTTGAGCAGAAGGCGGAGAGGATGTCGTGTTGAGTGTAGTAGAGATTTGGTGAGTCGATGCGGGGGTCGGATTCTTCGTCTGGGATGTCGGTGGCGCCGAGGTGGACGCCGTGCCATTTTTGGCCGAATTGGATGAAGATACGCTTGGGCAGAGCATTGGCTTTTGGTAGCGCCTCGAGGAAGTTGCTGAGCAGCAGGTCTGCGTGATCGTCAGCGCTGCATGATCCTGTCGAGACGCTGCTTGCTCACTATTCTTCCCAATCAACTTGTCATCATCCCACCGCAACGCTCCACTCTCATCAGTAACCAGGACATACGAGAAGAAGAACACATAATCAGGCTTGATGTCCTTCTCTCGGAGAGCTTCCGCAATAGCTTCCGGCGGCTGCAAGAAGTCTACTGGAACATGCTCGACGTTCTCAGGCCAGGTTCCGGAAGGCGGGCGACGAGACATAGCGTAAATCATGCTCCATCGTTTTGGGTTTGAGGCTAGGACTCTGTCCTGGGCGGTTGTCAGTCGCTCCAAGACCGAGATGAAGAGGTACAAAGGGGAGGCGGACCATGTGAGCGCCCGAGATGCCGTTGGCGCCTTGACGGGACGTGTCGTTAGCCGTTGTCGGGTGAGTGCAGTGAACAAGCAGACACACCGGTCACAATCGCGGTCAAGCCATCGGGAGCGTAAGAGAGATCTGGTAGGCCCTGGTAGATGTCCTGTGAGTAGATCATCTGGCGTTCAAGTGGTGTGATTGAGCTCATGTTGGCGATTTGTTTCAATGCTGAAGTGAGACTGGCCGCAAGAAGTCGATGCTTGAGGTATATGCTATGCAAAGGCAAAGCGAGAGGCCATGCTTCCCACTCAGGTATGAGGTGAGGTCGAGGTGGGGAAGGCGCGATCGGCAGATGCTTGCCCGGCTATGCATAATATCTTCACGTCGACCTCTTGCTAACGTCTGCGCTGTTTGCTGACAATCGCAGTATTTGATTCGAATATTGCACAGAGTGTGCATTGACGAAACATAGGGACCTATCGATGTGGAGAGGTGCAGCAGAACTGTTCAATATTTCGTATTTCATGCAATCCATCATTTTTGACTCACGTAGGCTCATCGACCATAACTTCATCCCCATCCGTCTTCTCATCGCCCTCATCGCTCTCATCCAGCAGACTACTGCTGCTGCTCTCTGTCTGCTCTAACTCGAAGCCTTCGGTCCTATCCACAAGACTTCGGTAGTACTCCTCCAGCACTTCCGGCTTCGGCACGATCTTCCAGTCCACCTTATGCAAAAACTCCAATTCCAAGGTTGCTAGTTCCGTTACTGGTATACCGCCGATTTTGGCGTAGGTCGGATTAGTCCAAAAGGAATCGCTAAGCCCTTTCGCCGCCACTGTCGCTGCCGTGATAAGGAAGCGATGGACGGTCAATGAGTTAATGGTGAAGTTCGAATATTTCTGGCACAACAAGTCGATGTAGTAGACTATGCTGAGCAATATCGGCGGCGATAGTGTCGCATGATGGATGAGGCGCTGTAAGTAATCGGACACGCTGATGCCTGGTGGTGCCCGTGAATGGAACCGGGTTAGCCGGCCATCGCGGAGTGGTATCTGATCGTTCAGCCGTATGAGCTCCAGCAGCATGCTTGAGATGAGCACACCGAGGTGTTTGGGATCGCAGTTCTGATATAAGACTGGCATTATCTTCGCCTCGGGCGCATCTGGGCGAGAGCGCTTGGGTGTGCTAGAGTGGCCGTGTGTAGAGCGCGCTTCTCGTGAATCGGCATCTTGCTCTGCTTGAGGTTGTGGAGGTGCTGATGACGATGTTGCTGAGGAGCTCGAGGGTTGCCTGAGCGCTGATGTAGGGTCTCGGCGAGGCTCAGGTTCGGATGGTGGAGGAATAGTGCTGGACGCGGATGATGCCGCGGATGTGCTCATGGGTCCGGCCGGAACTGGGGAGGCTGGCTCCTTCCGTTTCTTCGTGTTTGGAGAAGTGACGTCTCCTCTGCTCGTCGCTTGGCCTGGTATACTACCAGCAGTGGGCGGGTAGCCGTCCGGGCTATACTGCGTGCCTTCGTGCACGTATCTGTGCGCCCTCTCGATTGCCGGGCTTTCGGTGTAGTGCGCGCGCGCTGCTTTCGAACCTGAGCTGGATCCTGATGCGTGTGGAGCTGGCGATGCATTGAAGCCACGCTGCTTCGGCGAGGACGAGCTGAGGGGGTAGCTGGAGTAGCTGTTTCGCTGGGCGTGGAAGGACGATCGCGGAGAAGCGGCTGGTGATGGTGAGGAGGTCACCGCGGTGGACATTTAGCAGGTGGTGATGGTTGTGAGTGTCCGAGGTGTTGTGAGTATATCAGCTGCCGACCCCAGTCCTGCTTTGGAGAGCGGCGCATTTCTCGTGCCTGGTTTGCTTCAAGCAGGCTGGTTGGGCAGGGGCGGCTTTACAGACACAACCCCAGTGGAAATTTCTGCTTCGCGTCGACCCGACGTCAACTGAGGAGTTGAAAGTTTGACGAGGGTTGACGTTTGAGAGCGTGCGAGAGCGGTCACGTTTGCTACATGCAAAGTAAGAGCAGACATCAGCGAAGAGTCTAGGCACGTGGGCGATGTGGGCCGTTGATAGTTCTTTCCTTCCGAAGCCGGAACTCCAACGGGCCGACTGTTTCTCCGATGCGACGTCTGGGTAAGCACGCGACCTGCCAGCACCTACTTGTACTTCTCAGACATCTTCGGAGGCATGTGAATCTGACGCAAGCAAGTCAGTGATACCGTGACTATGGTACAAGGTCCATCTGAGGAGGCTATTCGAAACATCGCCAATGCGCCGTCCCTCGAGCGACAGATCACCACTCTTCGACAGCTCAAGAACGACATCGTAGGACACGACCAGAGGAAGGAGCTTGTTGTGAAGCACGGGGTGATAAAAGCACTAATCGACGTCATCGCAGCAACTCAGAAGGTGTCGGGCAAGAGACGTACCGGAGACAGCAATGGCACTTCGAGGTCGTACGAGCAGCTGGAGTGGTCATCAGAAGACGAAGGTCGACTACAGGCAATCCAGATACTAGGCAGTCTAGCCAATGGAGGCCGAGCCTTCGTCCCGCCATTACTCGCTGCGCATGCACATACAGTACTACTCGAGTGTCTGGCCGCAGCAGTCCCACCCAGGATCATCACCGCGGCGCTTCAGGCCTTGAGAAGCATCGCGACCTCTGCGCGTATTGAAGGCGAGGACGGCGAGCAGATCACACTCGACCTGTTTGGAAGTGATCCGGCACAATTCGCCTTTCCCAATCTTCAGCAGCAACCAAACACCAGTCCCACGGAAGCGGCCAGGCAGCTCAAACTGGCTATCGAGATTATTGGCGTGTCTGCAACCACTGAGGCTGTCCGGACACAGCTGACTGATTCCGGCGTTCTCGAGCACCTCGCCTCAATTCTTGCCTCACATGCTCTCGCCAGCAGACACTTCGACTACCGCGGTTCTGCTAATAGCTTCCCACCTCCACCACCTACGGATACAGTGCCAGCCATCTTGTCCGCCATAACTGCGATCATCAGTGGATCCAACTTCCGCGTGCAGTCTTTCATACTATGTCGACCGATCTGCGAACTGTTTGCTCACTCGAAAGCACAAAATGGCGAGAGTCATCCTTTCTCTTCGCGCTCGGGAGCTGCTGAAACTCTCTTACCACCACTCTACGTCCCCTCAACCAAGAGCGTTTCCCATGTCCATTCATCCTCGGCCTTTCCAGCTGCAAAGAGTTTACAACCGACCATCGGAAGACGTCCCGGAGGTGGCGTTAAACTCGCCCAAAGCACTGTTGACATTGAGCACGCCAATGCTGTCTGTGCCTGGATGCTTTTCATGGCGCGATCGATGCAGGGTGCCAATCGATTGACCGCACTTCGACTGGTTGCATTATTAAACAATGCTATCAATGCTAGTACAGAGCTCGTTGGTCCAAGAAGCGAGAATTGGCAACGTGCCCAAGAACGAGAAAAGCAGATCTCCATGGTTGCGATCCCACTCGCTGTTCAGCTTACCCAGGTTGCCATCGAGGGGCCCAGCGCCGGCGCTTCGTTGGCCGAAGAACGCGAACATCGTGAGATTAAGGAGTCTGCGTGTGACGTTCTAGGCGCACTCTGTCATAGCCGTGTAGAGTGGCAAACAGCAGCCGTCCATGCCGGGGCTATCAAGCGGATTTGCTCGTTGCTCAAGAAGACATTCGACAACGTCACGGCGTCGAAGCCAATGTGGTCTGCCAGGACGAATACGAACGACCAGGCCGATGCACCCGAGTCTTGCAAACTAGGCAAACGAGGGCTCCCAGCCGAGTTCAGACATGCCATGCGGTGCCGACAGAGTGCCTTGCATGCTGCCGCTGCTTTGGCTAAGCAGGAGGATCCTCATCGGCAAGGACTTATGGAAGGAGGATTGACACAATGCATCATGGACTCCATGAAACCGTTCCCGGCAGATGCATTCACGACATCTTCATCCAACAAAACGCTGGTCACGCCGAAGGATGGCAACACGATCCCTGTGCTGCTCGCTGCATGTGACGCTGCAATGTCGTTGTCTCGATCTGTTTCAAGTCTACGCACCAATCTTGTCGATGCTGGCATTGCACAACCCACATTCGAGCTTGTCAAGCGTCATCACGATATCGAAATCAAAATGGCTGCTACAGACGTGATCTCCAACCTGCTCCTTGAGGTCAGCCCAATGAGAGAAGACATCATTGCCCAAGGTGCGGTCGCAGTGTTGGTAAGACACGTAAAGGGCAACGATGTGGAGCTGCGGTTGGCCAGTCTATGGGCGCTGAAGAACTTGGCGCATCTGAGTTCGAAAGAAGCAAAGATGCAATGCCTGGAGGAACTAGGCCCAGGCTGGCTGGTTGGCGCAATACAGGGCGAACATAGCCACAACCCTGACGCTCCCTCTAATGGCGGCGGTGTCAACGTCTGGTCTTCTGCACTCGCTGGAGGAAGCCTTAGCGCTCCGAACGCGGCTGGAGAACAGGTTGATCTCCTCAACCCAGCAACCTCTATGGATGTCGATGAAGACGACGAGGACGAAGGCGATGATGACGACGGGTTCTCTCAAGGCGAGGAAGGCGACGGCGATGTCATCTACGACGAAAGTAGCGGCACGCACTACCAGTCCTCACAGTTGCGATCGACACTACATCAACCCGCGATTCCACTATCCTCTACGGTCATGAGCGCGGACAGGCAACTAGCCGGCATGCGGCAGATGGAGCAAGATCCCGCCTTAAAAGCCAGAGAAGTCGACATCTGCATCCAAGAACAAGCCCTCGACTTCATCCGCAACCTCATCGACGACCCCGAGCTCATCGCGCCCATGGTCGACCACGTCCTCCAACAGATCGGGTCCGAGAAGATTTTCAGTCTGTTGACTGAGAAAATGTCGCCTCTCGCTGAAGTGGGCGCCCGGCCGGTGTTTTACCCGCAACAGGTTATCCTGGCCGCCGTACATGTTATCGTGCACCTCAGTGCCAGCTCTCCAAGGCATAAGTCTCTTGTCATAGCACAGACGCCGATGATTCGTGCCTGGATGCGGCATTTCACGTGCGAGGATCGGAGGGTGAGGGTGATGTGTATGCACGCCGCCAACTCGCTGACGTGGGTTGAGGACGATGAGGATCGGGATGCTGCGAGAGATCGATGCCGAAAATTGCGGGAGCTTGGAGTCGAGAGTATTGTTCGAAACATGGTAACTGATGCGGACCTAGACGTCCGGCAAAGGGCTAAGATCGTAGTGCGTCTATTCGATACCTAGAAGGTGAGCTAATTGATCGACTGCACTCCCCTTGTTCGTACGTGCGAGATGTGTTAGACATAGGCTAACGGCTTCATCTTATATGCGTTTAGGATTGGTTTGTCCACGACAGCCCACACTCTCCAGCGGATGACTGGGAACCCACGATTAACGAAGAAGGTTCGGAGAACACAAGGGACAACGAAGCCTGGGAGAACGTGGAGGCTACTATCGCTGCTTACGAGCGAGCGGGCTATGGCGTTGTTCGGTAGGTAGCGTTGGTGTTTCGGGCGATGCTGCGACTCTCTCGTTCTTTCGAAGCATACAGTCGCGCATGCACTTGCACCAAGACGGGTCGACGGAGGATTTTTTGCTCGGACAAGGCGTGGAAGCTGTTACCGATGGTTATGATTACGACTTATTCGTTACTGACATGAGCTACATATTGGCTAGGCGGCTTTATTGACATTGCCCCGCCATTCTGTGCGTTTCTTGGTCGTCCACCGTTCGCTTGATCAGTTCACAGACGACAGTTCCTTCCAATAACATAATCATTACCATCTAGTCCTTATAGAATGCAGGCCCCTGGCCTGGCTCGATCGGCTATCGAGGAAGGCGCAGTCAGTAAACGCTCGTCACAGCCAATTTTGGAGAATGGGCAACTCACCTTGACCTTCGGCACCGTCTCGATCCTGGAGTTGGCGGCCACCAGCTGAATGTCCTTCGCGGTCATGTCGGTCTTGTACTTCTTCCCGCCATAGCCAAAGATGAAGTTCTGCGGGAACCTATGAGGGTAGAACCCGTTAGCATGTGTCTCATGTGTCTCACTTGTCTTAGTAGCAACATACCCAATGTCAAACGGCTCCGCTCTATCGATCTCATTGATCTCCTCATCCGTCAACTTTACACTCAGGGCATCGATGTTCCCCTTCAAATGCGACACCTTCCTCCCACCCACGATTGGGAAGACGTAGGGAGCTTTGTGCATCACATAGGCCAACGCAATCGAAGTAATCAGCGTCTCGCCACCCTTCTTCTTCGCAATACCCTCCAGCACACCAGCAATTTTGGCGTACTTCTGCGGCTGCTCACCCATCTTACGCCCCTAGCGGTCCGCGGCGTTATACTCCTCCTTGGACTTGAACCAGCCTCTGCCAATCGCACCCCACGGCGCTATCCCCATCCCTTCAGACTCAACCATAGGTAGGATCTCGCGCTCGAAGTCCCGCATCGCGCAGCTCCAGTGGCCTTGGTAGACGGAGAACTGGGTGAGTCCGTGGAAGCGGGCGTGGTCGTTGCATTTGACTACGATCCAGGCTGGCGTGTCGGAGATCCCGAGGTAGAGGACTTTGCCGGCGGCGACCATGTGATGGAGGCTGTTCATTAGTTCGGGGATGGAGGTTGTGAAATCCCTGGAGCGAGTCAGCGGTGTTCTTGACATGAGGAGCATTGTACAACGCAGAGGCTTACCACCAGTGGACGTATAGCAAATCGATATAGTCAGTCTGCAGCTTCTTCAAGCTGGCGGCGAGCGAGACGTGCAGGGACTTGGAGTGGTTGCCCTGGAAATTGGACTTAATCTTCTCGTGTGCACCGAACGTGCGAAACGCAGTGCTGACGTCGCTGGCCATGCTCCCAGTATACAACGTGTATATGTATGTCCGCGCCCAGTAAATCCAGTGCACACGCTTAACGACGCCCCGTTCGCTGAATGCCACCTTTCCCGTCCAGCATCTTCGCACTCGACTGGACAAGGTTTTCGAATGTCTGCTCCTTCTTCTCAGTAGCCTTCTTGAACGACTCGTATTCTGCGGACACTCGATCAATCTCAGCTTGCTTTGCTGCCACATTGCTCTGCAAGGTCGCGATGAATGTGGTTGCATCTTGGTGCACAGCGGGCACTTGGACTTCCTTGCGCTCTCCCGCAAGTTTTGCGATCTCATCATCCTTCGTGCGCAGCTCCGCCTTATGCTTGTTGTCCAGCATGGTATCCCTTGCTTGGTATTTCCGGTCCACGCTGTCGTATAAAGTCTTTAGTCTCTCGATCTCATCGTCCTTCTCCTTCGTTTGCTCCCGCTGCTCCTTCGCGTTTGCAGTCATCGCTTTTGCCTTCTGCTGCAGTTTGGTCTTGAGCTGCTCGATTTCAGCGGCTTGTGCGGCTGTCTCTTGCTTCAGCTCAGCAAGTTCGTCTTCTGTGTTCCAAAGACGTGTCCAATCGGCTACGTATGCACCATGAAGGTCGTCGATATCTGCTTTGAGAGAGCCGTGATTTGACGAGGATGTCATGCTGTCTATGAGACATCAATGCTGGGAAGGAATTGTAAAAAAGAGATGCGTCCCAACTTACCACCATCGCTAGCTTTCTTCTTGCCTTTGGCAGTACTCTTCGTGGGTGAATTCTTCCTCTTGGGCAGCGCCTTTGGTGTCTTTGGTGGTTTTGGTACCACGTTTGGCTTGGCCGGTGTTGCCTTTCGGCGAGCCAGGATATCAGCATTGACATCCCCAAGCTCATCGTCGTCGTACTCATCATCCATGCCTTCCAAAGCAGTCAGACTGTTACTAGCATACAGTGCGAATGCCTTTGACGCGACTGGTGCTTTCGTTTGTGCTGCAGACGTCTGGGCGGTTCCAGTCTTGGTGTCTTTGTTGCTGAGGCTCTTGGGATTCTGTGCTGGTGCTGGTTCCCTCGATATCGCGGCCATGGTGTCCTCGTGCTCATCGTCACTGATTAGGTCTATAGGCTCTCCTCGCTCGGCTGTGACGTCGAAATTCGCCGGCTTTACCTTGATCGTGATCATCGGATCCATAGTCTCCTCCGTTTTTCTTTTCGGCATTTTAGAGGCTCGTAGGATTGCAGAAGTCCTTTGTAAAGATAGAATTCGTGCTAGTGTCGAGGAGTAGCAGTTGAGCAGTGTGAGAAATTATGGGAGAGGAGGAACTATGGTGAGAGAGCGTGGCATATGAACATCGATGAGATTAGTTGGGCATTAATTACATTGTGCTTCTGCTGGCGGCTTCTATCGCAAGTTCTATAGGGGGAGAAGTTGTACGGATCAGTCCTCGCGGCCGTGAGGATGACGGTGGCAGGAAGAAGGGAGAAGCCAGCGATAGAACTTGGCGATAGAACTAGGCGATAGAAGTCAGCGATAGAAGTTGGCGATGGAGATCTCGGCGAGGGAAGTCTCAGCGATGGAGGTCTCAGCGATGGAAGTGAGGAAGTCTCAGCGATCGAAGTTTCAGGATCAAGATGTTCTTCCCGCTCCCGCCCCCGCTCCCGCTTCTCTCCACAAATCGCGTGCAACTTTGGAATCACCCGATTGCGCTAGACTCACCGCGGGCAAAGATGAGCTCCCAAGCAGATCAGTGGGTTGCATGGATGAACCCCACACAGCTTCTATAGCTAACAGCGTGTAGTCAGCTAGCCAGGCGAATACAAGTCCTCAATTTCGTCCAGAACGATATCTTTACCCGCGCCAAAAAACTGGAAGAATGCTGGATCAAGATAAAAGCGGAGGCGGAAGAGCTCAAGGAGCTGAAGAACGATGCTCTTGTGGCTGCTTGGGGTTTCATGGACCCTCATCCTCCACCCAGCCGCGACCATGCGCCCCAAGGCGTTGATCCGGAGTCATTGGACCTCTGGAATCAGCTTCTCCCCTCTACCACCGCCATCTGTCGCCTGTTCACCTCCAAACTCACGGCTGCCGAGAGCAGGTTTCAACTCGACCAGCTAAGAGCCAGGCTCATGGTCGACTTTGCTGCTGAGCTAGAAGTACTGCGCATACGTCTAGTACGGATAGGCTGGGCGCTGCAGATGGCCTCACGAAGCCTCGGGAAAGTCACGAAAGAAATATCAAGAGACTTCGGCACGGCAGGCGAACCACTGCGCAAAAATTACGAACAGAAGCAGACGACATTGTTGGCCAGCATAGCGGAGGCGGGAGGACGAGTGACGTCTGGTATCAAGGAGTTCGGCGAAGCCTCGACGGAACAGATGCAGCACTATGAGGTTTCGATCCGCATGATGGACGCAAAGGATCCCCATTGGCGATACCGGGACTCCACATCGCACAAACTGCTTGTGGAGACAGCCATCACGGAGTACACACGCTCTGACCAGATCAACGCTGCCATTGGTGGTTGCCTCAATGAGACCGACCTGACAATGCTGAACGCCGACGATGACTACCGAAGGGCATGGGAAGTGGTATTCGGCATGATCATGTTGGAAATGAGATTCACCGCCACAAGCATATTGGAGCAAGGCAAGGCGGGGTTGGAAAGGTTGGCCAGCGAGATCACGGACATGATGCTATAGAGCAGCTTGCTTCCCGGTCTCAAATGGAGGCATGGCATTGGGTTGAATGCATCAAGCCGAACCTGACCTAGACTTCGGGGATGGAAGTAGATTTGCAATGAAAACAATGGCGTCAGTGCAGCAGTCAGGTCACTTCATTACGAGATACGTCTTCGATGGGATTGCCATCATTTGTCGATAGAAGTCCGTCGTGATACATCCTCGCTACGATGTGCTGGGCCTCCGATGGAAGTCCGCAATTACTAGAGGTTGATGGAAGTCGCAAAGAATGTGGGGGGCTGACTTGGCTGCGCTGATGGACATTATGCAACGGAAGCTGCACGTGTCATGGCATTGGGAAGAGAGATTTGCTTTTATGTTTTTCGCTATGCACATATGGTCTCTCTTAGGTATGTTGAGTCCCGATTGAAGTCCGGTCTGTTCATCTCTGAGTCCCTGCCATAGAACTCCACCTACCTTAGAACCCGAATAGAACCCGAACTTCGGTATTGCCAAGTTCTCCGATCTGTCGATTTCCGTTCTCGAGCTCCTTTTCCGTCGTGCCATCCCTCGCGCTCCAACCTCATCACTTCTTGTTCGCCGCTTGCCAGTCCAACATCTCCGAGACTGCTGGAACCAACTTCTGTAGCTTCTGCATCTGCTCTTCCGTCATCATGTCTCTCGCTGACTTCGCTCCTGGCTTTCCGCTGATGAAGGGGCTGTAAGACGACAGATCGAGTGGGCCGGCGCTATCGAGCCTTTGCGCTGGCAGCTTGCCGCTTCCACCTGCGATCTTGGGGAGCTCAGTTGGGGTTTTACGGCCCTTATCCTGCTTCGAGTACCTATCCTCCATCGGCCCCCAACCACCCTCTGGCGGCATGTTGATGAAGTTGGTCGTGCCCGGTGCATCGAGTTCTCGCATCTGCCACGCGTTGAAGTGCATGGTGTTGCTGCACAAGTCCACATCATGATTTCTCTTCTCTCTGCGAGCCTCGAGTAAAGTCGTCTTGTCAGGGCCACGACAGTTAGCTAAGCTGACGTGTTCGGTCCAGGAAGTGGAAATCATGTGTGCATCGCTCTCCGAAGCCTTGCTCAGATCGAACAACTTGCCTTGTTCTGTGTCCATATCGTACGCATCCCAGATCGATTTGGCCGTCAGCAATTCCGGAAATTTGGCATAGAAGGCCTGGCGATAGCGCTTCTCGACATCCTCTCCTCCTCCATCATCTGCTTCCACGGCGTCTTCCTTGGCCGTTGCAACCGTGGCTGCTCTCTTCTTCGACGTAGGCTTGGTGATTGCAGTATCGTATTCAGGCAACTCCTCGCCGTCACAGGCCAGCTGCCACACCTCGCAGAGGAACTTCTTCCACTCAATTCTGGCCTGCGCTTCGTTACCACCACCAGCTCTGTCAAAGTTCGTGTCTTCTGCAGGGAACCAATGTCGAAATTCCAGCGGCTTGTGAAAGGTGATCCTGGGAAACAGAAGGGGTCAGCACACTGTGGACAAGCTCACTTGATTCATGGCAAAGCTTACTTGTCGAGCGCGAGGGTGGTTTTGCCTTTCGCACGTGTGTCAAAATTCTTCTCGAACCTCACACTCCATACGATCGGATCGCCTTTGGTCCTGCCTGAGAGCTTGGCCGGGAACATGTAAGCTGTCCCACTGGGCCCTTCATCCGTCCACTGCCCGCATGCCACACGCCAATACTTCTTCTCAGGCTTCTTGCTCTCCACCTCGAATTGAATGACTTTCCCCAGCAGTGCTGCAATGTCGCCTGCTTTGAGGGCACGCTCTGCGTTCAGGCGTTCAGGAGTGGAATTCGACATTGTGTTGAGTGTCTCAGTGGTAAGTCTTTGTGTTCCGATGTTGTGAAAGAGTATTTTCAAGTTCTCTGTGCTGAGGTTGTGAAAGATTGAGTTCAAGTTCAAGGACAATTGTGTCAAGTTTGATAAAAGTTGGGAGCCTGCAATCTATTTTTGCTAGTGTCACGAGACCTCACGCCCGATTCGTCGACTTTCACATGTTAATTAGGAGATCGGACTTCCATAGCTCCGTGGACTTCCTTGCCTATACTCAGCCAATCTCGATCTACTTCTATCGCCATGGCCCTGGACTTCTATCGTCATGGCCCTGGTCTTCTATCGCCATGGCCCTGGACTTTCATCGCAGGGCTCTACCCCAGGTACTCAGCATGGAAGTCAATCTAGGAAGTTCAATGCACCTTCATCTCAATTACCCGACGGAAGTAGATCTCCAGGAAAGTCAGCCATGCCACATGGCACGTGTCCGTCTTTCACATGCTCTCCAGTATTTTTAGATTTGAATTTCTCAAACCAGTATAACAACTTCTCTCTTTGATGCGACCCAACCTCCTCCTTTAGCACCACCAACACCTGCGGGCTACCTGTGTTGCCTAGCAGGCAATCTGGATTCAGCAGCATGGCGCCACACTACCGGCCCTGTCGATTGTCCAAATACCCTGCAGTGAACAAGGCAATGGACGGCCGTTTACTGGCCCCGGCTCGTCAGAAGACACCCATTCGTCCGGAGACACAACAGACCGTCCAGGACATTTCTGACATTAAGCAATCCGGGTGGCTACATACACAAGAAGTCAAGGCTTTAGAGAGGGCACAAGAACGAGCATGGATGCAGCATCAGAAAGCGACGAAGCAGCTCTCGGTTCAAATCTTAGCAGGATATAATGAGCGTGAAAAGCAGCTGGAGCAGGAAGACGGAGAGATTGCAGAATTGCTCGAGGCGTACGAAGCATCGCGTGATGACAAGGGCGAAGACGGCGCAGACGAACAGGATGGTGAAGCTCAAGATGGCGATGATGGGGACAGCGGTTACGACGAAGACTCAAAAGCTGCGAAGGGTGCGAAGGCCCGCAAGGCTGCAGCGAGAAAGAGGTTCATGAGGTCCCGCGCAATTGCCGGGGCTCCTCTCAATGCCAAAGGCATGGAAGCCGACTGGGAGACCACCCATCAGCTTCTACAACAAGGCATACGCAACACCAAAGTCCCCAAGCACAAGCGCAGTGATCGAGCGTGCCTCGATCCAATTCCCGAGCTCGAAGACGGCGATTTCAAACTTCGTCCGCACCAGCAAGAAGCCGTAGGGTGGTGGGAGTATATCACGAAGCTCTATGGCTGTTTCCTACTCGGGGACGACATGGGTGTGGGAAAGACACCGGTCACGGTTGCTCGCATCAGACGCGAGATTGAGCGAGCAAGACAGGCAGAGAAGGAACTTAAGCAGGCCGGGGCCGAAGTCAAGCTGGAAGATCGACCGCATTGGCTGATAGTAGTTCCATTGTCGCTGCTGTCGAACTGGGAGAAGGAATTCGCTCGATGCCCCTCAATCAGCTTGTGCGTCTACCATAGCCAGACGCGTGGTAAGTCGGTCAATTTCGTATAACATCTAGGGTATACTGCTAACATCATCGACTTAGGCTCTCAACGAGAGCTGCCAAAGTCAGACCTGGAGAAGTACGATGTTATCTTGACGACATACGATGTTCTTCGGGCCCAATACTCGGAATTGCGGCAGGCACAAGCTGACTTCCTCGACTTCCAAGCTGGCCGTGGCGATATGATCGAGAGCAGGATGCAAGAGGAGCACACCAAGCGCCATGGAAGCAAGCCGACCACCGCCTCCCCTCGATTGAAGAGCGACAGACCCCACGCACCCTTACTTTCTATCGACTTCTTCGAGGGCATCATCGATGAAGCCCATACGATACGAGGACTCAAGAACGTCCGAGGCTATGCTCTATGCCATGTCAAGGCAAGATATCGAGTCTGTCTTACCGGCACGCCAATGCAGAATGGCATGTGGGATGTGTTCTCTCTTCTAAGATTTATGCGTCATGCTCCGCTGGATCGTCAACCCTTTTTCAAACTCTGTTTCATCAACAGGTCGAAGAAGCGGAAGGACAACTGGAGGCGAGTGAATAAGAACAAGGAAATCATGCTTGGTCTGTTGCTTGCATCCGTCATGCTACGACGGGGTAGGATGTTGAAGTTTGAGGGGAAGCCATTGGCCGACGTCAAGCAGTGGCAGCATAACTTCTGCAAAATCAAGTTGAAACCATCGACACAGGCAACACAGGAGGAGACGAGGCCGCTCTGGGACCTTAGAGGGTACGAAGAACAGAAGGAAGCAAGGGAGACCAAAGCCGCTAGGTCTTCGAAGTCAGTACACGCCAAGCAGGACATACTGGCCGTGTTGGGAAGGCAGTTGAAGCAAGGCAAACAGCTCAAGCCAGGCGAATCGAAGGCCATCTTTCTACAGATGTATGAAGCTCGGATGAACTGCAATCATCTGAGGCTCATTCATGCAGGCTACGGAGATACGACTGCCCCAGAGCTGGAGGATCGTACTGAGATCAACCACATTGTTGCCAATCTTGCACTGGACATCGATGACCCGAGTCGCCACGTTGCTCCCGAGGACATCCACGACCTCGCCGAAGAAGCAGAGACTGCCGGACCAAGGCTGAAAGACTCAGTTGCGAGTCGTCCAGCGCCAAATACTTCGCAGAAACAATGGGAGCGAAACCGGGAGAAATTCCGCAGCGAGATGCGCAAGAACGACGGCTGGCATTCCGAGAAGATGCTCTCGATCATGGAGTGCCTCCGCCTCATAATGCTGAGGCGTGACGGTGAAGCTGCACTCATCGAAGACGAGGGCGAACGGCAGGACTTCCTTGGCAGGAACAAGATCGTTATCTTCTCCGAGTATCTCGCCGCCCTCGATATCGTCGAGATTGGTATTCTCGAAATCTTCGGCATTTCTGCCCTCCGCTTCGATGGACACTGCAATACTACGGAGCGCGATTACGTCGTCAAAACCTTCGAAGAAGCAGGTAAGGCGTTTGAGGAACCCGGCACGAAGGCAGACTCCCAAATAGTGCTTCTCGCCACTCTCAATGCTGCTTCGGAGGGGCTGAACCTGGTCCACGCGCGGTACGCCCTCTTTATTGCGCCAGGGTGGAACCCGTTCAACTTCGAACAGGCGGTTGCACGTCTAGTTCGGATAGGGCAGACTTACCAAGTCGAGATCTATCGGTTCCTAGTGTTGGAATCTATCGAACTACGGATCATGGATGTCGAAACGGTCAAAAGGCATCAGGCCTCTTGTATTCTAAACAATGCGAAGTTGCTAGACGCTATGCCTAGCATCAGCAAGTTCGACGAGCGGCGGATGGCAAATACGGTGAGCAGTCTTTCCACTCTTGGGCTCATCGAAAAGTTTACTGACATCTACGTAGTTGGAGACAGGTGCTGGAACGGCGATGCGGCAAGGATTTACTGCGAAGTACTCAAAAACTTTTGAAGATGAACCCGATGAGCTGGACGAGATGGAGGTCGATAATCGGAACGATGAGTCGGACGAGACAGAAGGCGAAGGTGGGCACGATGAGCTGGATGGGATGGAAGTAGACATGGACGACTGAAAGACGGCTTACGAAGGCGAGGATCGTGATGCGTAGAAATGAACAGTAGTGTAGCTCGGAGGAGGGATCGATCAACTGTTCAACACTCATCAGCTGCATGAAACCTGGCAAGCCTTGCGATTCATCTGTCACCTCCTCTCTCAAGCCTCTGAAGTACTGGTAGCGAAGGCCCATCGTGATCTATACTGGAAGTCGGTGGCAACGATATCGATGGAAGTGGGATCCAGGAAGAGGGTCCTGTTCTGTCTACCGAAATGGTTGTGGGCGTAGGAAGTCTGGCGTAGGAAGTGTAGCGTAGGAAGTCTAGCGGGAGAAGTCTAGCGGGAGAAGTCTAGCGGGAGAAGTCTAGCGGGAGAAGTCTAGCGGGAGAAGTCTATCTCGAACCTACGCCTAGTATACTAATACTATACTACTTTAGTCTAATACTTATAAGCCGCGTTCTATAGGTAGAGAACGATGACTTCGGGGCTGGTGCTGTTTTGAACATAGTGGTGGCTGTCGATTGGAATCAACGTGGGGTTCAGTAGTACTCTATAACGGCAAGGAAGATCTTGAGCAATTGAAATGTTTCAAAGAGGACAGAGCAACCCATTGAATTTATATATGCTTTCCTCGAGACCCTGGCTGGCGTCACAAAAACCTTCGGCTGTAAGAACATCTATCTCCGCAGGGAAAGACCCAACATGCGGAGTTTGTTTGTGCTACTTCCTAAAACTTCCACTGATGTTGCGTAACATCGGCCGCAGAGTCCGCAAACAAATTCATTAGCAGCAGGTCTGCATAATTGCATCTGGTCGGCGAGCGGATGGTGGATATATCTATTCGGCGAGGTCTTCGGCCTTGCTAGCATCGGAGTTTGGCCGGGTACCTCAAGACGCGAAGTACTCGGGTTCAAAGAATGTGTGAATCGACTCGACGTTGTTGACGCTCTGGACGGGACGGAAAGTATGGGATTCTCTTCGTCGTTTCTTCTCGTTCACTCTTATGGTGTAAGAAAGTTGAACGCTCTGCCTCTCGGCCATCCACAATCCGCTGATCGTTGGCAACTGACCAATGGCGAGAGTGGCTGGCACAACGGCGGTGGCGCTGGCTAGCCAGAGGATCGCGTCAGATCAGCGATGAGGCTGAGATCTGCTATGACAACCACGATGGAGATGATTGTCCTCTACTCTAGAACGCGGCTTGCGAGCACTGGACTGGAGGGGTATCGTATTGGTACACCAGGTGTGGATTCGAGAAGGCTACGATGCACGAGCTACCCGCCAACTTAACCCACAGCTTAGGCTCGTACAGAGGCGGCATATACGGAAGCAGTCGAAGAGGCGGTGGGGATGGAGCAGATGAAGGTGCTGATCTCGAGAAAGGCCAGAGAGCGTATGATGAGCCCAAGCGCAGGACGGACAGCTCAATTATACTGGTGCGTCCGTCGGTCAACACCTAAGTGCTGGACTATATACTGACGCGGTTCATATTCAAGCACCCCACCAAATCCAACCAAGCATTGAATCAATCAAGACAAGAGCATGCAGGCGAACAAGGCGAGCCTGAAAGGCGGGATCAAGTGCTACGCTTCCAGGACCATCGGAACAGTGTCCAACGGCCACAAGTCGACACTCAGATACAACAAGCCAAATCACAGCCCACCGCACAAACACCAGCGAAGATGAGCATTTTTCAAGCTCCGCCGGTCAAGGACCTCGACCCAGCAGCTGACCGTCTTGCGGAGGACCTTTCGCCTCTTCGAGCTGAAGACTTCTACGAGCTGATGGGTCTACGAGCACCGACCTCTGCCGAAGACCGGATGAGAAAACTCGCATTCAAGAACGGCCTGTACTCGAGAATGACTACGGCTCTAAACTGGACGCATAGGAAGTACCGCGCCTTCGCTATCCTTGTCTACGTTTTTCTGGTTCTGCAGCTCATAATAAGCGCTGTGTTCATCGTGTTGGGCGCCTTGGGGAACGCTAACACGCACATCGCGATCGCCGTTCTCGGAGCTATAGCGACGGTCATTGCTGGGGGTCTGGCATTGATGCAAGGTCAAGGGCTGCCAAACCGCTTGCGCGTTTCCAGGGATAATTTGAGTCGTGTTGTCTTCGAGGCAGAGGAGTTGTTCTGGGACGTCCGCTCGGGAAGGTCTGTGTTGTACAAAGATGTAAAGAGGTTGCGAGAGGACTATCTGAGAGTATTGGAAGAGCAGAAGAGGAACCATCCGGATGCGTGGAACTCTGTAAGCAACACGCTTGCACAGGGCTCTGGCAAAGGAGGTGGGAAGAAGGCTGGTTAGAGAAGGTTACCACCTAGAGATGATGTCGACGGCTCATACGATCCTACATAACCGCATCAACGAGCAATGTAACGGTCGGTCGATCTGGTGCCTCAGACAAGAGGATCTACGGTAACGTATGGTCACGTCCTCGAACAATGGGTTGGGTTCCAGTCAGGATTTGAACTGCATCGTTCGATCTAGCTGCTATGTGCACATATATTGCGAAAGAATACTGTCAGTGAAAGTTTATAGCAGAGTCTTGATCTGTAGATCTCGTGTACCTGCATTAGCGTAACGATCTCTCCACGCTTCGAGACGTAACGATGATGACATTTATATGGTGTCCTTCAACTTTTCCATGTACTCCTAGCTCTTGTCCAACAAGATACCATAACCGTTTGATCAATCAACATTAAATCACTCATCATGCCGGGACCTCAAGGATATGCGATGTCATATAATAACGGTCAGATTCCCTCCTCAATCCTACGACGTTGTTACTAATGGAAACAGTCGCTGGAGGCAAGTTGATGCCTTTTCAGAAGGAGCCTCCAGTAGGATATTTCCGCGATGGCTTCGTAAGTGCAACGTATCGTTTGGTCTCATTTATTTGAACACAGTTGACCCGTCTTCAGTGCCGTGTCACCGACGAGGACAAGGGCAACCACTCCGTCGCTGCACAAGTCGACAAAGGCTTCCTCGACTTCACGAAATCAAAAGGCAACAACCTCGATAAAGCCGGCGTCAAACCAGGCGACAAGTGGTGTCTGTGTGCACACCGGTGGCAAGAGGCGATGAAGGCTGCGCAGGACGGTCAATTGGCGAAGGAGTCTGTACCGCAGGTGTTCTTGCATGCATCAGACAAGAAGGCGCTAGATATCGTATCGTACAGAGATCTAAAGACGTATGCGGCGGAGGCGGAGAACAACAACAGCCCGCGGCAAGGCTCTCACCAAAGCCCCGAGAACAGTCAGAGCATCGCAAAGGACTCACAGCAGATTGGGGGGAGGGGCCCGACAGACGCACCCGGGGCTGGAAAGAACCAGGCGAAGAATGGGAGCCAGTCTGACACGAGTGCGAATCGAGGATAGAGAAAAGAAACGGAGAATGAAGCTGTACTCATAATGTAAAAGCAGAACTTTGGCCCCGATTGTACAAGAGCGATTGTACAAGAGCTTATCGAGAGTCTAAGGCATGCACCTATCGCAATCCAAATCAAAGGCAGGAGGATTCGAAGTTCCATTTGGCTGATCTTGAGCGCAAGTTGCAAGACATACGGTACCCAACCATACACGATGCCACATCCGAGCCTGCGCTAGTTGAAGTAGTTCGCCGCAATGTCTCCCAGCAAGCCAACCTCCTTCGGTTCATAACCAAGTTCCCTTCGAGTCTTCTCATTGTTGGCCGGGGTATCGGCATTCATGAGCATCGCCAGGAACCCGATAACCGGCAGCAGCTCCTCAGTCGGTTTGCTCTCCACTGGCAGCCCCAGTTTCTTTCCGATGGCTGCCAAGATATCCTTGACCGGTACTTCACTCTCAGCAATGGGTAAATAAGTTGTTGCAGCCTTCCCTTTCTCGAATGCTAGACGGAATGCGACGGCCGCATCGTTGACGTGGCACGCGGTCCAGCGAGCAGAACCTTCACCAGGGTATGCGGCAACACCATTCTTCTGCGCTGCTTGGCCAAGCATAGGGACGAAGCCATGAGCATCTCCTTTGCCATGGACGACGGGAGCAAGGCGCATCAACATACCTCGAATGTTCTTCTCCTTGGACAGTCGGTAGATGAGAGATGTGGTGAGGTCACGGTCAAACCCTTCTGGGATGGCTGGATTCGTATCTTCGTTCGAGACACTACCGTGCGGGTAGCCAAGGGTTCCGGAGCAGATGACGAGTGGGTTGTTGGTGCCCTCCATGGCTTCCGCCATTGCTGTGATAGCTGCACGGTCTGTTGCGGTAGCTTTTTGAAAAGCTTCCGGACTGCTGAAGTCGTTCATGAAGGCGAGGTGAATGACACCATCAGAAGCCTTAGCACCTTCTTTGAGGGTCTCGAGGTCGTGAAGGTGTCCACGTGCAACTGAGGCGCCCGCTTTGGAAATTGCTTCTGCGGATGAATCACTCCGGGCGAGCCCTACGACTTCATAGCCATGGCTGAGCAGTTCTGGGACCAATGCTTTGCCGATGAAGCCAGACTGTTGCGTATAAATCAGCTTCTTGTCCGTCAAAGTCTGGTTCGACTGTAGCTCACCGCGCCTGTAACGAAGACCCTCATATTAAAAGGGGTTTGATTTGGACCTGAAGAAGAAGGTTTTTTAGGTTGGTATCTGATGAAGTCGCTGATCTTGCAAGACTATCAGTCCCAGCAGGAGCAAGCTGCCTTTATATACCACATCTCGATCACCCAGATTACCAAGGATGTATGCGTCGTCAAGGGGTGTCGTATAGTTGTTCCAGCGATGAGATACAGCTCAATGCAAGGTAACAATGTTGTGTCCGCGGACGACGTGTCCAAGACGCGCCGTCGGCAGTATGTTTAGTCCGAGACGAGACGGCTAACCCGCTTTCGTATATGGATCAACCGGATTGCCTCTTTTGTCGATATGGCGAGAGCAATGGTGTGGATACGGCTAAGCTGACCACGCGAAAAGGTCAGCTGACCATGGTGGCTTAGCGCTAAGGCGCTAAAAGTTCAACTGACTACATCATTTCTTAACTGACCATTAAACCTTATACTACTTCGTCGACTAGTCCTTATACTAGTACTACTACTAGTCTTAGTACTAGTCTTAAGAAAGAAAATATATACTACTACTCCTACTAATATAACGACTAGTATACTAACTAATATTAGGATCTAATTATATACGAAATCCTCCCTAACGAAGTCCTATACTACCTTTTAATCTACGTACTAGACGAAAACGATAACTAGAAGAAGACTAGCGATATATATCCCTATATTAGCGAAACTATAAATAATCTAAGGAGGTATATAAAGACTAGTAATATAAGTAGTTAGTCTACTAGTACGACGACTAGTATACTAACGAGTATAGTATAAGTATAATAAGTTTAGTACTAAGAGTAGTAGATAGGGGGGGTAGTACTAGTAAAGATAAGCTTAACGCTACTAGGTTGTTCTATAAAGCCCTTATAGTAGACTATAAGTATAGTATCGTAGAAGATAAGGAGATAGAGGAAAAGATTAAGGCTAAGGAAGTAGAGTAAGTACTAAAACTAGTCCTACTACTAGTCCTTAGACTAGTATTACTAACTTATTTCTAGTACTAAAGAATACATTTACCTAATTAGCGATAAACTTTAGAAGATCTACGACGAGGAAGCTACTTATTAAAGGAAGATCTAGAGAGTACTACTACTAGTAACGAGACTAGTAGTCTAGCTAGTCCTAGTAGCCCTTCTCGTTACGCCGTACTACGACCTACCTCCCCGGACCTTGAAGACCTACCGCTCTATAAGAGTAGTAAGAATATTCTATCTAACCAAAGATATATTCATCTGACCATACTAAGACGGGTAGCGGTAACGCGGGCCGTTATCATAGTCAGCCGAGGTTTTCCGATGGTCAGATGACCCGTGCCCACAGCAATGGTGACCAAGCCTCTCTTCGTGGTGGTGACGGATGTATGTAGACCTCGATGTTGGAATTCCGAGCGGCACAGTACGTCGACGAATGTTTAGCATACTGCCTGTTTGTGTAGGTAGAAGCAATTGATCCAGTAGAGCACGTGGTGAGTAGGTTCGGACCTCGGCTCAGGTTTCGTCCTGTATTTCTAGGAGCACTTCTCATCATTGGATTGTTGTTTCCAATGAGTCCGCTGTATGGTAAAGAAAGCGAAGGAAGACGCTGTAATAAATCTTGTGACGTGTTGATTTCAGCAACAAGTCGTGGTGGTCCAGAACCGAACAGCTATGGAGCCCGTTCCTCAGTCCACAATCGATCACTTCGCCGGTATACCTTACGCACAACCCACGCTGAACGATGCCAGATTCAAACCCGTGTCGCACTCCCGGACCGTAACGCATGAGGGTACCGGCCACACTCTGATGGGCAAGACCTGGAACACCGACGGCACAATCAAGCAGCTTTTGACGCTTTCTCGACCCAGCAGCTCAAGCACCCCATTGGTCTTCCCGCAGTCGGAGTCGGAGCGTCCTGAATCTCGCAGATTTTACACTCTCGGTGGTGATCTCAATGCTCATCCTGGTTTGCTCCACGGCGGCGTTGTCAGCTGTATCTTGGACTCGTCCGTGGGTGGCATCATTGGCATGGTGCTTGCGAAACAGAATGACGGCTTGCCACAGTTTACTGTTCAGCTGAACGTGACGTACAAGAATCCTGTACGCACGCCAGGAACAGTGATGGTGAGAAGTTGGGTCACGAAGCTCGAAGGCGGTGGGAGGAAGGCTTGGGCGAGGGGTGTGATTGAAAGTGAGGGTGGTGTTGTCCATGCCACAGCCGAGGGTATGTGGTTGAGAGCGAAGGCGAAGATATGAGGTGGATGGGCGTGGTGGTATGGAATTTCGGCGTTGCCATAACGCTAGACCAAGATATCGATCAGGCGACAGCGAGTGGCACGGAGGCGACCACCCTGCAACAGGCACCTCGGAACCACCCTTGTCTGACAATACAGTAGAGACGATTAGGGTCGGCAGGCGCTGAGAAACAGCCGCAATCTCATTCTGTCAGATTCCGGTATTGTGGAGCCCTTCACGGTGTGACATGCTCGAGCGTGGCGGTGGGAACATGCAGACGCTGGGGCCGGCTATTGGTCGCAACTAGGTTCAATCATATACCGCTGTCAAGAACTGGAGGGAATGGAAAGGCCGTTCGCTCATCTGCCCATTCCCGCAATGCGTCCCAATTGGCGCATCGACGTGTTGTGCCCTGACACAAGGTCAGCAACAGATGTCGAAGTTCTTTGGCTTGGCAGGACTTACCCAAGGGATCTCTACACCTGGATACCGGTCTGTGTTGTTCCCTTTCAGCGTGGCGTCGCCAGCACAAAGGATACCTTCTCGAAGGTAGTCAAAGCAGTGCGCAATATGGTAGCCCATCTCGGACTCGTCTTTGCCGAAACGCAGACGGGCGTACGAGGCCATGATGGTGCTTAAACAATGCAACTGGTGGAAGCCGGAGATCATGTACAGTTCCTTCTTGTTTGGCCTCAATGGGGGGTTCAGAAGATATGGCGGACCGTCCATGCCATCCCGCTCGTCGTCTGGGATCTCGACATAACCTCTACCCTCTGCACTCCGTGTCAGTAGCTGCTAATGAACCGGTCAAGCCCGTACTTCATTGACTTACTTGAAGAAAGTGGTACCCAATACCTCAGTGTCTCAGCGGGCTTGTCTTCGCTCAAGAATGCTCCTTCGTTCGCGTACTTCGACTCGTTCATGAAGACCTTATCTGCGAACCCAACTGCAACATGTTAGGTCTGTCCTGTGAGATTTGAGTTGGTGTGCAACCATACAGTCCTTCTTGGGATCATTAGGCCCTGGCGGTCTTCCGACAGGCCGTACATCATCACCAAGCATGATCTTGAGACTGAGGAGTAAGACCAACGCCACCAATACGACTTCACCACCAAGCCGCAGCCACGGTAAGGACCTATGCTTCGTCCATCCTTCGCCACGATACCGAGCCCAAGGTGGAGTACTAGAGTTTCCGCCTTCCTCTGCCTCCCCGCTCTCATCCTTGAGAGGTCGATACGCTGCCTTGTCGGTCATGGTGTGTGGTGTCGTCTCGAGGATGCTGTGCGAGGTTTGCGCTTCGTGCTGTGGTGTTCCTTACCCCAGCGTGAACGTGTAGCCAGAAGAGTCTTGCCATCGTGAAGCGCGTGAGGGTACCGATGTTTTTTCACATTAGGCTAATCAAAGGGTTGTCGCATGATCGATGCGGTTGCATATAGATTAATTAATCGAGCACCCGTCCATCGGCGTATATCCGAGCATCTGCCGCCAGTTTCTCAAGACCGCGGAGTACATTGGCCTCGAGGTCTCTTGTGAAAGGCCGTTTTTCCTTCGACACATATGTAATCGTAGAATTGACGATACGGAAGTAGCAAGGTCAAACAGGTCCGGCTGTATTTCAACAGGAGTACGGCGGACTGTGTCAACCCAAAAGGACATGGAATTAAAATAGCTTGACTAGCACGGTGGCGTCGACGACGCTAGTTAGAGCTCTTTTTTTTGTAACTACGTAATACGAATAGTCTATACAACGCTCCCTTAGTCGTTATTAACTAGTCTAGATATAGCAATATAGGCGAAGTAAGGAGAGGTAAATACATACGTACAAATTCTATCTCATCTTCTAGAACGGGTAAGCTAGGCCCAATTTAAATTAAGGTTACGGCTAGTTATAGGTAGCGGACGCTAGACAAGCAAACCCTAGTCGCGGATTAGCTAACTTATAGCTTTATACGTAACTAGCTAACGCGACTAGGGTTTGCTTATCTAGCGTCCGCCACCCGCGATTAGCCATAACCTTAATTTCAATAAGCTAGGCCCGATTGGGCCTAGCTTACCCGTTCCGCATTATAGGGATTATAGATCACGACGACGTATATAGCTACCTCTTATGGAATAGACACGAGTTATCGCTATACCATAGGCACTCTACTACTCCTTTTGATCTAGTATCACGCCGGTGACTTATAGTATATAATCCTTACGTTATAGAGCCAATTACGTTCACTTTTAATTCTATGTCCTTTTGGGTCGACTTAGTCCGCCGTACAGGAGGGTGGTGCACGAGCCACGCGCCGAGCTCGAAGACTCCGCACTACGAAATAACGGGAACCACATCATCATCATCACGCCCAACATCACCTTACGAAGCTACTTCGCGAAACATCGGACAACGGCGCGTTACGGCCTCGGAGAACATGAGTGGCCTGGTGCTGTAACGCGCGCGAGATGACCTAGTAATGCCGCTACGTGTTAGTCAAGTTGTCGGATCCCGAGAAAAGCCTGGAAGCAGTGTGGGCGGCGCCTGCGACGATACCCGTGCCGACGAGACCTCGTCTCTACTGCTAGCAATGCTTGGGAGACTCTTGTAGCACGAGACGGAGACAGGAAAAGTTGAGCTGTCCCTTGTCGCAGATCGTGGAAGCCATGAGGAACGACTCGGTCTCCGGCCTCGTGAGCAAGAGGATCTTGCACAAGACCGCTATGAAACATGGCACACATCCGCAGGCACTGAAGTGTGGTAGGCAACATCTCATCCGGTGGCGAAGCCTGCTCGCAGTGTAGTCGCGTATTCCTCGAGATGCGATGACTCGGGCGCCTTCGTGAAGGCTCTTGTTCGAAAGGATGCTACTGAACTTGATCAAGTACGCGGTCGGCCTCTTCCACTGGGATTTGTTTCCATATCAAGCATGTGAGCTTTTAGGAGATTATCTACTCTGCCTGCTGTAGACCTCTCGATGGCCAGACTTGCAGCCGTCTCAAGGAGTGTCTGGAGTGCGTAGCACCGCTTGTTAGCCATCAAGTTTTGACGGAATGGTTGGCACCGCATTCCGATGAAGGTTAGTATGGCTCATTATTCCTTAACTCATTGGAAGCGTCAGACATTTGCCGAGGCGACATCACCAGATCTTGCTTCTTGTCCGGCTGGAAGTGGCATTGTCTAGCCACAGAAGTCAAAGTGCTAAGAGCGACTTGCAATATGCTTGCTAAGCAGTACTACGCTCCCACCGTCGTTCAGCGGAGCGGAAGCACCAGATCAGCATGGATCCAGAGCTGTTCGATTCGACATGGGCGACATGACAGTACAAGGCTCTCGAATTCACCAAAAGCGCGACCTGGTTGCAGCAGATTTCTCGGCGACACCATTTGCCGCACGAATGGATGGACCATCTGAGTGTCTTCGAATTTGCCAGCCGTCGTCGGCGCTATCGTCGAGCACAGCAACCGAGTCATGCATGAATAGATCATACGAAGGAACGATGTTCTAGCCTGTAGATCCCTGCGCTGCACATGGATCCAGGACACATCCACGTGGAGGCAATACTCCAGATTTCCGCGAAGTGCCACGCATTAGTCCCGGCAATTGGGAACAATGTGGCAAGACTCGCGAGAGGACAACTCCAAGCCCGATCCACAAGACATAACGAGCCGTGACACTTCATCCGCCAACGCCACACGGCCTGACGGAGACGACAAGAGGACCAAGAATGATTCAACCGCGTCAGATGTGGAAGTTGAAGTGGTATCTGTGTAGTATTTCGCCTGCACTCCTATGCATACCAAGACATTTTTAAGCCGGTTGATTGGGGTATACTCCACAAAGTGGCGTTTAAGCACCGAACGGCCTCGATATATCGACTTGGCAAAGCCTCGAACTACCATAAGACGACTTGGCAGACGACAATTACGGCTAAAAGTTCAGGATCTTGGAACCATTGTCTAGCAATAGCCGTTTCATGGCTGTATAAGAACGACGACAGAGCCTCACGATGCAGGAGTCGGTACCATCGACAATTTCGAACGAAGATGCATTTCACTCACTCCCTCACAGCGGCGCTGGCCCTTGGCGGCAGTGCTTTGGCCTCGCCAACAGAGAAGCGTGTAACGGTTGGCCTGAGCAAGGCTATGCGCCAGCGTGGCAGGAGCTTCATCGGCACAGCGCTTACGCTTCGTGATGATGCTCAGGAGCTGGCTATTGTCGAGAACAAGGCCGACTTCAACTCGATCACACCGGAAAACGCCCAGAAATGGTTCGACATCTGCAGACCCAAACACTCATTTACTTGACGCTGACCGTGATTGTAGGGAGTCCACTGAGCCCACACAGGGCAACTTCACGTTCGAAGACTCTGATCGCTATGTTGATTTCGCCACCGACCACCGATACCAGATCCACTGCCACAACTTGGTCTGGCACAGTCAGCTTCCCGATTGGGTTGTCAATGGTGGTTTCGACAACGAGACCTTGATTGAGGTCATGCACGACCACATCAAGGCGTTGGCTGGCCGATACAAGGGCCGCTGCACCAGGTGGGACGTGGTGAACGAAGGTGCGTAGTTCATTTGTCGATTTTCGAACGTCGAAACTAACACGCATGATCAGCTCTCGAAGAGGATGGTACCTACCGTAAGAGCGTGTGGTACAACACCATTGGCGAGGCTTTCTTGCCTCTGGCCTTCAAGTTCGCCTCCCAGGTCGACCCGAAGGCTCAGCTGTTCTACAACGACTACAATCTTGAGTACAATGGCGCCAAGACTGACGGTGCTCAGCGCATTGTCAAGCTTATCCAAAGCCACGGCGTCAAGATTAACGGCGTTGGTTTCCGAGCCCACATGACCTCGGAGCCAACCACGTCTTCAGGCGGTGGCGTTACACCAAGTCAGCAGGTTCTTTCTGCTGCTCTCCGTAGGATGACCAGCCAGGATGTGGATGTTGCCTACACCGAGATTGATGTTCGGATGAACCTACCGGCGACCCAGAAGAAGCTGAACGTCCAGGCGAAGGTGTATCAGCGCATTGCTGCCAGCTGCTTGGCCGTCGAGCGTTGCATTGGCATGACCATTTGGGTGAGTCAACGCGACAATTGGATTCAAAGTATTGTGCTAATGTCACAATCAGGGTGTTTCCGACAAGTACTCGTGGATCCCAGCCGTTTTCGACGGCGAAGGTGCTGCCAACTTGTGGGACGAGGACTTCAAGAAGAAGCCAGCCTACGCCGGCTTCCTTCGTGGTATCCACCAAGGCGGAAACAATGGTGCTTCTCTTTAGAAAGCATAAGCTTCCAAGCTTCGATGAGGGTGTACGAGTTGGTTGAATTCCTTTTGTGTGCATATCATTTGATCTTGACAAGAGCTTAGCACAGTACTTCGACGAGCGATTTCAGCTATGTACAATCAAAAGCCAACTCTACTTGCATTAATGAGTGTGGCATCACATAGTGATCAGGTCATTGAGTGACTTCAGAGCTAACTCGACGAGTGAGGTACTCCTTACACTGAGTTAGCTTGTAATTTTCGAGCTCGTTCAGGCGCTGTGCTTGGAGGTTCGGATCGTGATTCGCCGACCGTGGCTGACTCGGGGTCATACAATGGCCCCATGGCACTGTTGCAGCATATGAGGACAGTGGACACGTTCGACCAGGGCGGACGATGGACCCCAAGGCTGAGACGATGGAAGATCCTCCTGGTCTCATTGGCAAGATGGTGCTCGCGTGATCAGGAGGAGTTAGTTAACGAAGGCTATGTCTTTTCAATGCTGATGAAGAAGCCATTCTTGGGCATTTCCGATTGCCCATCACTTCTATAGCATTATTGATGTTGTATCGAGTACCTGGACCTCGGGATGCTAAGAGACGTGAAGAAGAATAAATGTAGGAGAACAAGACACATCCCTCATGCATTATTAGTATCAGAGGTGAGGTTGGAACTGAGATGGTTGGTCGGGAACCTTTGCTGAAGGATTCCGTGTGGAGAGGAAGGAAGGCGGAATGTGGAGAACGATTTGAATGGCCTTCTGCAAACGAGCACGGACGACACGGCATCGCGATACGCCCACTGAGCACGTCGAGTGCGCATGGAGCCGCCGTCAGTCCTCAATGCTGCCGCCGGCCATTTCACCTTCATTCTCACTTCGCAATATACTCAGCAAGACGAAGTATTTCCCTGCATTCGCTTCAGCCTCGCGCCGCGCAAAGCTCGACCAACGCCAAGGCCTCTCCAACCACACCTCCATACGCCACCCCACATCACACCACCCGCCCCACACGAGCACTGTCTCTTGTAGACACAACGTGCCACCACAATGGGCACAACAACATGGGCGTAAGCCCCCCTCACACGTCCACGAAGCTGCGGCGATACTAACCGCAATATAGCCTGCCCGTAGGCATCCTTAGTGGTCTCTGCGTGCTAATGTTCCTCTTCATCTGGTGGTGGTACGTCTAACGAACGCACGTTTATAGCCATCGAGACGTTGCTAACCCTATTGTGCTTTTGCTTTCAGGTTCCCTCGCGCGTATAAAAAGGGTGTGCGAGCCGACATCGAACGTGTAGACGAGGACAACAGGCTGCAGGCTGAACACAACGCTCATCAGAGGGATCTCGAGGCTGCGAACCGAGCGCAGGCAGGGACTGGGGAGGACGGTGCTGTTCAGAGCCCGGCGGCGGCTTATAAACACCCGTCTACGTTTGTTTACACGCCGCCGGCGTACACGTCTTACTGAGACGAAGGGATTAGGAAAGGCAGTAGACTTCAGCCAGTGGCGGGCTGGATTACTTGCACATCTACAAGCATGATGAATAGATGTATACACGATTTATGCCAGTCAGGACTTCGTTCTTACGGCCTAACAGCCCTTCGTACCGGACGATAAGTTTTTAATGTCGGCGTGGGAACCCGGAACCTGTGGAAGTATGCTGCAGTGTACCTCCATCACTGAACAAGGTCCGGTCATCTCAGTAGCTCAACATATTCGTCATTCCTCACACCAGCGGCATCGTGTCCACAGTATCCAACCTACCCTACGAACCATGCCCCATGCCCGGTCTTCCACTTAAGCGTTCCCCACCCTTACAACTCTGACCCCTCTCCGCGCAACCTTATCCCGCAACGCCTCCACTACAAGCGCCCTCGCCTCCCTCTTCGCCCTATACGCCTCAACCTCTTCATCCGTCACATCAAGCAAACTCCTCCTCGAGCCAGGCGTGCCTGGCGTCGCTGAACCTCTACCCGGCGTCGCCGGACCCCTGCCGGGCGTGCTGGCCCTCCCATTCACCGACCTCCTCAACGCAGCCGGAGATCCATATCCCGAAGACCTCAGCTGCGACCGCCGTAAACCCACCGGCGAGTCCCTCGAAATCCTACTCGCCTTCAACCCAGCCACAAGATCGTCTTCGTAGCCATCACCGAGCCCGATACTCGCGCGAAGAGCAGCAAGCCCACCAAGCCTCCGGATCTGCGATTCCAACACATCGACGTCCCCGCTCCGTTGCTCAACCATCTGCGTCATCTTCCTGATAGTCTTCTCCACAGCCTCAACAGTCGGGACACCAGACCTCCCATCACCCTTCGCAGACTGCACCGAAGCAAGCTCAGCCCTCAGCACAGTAAGCGCCTCCTCCGCCCGGGCAATCAACGTCTGCACCTCCTTCACCCCCTGCCTCAACTCCGTCTGCAGAACCTGCGTCTCCATCGGGAGCGGCGCCTCACGCTGCTGCGCGAGCTGATCCGGATCTTTCCGGGCCATGATAACCTTCCTCGCGTCCGCATTCCTGGTGCGTACCTTGTTGATCTCAGCTTCTTCGTATTGTAAAATCTCCATAGTCCGGCGGACATCGCCCAATCTCCCATCATCGAGCTGGTATCCCAGGTCTGTCAACAGATCAGGCAGCTTCTTAGCCTCGTTCAGAACCCAGCTTTCCTCATCTTCGAGATCTTGCCGGGTTTCACGACCAGAAAGGGCGTGGTTGCCTTCCACGAACTCGGCCATGCTTCGTGCGTTCAAGCCGAGGGTGTCGATCATGGAGTTGATATCCCTGTACACGCGCTCAATCTGTCCTAGCACGCCGGTCTTCGCGTTTTCGGCAGGAACGTAGTCCTGATGGGCCAGGAAAGCGGGCACATCTTCTACGCCTTGGATGCCGGAGTTGAGAATTTCCTTGATGCGGTCGGCTTCTTCGTCTTCGAGCTCGCTGGGTTCCGGCTCTTGAGGTTGCAGAGGAGATGCCGGTCTCTGCTGGGATTGGCCTAGCTGTGCAGCAGGGACGGCGATTCGCTGTGGTAGTTGCTGCGAACGAAATTGCGAAGACGCGAATTGCTGGGTGGAGGATGTTTTTCGACTGCCGAGTGGTCGTGGGGGCGGCCTGGTTTGTTGCTGGGAGTTGAAGCTGGGCATGGATCTCATTGGGCTGGTAGCGGATCGTTGCGGGCTGGGACTCCTGGGCGATTCCGGCCCTGTCCTCTGAGGTGGTGCGAACATGATCGGTGCTTTGGGCATTCCAGCGGGCGTAAATGACTCCTTTCGCTCCGTGGCAGGCGTGTATGACTTCTTCTCAGTTGCTGGAGTGGTCGACTCAGTAGCTGTCTGAGTGTCATCCCGTTGAGGGCTTGCTGGCGTGATGCGGGCTTGGAAGGCAGCAAGACCAGTCTGGTCCTGGATCTTAGGCGTACCCTCCTCTTCTTCGTCCTCGTCCTCATCGTCCTCTTCTCCGCTGTCTTCCGCCTCGGCCTCTCCATCATCTTCACCTTCTTCTTCCTCGCCCCCGTCACTACTGGGGCCGCTCCACTCATCATCATCAGCCGGCCCGTGCGCCTCAGCATCCGACCCAACACCTTCCGAGAACGTCCCTGTTCCAAGATCGATCGGAGGCGAGCCTGCAAGCGACTCGTCGCCACCGTTCGACTCGACTTTTACGGGCGTAGCCTTACTCGAATCACTCTCCTTCACACTCGACGTACCCAGAACACCCTCAAACCCTGGTGGCACCGGAGCAGCGAGGGCTCCTGGTTTCGGCTTCCACGTGGTCGGGTCAGGAGGCAAAGGCGCATCGTCTGACGGCGCAGCCCTCTTCTCCTCCTGCTTCCCTTGCGAAGCAGCCGGGATGTCGTCCAAGCTCGGCTCATCCTCAGTACCCGGTTCTCTCTTGATCGCTGCTTGAGCTGGGGTCGAACGACCAGACAGCCACGCAGCGCCTTCAGACGTGGACGAAGCTTTGCTCACCTCTCCTAGAGCATTACCAAAACCGCTTCCAAACATCCCAGCACCAGGATTACTAGGCTTCGGAAGATCGTCCTTCGCGCTACCATCGCCCTTGAAAGTGCTGCCCAACTTGAATCCACCAGAAGGCAGACCAAAAGAACTCTTGTCCTCGTTCTGTGCGGATGGCTTCGCCGTAGAAGTCGTGTCTGTCGTCGCGTTGTCGTCGGCCATGCTTTCTTCCCTACTAGCAGGCACCGATGGCTTCCCGAACGTACCGCCAGTTGCGCTTGGTGTTGGCGAGCCGAAGAACGAAGGCTGGCTTTGCACTCCGAAGTTCGTGCTATTAGAGCCGAAGCTCGAGGTGTTGCCGAAGGAGACAGTAGACCCGGACGGTTCTGCTGAGAGGCTTGGCTTTGAAGCAACCACGAATGGAGATGGTGCGTTCGTCTTGCTACCACCGCTGAACGCAGCAAACCCAGAAGATGCAGGTTTACCACCAAGGTCCAAGAAAGGGCTCTTTGTGGAAGCATTGCCGCCGAATATACTTCCTGTACCCGCGGCAGGAGTCTGCTGAGAAGTCTGCGAGGGCGTGGCTGTGCCCCATACCGAGCCCTGGATTCCCGCAATACCACTCGGCTTCCCAAAACTCGTCTGACCGACACTGCTCGTCTGGCCGAAACTTGGCTTGCCGAAGCCTGGACTTCCAGCAGTTCCAGTGGCGACTGAGCTAGCTCCTGCCCATAGCGACTGTCGGTTACCCATAGTGGATGTACCTCCAAATCCTGGTGTACTGGGTGCGCCAAACGAAGATTGGCCGAAGCCAGGTTTCTGTGCCGGTGTATTCGAAGCCTGGCCAAACCCAGGTGTCGTCGCTGGAGTGGCAAATGCACCTCCAAACGGGGTGCCAAACGGCTTAGATGGTTGCGCAGGAGCCGCCGTCTGCTGTGATTGAGGTTGCTGATGCTTCTGTTCGCCCATAGATCGTGGACCGCCAGCAGAAATCATGTCCGGATACGTAATGCTCTGCCGCACAGCCTCGTTGTAGATGATCCACCACATACTCAACTGCCCTTCGTTGTTCAGGACATACAGCGCTGGAAGTGGAATAGGCGAGTCATCAATCATGTCGTCGCTGGGAATTGGTTGCGAGATCTTCTCCGTCACACTTAGATCCAGAGCCATGCCGATGGGGCTGGTGTCGGAGTCGTTGAACATGGGCATGGCGGCGCGCATTTCTTCGGAAGGCTTGGTCTCTGCCCATGTATCGACAATCGGGTCATCAGGGTTCAGTGCCACTTTGCTGCGTGTGAACATGCCAACGTCAGCGCTGGCAGTGGATGCCACGAGGAGTAGCTCCGTCAGATTACCCCATTCTCGTAGTCTCTGGATGAAATGGTTCGCAGGCTTTCTATCCAGGAAGGAAATGCAGGGATCCGTGAGCTTGTTGAACGTCCAGGTCTGGCTTGGCTTGTTCCGGTGCGCGAGGTGATAGATCGAGTCTTCGTTGTCCATGGAGTCGGGGTTATTGATAGGTGTATGGACGATCAGGAAGTCATCCGTTTCGAGCCAGAATATCGATGTAATCGGAAGTGCCGTAATCTGGGGTGGTGTAGGTATCCGAGCCTTGACCGCACCTTGCCTGTCGATCTGCGCAGCTGTACCGTCTGCAAGGCCTGCGATGATCTGCTTCCCTAACCGCGACCAGCATGCGCATGACACATTTTCGTGAAGTATGTTGCTGCCATTCGCTGCCATGACAAGCTTCCTCTCCTTCAGATCCACCAATAGCAGCTTGCCGTTCGTTGTAACGACACCGAGATATCCGCTCAAGTCTGACGCCGGGTTCGGGTTTGGTACGAACTGCCTCACTCTCTCGCCCTCCGTGCCCAACTCGAAAGCCACATTTGTATTGCCCTTCGCCAGCGCATTCGTGTCATACACAGCCAACCCTGGCCCTTGCTCCGTCGCGACTACCAGACAGCTCTCATCGCTCGAAAATGCGACATGTGATACTCGCTGTAGACTGATAGTTGCTTGAGGGGTGAATTTCTTGATTCCTCCTACAGCTGCCTCATGCAGGAAGTTGTGCCTTACACCCTCGGTAGTCGCGATGATCAGAGCATCTGGTCCAGCAGCCGCTATCAGCCCTCGCTTCGATGCGACGCTGAGGAGTGAAGATGTGGTAGCTGGGAGGTTGTCGGCTGGCCATCCTGACGGCACCAGCTGCACTCGGTCTTCGCCAGAAGCCGACCGGAAGCCGATATGTGTTGTCTCCATCTCCCTCAGCTCTGGTCCTGCTTCCGCACCACTTCCACCTGCGCCGCCGCTGAAGTCCATGGTGAAAGCGGTGTTGCGATCATGCGGTGGTGTGCCCCAGAGCTGTCTGCTGGATTACTGTGAAGTGCTTGTCGAGGTATCGTAATGCGTGAGGAGATACACTCTGAAGTCCGATTCGATGTGGTGAGAACAAGTTACTCGAAAGGAAAGATGTTTCACATGAATCTAGGCGCGTGTGAAGTTGCCGAAGACGTGAAGTCTCGGCGGAACTTCGGACTTTGGGAGCTCGACTTTCAAGGCGACGACTGACGCGCAGCTGCTGCAATCGAAACATCTCCAAACTCTCCATCTTCCACCAACAACCACCACAACACACCACCCCACCCACACAACCGCGACAATGCCCGGCTTCGACTTCTCCAACCACCCCCGCAACCTCGCCCTCCACTCCCGCGGCGTGCCCCTCCCCAAAGCCACGTCCACCGGCACCACCATCGTCGGCTGCCTCTACTCCGGCGGCGTCGTCATCGCCGCCGACACCCGCGCCACCTCCGGCCCCATCGTCGCCGACAAGAACTGCGAGAAACTCCACTACATCTCCCCGCAAATCTGGTGTGCCGGCGCTGGCACAGCCGCAGACACCGAGTTCACGACCGCGCTCATCAGCTCAAACCTGGAGCTCCATGCTCTGAGCACGGGGAGGAAGCCGCGGGTGGTGACGGTGATGACGATGCTGAAGCAGCATTTGTTCCGGTACCAGGGGCATATTGGCGCGTACCTGGTGGTGGCGGGGTGTGATCCTACAGGGGCGCATTTGTTTACTGTGCATGCCCACGGGAGCACGGATAAGTTGCCGTACGTGACCATGGGGTCGGGGAGTTTGGCGGCGATGAGTGTGTTTGAGACGCAGTGGACGAACGAGATGAGCCGTGATGCTGCTGTGAAGTTGTGTGCGGAGGCGATTCAGGCGGGTATCTGGAACGATCTGGGGAGCGGGAGTAACGTGGATGTGTGTGTGATTACGCAGGAGAAGACGGAGTTGTTGCGGAACTATATCACGCCGAATGTGAGGGAGAAGAAGATGAGGGATTATAAGTTTGCGAGGGGCACGACGGCGGTGTTGGATCAGAGGGTTATTACCAAGGAGGAGATTAGCAAGTATGTGACTGTGCAGGAGATTGGGGACGAGGAGGTTGTGGGGGAGAAGATGGAGGTGGATAGTTGAGCGGCGATATGATGGCTGCGTCGAGCTGCATTGTGTCGAGGGGCTTACAATGGCTGGATGGTTAGAGGCGTTTGATGAGCGGAGCATGGGTATGGTGTATTATAGTTGCGGCTCAAGACACGGCTGCGGGAAGCATAGCGTGCGTGCGTGCGTGTATCACAAGCTTCGACTACAGCTCTTCAGGAGAACTTTAGCCGCCGCCCACTGCATATGGCCGACCTGACTGATGTCACTCAGCTACCATAGCTGAGATGAAAGTCTAATAGCCGTCAACTTGCTGCTCAGACGAGCAAATCTGGCATCTACATCTACCTCGAATCATCACATCACATCATCACGCTCCTAACCACCCCTCAATACCGTGGCGGCCGCTTAATCATCGACCAAACCCCCCCAAACCGCCTCAAATAAGCAAAATAATACACCGCCCCAAACACCGCCCCCCCAAGATGCGCCGAATGCCCGATCCCAGAAGTCGTCGAACGCAAAAAGTACGTATCCACACCCACATACAACAACATGGTCGCCCAGAGCGGCACACCAATAGGAATGAACATGATGTTAATGGGGAAGAAAGGTAGCAAGCACGCCGCTGCGGTCCCGACACCCATCACAATCCCTGACGCTCCGAGCCCGGCTTGGTAGGTGGCGAGGGGTGTGGGGAAGGAGCTGCGTTGGTGGGTTTGGATGTCGGATTGCTGTTTCTTCTGGAGGAGGAAGGCGCCGGAGCCGAGGAGGGCGCTGCCGAGGGAGAGGGCGAGGATGTTTAGGGCGCCGATGCCGGGGACCCTGGGGAGGGGGGTTAGTGGGGGGGGGGTTGGAGGTGAGGTGGGGTGGTGGGGAGAGGGGGCTTACCAGGCTAGGATTCCGGCGAGGGTGTAGAAGGAGAACATGTTGACTGGGATACTGTATTAGTATTTGGAGGAAGGTGGCGTAAGGTATTGGGTACGTACACGCGAAATGCTGGAGCCCTTGGTGCGAGAAAGCGCTCGTGATTACAGTCCACACTCGGCCTTGCCGCCAGTTCTGGAGACTGACTGTGAAGTTCTGTTGGAGCTTGTCCACGAGATCGCGATGCTGTCCGTTGATCGCGTAGGTCCAGGCGCCGAAGACGGCGGTGTTGAGGCCGATGATGGTCCAGATTACTGCGTTGCCCGATCGCCGCGAGGCTTCGGCCATGTTGAAATGGGATGGGGAAGCAAAACTGCGGACCATGGTGTGGCCGACGCGTGTTACTCGTCTACTTTCTGAGAAGAGGTCCATTGGGGTTCGTCGAGTCGGGTTTGGGATGTGTCGACGGCGGAAAGAAGACAGGAGACTTCGGTGGAGTCTGCTGGATAGTGGCATGGTAGACGAAAGAGGAGCGAGAGAAGAGCTGGAATGTTTTGCGTCTTTTTAGTAGTGTGTATGCAGGGAGGTTACACGAAGAGACGGCACTCGCTACGCCCCTGGTCGTTCTGGTTGTTTGGCTCAATGGCCTATGATCCAATGAGAGTCAAACCACATATAAGGAACGAACCCTCCAATACAGGACAAAAATGATGAATATATCACACTTCGAAGTTGGGAGAGTATAGCAAGACGAAGTGGCTCGAAGACATGTGGTTGTCGTGTGAGCATGGATGCCTCCACTAGAGTTCCTTGGCATATCGATCCCGCAGCGCATTGGCTTTCATTCGAGATGTCTCCACGAGGAACACTTGACAACAAGCTCATATCCTCGCGCCAACACCCGTGACCCTCCCAAAAGCCGACACACGATCACTCTGAAGCACTCGCTGCACCTATCACTCCAGCCAAAGACGGTCCGAAATATCACCTGATCCCACGCATAAAGGCTGCCTCAATTCGACCTTGAGAAACAATCCTCCCATATCTCCAGTAAGTGTGCTAAGTGCGACTTGCCGCGTGTTCTAGTAAGTTGCCTGGCGATCACCTGGCTCTAGCTATTATCAAAGCATCAACTGACCCAGCCAGCCTCACCTCAGCACTCACGCTTCCACGACCTTCTGCGTTCGTCGATATCTGCCTGCGACCCAACAGCTTCGCCTGACTGTCCCCAGTGCAGCATCACGACTCCGACACATTGCCCGCGCTATTCGAGGAAAGCTCATCGGGCCACATCACACTCACTATGGCCTCCGAGCTTGCCAATAAGCTCGAGGCGACGAAACTCACAGATGGAAACACAAACAACGACTGGAGAAGTGGGCTAAAAGTCCCCCCGAAGGATGGCAGAGTACAGACAGAGGATGTCACAGCGACGAAGGGCTTGGAGTTTGAGGACTTCTATTTGAAGAGAGAACTGTTGATGGGCATATTCGAAGCCGGATTTGAGAAGCCTTCACCCATCCAAGAAGAGACAATACCAGTAGCACTGACGGGCCGAGATGTACTGGCACGTGCGAAGAACGGGACTGGCAAGACGGCTGCGTTTGTGATACCGACACTAGAGCGTATCAACCCAAAATTGGAGAAGACACAGGCACTTCTGCTTGTACCTACACGAGAGTTGGCCTTGCAAACATCACAAGTATGCAAAACACTCGGAAAGCACCTTGGCATCAATGTCATGGTCACCACCGGAGGCACTGGGCTCAAGGACGACATCATCCGACTGGCCGACACCGTACACATCATCGTTGGCACACCTGGACGCATTCTCGATCTTGCTTCCAAAGGCGTTGCCGATCTCTCATCTGCACAGACATTCGTCATGGACGAGGCTGACAAGCTTCTGTCGCCCGAGTTCACCGTCACAATCGAACAACTACTTCAGTTCCACCCCAGGGACCGGCAGGTCATGCTGTTCTCCGCCACATTTCCGATCGTGGTGAAGTCCTTCAAGGACAAGCACATGCGGGATCCTCACGAGATCAACCTGATGGACGAGCTCACACTTCGCGGTATCACGCAATACTACGCCTTCGTTGAGGAGAAGCAGAAAGTCCACTGCCTCAACACGCTCTTCAGCAGGCTACAAATCAACCAGTCTATCATCTTCTGCAACAGCACGACACGAGTGGAGCTGCTAGCCAAGAAGATCACAGAGCTTGGCTACTCTTGCTTCTACTCCCACGCAAAGATGCTTCAGCAGCATCGCAACCGTGTCTTCCACGATTTCCGCAATGGCGCGATGAGGAATCTTGTGTGCTCCGATCTACTCACTCGTGGTATCGACATTCAAGCCGTCAACGTCGTCATCAACTTCGACTTCCCGAAGAACGCTGAGACGTATCTCCACCGTATCGGCCGATCTGGTCGTTTCGGTCACCTGGGTTTGGCTATCAACCTGATCAACTGGGAAGACAGGTTCAACCTTTACAAGATCGAGCAAGAATTGGGTACGGAGATCCAGCCCATCCCAGGCACAATAGACAAGAGGCTTTACGTGTACGACACCCCTGAAAACATCCCACGACCGATCAGCTCTGTTTCGCAACAGCAAGCTGCGTCCACGCAGCCTGGACGGCAGCAAGGCAATGGCCAGGACCTCCAGAACCCGGCGAATCGAACGGGAGGTTATCGTGGTGGCCGAGGAGGTGGCTACAGAGGAGGTGGCGGTGGCTTCCGTGGCCCACCACGCGATCAGCCCCAGAACGGCTTTCAGGGCGGTCCAGCGAATGGCGGATTCCAGCAGCAACGGCCGCCGCCTCAGCACCAGCAGAGACAGCCTGCAGGTCCGCCCGCTGCTCAGGCATAGCGGGCTTGAGTCAGCTGGTAGCGCCTGATATTGGTTTGCAGGCCATGTCGAGATACTCACAAGGCGTTAACGGAGTTCACAAATGTCGGCAGGCCGGCGTGCCGCTCATGGTCTGGCCTCGATGGCCATTGTTTTTGCATGTACGATTGACGATATGCTCTCCGGTTCTTATGCTCCGGTACACCCTTCCCCGACCCACGCTCATCTACGCGGATGGAGCCTGGGTCCTGATACACCACACACTCGACTCACATGACTGTCTCGGATTACGGACGACATACACCCCACAACTTTTTCATGGAACACGCCCACTCACAATAACACCACTCTTCTACATCTTGCCGTTCCAACAAGACGATCGACAAACTTGGTAATAGACTCAGCTGTTCGACGAGTCTACCAGTACCACAACAAGCACGAGCGCTACTATATGGCTCAAGTTACGACATTGTTGATCGCATCTTCTTCACTCGCTCAGAAGCTGCCTGATCAGTCTGGACTTATGCCTCACATCACAACCTCCCGATAACCGCATCACAGCATTCGGGCCCGGCACAGGACGAAACTGCACAAGTGCGCATGGACGATGTAAGGATCATGGTCTGGTGGAAAGAAAACTGTCTAAAAGAATTTTTGAAGTGCGGACCAGGAGAGAATGCTCTACATGGTGCATGCTGGCGATTTACAGCTGGCTGCTATGTAAGGTTTCGCTCGAATGACAAGCTATGTTCACCTTCAACTGCTGATCTCCCTTCTTCTTCTTGATGCTCACTCCGAATCCCAGGTGATGCGAATACCGACCTAGACTAACCCATAGCTTTCCACCGCCACGACACCTTTTGCAACAGAGACATTGTCTCATCCTAGCTAGAACTGGAACTATCTCACAATGTGTAGGTGAATCATGTAGTTCTGGAAGTCTTTGTACCTCTTTTGTTCGTTGATACCGCTGGCTACCTACGATCTTTACATCCTAGCATTCTTTCTCCCAGCACGCTTTAGACCTTTGACCAAAGCACCATACCACCTCCAATACGCACACCACCATGACCGATCGACTCTCCCTGGCACGAGAAATTACCGACGACGAATGGGACGCCATACAAGGGCTCGCACAGCTGAGCACGGCACCAGTCATCGCTGCACTAGAAGGCAGGCCTTCTGGTGACGACGCTGCACATGGGCGATTTGTGCAGAGCTTGTTACGGGCGGCTGATGACGAGGCTGCAAGGGGGCTGGGGGGTTCGTTGACGGCGGAGGATGTGGAGGCTGCTAGAATTCTTGTGGGGCTTTCAAGGGCGGCGTTTGAGGAGGTGAGGAGTCCTGCATCAAACGGGACAGTTCAGAGCCGTGCATCAAACGAGGGAGTTGAGAGCCCTGCATCGAACAAGGAAGTCCAGAGCCCTGCTTCAACTGGGTCGGAGTCGTCGGAGCTGGGAACTACGCCGTCGCCGAATGATCCCAAAGGTTACGATCGTGTAGAAGACGACAGTGAGGGAGGGAACAATGACGGAGGTGGAGATGGAGACTACGACAACGGGTACGGAAACGATCGGAATGACGGTGAAGGAGACGATGGAGGTGATGGAGATGGAGACGGAGAGGGGGATGGGCAGGAGGATGGAGACGCCTATGAAGAAGAGGATGGTGACTATGGCAAGCAGGACGAGGACGACAAGCCGTACGAATCGTCGCCACCTTCTAGAAGAAGGAAACGCGACTCTGCGCCACCTACTCCTCCGTCATCACGAAAGCGGACTAAACTCCACCAAAATGCCACCGACCCATCCCGCCAATACCGCTGCACCCAGTGCTCTGCCAGCTACACCAGCCCCACTGGCCTCAAGAAGCACATGAACAGCGCTCACAGTCAGAAAGACAAGTTTCACTGTCCGTTCCCGGGATGCAGGTACGAGCCGCCAGCACGCGAAACTATCATGAGGCATTTGAAAACGATACACAAGATCCCGCTACCGAATACGAGGAGGGGGATGGGCAAGACGCAGAGGGATGAGGTCAGGCGGGAGCAGGCGAGGGTATTCAGGGCGCAGGTGGGGGAGGATGCTGATGTTGGGTTCTTTTTAGACGGGGTTGTGGAAGGAGGGAACGATGATCAGGACGGTGGGGAGGCAGATGATGGTGATGGGATGGGTGAGGACGGCTAGTCGGGTGGAAGAACTTCGTCAGTGCAGGCCGCCAGTCGGACCAGAACACTTGTGTCTGCTAAGAATTGCTTAAACGCAGATGCTCGTTGCCTTCACTATCGCTCCAGACTTCTTTCTCCAAGGTCTGATAGGCTCTACGTTAGAAGATCAGTCACTGTAGTGGTGTGGTCGCCATTTGGCGGCCGAACAACACTACTCGATACCCTCTCCACATCGCACAACTATCCGTCCTCTGACTTCCAGACGGGCTATGTGAGTAGGAGATCGTCTGTCCCGGAGTCTCGGAATACAACCACGAACCATCCCAAGCTCTCCTCTTGGCTGAAGGATTTTGGGACGTCGACGGACGTCATTTCCCAAGCAAAACCGGGCTCACTCCACACGTTCGCCAACATGCGTCAGGTACGAGACTCAACTAGCCACAGGAAGCTCTGAACGCGTCCATAAGGCGCGGAGGTGGTCCTCGTGGACGACTGCTGGTGCGAACCATGCCGTCACAGGGACAATGATGTAGCCGCAGCCTTGGTCGTGTGGTTGGAAGATAAGTAAAACGCTTTCTTACCTTTCTTACTCCCGTCCTGTAGTCCAACAGAACAAATCCCTCGCAACCCCTCAAACAACCTCAGTACAATGCCTCCCAAAGAAGAAATCCCCGTCGTCGCCGACGAGAACGACGACACCTACGCGTCGAAGAACGACGATGCTGGGTGAGCCACTCCCCAATACAAACAACCATACACTATATACAACCAACGCTACTAACACATCTTTCCAGCAACACCAAGCCCCGTGGCAAGACTTCCAACCCGAACCAGAATGTCGGTGGCACAGCGTGAGTGGACAAGCTCTCGCCAGATCGATGGCGAAGCACTGCCGCCATTAGCCACATTGCTGATGCGAGTTTGTGGTGTAGTAAGGACGGCGGCCTGAGCACTGCCGACACAGTCGCGGACGGTGGACCAGACGACGAGGAGAAGGACTCGAGCTCTAAGCCATCATAGACTGGCAGCAACGAGAGTGGTTCTTCTCTGGAGCTTGTATCGTTAGATATGCCTTGCTAGGCCAACTAGCAGGACCCGACAAAGAAGTGATGTTGACAGCTTCGACATATATCCTATAACAACATTGCCCTCGTTGCTGGTACTATCAGAAGGCGCGCATGTGAAACCATATCACCGGCTGCGACTACCTCGAGCCCGTCGTCAAGTGATACACGACGTTGGCGTGGGACTGTGTGTTGCACACAGCTCTTCGCGCTCTACCTCTCCTCAAGCTCTCATGCACGTTTTGTCAGACAGCATAATGCACGCGAGCCATATCAGATCATCCATGTCCATTAAGTAACCAGAGCTGGCATCTAGCATCTAGCATCTTGATCTATCATTTAATTGACATGACAACGTCCATCATCAGAAAGATAAAACCCAACCACCCCAAAACGCCGCGCTAAAAGCGCACCAAGTCCCTCGTCTCCTTCATCATCAAAAAAACGAGCGACCTGAAAGACGCTGTCCGTACAAAAACCGTTACTCGCTATCGTCCTCAACCGTAACCATCCTGTTGCGTCGGAAAGCCGTCTCTTTCTCCGACAACGCTTTCGAGAGCTTCGCCGGCGGGACACCGAGTCCGTTGCGATTGCGGAAGAACATGACATTGGCCGCGTCGCCCTTTGCGCCCTCGTTCGGCTCGACCCACTGGCACCAACGCGCGCTGGTCCACATCGATTTGATGAAGCCGATTGAGCCGCCGTCGGTGTTGGAGCGGTAGTGCTGGCCCATGATCGGCTTGATGGCCTCGGTGGCTTCGTCGGCGTGGTAGAAGGGAATAGTGCTGACGTAGTGGTGGAGGACGTGGGTCTCAATGATGCCGTGGAAGAGCTGGCGGCCGATGAAACCGAATTCGCGGTCAATGGTTGCGGCGGCGCCGCGGGCGAAGTTCCAGGTCTCGCCTCGATAGTGGGGGAGGGAAGGGTCGGTGTGCTGGAGGAAGGTGATGGCGACTGTTGATGTGGTCAGTATATGCGCAAAATTGTTGGACAGCAGAGCCTCTTACCGAGCCAGTGGTTGACCCAGAGATACGGCAGGATGTACCACACGAGCAGGTTCATGAAGCCATAGTTCCGGCCAACCAGGAACAGGATGGAACTCGTGATGAGCAGGCCCAAATCGGAGAGCCAGATCAATGGCTCGTCCTTCTTCTCATACAGCGGACTGCTGGGGTTGAAGTGGTTGACGCTACCGTTGCCGTTCTTGCGCCCTGCACCCTTGCCTTCTGGCTGCTTCTCGTGGTTATTGTGGCCAGTGGCGTTGGTGAACAGGTACGTCGGCCAGCCGAACAGCTGCTGCAGAATGAGGTTGCTCGCAGTGTAGATGGGTGTCTCTTCCAGCAAGTCGTGCATCTCTTCCAGCACCATGCTACCGCGAGTGGCATGCTCTTCCCGGGTGCGTGGGCTGAACACCATATCCCGCTCGAGGTTGCCGGTGGCTTTGTGGTGCTTGCCGTGGCTGATCTTCCAGCTGAAGTACGGGACCAACAACGCAGAGTGGCAGAACCATCCTACGGTGTCGTTCAAGGTCTTGCTCGGCGAGAACGACTGGTGGCCGCACTCATGTGCCAGAACCCACAAACCGGTACCGACACAGCCCTGAATGAAAGTGTAGCCCGCCCACAGACCAGCTCGCAGGGCCATCGAAGGTACATACTCTGGTGTGCAATACGTGTTGAAGGCGTAAAATGTCGCGCCGAGCATAGCGACATCCCGGGTCACGTAGCTCAGACCCTTCACGGCTGAACGCTCGAAGCAGTGCTTAGGTATGGCGTCTCTTATCTCCTTGATTGTGTAGTCGGGCAGCTTGAACTCGTTGCCATAGCTGTCGATGATTTTCTGCTCGGGTTGCTTCTGGAAGTCCTCCACAGAGCCAAGAGACGACAAGGAGGTGGAGGAGGCTGACCCAGTGGGAGAGTCGTCCGGTGTGCCAGCGGTCGAGTTGGCGGTCGTCGAGGGGCTCGAGTCGATGGTGACGTTGCGTCGAAGTGCCGACTCGGTCGGCAGCGCTGTGGTGCTCATCCGGACGGTTCTTCTGGTGTGATTGTGTGTTTGTCTGGTGCAAAGCTGCAAGACCTCAACGGCGAACGAGACTCAGAGAGCCAACTTCGATTTCAATGGCCAAGAGGCGATATGATCAAAGTGTTGAGCGGTGGCTTGGCGTGTTGAGATGATGACAGCGAGAGTGTTGTTGTTGTAGTGAATACAAGTCACTTGGCCGGGTAGATAGTAATTGCTGTTATGGAGAAGGCGGGAGAGGATCGAAGGAGGTGAACGACGGGTGAATGGTGCAGAGGAAGGCTTTTTGAAGTAGTCGAGCGGTCAAAAATTAGTTGACGGGTTGAAGCTACTTGCTACGTGCAACTTTTAGCAATTTTTAGCGCTCCCACTCCGCGCTCCAGGGTCTAGTTGCCTCTTCATTTGCTCGGCACTTTTAGAAGTTGTAATAAGTACACAAGTATCTCCATAGCTCGCTCAGCTCCCACACAATATTTCAAGGCCTTTGTGGTCGTATCGGAGACGCAATGGGTGCGAGAGCAAACTCGCCCAAGCGCATATCTGGCCTGTTCCTGCAGCTCAAAATCGGGTGCGCCGCCGATCCCCTCTGCCTCGGGTGATGTGGGGTGAAGAAACTTGTGGCTCGAGTGGCTCAACCGCAAACTTGGTCGTCGCTTCTCGTTCGTGGCGATGGCCTGGCCTCTCACCGCTCGCTGCCATTGACCTGTCCGTTGATTCAGGCGTACAGTAGCGGCATGGCATCGTTTTAGTATGAGAACTTCCGAACCGTCAAGCCGCCGTTCAAGTCCCTTACAGCCGACTCATCACAACTTTCGTTGAGAGGAATTCTGCCTGGTTGAAATGCATGGTCGAGGATGCGCTGATCATCCACCTGCTGTCCATTCGTGGAATGATTGGCTTATCTGACGTGACGTCGTCTGTACTTGCTCGACTTCGGAGAACGACAGCACCACTCAAAAGCAATCGTGGGCGTTCACATAAGATGCACTCGGCTTTTTGCTGATTGTCCCTCATTCACATGCTACTCGGCGCTTTCACATGCGAACATGTGGTTGCTCTCCTCCTGTTCGACGGAGACGGACAGGGTTCCAGGAATCGGAACGACGTAGGCTCAGAAGAAACGAGGGGGAGGCGAGGTTGGTTGTGGATAGCATGTGCCATCCGATATGTCCCGATGAGCATTGTATCTGACTGACTGACCGAGTGTGGCTGGCTGTCTCGAAGGCGTGAAGTGGAATTATGCCTCCGGCGATGAACTTGAGCTTCGCACGGGAGGCAAGTGCATACGAGAGGCAAGAGCGATGCTACTTACCTTCTTTCGACCTCACCTTCTCTCAACTCGAGGACTACCTTGCAGGAATCTTACAGACTCTTGACTCCTCATGCATAAGAACGTACCCCATGAACTAATGCAAGACCGGTAAAGCTATTGCGCCATCCCTCAAGGTCGGTCAGGCCACAGCTCCTTCGCTACGTCTTGCACCAGCTTCAGCTTCCTGAACATCTTCTCCTCCGTCATGCCCTCGGCACCTACAGCAACACTCGCAAAGCCACATTGCGGACTAATGCCGATGTTCTCCATCGCTTCCTGCTCCGACCGTCCCTGACCCTTGGCGATGATCGCCGCAGCCTCTCGGACCTTCTTCTTCATCAACTCTGCGTCCTCCAGTTCCGGATGCTTAGTGGTCACAACACCTAGCACGACGTTCTTGTGCTTCGGCAAGTAACGCAGAGGCTCGAAGCCGCCAGACCGTGGGTTGTCGTACTCCATGTAGAAGGTGTCATAGTTCAGCGTCTGGAAGAAGCGCTCGGCGATCGCTTCGTACGAGCCCTCGCTAAAGTGCATCGACTTGGAGAAGTTGCCTACGCAGTACGTCAGTCGTCCTCTTCCCTCTCGAACAAACCACACCACTCACCTCGACAAACGTGCAACCCAACATGCATATCATCCGGCCTTCCGGCAATACAATCATTATGCGCCTTCAAATACAACTCAAACATCTTATCCGTATCCTCCCCATCCTTCTTCAACCCATCCAACATATCATCCGAGCAGAAATACGCCAACGTCGGATCATCAATCTGCAAATTCCGCAGGCCCTCATCATACAACGCCTTAATCTCCTGCTGATACGCCTTCGCCAGGTCCTCGAAGAACTCCTCGTCGTTCTTGTACACACTCTTGTCATAGCACTTACCCGGCCCCAGCCTCAGGTGAAAGTAACAAGGCGGCGGCATCGTGAACTTGCACTCGCCCCACTGCTCCTTGGGCACGCACTCCCGGAGCATCTTCCAGTTGTCAAGGTACGTGCTACCCGGGTTCCGGATCTTGCCGTCACAGATCGCGGCCATAGGGTACTGCTTCCCGGCTTTTTTAAGCGCGGCGATGGGTGCAGCGGAGAGACGGGTGAGGTCCCAAGGTACGGGGCTGACTTCCTTGAACCCTTCAAGCTTCTCGAAGAAGCCGGAGAAGTAGTATTTGCGGTCGAATTCGCCGGAGCAGATGGCATGGACGCCATTGTCTTGTTGTTTCTTGACGATGTCTTGGATGGCGTTCTGCTGCTCTTTCTTCAGGTCTTCGTGGGATATTTGACCGGCATCTGCTTTCTCTTGCGCTTCGGCCACGGAAGAGGGGCGGATGAGGGAGCCGATGTGGTCGGCGTGGAAGGGGAGCTTGGTTACTGGCATTTTGAATGCTGTATACAGCTGTACGGGAGTAATGAGATGAGTAGGAGATGGAAGGAGAGTTGTAGTGGCTTATTGACCTTACTATACGAGAGCAGCTACACTGGGAAAACCTCATCCGTTTAGCCAGAGAAACCTACCTGATGTCGCGAAGGCTGCCCGTCTAAATTGGAAGGGTTCAAGGTACGAATGTCGGCAGTTGTGCAATCTGCACGAGGTGGATGACGGGCGTCATGTGGGACACCGCAGCAGACTTCCGCTAATACGTTAGCTATACCGTAATCATCATGATGCGTGGGCGGAATGGTGACTGAAGGATTGTGGTTCTGCATGGACCTGCCTGTTCTCGGCAGTCGCGTGGATGGGAGAGGTGCCGAGGCGAGGAAAGTACGATGGCAGAAGTACCTTTCTCGCCTTCATTTGATGAGCATCTCATTGGTGATGCGCTGCTGTTTTACTACTTGCACTGGAATGGTGGAAGGTCACACCAACCGTAGCCCCCACAAACGTCAGTCTCCATCTGACAAGCACTCAACACGAGTACCCTCAATCTTCTTGCCTTGCAGGTGATTTCCGGCTGTTCGAGCTCGAGAAAGTTTACCATAGTCAGTACATGTCTAAACCGACGATAACCATCTACAAGAACTTCTCAAACACTGCCTGAAGGAATTCTGCATTGAAAGCAAATCGGAGCTCGGGGCCACACGACCCGCAATATGGCGTCAACAATCGATAACAAAGCGTAACAATCACACACAAATTGCTGGTACTGACCTACTCCAGTCTGTTCAATCGGGAGTACCTCTCTGACATCACCATCGAGAGCTACGGTCGGCATTTCAAATGCCACAAGGTTGTACTCTCTGCGGCTCCGCCGCCCTTGACGAAGCTGTTCCAGTTGGACAAAGTGTCTGACGATGGTCGAGCGCCCGTTGTCGTACTGCCATATGATGATCAGTGGGACGGTATAGATGCCATGCTGCGATTCATCTACGGTTTTGAATACCAGGAGATTGTGCACAAGAGCATGCGTGGTGAACCGTTCCCGCCGGTCTATCATCTCCGCGTTTACACAGCCGCACGAAAGTATGAAATGCCCAAGCTAGCAGATTCCGCGATCATGGCGTTGGACCAAGAACTAGCGACCATGAAGTCGCGTGCTATGTCAGCTCGTCGTCCGGAAGACTTCGCAGATCCCGAGCTTGTGTCCGCCCTTGCGGAATACCTTGCAGAGTTCTGGGATGATAGCTCTAGCTTCGTGGAGAAGAGCAACGAGCTAATACAAGTTTACCTCCCTGCGCTCATGAGGCTGCCAGAGTTCCGCGAATGGCTGATGCGGAAGAACAACCCGGCACTGCAATGTCTGTTCGCCGCCGTGGACTCCACCCTCACACAAGAGCACACTCTGCAAATCTGTCAACACTGCAACAGCACATGGGCGGACAGGCCTCAAGTTGAACACCGATGCAAGGATGGGTGGCAGATGGTGAACAGCGAGGTTTGCAAAACAACCCGCTTCTCGTATCTGGCTGGCCGGATGCGCGACGTGGTGACCGAGGAGCCATAGCACGCTGCTTCGACTACGACTGCAGCCGCTTGGAGTGCACAAAGGCTTCGGGCAATCACATCATTGCTAGGAGCATGGTTGATCATGTTAGTTGGGGTGGCTTCAACCAGCTGTTCGGCAAGCCTTTGGTGCACGGAAGAATTGGGATACAAATCAGTGGTGCCATACCAAACCCGAACAACTTGCCGAAATTTCTTGCTCCGTAAGGGGGGCTGTTGAGTACCAGGGCCTCGATTTGGCTTTCCTTTCAAGGTTGAACTCGTCCAGGCATGCTTCGTGCCTCCGAGCGCAGAGTGGAAGGTAGGTTGGACAAGGCGTAGCACCAAGGGATAAAAGCATCGTCACTCCCCTGAATGAGCCTGAGCAGAGCACGGGGAGCGAATCGCAAAAAGCCGGCCGTAGGAAGCTATGTGGGCTGACTGGGCGAGGATGACCTATGTCATGGCGGTGGAGTATTCAGAGGCCTTATCAAGAATCCACAGGGCGGGACGAAGCGACGTCGCCTCCCGCGCCCACCCACGCCACCCCCGTGCTCCCACTCTGCTTAGATTCGGTGGGACAGTTGACAATGGTAGCTGTGCGACTCACATGCATACTTCAGACCTTACCTCGCAGTGCTTCATGTTCAAGGCTCCCTACTTGCAACCCTGCTGGACGTCCTCCTTTGCAAAGGACCTTTCCACCGATCCGTAGTACTTCTCGAATCGTTCCATGTTTCCACTGAGCCAGCAAGAGTCCAGAGGAACCATGCTTGTTTCTTCGTGGTCGATCCCAAGCGCTTCCCTCCCCTTCGTCGTCTCATGCTCATCGTGGTCCAAATCAAGTTTGCCGTCGGACATGGGCCACACCCACATTCCAATGCTTGCTTTCAGCGGCTGAAACCTGGCACGAGCCAGATACTCCTCCCGACACCACTTGCCGGCAATCTCGCGAGGCTCACCGTGCACCCAGCCGCGTAGCTCGAGATACTCTAGATGATCTAAACAGTGCTTACCAACGTGTCTTGTCCACCCTTGAGCCTTCGATCCAGTAGACAGTATAGCGCAGTCGTAGAAGAGCGGCAGAGTCTCGACTCGAAGCTGTCTGTTGGTCTGGCAGAGCGCAGGCTGGGGCGTTACGCGGGCTTCAATTGTGATACCTCCCGTGATCTTGTACGAATCGACAAGCGTGTTTTCGCATTTAGGGGTGTAAGGTTTGTCGAAGGTGTAGATGCTAAAGCTCCTCGTCCAGAAGCCCCTGCCGTCCCAGGAGAGCACGGTTCTTGTGTCCGACGGAGTGAGATATGAATATATCTCGTCACGAAGCTCGCGGGGCTACGAACTTCAAAACTTTGACTTTGACATGTGCTTGTTGGATTTTCCTACCACGACACCCAAACTCAAATATGGCAGACTCCGACTCCGACTCCTCCTCCTCCCTCTCCGACAGCACCGATATCTCCACATCCGTCCTCCTCGGCTACGCTTCCAAAGAGCCCACCGTCGACGACTTCAGCCAGCTCGGCGGACTACCGGTACGCCGACAACTACTCATACCATAAAACGGAGCAATGCTAAGAGACGCCCTAGACCTGGCTCGACCCCTCTACACCATCCGAAGGCCGACTAGGGCAATGCAAAGTCTGCAGCAGCGTACTATGCTTGCTACTACAGCTGCATGGCGATCTACCAGATCGATTTCCTGGACATGAGAGGAAGCTGTATGTATTTGGGTGTCGGAGGAAGGCATGTAGGCGGAAGGAGGGGAGTGTGAGAGCTCTGAGAGCGGTGAGGAGGTATGAGGTAGCTGCGACGGGAAGGCAGGATGTGAAGGAGGAGAGGCGGAAAGAGAAGCCAGCGGTCAATCTAGGGGAGACTCTGTTTGGTGTCAAGTCGCCTACACCTGCGCAAAGCAATCCGTTCGCTTCTGGGTCAACGATGCCGGGAGGGACGAATCCTTTCGCTGCGCCGGGCACTGCTTCATCGACCCCAACTCCGCCTCAACCAGCGACAGCCTCAGCAACAGAGTCTCTAGCAGATACCTTCGCCCAAAAAGCCCGCATCTCATCCTCGGATCCCAACTCCACATCCACATCCTCTACGTCCCCACCCGAACCATGGCCCCAAGACCCAAAACCCTTCACCCACTCCCACCTGGACGCCGAAACAGAATACCTTGACCCCTCGCTCCTAACCTCCGACGTCCCCTCCAACGCTCGCGTCGAGACCAACGGAGAATCCAGCGGTAGCAGTGGAGCAGAGGACAAGACCCTCTTCGAAAGCAGCATGGACAAAACCTTCCAACGCTTCGCCGACCGCCTGTCCCAGAACCCAGAGCAAATCTTGCGCTACGAATTTGGCGGATTACCGCTGCTTTACTCCAAGACTGACGCGATCGGCAAACTACTGGCGCCGGCAGCAGAGAACAATGGGCGGATTCAAACGTCCAGCAGTGCTGCGCATGGGAAGTTCAACGTTCAGAGGTGTGCGAATTGTGGCGCAGGCCGGGTGTTTGAGATGCAGCTTACACCGCACGCGATCGTGGAGCTCGAGGCGGATGATATGGCGATTGATGGGATGGAGTGGGGGACGATCATCGTTGGGGTGTGTGGTGAGGACTGTCAGGAGAAGGGGAAAGAGACGGTGGGCGAGGTGGGGTATGTGGAGGAGTGGGTTGGGGTGCAGTGGGAGGAAGTTGTTGATCATCGAGGGATGAGGTAGATGATCTGACAAGAAGGACAGAAGACTTATCGTGACAGCGAAAAGACGCACTGCATGAGAAACACGAGCCACGAGTAGGACGACCGGCATAGCTTCTGAAGATATCTTCGATGCTGCATGAACTTTTGATTCATTCCACGGCTGAAATCATCAACGCCATCACAACGCCCATCGCTGGACAGCTGGCCTGCAGCTCGAATATCATCGTAATCTCACAATGCAGCGCAAGTAAGCATTCAAGCCATGCACGCGAATCATTCATCATCACACCATCCACCCACCTAATTCTCAAACCCAAACTTGCCCAACTCTCCTGGTCCATGCCCCCTCATCCGATCCGCAGACGTGGTATTCATATTCTCCCTCACAATCCTCTCCGCCTCCTCCTGCCCGTCCCCACCCTGCTGTCTCCTCAATTCTCCCGCCGCAGTCGTGTCCGTAACATTCCGATCATAAGTCATCCCGTCCAACATCCTCGCGTCCCTGCTCCCGCCCGGTTGAGAACCCTGCGTAGGCGTCATGAGTCCTTTCGAACCTGGACTCCCCACTGTGCTCTGCCTGGCGGGTGTGCGCGCGCCTTCGCCGAACCCAACTAAAGAGCCAGTCCCTTCTTCGCTCATACCGCCCATGGAAGAGGTGTCCATATCCATATCCTGGCTCTCGCTCATCTTATCCGCATCCCCAGCCTCACTGCCCGCCCACGTCGTCCTCGCGCCCACTGATCCCGTAGCAGACGCCGAACCGACCGTACTCCTCTCCCTGTTGATCGCTGGGTTTCCTGTGGCATCGAAGTAGCTCTGCGGCGGGTTGGAAGTGTACTGCTGTTGGTGCGGCGGTGCAACTGCTCCAGGCGTGAGATTGCCGCTGCTACCAGGCGTGCCCCCTTGACGTGCTGTAGCGACGCGCTCGAGGCCGGCGAGACGGGAGATGCGGTCAGCGCGCTCGGCGGCCTCGGAGCTGGGGCCGCCGTAGGGGTGGTGGCCGTGGTGGGGGTGGTGGCCGCGGTGGCCGTCTTTGATGGCGACGGTGGAGAGTTCGGACATGGAGGTGGTTGTGCTGTTGGGCGTGCCGCTGCGAGAGCTGGAAGGGGGGTCAGGGTGGAGAAGGACAAAGGGGGTTGAGGAGACTCACGGAACATCAGGCGTCGTGGGGTCGGAGGGAGGGGGTGGGAGGTTGATGAGGGTGGGGGCGTTGGAGGACATTGTGTGTGGTGAATCGGGAATTGAAGTTGTTAGAAGAGGTCTTGAGCTACTCGAGTATTGTAACGTTGGCAAGTGGCAGCTTCAGTGTGTTGTTGTCCAAAGGTTGGATCTCGAAGCTGCAGCGAAATAAAGTCAGGCACAACCGACGTCACATTTCTGGGGTTTCGAAACCGCCGATCAATCGCTTAGCCGCAAACGGCCTTAGCTCGGGTAAGCGCGACGCACGTGTTTCGCATTGCTTCTACGGCAACCTCACTCCATCACGAATAAATGTACATATCATCGTCCCGTGTGAGCGCCTGAGCGCCATCGCTCCTAACGACCCTTCTTCATAATGCGCCCAAGAATCCCTCAACAACACCCCCAAGCATCCTCAGCCCATAGTAACCAGCCACTCTCCCATAAACCCTCAACTTCCCCACCACCTCCTCCCTCTTCATCACCGCCACCCACTCCCCCGCACAGGCACAATGCTCCATGAACTCATTCGTCCTTATGCGCGAACACTTTTTGCACTTGACATCCTGCGTCATCCATTGCACGCCCATCTTTTGCACCTCACTCAATAAACGCTCTTCGATCACCAGCCGATTGAAAGGGGCGCCGCAATTGTCGCATTTAGGCGCTAGAACGCCACCGACCGTTTGGTCAGGTGCGCTTGCCGCAAGCAAGTCGCTGTCGCGGCAAAGGTCAATGTCTTTGGGTACGCAACACTCCTGACAGCTCAACTGCCTGATGCACAAACTAGTGCTGGGATTAGCGAACGAGCCATCGGCGCTGAACTCGCGGATCTCGAAGAGGTGCAGTAACTCCTTCCGCAGCAAGCGGGCTTCGAGCGTGATGGTCTTATCGAGGCTGAGCACTTGCATGATGCTCTTCACCAACTCCAGCGTAGGGTTCTGGGGGTTCAGGTGTGAGCCTGGCATACTGGGGAATTGCCAGTCGGCCGCTAGATCTTCGTGCATGGATTCTGTTCGCTGGCGCTTGATGAGCGCGGTGATCTGCTTTTGTAGTGGCTTCGACAATGTCTTGGCCAGAACGTTGCCTGGAGTGGTCTGATCGTCTTTCTCGGAGTTGAAGACGGAGGCGTGAATGGGCAGTTGTGTTGGTCGCGGTGTGCCGTTCAGAAGACTGGCAGGTCGCTTACGGTCGTGCATTAGAGTGATGTATTCGACAACCCAGTCATTGAAGTTTGGCTGAACGATTGGCGGCAGGAAAGTGGCGATCTGCCAGTGCATGATGGTATCGAGGTTCTGGTTCTCAGCCTCGACGACTTCGACGCAACCTTTGCCGCCATAATTGAACTCATCATACCAGACAAGGTAGTCCCAGTACTCCGTGATGGCAAGGTCCAGGAAGTGAAAGGCTGGTTTCGTGCTGATGGTTTTCAGAATGTACTGGCTGTAGGCGTACGCATTCCCGACTTCAGCCTTCGATGTCTGCAGAAGCAATCGACCAGCGTTGGCGAACACGACGTGCGATCCCACCCGTCTGAACTCAGACATCAGCTGCTGGAACGCTTTACGCGACATCATCTGGACGTAGTAGTGTAGATTGCGGTCGAAGAGATGGGAGCTCGGGCTCTCCACCCATCTGACTAGATGCTGGACGAGAACATCAGCCATCGTGCCTGTGCCCGCGGAGCCGCTGCAGGCTTCTTGCCACCAGCCGCGAACCATCTCGCGCAGCGCGCCTATTCCAGCTGTGGCGAACGAGTTCTCCGAGTGGATTGTCTGTGTTGTCTCGTCCAACGCATCTTCTTGCGCGCCTACACCAGAGATACCGATCGGATCACCGCCCTCTGCGTCGTTCAGCACAGCAGATGACAGGATGTTGTTGATCGCCAGGTTCTTGACGCTCAGGTCGATGCACACCGACGAGTAAGTGCCCGGGTTGTTCACCGCAGGCATCTCAACAGTCTCCATAGCTCCAAGAATGTCGTCCTTCTGGTGATCGGCATGGTCAGGCCGTGCATCTTGCGACCACCACAGTACAACACGCTCTTTCTGCAGCCGTCTGGCGTACGCAATATCGATCAAGAATCTAGGATCGTCTCGCTCAAGATTGCAAAGCGGCACATTCCCATACCGTGAGAATTCCAGCAGATGCTGTATCCATAGCCCGAGATCGAGATAATGGCTCACCAGCCTCTTCGCAACGAAAGACTGCCATCCCAACGGCGGAAGCTGCTTGTCGTTCTCATCCGGCGTCAGCTTCAGCGATGGGAAGCTCTGGAGGATGGGCAGATCGTGCATCAACATCTGCGCATTCGACGACTGCACAACAAGCATCGTAGGTCGCGAGTCCTCCTTCTGGATCTTCTTGACCTCGTCTCCGAGCTCCTGGAAAGCGCGCCGTTGCGTCGTCACCTGTACGATCTTGAAGTGCAGCGAGTCCTGGTACTCGAAGACGTTCTGCCATGGCAGGCCTTCTGTCTCTTCCAGCTTTCGTTGTAGCGCGTCCTGGTATATGCGGTCGACGTTTGGCATGCCTTGCTCACTCCTCGTGCGGTTGAGAACAATGATTTGGGCCTCTGCTTTGCCGGATGAGATCAGGCAGTAGATATGTCGATCACCAGCGTTGATGTGGTACAACGCCAGGTACGCCAACGGGGCACTGCTCATGTATGGTTGCTTCGCCGGTACTGTCCGCAAGGTCGACAGATCGAAACCCTGCTCCAGCCCCTTACCGAGAACACCGCGTTGACTCTCGTCAAATGTGCAGACACACCCCAATTCCAGCATCGCGCGGACATTGAGCGGGACTTGCTTCTCGTAAACACCCTCCACACTGCTGTGGTTGAACAGCATGCCCAGCTTCTCCGCCTCCTTGACGTACACTTGCTCACTCATCGTAAGCTTAAACAAGTGCGTCGACGGATGACCATTCGGAAGCGTGTAATTGATGACTTTCTCCGCGCTCACACCCTCGACCGTCACATCAGGCAGATCATTCTCCTTCACATTCAGGAACAGCTGCCGTGGCACGATCACCTTCAACTGATGGATCTTCTTGTCAATGAGCACAAAAGCCTGCACTTGTCCAGGCACATCCGTTTCCCGAAGCTGCAGAACCTGCCAGTCGGCCGTATACACCAGTTCCGCCTGCGCACGGAAGAACGTGCCAATCGAGTCCGTGGCATCGAGCCTCTTCTCGCCGAAAAGCTGTCTCCGACGTTTGCGAGCTTGTTTCTGGATCTTCCATTTCTTCTTCTGGTACTGTAGCCACCCCTTGTAGTCCTCCGTGATCGATGGCATCTTCTTCGGCAGAGTGTCGTACGGATCCAATGGTGCTGCAGCTTCTTGCTCCGCTGCCTTCCGCTTCTGCGCTCCTAGGATTCTGGCTGCGGTGGCAGGTTTCAGTTTCGACATCGGCGTGGCACCGAAATCTTCAAGGTCCCCTGACGGTGCTCCTCGACCACTGGCTTCATTGGCGCTGATCTCGCCGAGGGGTTGCTTGGTGAACATGTCGGTTACCTTCTTCTGCTGGAACTTATCATCCTTGTTCCTGATCCTCCGCGCCAACCACTCCGGGTGAGGCACACGAGGCACAGGGTTGGCAACTTTCTGTAACGCAGCTGGGATCGTAATGAGCTTCTGGATGACAGAGCCGAGACGTTCGAGGTAGTACTGCCAGTCGATGATGGTCCGGGGGTCCATATCGGCTGGGTCCTCTCGCAGCCATTTGCGCAGGTAGAAGCGCCTGACGGACTCTTCGGCTGAGAAGATAGCAACAGGGATGGCGCGGTCCGTCACAGGAGCATTCTTGGGACGAGACGAGATGATGAACTTGCAGTTCAGGCCTTTGTCTTTGACCATCTGTTCGCCCAAGAACTCAGCGAGTCGTTTGGCTGTGGTGATGGGAGTGGACTTCTGAGTGCCGTACTCTTCCAGTGTCTTGGTCATACTCTTGTTCTCGCAAATGAGATCAATGAGCTCTTCATTCGCGAGCGTCGAGCCGTGGGAGTGCAGCACATCCAGCCACTTATTCGCTACTTTGGCAACCGCGCCGTACGTCTCCGCCAGCGTCGTCCCTTCCAGGAAGAACTTGAAAATCTGCTGCTGGAAGATTTTGATGAGCTTCAGCTCTCCTCTGCGCTTGATCTCGAAACCCTTCAACTCAGCCAAGGTACCATCGTTGTTGAAGACGGCGTAGCGTTTTTTCAGGTTCTTGTCTTCTTCTTTCGAGGTGGGAAGGATCATCGCTCTGTAGGGACCATCGACTTCAAAGAAGATGGTGTTGTCGCTGTGCGTCTCGTACTTGAAAGTTGTCGGGTCGGTAAGTGTCTGGTATTGATCGTTCGTGAACTTCCTGTGCACCAGATGGTTCAACATCACGCAAGGATATGAGATCGTAAGCTTCTTTCCGTTCTTCATCTTGAAGGCGAAATTTTCCGGGAAGGTGGCTGGGAGGATACACCAGATACCATCCGTGTCAAGTTCCAGAGGTCGACCAATGCGCTCAACTAGCTGTCTCGCCATCTGAATGATGCGAGCACCCGTGAGACATGTTACGCCGGCCATCTCCATAGAGTACCATCGTGACCCTTTCCGCATGACATATCCGTAGAAGGAGTTCAAGATGACTTTATGGGCCAACTGGAGCGAATCGAAGAGGATGATCATCTTCTTTGCCTCTTCGATTTCACCGGCGCTCGCACCAGCCTTCTCGAGATCACCTGCCTTGCCTTTCCAGACCTTTTGCTTGCCCTTGAAATCATACCGTCGATCTCGGAAGTCCTTCACAGTATCAACGTAGAAAGGGTTCTCTCGCTGGCAGATGATGGCTTCCCGTTCGATCGTTTTGGCATCATGGATCTTGTGGTAGATCTTTTTGCTGTAGTCTGTTAAGCGCTTCTTTACCATACCTGTCTGCTCGTCGAGCGACAGATCTTGAAAAGCTCGCGGCAGACCATTGGGGTTGCGAGGGGGAAACTTCTCGTTTTCAAGCGCGTGTCGGATCATGTTGTATTCGTCTCGCTTAGTGGGAAGAAACTCGCCTCGCCATGACCACGGCATGCGGCGATCGCAGGTCTTGCCAGGGCGGTTGAAGTCGCAGGCCGCGCATACGGCTTCGTCAATCATGCTGTCGGGTTGTAATCGATTCGTGGTCATGATGTTCGGGTACATAGACGCGACATCCAGATGGTAGATCGATGGTTTCTCACTCCTGTTGGGAGTCGTCTTCAGTTGCGTGAGTTTGTCAATGATCTGTGCCTTGACTTCCTCGTAGTTGTCGATGTCCTCCATCGACTTGTTCTCTTCGACCATGACCGAAAACGTGAGCGCGGCGTCCAAGTCGTCTATCAGCTCGTCAATGGCGGTGGTATCGATCGCAAAGTTGTTTGGTATGTCGCTGCGAAAAACTCCAGCCTCAATACTCTCGACATGTCCACCGACATATGTTTCTGACTCCAGCAGATGTCCCTCCCAGAATGCTTCTCGTGGTTGGACATGCTTGTTTGGAAGCACAATCTCTTTTTGATACGCCTGTACCATGAGAAGCATCTCACACAACGTACCAGTACCCTTCCTCAGCACATCGTCTGGGCCAAGCGGGATGATGGTACACAGCGAGAAGATGAATGGATGAACATACTTCATGTACAGGTAGTACGTCGCCACAGCATCGGACACAGAGTACTCAGCAAGCGTCTGCGGCCTCTCCACAGCATACGGTGTCATCAGCTCAGGATCCAGCTCATCCGGATCGTAGCCCAGCTTGGCCACTGTCACGGCCTTCAAGCCACGACTACCTTGCGGAAGGTAAGAGTCTCGATTCACCCACGCAAAGGCGTCCATATGAGCACAATGGGTGGACTGGTAGATGTCCTCGCTGTTCTTCCGGAAACCAATCTCCTGATACATGTCTATGCCGTGGACACTAGCTCGGGCTTCGACAAATGGCCAGTCGAAAAAGTCTCCGTTATACGTCGAGATGATGGTAGGTCGTGCTTCTTTGATGCAGGCGAAAAAGCGTTCGATAAGTCCCTCCTCGCTTGGTTCGTTGAAGATCAGGAATGGACCTTCAAACTCTGGTTTGGGTGTATATTCGAAGTCTTGGATATCCTCGCTGACGATCTCACGGTTGGTGATCAGGAATCCTTGGCCATCGATCATGTACGATATCATCATGATCTGGTCGATAGAGGCGTCCGGAAACTTCAGGGGCATTTTAGTTGTCTCGATGTCGAAGGCCATAACGATTGGATCTGCACGTGTTAATCGTTCTTCGATGCAGCTCAATTTGATGTGGCCGTGTTTTGCTTCCACACTATACCACTTTCCTATTCGTACGTCCAGATCTATAGCCACCCGGACGTGGTAAGGAACATCATACTCTCGTATATCGACAATGTAGTCGCTGGCGTCCGCAATCGTGGTTCGTCGTGTCTCATTCTCAATATCCTCGTCAAACATGTCGAAGCCTGCATTGGCACTCGCAACTTCTGCATAGGTATCCATAGCACTCATCTTCGACTTGTTCTTGGTTGCGATAGGCGATATCTCTCTTCGTACACCAAGCAGATCGTTCACATTCGCAAAGACGAGTTTCAGGAAAGTCCTTCGGTACCCGAGCAAGTGATTCGGCATCTTCAGGTCCTCCTTCTCCACCCTTTCCACAGTCTTGACGAGCCCCTCATGCCCTCTCCTCACCCACTCCTCAACCTCTGCTTCCTTGCCCTTCTTGACCGCAATGAGGAAGTACGGATCGTACTCCACGCTTGCCTTGAACGTCTCCCCATCATCACCAATGAAGTAAAAGTCCACTGCTGCTCTCCCACCAGGTACCTTCGAGTCCTCGAGCGCGGTACTGTGCATATTGCAAAGCCATCCCACGCGCCTCTTGCCCGCTTCGAAGCGCTCGAAACCTTGGTTATCGTCGATTTTATTCGCCAGTCGCGTGGCCTCAACTCGTTCTTGCTGTGAGGTTGCTTCTGAGGATCGTACATCGCCTGTGCCGATCGTCTTGACTTTTCGTGTTTTGTCGTAGAGCTGGCCTGGAGGCTTGTTGAAGCGGCCGCCATCTTTGCGTCGGACCGGCATTGTGAGAGGTGAACGGCTCTGTTGGCCAATTGAAGGGTGTTTATGGTGTCATTACCTCGTGTTCATGCATTCATGCACAGTCCTGCGCGATTGAGCGTGTGCAAATGTGGTGGTGTTGGCGGAGTTCAAATCATCTCGAATCAAGGTGCTTTACGCGCTTCGAGGAAGACGCGTTTTAGAGTTATCCTAGCGTCGATCTCGCGGCACCAAATGGACCGAGCCGTCGCCGATCGGAGGCAAGTGCAGTGACATCTTCCATCTCGAACATCTCTTCTTTCTATAACCACACAATGGCAGACGACACACGGCAGTCCCCCAAACCCGCCATCACCGACGATGGCGTCCCCATTACCAAGGAAGCCCTGAACGCCCACCCCGAAAACAAACCATTCACGGGCTCAGCATGGCAAGATCCATCCCAACAGCCCAATCCGCCCCAGAGCGCCAACCTCATGGCCGGTGGAACGCAAAACACCGCCGGTGGCCAAGCACCTGAAGTCAGCATCGGCAACGCTTTCTCCAACGGTCTCGGCCTCTCCGACTTTGCCAACCTACCTAAACGACCTTGCGTACGGGACGCCTACATGACTGGCATTACATCCGGATTTGCATTGGGTGGGCTAAGAGCGCTTTTCGGCGCGAGCATGTTCACTGTCTGCAGCTGGGCGGTTGCTAGTACGTGCGTATCGAGTGGGGTGATGTACCAATGGTGTCTGTGGAAGCGGCACGCGGAGCGGGATGGCATGATCAGGGCGGTGGATATCTTGAACAAGAATCAATTGGAGAAGAAGGCGCGGGAGGCGGCGAAGGAGAGGCAGAAGGAGGATAGGCGGAAAGTGAGAGATGAGGAGTTGGAGGCACACTATGCGAAATTGAAGGGTGAGGAGGCGGGGCGGAAACCGTGGTACAAGATATGGTGAAGAAATCTACCGTCGTGGGAGACGGATTGTAGGATATGTATAAACCAACTTGTTTCGCTTGCCACGTCGCTCTAAAACAGACCATCGCATTGCTCCAAGCAGAAGTGGCGCCCACAGGCACGAGTTTGAGCCATTCATCAAAACGCCGGTCCCGGGCACAGCGCACCGCAGAGGACTATCCCTCAGGCACCGCCGAGAGGGGCAGCGCTTGTTTGCAAATGTCTCGTAGGTAGGGCAGATCTTCCAACATGCCAAGGTGCATCTGAAGCTGAAGCACGAGCGCAGATCCAGTATCAACTGATCACATCACGCTCTCAACCCTTATTTGCACTTCTCCGATTCATCCTTGTGCTCGTGGTAAAAGCACTTTTCTGAGTATTGAGACATTCGCTGGACTCGAGATGTGAAGTGAAGCTGCGAAATGGATTTGGGAGGTGAAGCCGTGAAGTGAGATCAAACGAAAACCATCGGCGAAGACGATCTGGACACGGAGGTCGATAAGCACTGCATGAGAGCAGCAGCATATTCACAAGGCCTGATGTCTAGTTCGGTTGTGGCCTTGCTACAGTACCTACCGATGATGTAGAACAGCTATTACTTCACTTTCCTCATATCCACAACCTCAAACCGCAATCCCTCCCCTTCAACCACATGCCCCGGGCTCCCAGCATCCGTATAAAGCTTTGTCTCCCTATGTTGATGAAACGTTGCCTTCTGCTCACATTGCAACACATGCTGCAATCCCGGTGGATCCGTAAGGCGAAAGACACCCCAGTCAGGATTATGTCTCGGAGCACAAACAATCGCGATCGCCTCTGGCAGCATGACCTGGTACCCTGAACTTGTGTGCAGATCTCTGCTCGACAAGAAACAAGACTGAGAAGGATGAGTGTGGATCCAGCCGCAGACTAGTAGGTTCTTGTTGTCGCAAAAATCGAAGAGCTCGTTGTCTCCGGCTTCCGTGGTGTCGCAGGTATCAGAGGTGCTGTTCTGGTCCGGGACAATGAGATGGTTGATGATGAGGGCATTGGAGACGAGGGTACCGCAGAGGATACCACAGGTCTCGAGGTTGGCTGCTGTGTTGGTGTGGGCAAGATTGAGGAAAGTGGTCCGGAGATCTGGAGGGAGAAGGACAGGCCGTAGAAGGTCTCCAGACTCGGTGGTTGCCGTGGCTTTGAAAGTGGGTCTGGGTTGCTCTTCAGGTGTCGCTGTTTGTGAACGGGGTGGAAGCGATACTTGTGGGCGAGCTGGTATAGCTGGGGGTGTTCCGTCATGCTGGTTGATGAAGCGATCTAGCGGTGCTTTGGCGGGCACGGACGGTGGTGCTCGTGATACTGTGGGTTGTAGCGCCGGCATACTCCAATGCATTGTGCCTTCTCTGGCAGGTATCGATGGATACTGATATGATGAGACTGTGTGCTTTTGCTGCTGCTGCTGACTAGGTCGGCTCTGTCGTTGGCTTGGGTGCTGTAGCATCTGGCCCGCTTGCCGGACGCCTTCCCCAGTTGTCCCGAGACCTCCACCATTGCTATTTTCTGCATTAGCTACATCTTCATCTTCAACGACGATACCTTGCCTCCTCACTGCAACAGTGTCAGGCGGTATGCCAGCTTGTCGTGTTGACTGCTTCGTTGCATCTCGGCGGCGGATCTCTCGATGCGCCAGATCCACAGCAAGCTTCTTGTTCTTGTTGACGTCAAGGGCGGGACTCCTTGCAAAATCACCTCCGTCGTCATTTTCAAGTGAAACTGCTCGTCGCTTGTCACTCGCCACTGACTCTCGCTGATCGCTCAACCTCATTGCTTCAACACGCTGCCTTTCCGCTTTCCTCCTCTCCACGGACTTGACCCACATTTCATACTCCCACGTGATCTTGGGCTTCCATTGCTCGAGCTTCTTGAGGTTCTCCTGAACAGCACGTCGACCAGCAACTCTCTCTTCTTTGAATTCCGGGTTGTCGTATTCCGGATGCTGCATCATTTTCACCATCCAGAGATCAGAATGCCGTATGAGATAGAGAAAGGCCTTCTGGAGATCGCCATCCTGCTCACAGATGGCGGCCTGGGTGGCAAGTAGTTGAGACGCCCTCAGCCAGGACTTCAGAGTGCGCTTGTTCGTGAAGTCATATTTCAGAGCTTGCGTTACGAGTTCCTGGGTACTGAAGGGCCGGGGGAACGTGTTGTCCTGTTTTGAAGTCGCCATCTTGACCCTGGACCAAGAGGATTGTGATGTTCTGTCTCAAGAGGTGTCGATTTGATGTGTACGCTGCAACAGTTGCGCTCCCCAAGAGGTTTCTCACGCGAAACGTCACCGAATCATGACATGAAGCCACATGCCGCCGCGTTATGGTTCTCCTTCACTGTCACGGAGCTCTGATGAACGGCCGATGTCTTGTGATTATTTTGATGTCTAAAGCAAAAGCAGTTGCCTGACTTGAAAGTGAATGCCTTGTGGAAGTGCCAAGCTTGTCTGTCCCCTTTGGGAAGGCGCGAGTACGAGCACTTGCCATCGAAGTCATCCACACGCTCGACTTAGTACTACTGCTTTTCCTCACCATCATCTTGCATGTACATTGCTCAAGCTGATGAGAACTTCCAAACTCGCGGCATCCGTCAAGCGAAAGCCACAGCCAGTCGTCAAATCAAGGTCATTGCCAGCCATTCTTGGCAGCAGCAATCCCAAAACAAAAAGGGTGCGGAAAGGGGAGCCCGATATCACCAGACGCATCGATATCGTCAGCGAGCAGCTTTGTGGTATGGCGATCTATTAACACGTATGTTGAAGATATACTAATGAAACAGACGATGTTATCGGTTACCTTGGGCCAAGTCTGGAGCAGCACAAAGGCTGTACACTGGTCGACTTCGATCCGGGGCCATGTCTCTTCTCATCAAAATTGCACGATTATCTTAAACCGAAGAAGCACTATCTTATAGAACCCGAACAGAAGTACTATAAGGCATTCATCAAGCCTTTACTGGAAAAGGAAGGCTCAACTTATCAACACTCAACAATCCCCAGCTCAACTCATCCTTCGCTACGATGGGATCATCAAATACGAACGAAGCTGGATCCAGAGCTGCTGCCGGACCGGACGCAACTCCCGAAAGACGATCCAAGGCGAATGCAATTCGATCCTAGCCTGCTTGTCATCGGCAATATGGCACGACGAGGACACCAACGGAAGGTGTTCGTCCATGATCGGACTTTTGAGCTGCAGAGACTGGTGTTGTTTGCTATGGCCAAAGATCTGCTTTCAAAGTCCGGCTTCTTCGAGGCAGGACTCGTCCGAATGCTGTGGTGGCTGCCCGACTTAGCCAAGCCATCACTCTGGTCCACAAACGTGCCGAACAATAGGTCGCCCTATAACGTTGCGCTGGACATGTCTTTCACCACGTCAGAGGTCGCCGGTGTCAAGCCCATGCACTCGTTGTTGGATACTCACTTCCACAAGCAAGCAAAACGACTTGAGGAGTTCGAACTCTTGATCTCCAAGCAGGTCACTGCGAGAGCGCTGGAAAGTGGATTGAAGGTGCCAGAAGCGAGAAAACTGCAAGAGAATCAGCCCGAGGTGCATCCTTCCCAAAGAAATCTCGAAAATATCTCACCGTTTGAGGCCCTCACCAACGAACCCATCACACTAGGCAAACACATCGACGCTGTCTCTGCTCGTCTGACTGAGGTGTCGAAGTGGGCCGGCTCTTACAGGGTAGCAAAGGTCCGAGACGAACATCTCATACAGCAATCGATGAGTGTCCTGGAGTATCCCCAGTGTAAGCTTATCGGCCCGCTCCACAGCAACCAATCCGCAAAGGATGAAGACGAACTGAGCATGGCCCGGACGATCGCTCTTGTAGATCTGGGTCTCCGCCTCATCAATCTCGAAGCAAGCGTGAAGACCGTAGAAGGACAACCCGACTTCGATAAAGCTATTCTCACCAAGCTGCAAGACCGCATCCTCAGTCTTGACAAAAGGTTCCGAAGAATGATGACAGACGCCGGCGAACGCATCACCAAAGACGTCGGGCGACTGCTAGAAGACCAAATAGCTTTCTACTCCCCCTCCCCACTTCTAAGCTGGGACCAACGCGCCTACGAACCTCTCCAAGCCGACCCCTCGGACTTCTACCCCAAACAGGACGTCGCGCTCATCGACATGATGCCCAGGAGCGTTGATCTCGCCGTCCCGGACCTGGCGGATAGCGCCGAGAGCAGTAAAGCCTGCGCACAGCTACTGACGAGTCTATTGTCTACCAAGAAGCGATCGCTCCCTGAGGTACTTGAGCGTCTTGCGGTGAACGCGGGCAAGGACTTGATCCCGATGGTTCCTGCTATCACCGATGCGAGACGAGGCGGACGGCTGAACCCGCAGAACCTCAAGGCGAGAATGTTGACGACGGAGATGCTTGAGGGGCTGGTGAAAGCGTGGTTCGAGTGGCCGTTTCGACCGCAGTCGTGGGAGCTGTCGCTTGCGAGTGGGGAGGCAGAGCATGTGGAGGAGGCACGGGAGAGTGAGGGCGAGATCGAGGATCCGACGTCACAAGAGTCGTGACGAGCTTCGCTATCTCATTCATCCTAGTCCAAAGTACTACATACCCCCTTGTAGATAAGTAGCAATTCCTCACTGTCGTCAGAAGATCATAAAAATCTCGGCCCCCTCCCACGTCCGTTAATCATCCAGCAGCATCAGCAAACCTGACCACCCTCCCCGTCCCAACCTTCCTCACTGCTGCCACCGGTCCCTCCTCCTCACTGCCCTTCCTCCGCCTCCGCTCAATGCGTCTCTGCCGCGCATCCCTCGCCTCCCGCGCCTTCCACTCATTCACCTGCTGCCGTCGCCGCTGCTGCCGCATAAAAGCCATCGCAGGCGTAGGGCGGAACCCGATCCCATTGATGCCTTCGCCGTCATCGTCACCACCCGGGTCCAGTTCGTGGCCGGTGATCTCGTCGTCGCGCCAGGTGAGGAAGGCTTGGTCGGGCGATATGTCGCCGAAGGATGGGAGGGAAGAAGTTGCGCGCGTGCCGGAATCTGCAGGCTGGAGTGTGTCTTGTGGTGGAGTGCTGGGGAGGGCGTCCGTGTGTGCAGTTTCCGTGACGAAGTTGGAGTCGTCGAAATCCAGCGGTGGACGGGACAATTTGGGTTGCGATGGTTTGGTGCGACGGTCGGGCGTTTCGTGCACTTCATTCACTTCATTTACTTCGTCCACACCATGCGCATCCGCTCCCTTGGTCGTGCTCGCATGGTCAGGTTTGGGAGTGCCCAGAACATCCACGCCCACGCCCTCAGATTCGAGATAATGTCGCACACCCTGACCCCGCTGCAATCGCTTTCGTGCGACCGCATCGCCCTCATTGCCTCCAAAGACCACAGGTCGTAATGGTCGCCGATCCAAATTCAGACCTTCGAGCTTGTCGGCCACTTTCGTCCTCGGACTATTCGGTCCAGCGCCATTGAACCCGAGTCCATCGAACTCGGGTTTTGCGTTGGTGTCGATCTGAAGGGAGCTGGTTGAAGAGGTCCGCTTACGTTTTGGCGATGGATCTGGTGGCGGACTTGATGATGACGTCCGGGTTGGCGTGCGATATGGCGGGTTCGAATATGGACTCAAGATCATGGTGGCGATGGAAATATGCACTTCTGGCGGTCGACGGCGCTACTGATGGTGATGTTGTAGCCTGGGTTGTTAGTGGGGTGGTGGATCGGCGATAGTAGGTGCGATAAGCTTCGGCACGGACTGTGCTCAGAAGGGAAAGTGCCACGCAGGTGACATACGATTGATTTTCGAGCACGATGAGGATAGGAAAATGATTGTATAGAGCATTCGCGGCTCTAGGCTAGATATTTGTCGAGGATCTGTGGTCATTCATGGGATATCACATGCAAACACTCTAGCCCCTAGTCAATGCACCATGCACCACCACCAACTGCACCCTCCTTCGTGCGCCATGCAGACGCCGCGCTGTACCCACCTTGTATGCAAACACCATCTACCACTAAGCTCGCACGCACACCGTACAAACTCAGCCAAAGAACGCCCGCACAGTCTGCTGCGTCTCCGGCGGCAGACTCGCCAGCAAAGCATTCGCATCCAGGCCCGCAGTCTCCACCAAGGATCTCGCCGCGCCACAAATCGCCTGTGCAGTTTGTCCTTGCAAAGTCTCCGCCTCTAATGCCTGCACAACATACGTGAAGCAGTTGGAGGCCTTCGCCATGACGGCCGGGTTTCGGCTGTAGATACAGTTAGTGACAAGTCCTACATTCTTGAAGGTGATAGCTTACTCTCCGATCAGCTGTCCTAGAAACGCGTAGGCGTACGGTGCAGCCTCCTCATCGTTGACAACGGGAAGGGTGTCGATCCAGGCTGCAATCACGTCCGGCACGTTCTCAACTTTGCTGTGATTGAAGTGCAGGATCTTGGCAATACTGGCGCAGGCATTCTCAGTAGCAAAAGCGTCGTCTTCGCTCCTAGCGTTGGGACGCTGCGTCACTTGGAAGAGGATCTGGAGGCTGTGGGCGGCAAACTCGGCCCAGGCGTCGCCACCTTTCTGTGCCGCGACACCAACACCATAGCATGCGGCTTGACGATTGGCGGGAGCATCGTCCCTCATGCCATCGATGAGCGGTTGCACGATGTGAGTTTGGTAGTGCCACGATGCTGGCCCGCAGAACTCGAGGACATCGTCGAATATGCAGAGAGCCCATTGCCGTTGTGTCGGGTCGGCGTTGGTGATGAAGAGGTCGTAGTAGTTGAGTAAGCGCTCCCAGTGTGGTAGGAAGGTCTGGCCTTGCTGCTTGAAAATCGTGTGGAAAGCCTTGTTCATGTCTGATAGAAGGGTCTGGTCGTCTTCGATGGCGAACTCCTCGTCCTCTCCAGCCTCCTCGCCGTCTTCACGATCGTTGGCACTCTCCAGTCGCTCCTTGACGCGGGTCTGGTAGTCCTTGAGAACACTCTCGGCAGATGTTATGAAGATACCCATGTGGTCGTTCGACAAACTGTCCTTGCCAGATACCTCAACCGACTCGTAGAAGCATTGGTACATCTCAGCAAGTGTCTCGATCGCCGGTTCCGTTTCTAGCACTTCTAGCACCTTGTCGATCGTGGTCTTCCATAGATTCGAGTATTGTGGCGAGTGAAGACCATGCGCCGCCTTGTAGGAGTTCAGGAGCTGAGGAACCGCCTTTGCGGAAGCGACTCGCACTGGGTCGTGGAAGAAGAATGCAAGACCGGGCAGAGCGACCTTCTCCATGATCTCTTCGACATACATGGCAAAGCCACCCTCCAGATGTTGAGCGTAGACGGTGATGAGCTCAACAGCCATGAACTTGTCGTCCAGTGTGCTGGTCTTGATCCCGATATACTTGCCCTTGAGCGGCACAAGCTCCCAGCCTTCTTCTTGCTCGATCTGCGCAACGTTCTCCTCGTTGTCAAGCAGCTGGATATCTGCTTTCGCCTGCGCCAGCTTCATCAGAGGCGGCATGACAGCCGGTAGGTAGGGCACGAAGTCTTGGCCGAGTACTCTACACATCCGACCCCAGCAGTGCAGCAAGTAGCTCTCCTGCGGGTCGTCATCGTCGACAATGGTGGACTGGACACTACCCAGCACTTGGACAAGCGTTAGAGCATCTTGACCCATCTTCTCCTTACCCACGGCCAGCGCGATAAGTGTAGCGCACTCCATCGCCTTGGCACGGAGCAACCTCAAATCTCGCTCGTTCGGCTGCTGAAGGACGTTGAAGAGCAGCGGCATGAGCTGACCGTACCACTTGCCAAAGGTGCTTTCCGCCGAGTCCGCAACCGTAGCAATTGTACTCAGCGCCTGCTCCTGCACAAATCGCTTCGGGTTTTGCAGAAGTTGCATGAGGTGCTCCAGTAGAGTGTCGAGGTATGGTTCGAGTATCTCCTTCTCTGCCTCTTCACAGAAGTTCACCAAAGCAGCTGCCGCATGTGACTGAACACGAGGCTCAGACGCAGCCAACACTGGTATCAGAGCAGGTAGCACGATCTGATGGTACTTCGTCTGCATGGTGCCCTTGAAGTCGGTGCTCATCTGGCCGAGAGCATTGCATCCCGCCCAGCGCACGCGAGGGTGGGTGTCGCGGAGTGCTGGGACAACCAAGTCCAAGACTTTATCCAGCTCGCCCTCCATCAACTCTTGACATCCTTCTGAGATCGCTGAAATGGCCATGAGTGCTGCATGCCTGTCGCGCCAAGATCCAGATGCGATCATCCGTGGGAGCCAGGTGAATGTGGGTGGAAGGATGATCGAACCGCCGAGCTTGTTCGCCAATCGATCCATGGTCTGCTCGCCGGCAACGTGGTTTGAGTCGCTCTCGTCAAAGTCCATATCTTCTTGCGCGTTCCACTCCTCAGCATCGTCGTCGTCCAAGCCCACATCTGTCATAAGAGACAGACATTGCGTGACCATATCGTTCGTGTAGCTTGGGTCCTTCTTGCACATGGCAGGGTTGTAATCCGCGAACGTCGCCATCAATTCCAGCGCGTTCTGCCTTGCCTGGTCCTCCAACTCCTTGTCTTGGATCATGCTTATGCACAACGTCACGAGCTGCGAGAAAACGCCGTTGAACATTTTCGATGCGACCTCTGCGAGCTCAATAATAGCGAGAAGTGCTTTAGAAAGCAGTTCCGAGTTGCCGGACTCTTTAAGTGGCACTAGAGTGTTGAGGATGTCCGGGATCAAAGCGTAGTACTTGGGCTGGGATTTCTTGGTGAGAGAGCCGAAGAAGGAGGCAAAAGCTGCCATTGTCGCCATGCGCACGTCGGGGCTGTCGTCCTTGATGCCCTTCTCGAATACGCCATACGCGACAGTCTCGTGTTGCTTCTCGATGATACCCGGTGTGGTTTCGAGGATGCGGAAGGCAGACTCCCGCATTAGAGCATCTGGCGACTGACTGGCTGCGAACAGTGCTTGCAGCAGATCAGGCCAGGTATCTCGCGTTCCATCGGGACTCAGCACCGTCTCATCCGTATACTGCCTCGCGATCTCCGCCACCGCATCGGCGATCTTGTTCCTCACCGGCGCGCTTTGCTCGTTGGCGTGACTCTGCAGCAGCTTCGATCGGATCTCTGTCTGTGGGGCATGGCTGAGATGGAGGAATGTTTCTCGGTTCTCGTTGGTCGCCGGGTCCTTGGCTGTCCGAGTCGCTATCCGTCTGAAGAGCACCGCAGCGAACGCGCGAGTCTACGCACACGATCAGTTGCCGTCTATCTGCCCGAAGTATTCGATACTCACCCCATCCTCGGTGGCACCTTGCATCTGCTCGACCAGCCCCACCAGCAGCATGTCCGGCCGTTGCTGAACCCATTCTGTGTTGAGCCGCTCTTCCGCCGCACTTCGGACCGCGTTGTCTGTCGACTGTAGACCGCCCAGCAGCTGGTCGAGCGCGGTATGCACTTCTTGGGGTAGCACGGACATATTGCTGCAGTTTGTGTGGGGAAGAAGTTGAGGAGGGCGATTTGTTTGTCCTCAATATCTGTGCATGAGTTCTGCACACGCAGGTGAAAACAGTAGAGCGCTAAGTCTGTGCGCGACAGCTGATTTCGAGGGCGTGTTTGGCTGGTGGTAGAGAGAATGTGTGTGAGCACAGAAGGACAAAATAATTCGAGCGATTTCTGGATTTGGACTGATTTGGAGCCTGAATTCGCCGCGTCTGCCTCGCGATCTTTTGTAAACAACTTCTCACCAACCTCTCCTACACGACAGACTTTCACGAACTCACAGTCACACCGCCAGCGTGACACAATCCGAAGACATGAACGAGAAGAGCGTATGAGCACGACCAACACGCCATTCGCCTCTATGGCCGCCCCAACAGATGAAGAGCAACGCGCTGCACGTGAAGAGCACAATACCACGAACTGCCGACTACTCATGCTGCCCACGGAACTGCGCGATCAGATATATACACACTCATCCTCACCGTACTGAAACACATGTATACCTACCAGGTGATCTGCTTGTCGATGGGAACCTAATGGCGCTCGTTCGAACCTGTCGACTTCTTCGTGCCGAGACGCAACCACTATTTGTGGCCCATCGCTTCTTGCGAATGGAGTGCCTTCCGGAGGTTGACAGTCAATCTTTGCTAGGAAAGCACGCCAGTGCCGTCGTGCACTGGCTCGATGCACTTCTGTCGAGCCGAGACATCTCGAAGGACAACCTATACGTGACACTGTACGGGCATGAGTCCGATACGCCGAGGGAGATCGCAGTTGACTTCTTCGCCTATAAAGGCCGCAAACATGTGGTGCACCAACCCAGGCTCTACGATAACGACTTCGACCGGCACTCCAAACTCAAGGAGTTTTCCCAGTCACTCGATGCATTCGACCCCTTCGAAGGCAAGGCCCTCGAGGAAGGGGATGTACGCGAACTGTTCGCGATTCTGGCCGGAGAAGATTCAAGGTAGGTGGTGTTCGAGATCATAGCCGAGATAAGGCAAGCTGGGACGTGCTGCCGCGCAAGGTGGGTGCTATCGGCATCTCGACTGTAAGACTGCCGCTTCGTAGCGTTCAACGGGCTTCCGACGGCATATCCGACAGGTAGCTCGTTAAGAACGCTTCTCTCTTCCGACTTGATGGTGGCATGGTTTAGACGACACGGCAGGCACTCGCATGAAGGTATGAGAATCTGCTTCTTCGCAGCGTATAGTACTGACCGCCTAGCACTACAGGCGCCCTCTTTTCACACGTTTCTGGTCATGCCGGGTTATGGAGGGTGGGTGTGTGAAACGATCAAAGGGTCGGTTTCTCAATCGAACTTCCTACTGGTAGGCAATGGACACTCTCTTTGGTAGCGGCCGCTCTCACTACTGCAGTTGCAAAATTCAGTAAAGACCACGATGACTGTCCGACGAGTATCTTTCAGTATGAGCGTTGTGGTATGTGTGACAGCATTTGGACATTTGATTCTCTCGCTGTACGCCAACAGCAGAACGTCACGAAATGCCACCGGCATGTAGCCTGCTTACTCGACCCGCATATGCCGTCCGAATCTACGAGCCTTAATCCTAACCTTATCCTGATCCCAACGACCCAACTTTCGAACCACGTCTACCTTTTGCCTCCGCAGCCATCAAGTCGGATTTAACAAAACCAGCGGCCTTATCGGCATCAATGATGACGACCTATCCTGTAATATGGAATACCATTCTCCACACCGTAAGAAGTTTTGAAAGCCACAAACCTCCCGTCTGGAACTTTCACATATTCTCCTAACTGTTTCCTTTGACTTGACTCGTTGTGACCACATCAGTGACCATGGCACCTACAGAATTCGAGGGATGGCTGGGCGTCGATAAGTCGGCGGTCAAGGGTAATATGAAATGGGGCAAATTTGAACCCAAGAAGTGGGCAGAGGACGATGTGGACATTGAGATTTCTCACTGCGGCGTGTGTGGCTCCGACATGCACACCCTTTCATCCGGCTGGATGCCAACTCCCTACCGTATGTGCATGCATTCCAATAATACAGAGCTCGTCGCTGATACGCTAGCACAGCCTCTGTCGTTGGCCACGAGATCGTCGGCAAAGCCGTCCGCGTCGGCTCCAACGTCAAGCACATCAAGACTGGAGACCGCGTGGGCGTTGGCGCGCAAGCCCGGAGCTACATGAAGAAAGACTGTCCCGATTGCAGCTCTGGCCTTGAGAACCACTGCGCCATTGAGAGTGTCAACACCTACGGCTCCGTCTATCCCAACAACGAAGGCAAATCCTACGGCGGTTACGCTGACCACAACCGTACCAACGCGCATTTCGTGTTCAAGATCCCGGAAGGCCTGTCGTCTGCGGACGCTGCACCAATGCTTTGCGGAGGCGTCACCGTGTACTCACCTTTGAAAGCCAATGGATGCAGACCCGGCAAGACTGTCGGCAAGGTGGGTGTTGGCGGTTTAGGTCATTTTGGTGTTTTGTTCGCCAAGGCTCTTGGAGCGGATCGTGTCGTTGGTATTTCTCGCAAGGCAGACAAGCGGAAGGATGCCCTCGCTCTCGGCGCAGACGAATACATAGCTACGAGCGAGGACGCTGATTGGGCCACCAAGCACATGCGGAGTCTCGATCTTATCATCTCTACGGTGTCGAGCGAGAAGATGCCGATGAATGACTACTTGGGTCTGCTCAAAACTAAGGGAACGTATATCCAGGTTGGGTGAGTATTCCTGATGCGCTTCTGGTGTCCGTGTCCATGATTAGCTGGGCTAACCATCAATTTACAGTGCTCCGGATGGCGGCAACCTCCCACCAGTGAACGCATTCACTTTGATTGCCAACGGCATCAAGGTCGGCGGTAGTGCCATTGGCGCACCTCGCGAGATTGAGGAAATGCTGCAGCTCGCCGCCGACAAGAAGATCAAGCCGTGGGTGCAGGAGAGGCCTATGGAAGATGCTAATAAAGTCGTGGTGGACTTTGAGGATGGCAAGCCGCGGTACCGTTACGTTTTTGTGAATAAGAAGCATACGTAAAGATGGATGCAATCTGGGATGATGTTGGTTACTGAACTCGCGGTCATCCACTGCGGGTCACATGGCGAGAGGACTACTTTGGATATCTGAAGGTGGACCGTGCGTTTTGGCTGCCTGGCGACGGCTTCATAAATGTTGCCTCTTCCTTTCTACAACTTTCTTATCACAAAACCACATACATCAAGTCGTGTTACAAGCGTCTACATAACACCACATTATGGCTACACACGACGGAGAACAAGCGCGTGCTACACGTGAAGAGCACAACGCCACTGAATGTCGCATCTTCACTCTACCCACTGAACTGCGCCTGAACATCTTCGAGTTCGTGATCTCCGATCTCATTCACGACCCACATGAGCCTCTGCGACCGCACTATCCTCGCGATCTGGCCACGAAGACGAATGAACTAGGGTGTCTTCGTGTCTGCCGGGCCATGCGCGAGGAGACGCAATCCATCTTGATGAACTGGCCAAAACTCTGGATCAACTTTACTACCTCGTCTAGCATCCACCTCGAAACTATTGAACGTTGGCTCGACTCACTTCTCTCGAGACGCAAAGTTTCGAATGATAAGCTGTTGCTGTGGCTTGACTTCGGTGGATTCGAATACGAGGACGAGATGTACGTCTCATCTGCGGACGTTATCTTCCGACCGGCAACGCAGTATTCTCAGCACGAGATCGTCCTTGGGAATCTGCGGCACAGTCCCTTGGAGCTCGATGAACTTCACCTCATTCAGGACTTTGTCGATAATCTGAATGAACGGGACGAGGACGGAGAACCGGGCTTGGCCAACGAGGATGTGCGCATGTTGTTCAAGATTCTAGCGCGGACAGAGTGAATGTGGATGGTGGCTGAGGCATACTGTGTCGCTGCGAAATTGGCACGCTCACTGGGCAAAGCGTTACCAACAGCTTGCGTATTCCAATGCGGAGATTGCTGGGAGTGTGCTTCTTTCATCGGTCTCTACATCGGCTGAGTTGTTGAAAAGAGGACAGAGAATAGGACATTGCATCCCACGAGCTCACGAAGCTGGAGATGCAATAGCTGCAATAGAAACCCTCTGTCGAAGCGCACGTGGCCAGAAATGACTTGGTAATGAGCAATGAGCGGCGTTGAAGGGTTAGGGTTGGGGTAGGAGCGTGCGGCGTCTGTGTGCACACCCTGCACCATCTCTCAATGTATTCACAATCCTCACCTAGAGGAGTCTTCGGATAAGAGGCTCGAGAACTTAGAGTGGATCTCGTGTGATAAGATCGTACGGAGACATATCATTCTGCTACCTGGGTGCCTGCTGCTGATCTGCCACAATATCTTCATCGGGGCGTTCTCATACACCACACAACGGAGTGATGCCACTCGTACGAACCCCCGTCCCAACGGACGTGCCGGCCGCCGATGAACAAACACGCGCCGCACGCGAGGAGCACAACCTTACAAACTGCCCGCTTCTCAGACTCCCCGTCGAGCTACGCCTACAGATTGAGGAGTACGTGACAGCCCACCTTCGTGGGCCGGATCGAGTGCAGTGGCCCGAACTTCCAGGAGGCCTGGCGCTTCGGACGGACCACGGGCCTTGTCCAACCTTAGAGCTGATGTAAAAGCCAGACGATACCGCTTACTACTTGCGAACATGCCGACTCCTACGTGCCGAAATGCTTTCGCTGTACATCACCGCGCCGGGACTGTATGTCCATTGCGACGGTGAGCCCGGAAGCAATCCTCCTGTCAATCGGGGTGTGACTGCCCTTGAGTCCTGGGTCGAATACATTCTGGCAGAGAGGGATCTCTCCAAGGACAAGCTTGAGGTGGGCCTGTATTTCGCCCGTGAGTAGAAGCAGCAAATGACGCAGGGCTGGGAGATACTATTGCAGCCTGCATCGGTGAATACTAAGCATGAAGAAAGGATCCGCAGAAAGACCGCTACGAGGACTAGTTTGAATTCTTCGAGCTTGAAGTGCATGCTACTATCAGAGCAATGGTAGAGGACCTTAACAAGCGATGGGAACGAGAGGCCAAAGGCTTGAGGCAAGAGGATCTGCGCAAGCTATTCGCCACTCTTTGCAGGAAGGAGTGAAGTTGTTGACCTTTGCGATGATGGCAAGGTTGGTACTCCCAAACTCACAAGATAATTACCGCGACTGACGAGCGCACAGAACTGTTCGTATGCAAAAAGGGCTCGTGACCGCTGTACACCGCTCGACATATGTCTTGACTACCCTGTACAATGGACAATCGTGGCAAGTGTCACCAAATCGGAATTCGCCCGGTACTAAACCACGACACTTACTCTTGTGAATCGGAGCTACCTCATACATTGCGCAGTGTTTGCCCGCAACTTGCCACGGTCTCGACAGGGGCAAGAACCGGCCATGAGTGTGGTTTCAAGGCTTCCAGCTTCGAGCCGAGTGTCTGAAACACTAGGATTTGGGTAATGAGTCAGAAGGATTACTTGTATAAGACCAACTTCCTTCCGTCGGGATGCTTCCTTGCGAGCCTCTACCGCTCAACGCCTCCATCTGGATATTCAGGTCTTTTAACACTTAAGTTCTTCGGCAATACGAAGGCTCCATACCGCTGTCGACATGGTCGACACGACCGCCACACGGACGGACGAACAAGCGAATGCCGCAGAGCATAACGCTACTCATTGTCCGCTTCTATGTCTTCCCACGGAACTACGTCTGCAGATAGAAGAATACGTGATCGCCGACCTCCCCAGCCCATACAACAAATCCTGGCCAGCTATCCCGGCGGACTTAGGACACAACATGGGCCACGGTTATCTGCAAACCTGCCATCTCTTACGCACCGAAATGCTGCCTCTGTTCTTGTCTGCGCCGGGTCTCCGCATCAACTTCCGCCCAGAGCTTCGTGGAAGCATGCCCTTGATCACTCGCCGCCTTGCGGCTCTGGAGGACTTTCTGGAGATTACATTCGAGGTGAGGGATATCGGGAAGGACAGCCTTGACGTGGGCTTGAATTTCGACATTATTGAGGAGCAGGACGTCGACATATCGTTTGCGTGTGTGGACTGGCGGATGGGGCGGCATACAGTCAGTATTGCAGACTTACCGGCAGACTTACCGCCCTTTGGAGGGGCTATGACTGCTGTTGAGATGGAAGTGTATCATAGTGTTTCAGCGTTTGTGGAGGGATTGAACGAGAGACGGGATAGCTCTGGCAGGCCTAAGAGCTTGGAGAATGATCATGTGCGTGGGTTGTTCGTGATGCTATGTGGGAAAGAGTGAGAGCGCTTGTGCGATGATACGACCGCCGACCTCTACGTCCTCCTCATCGACAACAAACACGTACTGGGCAAGTACTGGCCACGTGCAGGCCTCGCCCAAGGCTGCAGGCTTCCACGGATGCCTTAGGAGGACTTTCATTTTGAGCATCCCTTGCTTCCGGCTGTGGGTACGTGCTCAGGGGCCTTTATTACGACATCTCTGCTCGCAGCACATATGTTGGTCCACCCTCTTCCCCAACTTATCACGCCATTGCTGCCTAACGATACAAGTGCTCCGTGTAGCTCATCAAACACGCCTACAACAACGATCCGATATGGCGGCCACGCCGACAGAGCAACAAGCCCTCGCCGAAGAGCACAATACCACCAATTGTCCGCTCCTCTGCCTTCCTGCCGAGCTACGCATACAGATAGAAGAGTACGCAACCTCTTGCTCGAATGATCCGAAATCCTGGGCATCTCTCCAGACTGACCTACACCCCAACACTACACACGCTGGGTACCTACAGACATGCCGACTTCTACGAACCGAAATGTTACCTCTCTACCTGAACACACCGGAGCTCTACTTCCAATGCTATCCCCAGCCTATTGGTGCTACGGCGCTCTTTACCAGGCACGTTCCTATCATCAAGCGCTGGGTAGAGCTGGTCATCGCGGAGCGAGATGTGAGCAGGGATAAGCTTGGAGTAAGCGTAATGTTGGGGCGAAGCGTGGATAAGGCGCAGCAGGACGTTGAAGTTTCGTTCTCAGCGTAGGGGGTGGCCGCCGAAACACGAAATCTGGGGCGGCGGTAACGATGGCTCTGGATGTGACGAGTACGGCAGCATTCGCGTGTTTATCCAGGAGCTGAACGAGAGGTTGGAGAGCGAGAACAGGGGTCTCGAGAAGGACGATGTGCGCAAGCTCTTCGCCATCCTCTGCGGGAAAGAGTGACAGCATCTACGTCCGCCTCATCAAAAGCAAATGCGTACTAGGAATCACCCTCACCCTCCCCTCCCCCCCAACCGCCTCCCCCAACTTCCTCCCCGCCACCACCACCACATCCTCCTCCCCACCCGCAACCTCCGGGTTCGCCTCCCGATACCTAATCACCGAGCTCGCAGTCCCGAAACCCCGTTCCAACTCCTCCACCCTCACCTCCCGATCGAACAAAAATGGCCCTGGCCTTCCGTCCTCCGCTGCGGGTGCCGAGGGGATGCCGTCCCGATCCCCGTCCCTCCTCACAAAACCCGCCTCCTCAAACTCCTCTACCGGTGGAGCTACCGACCAGGGAAGATCGCCGAGTGAGCCGAGTCCCGGAATTTTGGTAGGGCGCTAAACCGCTCATCCTCCAACTCCCGCAAAACCGCTTGCACCGCCTCCGCGTTTGGAGTAGAGGGGTCCGCGTACATCGACGTACAGGTCCAGATCGCCAGCGTTCCTCCGGGTCGTAGGGCGCGAGCGGCAGAGGGGTAGAAGGCGGGGAGTTGGAGCCAGTGGGCTGACATGGCGCAGGTTATGAGATCGGCTTGTTGACCTTCAGCCAAGGCGGCATCGCAATTCTCGCCGGCGCTTTGGACGAAGGTGGGGGATGGGGAGAGGGCGAGGGCTGTGGAGGCTTTGGTCGCTTCGGCGATCATGGCGGCGCTGGTGTCGGAGCCGAATGGAGGAGGTGAAGTGGGGGTGGAGGTCGAAGATTACTTTGCCGGGGCCGGTGCCGATGTCTTGGGCACTGTGAGTGGAGTGGATGGCAGAGGGTGCAGGTCTCTTTTACCTAGATGAATGTTGCGTGGACCATTGTGGTAGTCCAAGATGGCATCGTAGATTTGGACGTGGGTAGGGGTGGCCTCGACCTTGAGCGTAGTTTGCGGCTTGTTCGACGGTGAATTTGACGAAGGTTGGGTCTTTGGTCGCCATTGTTTTTGGTCTTTCGAGCTGGAACAGTGCTCGATAGTAGTAGTATTATATGCAATGTGAGTCACCTGAAAGTGGGCCCATTCCTGCAAGTTGAGGCTGAAGACATCGGCACGCATGTGGAAGGTGATGCTTGCAGGCTGTTGGTCAAGATCGTTCATAACTTACATACCCAGCATAATCCTATCAATCTGCTCGTTTCTTATAATCCGTTATATCATCGGCGGCAGCACTCTTCCCTCCTTCAGCGGGTCCATCATCCCAATCTTCAGCATTCTCGTCCCAATGATCGAGTTCCTCCGTGACATCAGTATCCCCCGCCCCGGCCGTCGCCTGCCCGGTCGCTCCAGCAGCCACCACCCCAGTCTCCTGCTCTCCCACGGGACCCAGTTCAACATCCCTCTCTGGATCTTCGAGATCATCCTGGTCCTCGCCAGGCACGATATCGTAATGCTTAGTCTTCCGCCGCCTCTCCAACATACGTTTGTGGTACCAGCTACACGCCAGTAGCGCCAGAGCTGAACCCACAACATTGGCGAGAATGTCGTAGGGATCAAAGGCTCGATCATTTGGGAGGAGAGCTTGCACGACTTCGGAGCCGATGCCGAGGCCGGCGGTGATGGTGAGGAGGGTGAGGTGGATGCAGCGACGGCGGGAGGTTTCGAGGATCCAGTAGAAGGTTAACTAGGAGAGTAGTGTTAGGCTGGCGCATAGTTGTCTTGTTGATAGGCGGGTACTGCTTACTGTGAGGAGGAGGAAGGTGATGAAGTGGAGGCCCTTGTCGCTTTGGCCATACGAGGGTATGACCTGTGTGGACAGTCCCAAGTATGCCGACGCGAGCACCAGTACCACAAAGGCCGCTGGAGCAGGTGTTAGCTGTTGGCTGTTCGCGGGTGTCGCGGGCGTGGTCTTACCTAGAAATGGCTGACGGATACGAATGGCCGGCATTCTGCGTCTTCTTCACCTTTTACGACATCATGTGTGTTTAGTTGTGTCGTGAGGTAGGGTCATTGTCGCAAAGACATACGCTGGTATTGTCGCGGGAGTGAACAGCAGCTCGGAGGGTCGGCGTGTCTTCACCTGTGACCAGTCTGGCTTGCGCTAGGCACTCTCGGAGGAACCTCACTCGCCCTCGTCACAGCAAGACATCATCCGCCGGCGACGACACCATCGATATACATCGTTCCGACCCGCCCACCATCTCCGTCTCGCGACGCCGATTCTGATGATCCCACTCTCGCCTCACCACCCGACCAGGCTGGCGAGTAAATCGGCAAGCGACCGGTTTACAGCGTGTTCGGAGGGGCTTGCGCAGTGCACAGCACGGCCAAAGCGGGTCATGAGGAGATGACCTCTACACCCCAGCGCATCACCACCAACGCCCACTACCCCACCACCGCCGCCTCCACGATCAATGGCAGCGCCCGTCGCGGCTTCAGCATGAGCAGAGATGGTCACCATGGCCCTAGGACGGAGCCTCCCGCCAGCGCGGCCGAGGGGGACCAGCCCGAGGACGCCGTGCATCTCATGCTCAGGTCACGGTGGGCAGACACGGAATCAAATATCGCGAAGCTCTTTGGAACCGATGGGCAGACTCGGCGCACATCCAAGAAGTCAATAGCGGGCGAGGGTGCTGTCGCCGCAGCCACCTCCGCGGCCGCTCATAATGCCAAGACTCCGGCTCCACCCAAACGCTCTGCCCGCCAGATAGACGACGACTACGGCGATGACGATGAAGAGGAGGAGGATGAGCTGCAGAAGGAGAGTCCGCTCAAGAAGAAGGCCAAGGTTGCGCTACCCAATGGCATCCACCCCTTCGCCTCGCGCTCGCCGCTGCCAGCGGGCAGGGCCCTTCCACGCGCTGCACCAACCTCGACTCCATCCGAACCCGCGAAGAGCTCAGAAGACGTGCGGAAGCAGTTGGAGGAGGACAAGAAGGCGGCGGAAGAGGCAGCAAAGAAGAGCTTCCAGTCCATGTACTACACCCTCGAGCATGACCGGGACGCGATGTTGGAGCAGCAGAAGTTGGACGAGCTGGATCGCGAAGTGGAGAATGAACTATCTGGAGGCGCGAGCAGCGCGCAGAACACACAACAAGGCGCAAATGCTGGTGCAGCGGCAGCAGGCACCCAGGGGACATTGGGAAGTGCAGACTTAGGCGCATCAAGCCTCACACTCAAGCACCTCATCGCGCGGATAGACATGAAGCGCGACATGGTTCGCGCATCCGACAACCAGCTCCGGACCCTCATATCGGAAGTTAGGAAAGGACGAAGCAAGTGGGCGTCCGAGGACAAGGTTGGACAGGAGGAGCTGTATGAGGCATCGGAGAAGGTGCTTATGGAGCTCAAGGCACAGACGGATTATGCTCAGCCTTTTCTGCAGCGCGTCAGCAAGCGCGAGGCACCGGACTACTTCAACGTCATCAAGCACCCCATGGACATTGGGAGCATGCTGAAGAAGCTGAAGCAGCTGGCCTACAGGAGCAAGAAGGACTTTGTGGACGACCTCAGCCTCATATGGGCGAATTGTCTCAAGTACAACCAAGATCCGAACCACCCGCTACGGAAGAAAGCCTTGTACATGCGAAAGGAGACCGACAAGCTCACACCACTCATCCCGGACATCATCATTCGGGACCGTGCAGAGGTGGAAGCAGAGGAGAGGCGAATGCACTCGGTGGACGCAGACGATAGCGACGAAGACGATGCGCCGATCATGGCTTCAAGAGGCCGCATGGCGCCTAAGAAGGGTGTCAGCAAGGGCGGGCCATCTTCAACCAAGCGAGCGCCGACAGTCGCGGTGGAGGAGGCTGGTGACTCAACGCCGGCGCCGGATGTGAAGCCAGCATTACCACTTTCAGCATCGAATTTGCGAATGGAGAGTCTGCGAGCAGAGTCGGAAGTGCACGATGCGAGCTCAACAGGCTTTAGCACTCCTCCTCCTGGCAATGCGACACCCTCTGGACTCAATGGCGTGCACGGTAGTGGTGCGCCTGGTAGCCAAGCAGATGTTACAGAGGTTGATGGTTTGGGCAACTCCATCATTGGCTCCACGCATGAAGACGAGGATGAAGAGGACACGGAGTTCAAGACGTGGAAGCAAGTCACCAAGAGGGACCGAGCTCAAGCTGCGTCTGAACGACATCGGCTGTTTCGTGGCGAGCAGCTTAAGAATCTGAACCCGGAGGAGCCTGCGCTTCTGCGGTCAAAAGCCATGATGCGGAGATGGACGCGCCAGCAGAAGATGGCTCCCACGGAGAAAGCTTCTGGGGACACGACCATGACTGACGGTGAAGATGGACCAGAACAGCCACCGCAAGGCGAGTCTCTTGCAGAAGGCATCGAGAAGGATCAAGACTCCACTCTGCCCGACTACTACAGCTCCCTCTCAGCTATCCCCAACATCGACGAGCGCTTCAAGTGGACCACGGACTCGGAGGGCTTTGTGGTGCCGCAAACTGAAGAGTGGATGCGGATGTATCCCAAAGACCTGTTCAAGTCTGCCGGTGGTGCTTTGAATCGCAAGATGGAGGGCAACATCAAGCAGATGCAGGATACCCGGAAGATATGTGCGAAGATTGGGATCGTGAAGCAGATGCAGATTCAAGCTCAGGTAAGCTAAGCACGAGCAGCAATGGCGACTATTTCGTGTTCGTTGCTGATAACTTGTCCAGACGTACCAGAACCAGTTTTCAAAGTACGAACCACAACCCTTCGTGGAACAAGACGTTGGCGCAGTGGTGGTGTCTGAAGACGGTCCACTCATGGCTCCATGGGTCACTCGAGCGGCTCTTCAGCGCTCAGTCGGCAAGATCTTCTATCACGCTGGCTTTGAGGACTTTCAGCCTTCTGCGCTCGAGACTATCACCGATCTGGCTGGCGAGTACTTTGGCAAGCTTGTCGGTGCTTTCAAGTGCTATCACGAGCAACCTAAGGCCGAGGCTGAGGCTCCACGGTACACGTTCGAGGAACAAGTCTTGCACTCCTTGCACGAGCATGGCCTCGACGTCGAAGCGCTGGAGACGTACGTTAAGGACGATGTCGAGCGCTTGGGCACGAAGCTGGGTGTTGTGCACGAGCGAATGAAGTCGCATCTTGCTGATCTCCTCGTACGCCTTCCCAACACTACCTTCGCACCTCTTACCTTTGCTAACACGAACGCAGCGTCCCGCCCTCGGCGACCACGCCGGTGCAGACGGCGTCGGCGCCTTCAACGACGGCAGCGACCAATTCGTCGGCGGCGACTTCGCCGAAGACCTCGACGAAGACTTCTTCGGCTTCCGCGAGTCCGGACTCGCCGAAGAACTCGGCCTCGAAAACATGTCCGTCCCATTACACCTCCTCCAAAATCGTATGAACAACCTCCACCAAGCCGCCATCGCTGGACCAATCAACACGACAGGCCTGGTCTTCCCCACCCCACCAGCCTACGAGCCCATCACTGTCGAGAACCTGGGATCGCAGATCGGGCTGGTGCAAGGGTTCTTCCGGGAGAAGTTGCGCGCGAACCACGATGATCCGTTGGTGGAGGATGAAGACTTGCCGCAGAAGCAGCGGTTTCCGAAGCCGAGGCTGCCGCCTACGGGGAAGATTTCGAGTCCGAGGAAGAGGCCGATTCGCGAACAGCAGCAGGCGGCGAAGAAGAGGCGGAAGATGGAGGAGAGTCATGGGAAGGGGATGGATGCGCCGGTGGGAAAGTTGAGGTTGGAGATGCCGAGTAAGGAGGCCAATGGCGTTGAGCCGGAGAAGCGCGCGGCGAAGGAGAAAGAGAAAGAGAAAGAGAGGGATGAAGACGGCATGGATGTTGACGGCGACGAGAACGGCGACGGCGGTGGGGGAGGCGAGGGAGGCGCGATGATCAGCCCGGAAAGCTTGGCGCCGAATTAGGCGGGCGGTGCGTCGAGCTCGAGATCGCCGGGGAGACTGAAGGCGCCTTACGCTCCGCCTGGGTCCAAGTGTCAGCGCTGCCGCCGGATACGCATGGTATGCTCCGGGGCCCTGGCTCCCGAAGGGGGCCGCTGCGCGAGATGCGCGAAAGGGGGGTATGGATGCGTGTTCGGTTCGAGCTCGGCGGGCGGTGTGGCTCGCCCTTGAGGAATGGGAAGGTCGCGGATGCCGGACGTGGAGGTCAGGTGCACAGTCCGCGAGACTGGTGTTTGGACCACCGCTCATGGTCGCAGAGGGCAGCTGCATCGGCCGGATTTGCAAGCTCGAGACACCTTGAGTCGAGCTCGCCCAGTCCACGACACCGCTGGCCTCACTGTCTCCGGCTTGGTTCGAGCGGCGTATGCCGCCGGCGCGACCTTTCTGGCCGCAGCCCTTGCGCCTTGTGCGTGAGAGCGGACGTGGTACTGGCTTTGGCCCGGAAAAGAACAGCAGGGAGTTTTGGAGGAAGTGCCGTTTCTGCCGTGGGACCTGAAACCGAAAGGTGGGAAGCGGTCGCTGTGCGGAGTGCGTGGCTGGTGGGTTGGAGTGTGTCTATGACTCTCCGCCGGAGAGTTGGGAACCGACTGATGACGAGGAGCATGGGTGGTGATGGGACGGCGGAGAGGGCCGTTAAGGACGAAGAGCCGTCTGATGATGTGAAGATCAGGGTGGAAGAGGTGTCGGAGTGACTCTTGGGGTACGCGGCGTTTTCTGGGATGGGTGGGTGGGTTCGGTCATCGGCAACTTGGGTATACCCTCAGTCATCATTCTCCGGCGTGGGATGGGCGGGTTGGGATCTGCCGTGATGGGTTTTCGTTGCCTTGTGTTGTTTTATTCATTGCGCGGAGGGCATTGGATTGTACAAAGGGACGGGGACTTTGTAATTTCCGCCTCGTTTGAGGGCTGGACAGTTGTGCAAAGCTTGATTGATATGAATGAATGGAGATGGGGGTTATTGATCACTTGCTCCTGTCCTTGCCCATGAATACGCTGAAAAGTAATGTGACCTAAGAGTCGATTTGGAGCCAGCCATCTCCTGGACACCTGTGATTGATCATCTAATGGGGTGGTCTACAGTGGCATTGATGCTGGTTGCAGGTAGGGGATCACATGGCGTGAGCATAATGCGATGGCCTCCTCTTCGGCCCGGCCAGTTTTCGTACTCGCCCTGACGTTAGATAGAACAAGCGTCTATGCAGAATCTCGTAGCTTGATTGCACAAAGGTACCCGTTTTATCGTCCTCATGTCAAACCATTCTCTTGGCGAAACGCAAATCGGACTCATGGAAAACACAACGAGGCCACAACATCGACTCGTGGTTGGCACTTCGAAGGCTTGCAATTGTGCTTGTGAGCTATTTCCGTTCTGTAGCCTGGCAAAGCTAGAACTCTCGTCCAGCCCGACCATCTGGTAGCAGCAGATATACTCGTTTCAGCATCGCAAGCATTGTCTCGGCAGTTCACACCCGCCCCCACGCGCCTCACATAGCTTCGTTCGCACGCTTATGTCCTCGCAGCCTGCGCCGCAGCCTGTCCAGCCTGGGCAGCCGCCTGCTGTGGGTTCACCTTCTTCCCGTCCTTGTTGTACCGCACTCGTGGTGGGGGCGCGCGGTTGCGGCGGCCTTCGCGGGATCGGACACTGTTGCCGCTTGTCAGCCTCTAAACTCTCTATTTCTCGTGTCCCGCTCCCATTTGTTGTATTGTGAACGCACCGCACGATCTTCCCGTGGATAGCGCACGAAACGCAGTACTGCAGCTTGAGGTACATCTTGGGGACGGAGTACTCGGCGAAGACGGAGGCGTCGGAGATGTCGCGGATGGCGGCGCTCTCGACCATGTTGCGGATGGTGAATCTCTTGATGGCCTTGTCCTTGGGGGTGCAGCGGGAGCAGTTGGAGCAGCGGATCGGCTTCACGTGGCCGCGGCCTTTCTTGTTACGTCCACTGCAATAACCTCATTAGTGGTGTTCGCGTGGTCGGTTGTCCTTGGTGGGTGTCGTGGGTTGACGTACTTGGACGCTCGCTTCTTGACCATATTTGCGGTTTGTGTTGTTGCAGCAAGCGTATGTCACTTGCTGTTGTGCTATCGAGGCTGTGGCGTAGAGGTGAGGTGGTGTCGTCGGCGTTCTGTACAAATTGCGTGTGGTGGTGGTATGCCAAGATTGTTCACCGGGATCGTCCGCGGGATAGGGCAAGTCAGCCGAGACAGGGATCTGCGTTCTTACGGAAGCTTCAGGGTCGGCATTGTTGACACGCGATTGCTGTTGACTTCTGCTCGAGATATACTCTTCAACCATCGTGACAAGCCTCATTGGAAGTTGCAATCACAATGTCTGCAACGGGGACATACCGAGGAACGCCCAAAGGCCGAGCGCAAAGCAACTTCGCCGTCGACAGCCCCTCAAACATCCCCGTACCACGACCCAAGCTTGACAGTATGCCGAGTGAAGCTGGCTCGTCGTATAGCGCCAGCAGGACGAAGCAGTCGAAGAGAGATGAGGTATGGACTGTCGTCACGTGCCAAGACCATGATAGTATACTCACGAACACAGGCGCTTCGAAACAAAATCGAAAAGGACCTCAGCAAGAAACGAACCAATGCCGGGAAATCTCGCCAGACTCGCAAGGCGCCGCCGGGTACCGTCCTGTCGCTGCGCCCAAATCAAGCACTACAGATCAAGCCGAACACGACGGTCACAGAAGCAGCTCAACTGATGGCGGCAAAGCGGGAGGACTGCGTGCTTGTCACAGACGACGATGATCGGATCGCAGGTATCTTCACAGCCAAGGACTTGGCCTTCCGGGTGGTGGGAGCAGGATTGAAGGCGAGCAGTGTCACCATTGCCGAGATCATGACGAAGAATCCATTGTGTGCAAAGACAGACACCAGCGCTACGGATGCGTTAGACCTCATGGTGCGGAAGGGTTTCCGACATTTGCCTGTGATGGACGAAAACCATGACATTTCTGGTATTCTGGACATCACAAAGTGCTTCTACGATGCAATGGAGAAGCTGGAGCGGGCGTACAGCTCGTCGAAGAAGCTCTACGATGCCTTGGAAGGCGTGCAGGCCGAGCTAGGGTCGAGTCAACCCCAGCAGATTATACACTACGTCGAAGCACTTCGATCGCGAATGTCTGGTCCGACCCTGGAGTCTGTTCTCAACGGTCTTCCACCTACCACAGTGTCTGTTCGCACCAGCGTCAAGGAGGCGGCTCAGCTCATGAAGGAGAACCACACTACAGCAGTTTTGGTGCAAGATCAAGGCCAGATTACTGGTATCTTCACATCGAAGGATGTTGTTCTTCGTGTCATTGCTGCTGGTCTGGACCCGGCAACGTGCTCTGTCATTCGCGTCATGACGCCGCATCCAGACTTCGCACCGCTTGACATGAGCATTCAGCAGGCACTGAGGAAGATGCACGATGGCCATTACCTCAACTTACCTGTCATGAACAAGGAGAATGACGAAATTGTGGGAATGGTGGATGTGCTGAAGCTTACTTATGCCACGCTCGATCAGGTATATTACCTTGTTAACTATGCTCGTGGGCACTACTGACCTTCCACAGATTAACAGTATGTCGACCGGTGACAGCGAAGGCCCGGCTTGGAACAAGTTCTGGATGTCCATGGACCAAGGGGACACCGAGTCGATGATGTCAGGCGAAGGCAACAGTCATGCACCTCACACGCCCGACCACCGCTCCGCAATGATGTCGCCAGACCTTCAACGCCCGGATGTCGAACGTCTAGACAGTCTCATGCCAGGTGACTCTGCTTCGCACCACGGCGCAACCGACATCGAAGAGGCCTCCGCCTTTATCGGTGCCCCAGAAGAGGCACCCTTCACCTTCAAATTCAAGTCACCATCGGGTCGCGTGCACCGCCTCCAGGTCACCGCCTCCGCCGGCCTTGAAGATTTCGTCGCTGTCGTCGCACAGAAACTCGGCGCTGAAGCGGACGGCATCGGCGGCATACCCAGCGTCGAAGACGGTAGACTCAGTCGTGGCGGCTTTGCGCTCAGCTACCTGGACAATGAAGGAGATACTGTCTCCCTCACCACCGACCACGATCTACTCGAAGCCATCACTCTCGCCCGCCAAGGCCACAAGGACAAGGTCGACCTGTTCGTTCACGATCCTGATGGCGCTGCTCTACCCGCTACGCTTGACCCGCAGCCGGCTTTGACCTCTGCACCACCACCGACACCACCGGAGAGTATGATTCGCCGGCGTAAGCAGGCCGAAGACGACGAAGAGACTACTTCACCAGTGGAGGGCCGAAGAAGAGAGAGGAAGAGTGCTGGTGCAATGGCGGAGGCTGCGAAGGGGCAAGAGCAACTCGTGCCTGGGGTGCCGAATGAGTTGCTGTTGCCTGGTGCGCTGGTTGCTTTGGGAGCGGTTATTGTGATTACTTTTGCGCTTGGGCGAAGCTCGTCACGGTAGTGCAATCGAGTAATACTGTTTTGGGGGGTAATTGGCATTGGGAGGATGTAAGATTGCACTGCGAGTTATTGGAACTCTGCTCTTGGAATGGTTCGCGGCTTGTCATGATAACAGCGTGCACCATCTAATCTAATCTTCTGACTGACCGAACAGTATCTTGAGCATCTTCGAGACGTCCCTTAGTGAGAGAAGGTTCGCAGTGAAGGTACTTGCTCATCGTAGGCTGACATGCTTACGAAAGGGTTGAACGGCCAGGCACTTGATTTAGGATATTATCGGCCACCCCACATCGTTGGTGTAGCCATGAACCTCCCCGATGGCAAGTGCTCCATCTCCCTACTCAAACAGCTTTGCTGCTGCTAATACCGCTGACTCAAGTACCTAGCTTCGCTGTACCTCCATCTGAGCATCACCGGCTTCATAGTCTGCAAGGACCGCAAGGAGGGCACCCGCTCTGTGAGAAGTCTGCTCGAGGCGCGCTTGGGCGGCTTTGGCAGAGCGCGTCGCGTGGCCACTGGCTGTAGGTAAAGCGTAGACGCCGAGGAGCGGTTCTGAGGTGAAGACTGACGGAGCCAAAGCTTGTACTTCTTGCTTAGGTTTCTTGTCGCCTCGCATGCGGCGTTTGTACTTGACAAGTCAGCGCACGTCTGGAAGGGGGGACAACAACGACCTACCCGACATTCGCTGCATGATTTGAGAAGTCTTGTTTCCGCTTCGTTCATGAATGACGAGATGGGTTTATGCTTCGCGCATGATGAGCAGCATCGATCCTCCACCTTGCCAGCGGAGGTCGTGGTTGGTGTCATTGTGGGTGGGTCTTCCTCGATTGCTCACCGAGGTGGCGAAGGCGAGGCTGAGAGTATCTTTTGTATGGTTGGCAACATCAGGCGTCCCGCGATTTTGGAGATGTTCTTCGTCGAGGTACGATGATCTCGCTGCAGTAGGGATGTGGGATGAGGTGAAGTTGGGGTTCGGACCTCGATTTATTGTTGCTGCTGCTCACCATTCTGTTCGCGCCCTGCCCTGTCCATTGAGACGGGCTAGAAGAATGCACAATTCCTACCTCTGTCTTTTGACTCTTCTAGTTTCAGCCATCAGGAGGCCGAGATCACGAGTATACACTGGTTACGTATCTGCCTATCTCCATCACGTCTTCACGTATGGCAGATCCATGGGGCATTGGTTGTATCATGCCTCCTCTCCTCACCGACGGCAGATGGTGCGCTCGTACCGTGACTGTAACTGTAACGACCCACGCGGTGTTATGGTACGACGGAGGCCCTGATCCTCACCAAGTGCTTGCTCTGTGGGATCTGGCTTAGACTGAGCCGTGGACGCTGCCGTCGTGGCTCCTCTGAACGCTTCTCGTCACCAGCAATCTGCCATCTCATCCAGATGAGACCGCACTCACGTTGTTATGCTATACTGCTTCAATGAGCTCGATCGGTTTTGATCGGCGATTCGTGATGTTGGCGCCTACGTCATCCCGCCTGGACGACCACATCCGACTCCCCGAGGGGCCCTCAAATCCACTCGGTGACCACTCGCCTTTCTGACTTGTTTCATTTGTGTCAGTCCGCTTTTTTGAAGATGGTTAAGCTTTGGAAGCTTTGGTGAAAAAATCACCAAGCAATGCTGTTGGATAGCGAAGACGATCGCTACTCATATCGCCTCGAAACGTCAGCAGCTAGTATGGCCCTCGACCCACGGGTCACGGTTCGTAGCCAAAAGGCTGTTTTGTGGTCTGTACCAGATCGACAGTGAGTATTTGGCACCGACGGGAGCTGTCTCCGCAAAGTTTGTGTTGATTGTTCCTGTCCGCTTCACTTTTTTCCCGGTTCTGTTCAGAAGGACCTCGCGTGTGTCCACGGAATAGCTATAGGGGGAGATGCACCACAGGCTGGACCTCTGAGCACCTCCCAATCTAGCATCGCGACTATGGCCGATGAGAACAAAGATTCAGTGGATGGCCACAAATCCAACGCCGAAAGCCTCGATAACCGCGACGGAATCGTCCCACATGAAGAGAAGCCAACTTACGATGAAGAGACCAATACGGGCCGACCGAGCCGTAACAAAAACGACGACCCATTCGGCGACGAGTCGAAGAATGAAGTCAAGTACCGCACGATGCACTGGTGGCGGGCCGCCATCACCATGATCGCAGGGACTATCTCTATCGGCATCCTCTCTCTGCCATCTGTTCTCGGAACGATTGGTATCGTAGGAGGACTCATCACTCTCATCGGTCTCGGACTCGTAGCAACCTACACAGGTTATGTGATCGGTCAATTCAAGTTGGCGTATCCTCATGTTCACAATATGGCGGACGCGGGCGAGGTGCTCTTCATGCCCCTGGGACCTAGGGCGGCAGCAATTGGGCGCGAGAGCTTCGGTGCAGCGCAGGTCGTGTTACTCGTCTTCGTCATGGGGAGCCATCTCCTGACCTGGATTATTGCTTTGGATACCATCAGTGACCATGTCTATTGGAGAGGGTTGGTAGCGGCTCTGCTCTAGCTCCTGCTACTTTAGCTTCCGTCTCACTAGCCTCTATAAGTAATAGAAGTATATAGAGATAGTACAGCTTAATCTGACTAGGATCTAGGATGGTCCGGTTCAAGTGGACGAAGATTAGGGATAAGAAGATACAATACAGCTGTTTAGAGATAGAAAGATGTTGTAATTACATGAACTACTTCTCTTATGCGTACGGGTGGTAGTGCAGGTACTCGACGGCCAGATCGACCTTCATACGACAGGTGACCAAGTCGTATTGGCAGCTGTTCTTGCCTGTATCCTGTAGTTCGTCTCTCGCGACCGATGATTGACGGTCCAATGAACCTTCGGCTGAGCATCTTCTACACCCCGATAGCGACCGAGATTCATGCCGGTCCTAAGGACGATTTCGCCAGGAGCCACGGGCACTTCGTACTCCACCGGTATGAACTCCAGAATCCACCAATTCCTCGACACCTCCAACTGATCACTCATAGGGCACAACGCATCGAAGGCATCTTCGAGCTGTTCCGGTGTCCAGTCTTCATCTGTGGGACTGTTGAGATGGTATAGCTGCTCTCCCTGCTCATGTCTGTCGGTTGGAACAAGCTTGTCGCGACGGACAGTCTTGGGAGGAAGGCCTTTCTCATATCTGTCCAATAGTGATGGAGGTGGCCATTGGGACGGTATACTCAGATTCCGGTAGATGGGCCAGAGCGTGTGCACATCCAAACCAAACTCGGCAAGTACGCTTGTCTTGAAGACGATACCGGTGTTACACTCGAAGGCCTGGCGGATCATCCAGCGGAGTGGTATTTGAGCCAGCTTATGCCGCTCATCGTTCGGTACTGCACCACCTCCCACGTCGCCGTGACAACCTGCGAACCAGACTTCTAGAACATCAGTATCGAATGGTGCCTTGTTCCGCATCAGTCTCTCGTATTCGTTGTCGGATAGGTTGGAATGCTTGGATCTTTGATTTGCTGCATCATGGATATCTTTCCAATCCGTCTTCTGATGGCGACAGATCTTGAACTTGGCTCGCCTGCAGTAGTGGGTGGGAGAGTCAGCAAGTGTTTCCGACGTTTGGTCGAGAAAAACATATCCCAGAGCGCCGCATCGCACTCGATCCCAACTTACCGCTCGTCGAGGGCCATCGCATGTCTGAAGTAGCGAGGCTTGCTATCCGGCGTACTGCTCAACGGCAGTTGTCTGGGGATAAACCCTACACTGGCAACGCTGTCGAAGCAACCCAAGAAATATACACACACATCAATGCAGAATCTGTAGGAAACATGGGTAAAAGGGTTAGCGTTGTATGCGAAGGGTTATATCCACCAAACTTACGTCGCTTTGAAGTCTCGACTCTGTCTCCAGCCTTCCAGCGTATCCTTTGTGTAGAAGTCGTAGGCGAACGGGATCTGTTGTACGTTTCGAGGCGGTAGCAGTCCAACCTTATGGACCATCCCAGCCAAGCAACGCGCGGTATATGCTCCTCGCGAAAACCCAAAGATACATATTCTGTCGCCCTCCTTGTAGGTATGCTGCGTAGAATCCGTCAGTATACGTCTCACGCGTCTCACGAGTCTTAGTAGGGGAGAGGGTCCTAGCTTCCAGTAACATACCATCAAAAAATGATATGCATCCCTGATGTGCAATCCAAGACCTGCGCCGACAGCCATATCGACGGCAGCATACACGCCACCACTGAGGCCACCCTCGCCGTAGGTGCCAATGCCTGCTTGGTAATAGGTGACTTGGTTGGCGTCGTCTTTCTTGAGAGCGCTGACGAGATGGACAATATTGCTGTTGTCGTTGTCGAATTTATCGCCGGTGCCGTCCAGGCAAACCACAATGGTTCGTCCTTTTTGGGGCTGTTTTGAGGCATCGGATGCTGCTCGCATGTTTTGCGGTAGGTGAACTGGTTCTGGTTCGGGAACGTTCTCCATTCGTTGATCGTCACCATATGTGGCTGTAGGGTCGAATGGTAGCTGACTGTCCGGCCATTGCAGAGGGTATGTTTGACGGCGCCAGTGCTTCACAACCTTCGCAGCCAGCGTTGCAGCTTTGTGCTCAGGTTCATCCAATCGACGCATATCGTCCAGCTCGCTCGCAGGTGGAGGCGTGCTAGACGATGAGCGTTGTAGATCCGCAACACTCGCTTGTGCTTGCAAAGGGTACGGCTGGCGTTTAGCCGTTTGTCTTTGGGTAGCCTCTGCCACATCACCGACCCTTTGACTCGCGAGAGCCTCGTTCACATACTCAGAGCTACTCTCCGGCGACGACGGTGGCGAAGGCGGATGCTGTAGGTTACCGAGACTCGCGGGTGATTGTAGAGGGTACGCTTGACGGTGGGGAACCTTCTTAGTCTTCTGTCCTTGTGTGTACACTCTATTCTGAACCTGCGTGCTGGTCTGCTCAGGCTTACTTTCTGGCATTGGCGGAGGAGTCGTTGCTGACCAACGAAGAGTTGCTTTGCTTGCTGGAGTTTGGAGAGGATAAGCTTTGCGATGGCCATTGATTGTTCTTGGAGCTGATTGACCATCCTGCCGAATTCGATCCAGGTCCTCGGCTGACTCGTTAGGCGATGACGGCACGGTGGGCGACTCCTTTGGATTTGAAGCGCTGGCGGGCGCCTGTAACGGATAAGTGTGGCGACCGTGGTGCTGGGTCATCTTCTTCTCCGTCTGATCTTCTTGCGGCTTTTGGTGAGATTGCTGCTCGAAATCCTCCCATTCAGTCTCGGACGACTCCACAGATACATTTGACATTGTCGAAGCCAATTGCTCGTTCCCAGCTGACGGTCCTTCATGGATCGGCCTGCGGTCTGACTCCAACGGTGGCGACGACGGGTAAATTCGACGACTGCGCGGAGTCCTTCTCAACGTTCTTCCATTCTCTTCGTGGGCAGTAGTGGTCGACGTACTACTCCGGTGGTCGTCGTCCTGTCCGCTATCATTCGGAGCTGAAATATCTGCATGATCATACTCCACTCCATTCACTAACACCGCTTGCTGAATCGGAGCTGGAGCGTGTTTGTTCTGCATATTATATAAATAATCTGTGGCGGGCGTTGTGTTGGCTTCGATGGAGCTCGACATTGTTGATGATTGGGGAATAGCACTGTTGGAAAGCGTCTGAAGAGGATAGCTCGCTTTCTTCCAACGAGCTCCCCGAGGGGAGCTTTCTGCGATTGAAGGCATGTGGACTTGTGTGGTACACCTATTGGGATACAGCAGCCTCTGGCCAACGTGGATGAGGGGAGAAGGGAGACTACCTGAAGAGGTACGACACTGCCAGCGAAGATAGTCTTCGCTTCATCACCAGGTGGGCTTGTGCTTACGGTTATGCCAATGTAGTGTAAAGTTAATGCAACGTCATGCATGCAGCTATATGCTGGTTGAGAACCATTGGTTCCGGATGGATTACGATCGATGTTCATCGGCATAAACCCAAAAAGTAACGAGTGAACCTCCTCATGCAAGAACGGGGTGGAGTGGAGTCGCGCGTGCTTCGGGACAGCTCACTTTGATACTTTGATTGACGGCTCGGAAGGATGGGTGGGCTGCGCTTCGGGCCGGCAAGCACGACCAGGTGCCGGGGATGCCTCCTAGTGGCGATGTTTGTCGATCTTGATCGGTTGGCATCAACCAGCGCTGCAACCAGTGAACGCTAGACAGTTACTGGTAAACACACCAACTCAACCAAGGATGTTTGCTCTACACCCCCCAAGTAATGCACAGACACGAACCCACTGTCATTAGCAATACATGTACGATGATGTTGTGGTTCATTCCGTTCTCCACAACACCATTCGATGCCGCGTTAGCACCACGATATGGGCCGACTGTGGAGATATGGGCATATCTAGCCACCATGCGGTGCGTGCCGCGGTGTACCGTCCAGCATATCATAGTCGAACCTTGACATTGTCAAAGCTGTAACTGTTCCTACCCCTTCATCACACGCCCAGAGCTTCGTTACTTCTAACACCATTACAATGGCGAGTGCTTTGACGAAGTTAGTGCGTATGATCTGGAGCAGTGCACCAACTGCTCCAGATGGGAAGTCAGACTTGCACGCCGCTGGCGGTGTGTCTGACGAGAAGACGTCAGTTTTGCATGATCTGTTACATCTCGGCGGCACCAATTCGAGGACAATCGTCCAGGCTTTCAACACTCTTGCCTCGGGTGAACCGCTCGACGACAAGAAGTGGTTGCTCGAGCACGGCGTGGCGATGCTGCAATCACTTCCACCGAACAGCGGGCTGAGCTCAAAGGTTTCTGGCGCCTTCATCAAAATGCTATGGCATGATTTGCCTCATCCACCGGCAGCTTTAGCGGGACCAGAAGGTCGATATCGGCGACATGATGGAGGAGGTACAGAATCCGAGGGGAAATCCCTTACTGGTCTAAGAATACTCACTAATCATTTTGCACTTCTTTCTTTAGGTAACAACCATTGGGATCCTGAGATGGGCAAGGCTGGGATGGCGTACTGTCGCAGCGTCCCGCCCATGAAGCCAAAAGGTGCCAATCTGCCCGATGTTGAGCTGGTTTTCGAGAAGTTGCTCAAACGCAAGGGACCCTTTCGCCCTCACCCGTCTGGACTGAACAGACTTTTCTTCTCTTTCGCCACGATAGTCATCCATGAGTGCTTCCAGACCTCTCGCACCAACCAGTGGATCAATGAAACTAGCAGCTATGTCGACCTTAGCACCTTGTACGGTAATACGGGAGAAGAACAGAAGAGGGTCCGGACTTACGAGAACGGAACCATATATCCGGATTCGATCGCTTCAGAAAGAATCATGATGATGCCTCCGGGAGTGATTGCCGTTCTCATTATGTTCTCAAGGAACCACAACGAGATCGCTCACTCTCTCTGGTCCGTTGACGAGGATAGCAAGTATGGGGACTGGGACGAGCTGACGGAAGAGCAACGAGTATGGTAAGTTTTACCAACATACCTCACGCCTCGCAATGTCTTTTCTGATAAACTCTTATAGGCAAGATGAGGATATCTTCCAGCTCGCGCGAAACATCAACGTCGCATATTTCGCGTCCGTGGTCTTGAAAGACTATGTTGCGGCAATTTTGAACACACCGCGAGCTAACTCCGAATGGTCACTCGACCTTGGAGGTGAGATCAAACTGCGAGGCGACCGCGTCGAAAGAGGTGCTGGTAATGTCGTCTCCGTCGAGTTCGCCGTTCTCTACCATTGGCATGCTTGTCTGAGCGCGGCGGATGGTCAATGGATGGAGGACATGATACGCAGCAACCTCCCTGAGCTCAAGTCCGTGGACGAGATGACGCCTGAGCTATTTGGTAAGGTAGTCAAGCAGGAAGGCCATAAGCTCATGTCCACCAAGCCCAGAGATTGGACTTTCAACGGCTTGAAGAGAAGCGCAGACGGCACTTTTGATGATGCCGATCTTGGCAAGGTCATTAAAGACTGCATCGACGAGCCAGCTCACGCTTTTGGCGCTCATGGGACGCCAGCAAGTTTGAAGGTGGTCGACCTCTTGGGTCAGCTTCAGGCTCGAGGCGTTTTCAATGTTTGCACCTTGAATGAGCAAGTATCCCAGGAACATCCCCAATATCATCTGGAGAAGTGCTAACGAAGCAGCAGATTTCGAAAGTATCTCAACCTTCAACCATACAAGAACTTCTACGAATGGTGCGAAGATGAGGATACTGCTCGCGATGCTGAGCTTCTGTACGGCCATATCGACAACATGGAGCTATATCCAGGTCTACAGGCAGAGTGCACAAAGCCGCCGATACCAGGCAGCGGAGTATGTCCTGGACAGACGACAGGACGCGGTATACTGGATGACGCAGTGTCTCTCGTTCGTGGCGACCGCTTTCTCACCTATGATATGAACAGCAGTACTCTCACGAATTGGGGTTTTGCGAAGCTGGGCAGTGCCGTCGCAAAGGGTGCATATGGTGGCGTCTTCCCAACTTTACTTTTTGCAGGTCTTCCTGGGGAGTTTACTGGCACCTCCTCTTATGCGCTGTTGCCGTTCTACACCCCTGAGGCTGCGCGAGAGATTTTCAGCGGCAATGGAGTACTGGAACAGTACGACCTACAGCGACCCGCAACGAACGCCACTAAGATTGTTGGCATACACACACAGGCGGGTTGTAAGAAGATCTTCGATGATCGCGACAACTTCGTGGTCATGTATCAGGCCGCCATCAGGAATTGCACCGCTGGTCACGATTTCATGATCGGCTGGGACCAGCGGAAACGCCACGATGAACGCTCCTCTATCCTCCATAAAGTTTTCTTTGAGGAAGGGTTCGAATCGAAACTCTCGCAGTTCTTCCGGCAGAAGGTGAGAGCCTTGATTGAGGACAGCTCGTTGTCCTATCCGGACTCTCGACGATCGATCGACATCGTGAGAGATGTGACAAACGTAACACCGATTCTGTGGCTTGCGGAGAGACTTGCAATTCCGCTCAAGACACAAGAGTATTCTCGCGGATTGCTCACTCGGGCCGAATTGTTCGAGCTGTTCCTGGTCCTATTCATGTACCAAAGCTTCAACATCTTGCCGAAGAGCGAGTGGGCGATGCGGGCAGGCAGCATGGAGGTAGCGCCTCTTTTGAGGGGCATCCTTCAGGGCCATCTTTCCACCCAGCATGGCGGGTACAAGGAAGTCTTCACGGACTACCTTGAGAAAGGAACCGCTTACGAGGTTGGGCCTGATGCTGACCGTCTGTACAAGTCATTAGCCGCGACCGGTTTACCCGACGGAGATCTTGTAGGAGACTGCATCGGCATGTGCGCCCCTGTTGCTGGCAACCTCACCCAGCAGGCTTCCTTGCTCATCGATCTGTACCTCAGTCCTGGGTACGAGAAGTACAAGGAGCGTATTGTCGAGCTCTCGCACAGAGAGGATCCTGCAGCCGACAAGGAATTGTTGGGATTCATTTACGAGGGTATGAGACACGCCGGTGTGGTGCCCGGCCTGCCTCGAGTCGCAGCACGGGACATCACAGTCAAAGATGGTCAACGTGGCAACATCCATATCAAGGCTGGCCAAACCGTCCTGATCGCGACCTCGAGAGCGGCTATGGATCCGGTGGCTTATCCGAATCCGGAGCTGATCAATCCGCATCGGCCCATCTCTTCATACACCCTTCTCGGCCAGGGACTGCACTTTTGCTTCGGAGCGCGTATGGTTGCGCCCGCACTTGTGTCGACGCTGAGAGAGGTCTTCCGTCTGAGGAACCTGCGTCGTGCACCAGGCAAGCAAGGGCACTTTGCCACGGTCGAGCACCAGGTTGCCGGCGTGAACATGAGGTCATATCTTGATGCGAACTCGCGGGAAAGTCCCATCCCGACGACATTGACACTTATTTATGATCAGGAGCCACTTACGAACGGAAGCATTTGAGGCGCAAGTTGTCCGCGGTTGTATATAGCAGGCTAAACCTATTCGGGTCGTTTCTCGGCAATGGTTCGAGCTGCGAAAGTCTAATACGCTACTGCTCCTCTCCGCCACCTCGTTTCATCCCGCCGTCACTGACCTCCATCGTCTACAATATCCCTTAGGAAGGTAATACGATGATCTCCTATGCAGCTCCCAGACTATGCTTTCCTGCTACTACGCGACGACAGTTCATATCGTCGTATACCCGCCATCAACAACGAAAGCTTGCCCAGTGCAAAAGGACGCGCCTGGCCCTGCCAGGAACAACGCCATGCTAGCAACATCGCTCGGGGTCGCCATGCGGCCCCAGGGATGTAGACCCCGTATCCTGGCCTTCTGTGCCTCGCCATCGTGCACTTTCATGGGATCCAGCATCGCCGCATCGATCCAACCTGGGGTGATACAGTTGACATGTATTCGGTCCGCTGCGTAGTCAAGGGCCGCGGCTTTCGTCAAAGACAGACCAACGCCTTTCGAGGCGCAGTACGACGAAGTTCCAGGTAGCGCAACAGTTGCCATGACACTCGAGATAGTGACGATCCAGCCCCTGTCGCCCGAAGGGTGGGGTGGCTGCTCCAGCATCTGCGCCGCGGCGAACTTGATACCGTGCCAGACGCCACGCGAGTTGACTGCGAGGTCTCTGTTGAAGATGTCATCTTCGATCTCGTGTAGTCTGCATTGGCCACCCGTCTTGAACGAAGAGGAGTGTATGATTGAAGACACGCCGGCGTTATTGACCATGACATCGAGTCGGCCGTGGTGCTGAACCGCAAACGCGACAGCATCACGCACGGAGTCAGCTTGAGTGACATCACAGTGGATGAACATGGCCCGAGGTAACGAAGTGGCGGAAGGAAACTTTTGATTGAGCAGGTCAACGGTCGGAGTGCTGATGTCTTGGCTCAGACTCCTTCATCTCCTCTGCGTAGATCGGCGCCAGCGGTGGCTTCGGTGTCAGGTCTGCTGAGATGATGATCGCGCCGGCGGAGGCATAGGCCTCTGCGATGGCTCTTCCCAGGCCGGAGGTAGCGCCTGTAATGAGCGCGATCTTGTTCGAAAGGTCACCAATGCCGGGTGAGGACATTCCATTCTGATGGGCTGGGCTGAATTGCTGTGGTGACATCTTGAAATCAGCCTGCTGCTCCGTGGGTTCAGACCTACTCTGATCCAGCACCTGACGTTGAGGTATACCAACCTTAGCCCCAGTGTGGACCGAGTATTGAGGCCCCATGGAAGGCTCGCAAGGCACACCGAGGTCTGATACCACGGAGTGTCATCGTGTACCCGCTCCAAGCTGCACCGGTGCACTGCATGGGATGGCCGAAACCGTGAAGGCCTGTCGCGGACTGATTGGGGTCATCCGGCAAGGCTGGGGTAATTGTGGAGTGGTCCGCAGACGACTTCTCCCAGAAACACCGTAGCATGGGGTCGCAGAGGCCCGCAGTTGCTAGACAATTATTGAGTCTCACGGAGCGGGCAACTTGTCTTTTGCCGACCTCGCTCCGAGTCTTGCAGTACCCAGCTGTACGCTACATCATGTTTACAAGGAGTCCAAGATTCATGGAAGAGAAAGTACGCCGCTTCCGACATATCGCCGTGGAAGTGTGGTACGCTACTACCATCAGGCCGAACCATATTGTGCGCCTAGGCATCATTCCCACTGCCAGGAATCTCACCCTCACTCCTCCCAAGATACTCTTTCAACCTCTCCCCTCCCACCTCGACCGGTTGCGAGTCCTGCAGTATATAGACCACCCTCGCCCATTCCGCATCGCTCGGATTCCTCCACGCATGGTTCGTCCCACGCTGGACACAGACGTCACCTCGTCCAAGGACCTGTCGCTCTCCAGAATCGAGGACCAGCTCAATTGAGCCTTCCACAACGATTCCATAGTCCAAGCTCCGGGTGCGGTGCATCATAGACTCAAACAAAGGCGCAAAGTCCACGAATCGAAGCACTGTGCCGTTGGGGTTGACTATGCCCAGCTTGCCAGAAGCTACAGTCCTGTCGTGGGTTTCAATGTCTTCGTCGTTCTTCATGGAGACCGGAAAGCTTGATGTGGTGAATGGGACGTGGAAGGCCATACCCCCGTGGTCGTAAGATTGCCATTCAGCGCTGCGGCGATCTTGGATGGTCGTATTGCCCGTGGCTGCGTTATGGCCAGTGATGAATGTTTGGAGTTCTCGTAGCTTTCCGCTCGAATTGCTGGAGGTAGAAGCCATCCTTGAAGGAGATGAAATTCGCAGCGTGTATTTCAATCGCAGGATGGTGATCTTGTGGCGGTCCACCTTGATCAAATATGGAGTGTATGGGGTAGGTCCGACTCTTGTGTGTGGAGTAGGGCGAACATATGCGGAGAAACCCCAAGTAGTCTCCGCACTGATCAGTAATGGTGACAAGAGTAATTCCAGCAGTGACCAGACAAACCGGAGATCATCTGGTAAGTTCCAAGGCATGCGTTGTTCATCCACCACTGAGCGAGTTTGCCTTCATCGCCACTGTCGTCACGCTGCATCTGCCGTCGTAAAACCGACTCCGTTAGTGTTCAATCTCACGCTGTCTCGATTGATCATTCGATGGTGTCCAGAACTCTGGCCAGAAGCTGAGCGACATGCACTTTGTGCAACAACAATAGTCGTTCGCCTCTCACGATCGGTGCCTTGACTTGTGCAGAAGAGCTCTTTAGGTGGAGGATCGCATCCTTGCACCAGAGCACCAGGGAGGCATAGTATATGGCGTAGGGAACATGAGGCGTTTCAAAAGGCAGCCGCCGTTCTTCTCTCAAATTTGGGGCGGAAGCTGTCGAATCATTGCTTGGCAACGCGCCCTCGACGGCGCTGATCAGCCGCTCAGCATGCCATTGGGCGATATCGTAATGGCGGCCGTGTATCCACGTTCGCAATTCAGGGACCACGGCGCTTTTGTCTCCGACCCGGTGTGGTGAATCAGAAGGTGCGTGGGCGAACGTTTGCAGGACCGTGAGGTTGGCATGCATGACGATGTTCATCATATGGTAGATGGCAAGATGCGAAGGGTCGACTACTGCATGCGGACTTTGACCACGCAGCCAGTCGTCGCAGGCAAGTTCTGCGAAGTCGGGTTTGCCCATCGACAAAGCACCCTCCAACGTGCCCTGATCAGGGTATGCGCTCTCACGAGAATATGCGGCCCGCCATACATTGGACGCCAGAAATGCCAAAGGTGCCATGCATGAGTCTTGCATATCGTTGGCCGGGAGGGTGACGTTACGGTTGACGGCATTTTTGAGTCGCAGATGCAGCATCTGGAGCTCACTGTCGGGTGCTGAGTTATTGATTATAGATCTCAGACCATGCCACAACATATTTGGTGGACGCATTACGATCACGACTCTGTAGCAGTCTAGGATACAGAGAGCCTCGAGCACCCTTGATAGATTTCTTAGTGAGTCGCGCAAGTTTGCTCATCAATGGAGTGAATATACATACTGAGCGTGCTGTGCATGTGCCTCGGATGTGGATGCTATCGTTTCGGCATACTCTTTGGTGGACTGGCGGTTGTTTAGAAGCAATTACAACAGTGGTCAAGCTCGAGTGTGTGAACATACATATGCTAGATCGGCATAGAATGCCTCGAAGAACTCGTAGCCTCTTTTATCTCCACTGCAAAGACCGTAAAGTCCTAAAAGGATAGACTGCTTCCCAGATTAGCCGGACCGTAATTATGTTGGTGCTCAGTGTACGCACCGTCTTGATGCTCTCAAGCATGTTCTCGGAACTTGTCATGCGGTCGATGACGTTGTGCTAATCTCTCGTTAAGCACAGACGGAACGGAAGGAATCGGACAGACCCACAGATGCAAGCAACAGCCGGCGCGCATCGCTATACATGGACCTGGCCACCTAACGACGGGAAGAGGGGTTAGCGATTGTCTCGAGGCTCCTGTCAATACAGAAATCGCGTCAACGGAGGATGCAGGAGCATCCCGGTTGGTATCGTTTAGGAGAGTTGACTTGACGACAGGTCCCGCTGAAGTGTGCCCCAAGACGGACAACAGGCGTTCACACCTTGGACTGTCTCATGGTCCCAGAGCTATCTTCACCTCTCAATTGGACTTACTGCGGCGCTTCCTGGGACCGGGCAGAATACACCACCAACGGCTGTCATCGCAAGAGTGAATTGAATCGACCTCTTGTGCGTGCTGCCAAAACAATCGCGAAAGAGAGTGAACGTCCGAGGGATGTGTCTGTTGAATGTACGCAGGAAGATCCTTTTGATATCGGTGTTATAGTTGTTCAGTCTAGGCGGTTTCGAATACCACATCTTGCCGTTGCTGCATTGCGATGGTGTCGAGGGTCGTGAGTTCCGTTGAAACCACCTCTGCATCAAGTCTTGCATAGGTGTTGCAGTTTGAATCTCACAAGGTGGCGGCAAGCTGAAGTCAAACAGAGAGTGGTCGAAACAGTCGTTTGTATCGAACCAGAATTGTGAATCCTAACGAAGATGTCAGTAGCTTTTATTGTCAGTTGCATGATCGATGCATCCTACCAAGGCAGGCATTGACCAGAAGTCATCAACAAGGTCAACGCCCGATGCTGGAAACAAATCATTGTGGTCGAGTAGGGAATCCGGATCAATGGCCATTTCTTGTGTTGAGATGGTTCCAACCACCGGTGCTGCTGCGGAGGTTGTCACTTTGGCAGGAGCATCTGAGCGATAATTGTGCTGACTGAACAGATCATCATTCAAGTCCATCCATTCTTCACGAGAGGCCACCGTATTCGCGCCAAACAACGAAGCTGGAGGAGTCGTAAACCCAGCGGCCGACTCAATCGTGGCATTTGCATAGTGGCAGTGCGAGTTCGTAGATGCACACGAGCGGCAAGGCTCACTTCCATCACAGCGGGCTTTCTTCTTTCGACAGCTGCTACAGGCTATGCGAACACGCTTCCGGCTGACTTCAGCATCTCCACCGTCGGTGCCTGCATTTGCAAGAATGACTGGGCAGACCCTTAGATGGGCAGCTTTGACGTCGGCCCTTTGGAAGCCTCGGGAGCATTGTGGACACGAGAATGGTTTCTCTTTGGTATCTGTGGTATGGTCAGCGCTTTATGAAAACGATATCCAAAGGCATCTGGACACACGAATTCGGCGGTGCCTCGTTAGATGCTCAGTCCGCACGAACGAGCGAGAGCAGACATCACACTTATGATTTTTCTCGCGTCGTATATCGCTTGACATTCTCTATCTACACTCCGGCCAGCATCCCTCTCAAAGTGCCGCAATGGTTCATGGGGGTAGGTGTCATCTTCGAGGATTTCCCTGCTCGCTTCCAGCTCTAGTTCTAAGGGGGGGTTGCCCGAGCACAACCGGGTCCCCACTTTGCCTTCTCGCTGGAAAACGCGTCCTACTATTCAAACGCGACCGGAGCGATTCTGCTCCAGAACTTTTGAATATGGCAGAAGGTCGACGACATGTCGAATTTCCAGAAGCGGCAGCACTCGAGGCTGCGAGACCCTTTGCTGTCCACCAGTGGCCTGGTGAACGAAACCCAGGCCGGCACGATGTCGATGAAACGCAGATTCCGGCTTCTGCTTTCTTGGATCGTTTCACGTCTGCTCTGCTTCACAGCGAAGGTGATATGGCAGACAGCGAAGTGCCGTCGGATATCGAAGCAGCGGCGTTCGAACCAGAGTACACCTATCCGATGGCCATGCTGGACGGTCTTCCTGATCTACCCTCTGAGCACGACCTTTGTTTTCTGCAGTCTTCTTTTGCCAACACATTTCAGAGACATGTCTTCATCAATTCTCTGCGGATCGAGGACTTGACATTAGAATCAGCACCACCATACCTCCAGCTTTCGTTTTCTTGCTTGGCTGCAGTTTTCGTTCCCGCACCTGGCACGAGTGACCATCCGGCGAATGCTTCTGCCGACATCTTCCTGTGCGGACTCAACCTCTGGTCGGTGATGCTCGAACTCGACAACTCGCAAGCACGGCTGCTGGATGCCGTACTCGCCGTATCACCCTCCTCCTGTACTTTCATGACGATACGCAACGTTGACAAGCTCTTAGGCTACTTTCTTGTCTACCTACGGTACGCTTTCGGCGGATCGTACGTTCTGGCGAAGTACCACAGGAATTCTGTGTAACATGATAACAGTAAGCACTGCAAAGCGTGAGCACTGTCCGTCAGGCTTATTCCACTAGATGTCGCGGCGCCTCCATCTTACTGACGGATATTCACCGGTCTATAACGTCGAGCAGGATGCATTTTCGAAGAAAGATTTTGGTCAAGAAAGGTAGGTCGTCAGTCACACCATTTCACGCTCATCACTGAGCATTACCGCCATAGCGCACTGGTCAGCTACATGCTCTTGTTAGACATCGTGCAAGCCATCCACTACAACACTGTGCCAAACTACTCGATCAACGAGTTCTACATCAAAATGCCAAGCTCCAACAGCTCTTTCCGGACGCTATACAAATCCCTGCTTCACGGACGTCCACTGCCGGAAGATGTAAGAAGTCGCGAAGACGGATTGCTTCTTCTCACCGCCTTACTTGCAGACATCGTTTCTACGCAACGGGGTCAACTTTCGGACGATCAAGATATTTCAGATGGTGGAGCACGTAACCCGTATGCCCCGTTGACGTCCCACTCCGAATATACGAGGATGAAGAGTACCATTCAGGCCGCGCTGTCTCGGTGGGCACGCCACTTTGCATCCACTGGTAGTGACCTAATGGCATTGTACCACTTCGCAGAAATGCTATTGCTGTTTCCGCAAACATCAGAGTTGCCATGGCTCGCGGGCTACGCAAGCGCACAGGATCCGTTCTTCCAGCAGGTCAAATACAACGTACCTGAGAAAGCTGCCAGTCACGCGTGGCAGGTCCTTGATGCGGCAAGCGAGTGCATGTCCGACGACAATCGACGACTATCAATATGGCTACCGGTCGCCGTCTATCTCTCAGCGCTTGTAGTGTGGAAGAAGTTGCAGGTGAATGGCAGCAAGGAAGGCGTTCGCGGCAGTATGAGGATGCTTACGATGTTTGCGAACGAGCTCGTCCGACTACCCTGGCCATGCTGTGTTGAGATGGCAGCTACGTTACATAAACTGGTGAAGGGCTGAAACAGTTTTTCAGGATGACCTACAAACTTAAACGAAAACGACGATCTGTGCAAAATTATGTGATCCCGTGTACCTCTGGAGCTCGACGATGGTGCATCTGTTGCGAGATTATGGAGAGGCTCGCATCCCATTCGAGGATTCCAGCGTGGTCAGACTGGCGTAAGAGGCTTGGATGGGGTTCCGGAATCAAAAGTCATGAGTTCTGAGCCTGGAATAGCTGGGGAAGACTAGCCATCCAGGCCTTATTGCAACCACAGTCCTTGCTGCCACAGATGTACCGTCGGCATCTGCTATAAATGCAGTTGATATCTCGACCACGACCTCGATCAGCGGTCTCCAAAGCCGAACCACGATCAGTACCGGCTTGCTGAGTACGATCGACTGCGACGTCATGACACAGTCCAACGGCCTTCCAAGTAAACCTACGATCAACGGACATGCCAATTGCTCCGACGACACCATCTTTTGCGACTGCCTCATCGTGGGAAGCGGTCCTGCTGGTGCTTCGTTGGCATGTTTCCTGGCACAGAACGGCAAGTACCTAATTCTCTTATAAAGGCCTCTATCTTGTGGCCGTTGCCTGCGATAGATGTCTTTAGCTGATTCTGGCTTTCAACGTAGGTTTGACAGGCCTAGTCATCACCCGTGAGCCCAGCAATGCCGACACACCACGGGCTCATATCACGAATATGGCCGCCCTCGGTAAGCTGAACTTCCTGGTAGCCTCGACTTCGACACTGACCATTTGCAGACTGCTTGCGAGACATAGGCCTGGATCGCGATTGTTACATAGTTGGAACCAGTGGTGACGCTATGGTCCATACTCGATGGTCAAACAGTTTTGCAGGCGAGGAATATGCTCGTATCTATTCCTGGGGCAATGACCCAAAAAGAAAGGTTGGTCATCGGTCAGGCGAGCAATGCAGCATGCTAACACGAGTGACTAGGGAGACTACGAGCTCGCCAGTCCTTCGAGCCCACTTGATCTACCACAGACGCTGTTGGAACCCATCCTGATGCGTCATGCTACACTCAACGGGTTCCAGTGCAGGTTTGACACTGACTTCATGTCGTTTGAGCAAGACCTGGAAAAGAACACAGTACTCACCACTCTCCACGACAAAGTACTCGGCAGATCTTATCAAGTTCAATCCAAATATCTGTTTGGGGCCGACGGAGCTCGTAGCCGTATTGCAACACAACTCGAACTTCCCATGATCAAGCGGCCAGGTCAAGGTTTCGCGGTCAATATCCTAATGGAAGCTGATATGACACATCTTATGGAAACTCGCATGGGCAACCTTCACTGGCTTTTGACTCCTGATAAGGAACATCCGGATCATGCATGGATTGGCTGCATACGAGTCGTCAAACCATGGCACGAATGGCTCTGCATCATCTTCCCGAGCCCTGGGGCAGAGAAGAAAGCAAGATCCGAGGAGGATTACGTCCAGCGAGTACGTGAATTCATTGGGGATGATTCCATCGAGGTGAAGATCAAAGGCATCTCTACATGGCAGATCAACGAGACTGCTGCCGAATATTATTCCAAAGGCAACGTCTTCTGCCTTGGAGATGCAGTTCACCGCCATCCTCCCAACCATGGCCTGGGGTCAAACACCTGCATCCAGGACGCACACAACCTAGCATGGAAGATCGCTTATCGAGAGAAGGGTAAGTCCACTACAAGATGTCACGACAGCAGAAGGGCTGACTGCATCAACAGGTGTGGCTGGGAAGCAGCTGCTAGAGACTTTTAGCAACGAGCGACAACCTGTCGGGCTGGATGTAGTCGCACAGTAAGTCGCGGCAATCCTATTTGCACTCCAACAAGCGTCTCCAGCTAAACATCTGCCACCGTCCAGGGCGAACGCCTCTCTCCGCAACCACAAGAAGGTCTGGGAGGCTCTCGGAAATCTCGAATCTACGGTGAAAACGCGGATGGCGGCCTTCAGTGAGCTTACCGAAGACTCTGGACTTGGGCGACAGCGTCGCGACAACCTTCAAGCAGCGCTCAAGCTTATAACCCGTGAGGAACATGGTCTTGGCATCGAGATGAATCAACGATACATATCCTCTGCGGTATGCGTCGATGATGACGACGTAATGCCGGTCTTTGCGTCTGATCCGTTGGAGAATTACCATGCCACCACTTATCCTGGTGCGCGGGTGCCTCACGTTTGGCTGAGTCGCAGCGTACCCTCAAAACCCATGTCGACGTATGACCTAGCAGGCAAAGGACGATTCGCTTTATTCACTGGAATCGGCGGCCAGGGGTGGAAAGATGCAGCTAAACGAGCCGGAGAAATGCTTGGGTTACCTATCGTAGCGTACCAGATTGGCTTCAGGCAGGAGTGGGAAGATCGATACCTGGATTGGGCGAAGATAAGAGGTGTGGAAGAGTCAGGGTGTGTACTCGTCAGGCCGGACTTCTTCGTTGCATGGAGGAGTCAGAAGTGGACTGAGAGCAGCGAGGCGGACTTGATGCGAGCTTTGGAACGAGTTCTATCGAAAGGCAAGTAGATGACGGCGCCGACATATTCTAGAAGTTTTATGCGTCTCGTTCCTGCTTGCGCTGTTTGATGCTGTTCCAGTGCCTTGATCGACTACAATCTGCCCTTGTCTTGAACGCTCTCCTCCACGAACCTTTGATCAATGAAGCTCCACCCTTTCATCCGGCTGAGCACTGAAAGTTTCCGTTCGATCAACATGGGTTCCGTCTTGGTCCGGTACACGTTGTAATAATCCTTCGACAGTTGATGCTCCTCGAACCAAGCGTAATCTTTGGACCAGACCTCAACGAAGCTGAATGCGCCAGGTCCGAAGGAGATTGGAACACATCGAAGTACAGACACTCCGGCTCCTTGCATACAGCTGTCCAGCATGGGCGTAGAGCCGCAAGGAAATCTTCGATGTTGCTGGGGTGGATCTTGATGGCGAGGCGGATGGTGAAGCCTTCGTGGGCTTTGTTGAGTGAGGTCGACATGGTATTGGACTGCCAGGAGGAGGGCTTGATAGCGCTGAATGGTTGAAAGTTGGAAGCTGGATATCAGATAGTATTGACGATATCCACCAAGTTCTCTGTTGTATATTTGTATCACATTCACCACACCAGCCGGATATCATGGGGTCTTCCAGTGCAGGAGCAGAGACACCTGGGGACCGCGATCAACAAAAAGAACTCGGCGCTGGATGTGTGAATGGGTTTTATGTTTTCGTTGTCAAATTATCACTGAGAACGGCACGCATGTAAAGCAGCGCGGTACCCAAACACTAACGAAGGACCCAGCGTTAGTCCCCCAGACGGATAGTGCCCCTTCATGAGATGATTCGCATCAGCTCCCGCAGCATAGAGGCCAGGCACTGCGATGTTCGAAGCGTTCATCACTTGACCATCTCGATTCGTTTCCAGCCCATACATAGTAACACCGTGTCCCGGATACATCCGAATGGCGTAGAACGGGCCTTTATCGAGAGGTGCCAGGCATGGATTTGGTGTTACATTCGAATCTCCTGACATCTGATCGTATGACGCCTCCCCTCGGCCAAAGTCGAGGTCTTTCCCATTGCGCGCAAACTCGTTGAATCGGTTGACTGTAGCTATCAATGTCGAAGGATCAAGGCCAATCTTTACGGCCAGGTCCGCAATCGTGGAAGCGCTGGTCAAGTAGTCGCGTCGCATGATATTGGCGAGGGGGTATGGCGCCGGCAGAGCGACTCCCATGCCATAACTCCGAAGGTGTCTTCTGTCGCCTATCAGGTACTCCTTGCGGACGCCCGCAGCATGCGTTGCCTTGCCAAAATCCTGGTAAGAGGAAGACTCATTGGCAAATCTATTTCCGCCGCTGTCGACTATGATGGACCCGGGTTTTGTCAGGCCCATGCTGAAATGAGGGTACGTCCGAACAGGCCCATGCTTGGGTCGAAATTCCGAGATTGGTGTCCACAGAGCGGCGTTGTCTCCAAGAGGTGGCGGCAACTTCCCTCCGCTAGCTTCACCAATACGTAGGCCATCGCCTTGGTTGCCCCGTGGACCGACGGTCCAATCTTGGTTCGGTAAGTACTTCCTACTCAGATCTGTCGATCGAGCGAAGCCTCCACTGGCTAGTATCACTCCCTTCTTTGCCCGTATCCTCAGGCTACGTCCGTTCTTCGTGACAACCATGCCAACCACTTTGCCGTTTTGAAGAATGGGTTCTGGTGCAGGAGCATTGGGCCACAGCTCCACCCCAAGTTTCGTAGCCGATTCGAGCAGTCGACCGACCAGTGCGTTTCCGTTGCACAAAGCTGTGCCTTTACCGTAACGTACTTGATCCATTGCGTATCGGAGTAGGCTCTTTGCGACAAACGAGAATTTTTTCCAACTTGCTAGTGGTCGCTTCCAGTCATCCAAACGCATCAAGTCCGTTTGCATTGATCCGAATGCACAGTAGCCTTGAAGAGGATACCGCACTTGCCTCACCATCTTCCCAAGGTTACGCCCATCGTATGGTGCGTTTAGCAGTGTCCTTCCAGCCTTAAGCGCACCATCAACATGCATATAATAGTCTGGGGTCGGGCACGGTACAAATCGAGCTGCGTCGATGTCTTCTAGCCATCTGACCATCTCTGGGGCCGATTCCAGGTAAGCTGAAATCAAAGGTTCGTCGTAGTCATCCTTCAAATAGTTTCGAAGATATCTCTCTGCTTGTTCGCGAGAGTCTTTGTAGCCTTGCTGTAGCGATTGGGGGTTCATGGGCACCCAGATGGCTCCACCAGAGAAAGCGGACGTTCCGCCAAACCATCTCGTCTTTTCTGCAACGAGGACACTTTGCTTTCCTGACGAAGCCGCGGTCAAGGCAGCCGTCAGACCTCCGGCCCCAGAACCAACAATCACCAGATCGAATTCATGGTCGAAAGTGGGTTTCTGTTGCAAGTCCGTTAATGCGGAGCTGCGGATTGGAGTATCTGACATACTTACATCGACCATTGTTGCATACGGCTGACTGCAAGCCAGTTGGCGTCCAATAGCTGGAGGGTTCCAGCTTGTACGTATTGATGATGTTCTGAACCCAGGACGGTACTGCGAACGAAATAGACGCAAGATAGTTCTTGCCATTATTCTCCAGTCTGTCGCTTGTCGTTATGGTGCTGCAGCTCTACAGCTCGGGTCCTGCAAGTAGTGTAGGCAGGGAGGTTCAGTGATCATCGGTTTTTGGCTTTCATTCGAGTATCATGCACTCCAGGATTCTGCAAAGCATCGCCAGCAGGGCCACTAAAGCATGGGGTCTGCAAGCGAGCGACATGTCCCCAGGAAAAGGTAGTAAGAGGAGTTGCGAGGCTGCACATCCCATCCGGAATTCCTGGGGTGACATGAATCGAGCTCCTCTTCTCCAGCCTCCAGCCCCGGATCCCACGGGGTCTCCTCGATCCATCGGCGGTCTCATGTCCCATCAAGTACACCATTCGCCTAAAAGAAGGTCCCACGAGTAATGCAGGACCGAGACGTAGTTGGAGAACTAAGTATTACTTAAAACCTGCGAAGGCGCTGTGCTGGTAGGCCATCAAAGCCGTGCCTATCATTTGTCGCTTCCATCTCGCCAAACGGTCCAAGACTCCATTCATCGAAGGAACGTCCGGCCAGAGCTCAGCACTGATATCTACCTGGAATAAGTCATGGCGCAGGCAATTGGAAAGTTGGTAAGTTGTGAAAGGAAGGAAAGGACGCTTTGAACTTCGCTGACGACCTCAATGGCTGGAGGAAGGAGCTCAGTGGTGAAAGTCGTGGGACTCTTTAGAAGGAAAAAGGGCCTCTCGATGGAACAGTTCAAAGACTACTGCGAGAACCAACATCTCAAATTGTTCGATGAACATGTTGCACTCCCTGGAGTCATACGATATGCTCGTCGATATCTGGAGCCTTTCGCCGGACTGGCTAACCCCATGGCACCGAAGCCTGGCGAAGCCTACGATGTGATCATGGAGGTGTGGTACAAACGAGAGATGTTCGATTCCCTCCGCGGACAGTCGAACCCAGATTTCAGCGAGATGGTGAAGAAGGATGAGGAGAATCTCTTTGATCGCGAGTCGATGTGCATGTTTCTCTCTGAAGACTGCGAGAGCAAGAATAGACCGTGGGATGCAAAGTAGATGTCCATCAAATGCGAATATATCTCAGAGACCATCATCGTTGTATTGCCTTCCCGCCATTGGTCTGAACTTCTGCAGTTGTGAGGCAGCGCATGTCGCATTGAAGCTTGCGTGTGAATGTACCCTCGGCGAGCTTACTAGGACTAAATACTCCCAGAGCAGACTCGACAAGACTGCACGCTCTGACTCGACGTGAAGCTATACTGTTGATGACGGCAGGAGAGTCGAGCATCGAAAAGGAATGATACCACAGATAGATAAGTCCTCGACAATGTGCACAGCTGTGGACTCGCATGCCGCTCTGACGCTCCACTAAGACCCGCTTCATCCTTCGTTGATATCCTTCGACATAATGCGTAGCTCGGAGATCCCCTTCGACTCAAAATGATCGTTATCTGGGAGCATAACGGGAGCATCGATCTTTGCGTTGAATTCGGCGCTTGGATTCCGCAAGAACGCGGCAGCTTGAAACCGTTAGCCTTTTGACCCTCACTTTCCGTGCAAGAGCTGCATCTCACCAACAATCCCGATGACAGAGAATACTCCACCACAAATGAAAACACCCCGGAATCCGACGACACGAGCCTCCGTCATCGCCATCCCGGCGGCTGCGATAACGTCCGGGGTAACGCCAGAGATACTCTTCAGCATGTTTTCATCCCCAGCGGTGAGCGCGCTGATCAGTTGTGCAACGGCGCTCTCCGTGAGTCCCACAGGCTCTACGGCAGCCGAGACTTTGGAGAAGACACTATTGCTGTAACCACTTGCAGAGATCGCGCCGAAGATGGCCACGCCAATGGACCCTCCCAGGCTTCGAACGCTGATGAGAAGACCAGTAGCGACAGCAATAAGCTCAGGCGGAGTAGCAAATTGCGCAGAGGTCACAAACGTGACAAACGCCAGCCCGATACCAACACCAAAGAAGTTGATGTAGCCCCAGAAGTTGGCTTCAGGAGTTGTAGCCGTTACGCTGGCCATCACCATAAAGAAGAGTAACATGGCAACAAATGTCAGGATTCCGGTAAATCGCACCGTCTTCGCCTTGTAAATGTAATAGCCGGTTGCGAAACTGAAGAAGCCGAAGCTGCAGAACCCGACCATATAGCACAAAGCCTGCCTGTAAGCGCTCATCTTGCCGGCTCTTACCACGCTGAGCGCAGCCGGAAAGTAGAGGCCAGCGGCCATGTAAGACAGACCCTCGATGAAGAGTGCCAGCAGCGAGATGATGTAGTTGCGGTCCTGGAACAGCGCATGATGGAACAGTCCGTCTTTCTTGAACTTCCAGGAGTATACAGCCAACCCGATGAGCAGAGCTCCTCCGATGACGAGAGGTGCAAGTACATGGACGTTGTGCCAAGCATACGGCCTTTGAGCCCATGAGAGACCAAGGCAGAAGAGGACGGTCCCGGACGTGATGAGAGCGCAGGCAGTCCAGTCAAGTGCCCTGAGTTTTTCTCTCTGGGTCAGTACCACTTGCAGCTCTCTGGGAACTGGGTTATAGAGAAGGATGACCAGTAGAGTTGCAGCGGCGTATATGGACGCACAAATGTAGAAGTACGTTCTAAAGCCCTCCGGTCCAGATTGAATAAGGTATCCACCAGCGCTGAGGGAGAAGATAGAGCCCAGAGCGTTGACTCCGTTAGCCGCCGCTTGACTCCACGAGCGGTACTCGCGAGGTAGCACTTCGGATACAATGGCCAGGAATAAGCCTTGCGATCCAAAGGCTATGCCGCCCACACAGAACCCGCAGATGTACATGCCCATTGTGGTCGCACGAGCCGCGATGATAGCGCCTACGATACCACCGACGTTTGGAATAACCAGAAACCATTTTCTGCCCCAACTGCATCCGAACATGTTAGCCGATGCCGTATCATCGATACCGAGCAGCTTACTAGTCCGAAGCCTGGCTGATTGGGCCACCTAAAGCGACAGTGAACAGAATGATGGCCAGAGAAGGCCAAGCGGACAGCTCAGCTCCCCCAATCACGGCTGCAATGCTGGGTGCCAGAAACCCTCCACCAACGATGACCAGGAGTTCACAGAAGTACAAGCTAAGGACCGCCTGAAAATGTCGTCAGTGCTGCTCGATGTATTGAGGAATGGGCCAAAACCATACTGTGACGAGGGCGATCGTTCGGAAGTGATTCCAACCAACATTCTCCCCGGCGTCCACTGTGGCGGCGACCGCTGCTCTTGCATCTTCTTGGGTGGCTTGGACGTTGGTCTGTCCCATCGTGGATGAATGTAAGTCCGGGTGTACTGTCGACTGAGTCCCGATAGAGTCAAGTAGCACTCGTGTGTAACTTGAAAATCGGTGATCCAGGATGGAGCTTTCCGTCTGTCTTATACACCAAGACTTCCAGGACCAGATCGGTCTAGAACGCCAACATTGCCACGAGGTGGTGCATGAAGGACCCCGGACCCCGCGACCCCATAGATACCGGAGACACGCCACATGGTCAGCCTGTTGACGCTACCATGAGTCGCGCTACATATATGGCTTGGTCTTCTTCCCATGGGGTAGCCAAGATTGTCTCCCCGCAAAGTTGAAGCGAAGAGCTTCGCTGGGGTGCTGGGGAGTATTCGTCGTGAATAACGGGCCAGAGATGCCCATATCGCTGCTCGCTGCTTCGCAGTGCTCATTCGGGATTCTGGATATCGCTCCAATCCAACATACTATCTTCGCACATCATGGCCTCTTTGAAGAACAAGGTCGTTGCACTGACCGGGGAAGCAGGAGGCATAGGTTCAGCTACAGCTATCTTATTGGCTTCCAGAGGGGCCTGTCTCTTGTTAGCTGACATGGACATCGCAACCTTGGAAAGCGTGGCCCAGGAAATCCGGACCCGACACCACGTCGACGTGATGACTGCCAGGGTGGACGTCTCGTCTTCAGAGCAGGTCAACAAATGGATCGAAGACACCGTTGAGCATTTCTCACACCTTACCGGCGCTGTGAACTTGGCAGGGGACGTGGGCAAAGAGTTCGGGCTGCGGCTGCGGATGAGGTATCGGATGAGGACTTCGGTCTCGTTATGTCGATCAACGTGAAAGGGGTCATGGCTTGTCAACGCGCCCAGTTGCGGCACATTGACACCGGAGGGTCCATTGTCAATATTGCTAGCGTCGCCGGAAAGATGGGCTTAGAAAAAGGACTTGCATATGTTTGTAGTAAACATGCTGTCCTGGGGTTGACTCGAGTCGGTGCGATTGACGCCGGGCACCGCAATGTCAGGGTCAACGCGTTTGCTCCGTAAGTATCGCCTCCGATCACGCGATATCATGCTGATTATTGGCCGGTCGTAGTGGTAGCATCGATACGAAGATGCTTGGTCGAGCTCAGGAAGCGAAGATGCCTAGCGCGGACAGCCATTTAGCTCCTCTCAATCGCGTCGGCAGGCCAGAGGAAGTGGCAGCTTTGGTAGCATTCCTGTTGAGCGATGATGCTACGTACACTACGGGTGCTCTGTACACCATTGATGGCGGTCTGAGTCCGTGATGGTGGCAAGGATACAACGGTCTACATCGTTGGATCAAATAGCCGGACTTAGCATGGTATACCAAAGTTGCTCGTCCTTGGGTGATGCCTTCGTATCCCTGGAATCGCTGTGGAGTCTGTCAGTGACACGTCTGGTGGAGTGATGAGTGACATGGTCAAGCAGCTCAAGCTCCGCATTTCAGGGCACACTTGATAGACTATACCCCATTCGGGCATTCTTCTGGGATCGGGAAGGTACGAGCCGCAGAGGCCGGTCGGAATCCACGCCACTTAAACTAGCTGTCGATCTTCCACTTCTCGACCTCCGAGCACTTCTCTTTCATCTCCTTCATGGCTGTCAGCCCATCAGTCCTTCTCGCGTTTGGATCTTGCCTATGATAGCTGTGAGCCTCCTCTGACCATGTCTCACAGAGGTCCTGTTGCCAGACAAGCAGAGACATCGGGTATGGCCTGCCCGCAACTAGCTAGCACGACAAGGCTGCGGAGAGCTTCGTCGTCTGTATCACGACGCGGCAACGCGCCATGGCAACAGAGAATGTAGGTTCCCAATTGCGTGTGGATATATGGTCACCACTGCTGATGGCTTCGCCAGCGGGGAGCAGAACGCGAAGGAATCGTCTTTCCTGCGCCTACCTCCGGAAATACGCAACAATATCTATGAGCTGGCTCTCAGCCATAAGGTGCTGCACATGAGTGTTCGGAGCACTCTGGACGAGGGTCGAGGTAGCTATGCCCAGGAAGAGTACTTTTCAGGACGCAAAAAGCGGACTCCTTCCGACTACGAGCCTCATCTGAGAGTCACCCATGTCATCTGCCGGCTACCGCTGCACGCGCAAGAAGACGCCTACGACCTCAGCTTGCGGGCGCCCACTCCACACGAAAACGATCAATCACCAGAGACATACGTCCTCAGCCACACCAAGTGCTATACTGACCTCTCCCGGATCAAACACTTCGCTGAGCACAGCGATGCCGTCAAAGCCTCAAAGCTACGCCACCAACAGGTGAACTTGGGCTTCCTTCGGACGTGCAAGCAAGTCTACAACGAAGCATGCCTACTACCGTACACCGACAACACCTTTGCGTTCCACGAAAGCGAGACCTTTAACCTCTTCATCCGCACCCTCGGGACCGCACAACGCGAAGCCATCACGACCATCCACATCGACGGGTTCGTCTGGTACCGCAAAATGCTCACGACCTTCGAGATCCCGGTAATAAAAATGCTCAAAGGTCTGCGAACCTTGCACTTCACCGCCTCTGGTTTGTGGTTCCCAACCGGTCCCATGAAAGACATCCTCAAATTCCACCCGACCCTTGCGTTTGCCGTGCTACAGAAGACGACAACCTTCAAAGTCACGTATACCTACGACACCAGCCCCCCCGGCGTCGCGGACCGCGCAGGCCGGAGAGCCGAGGCGTGGCGCTGGGAAGATCAGTTGCGTACTCATGAGATCCTGACAGCGACGGAGAAGCGGGCTAAGCGGAAAAGAGAGGCCTCGGACCATGCAGATAAGTCGTTACAGCCCAGACGAAGCCGGAATGAGGAGGCAGGTGGGCGAGATGATTTACGACTTGATGACGTGGAGACATGTATGATGTTAGGAGGGAGATTTATAACCGGGTGATCTGAGAGCCGGGCTACGCCGTGTTGAGTAGTTCTACGATGTCACGATTATATGGGAGCGATGAGACGGCGTTCTAACAGCACTTTGGTGAAGGTACGGGCGCGGTATGAGCATTGGATGTTTGACATAATTAGCCACGAATTAACATCAATTGTACCTCACCTGCGCCACACATATGCAAGATGTTCGCCATGGCAGTTCTACGCGTGGTGGCTTAAACAACGAGGTGAGACGAACAGCCTCTTACGGTGTGACAAATGGTGGGTAAGGTTACTGTATTTATCTGAGCAACATATGCTGCAATGTCATCCCTAGTGGCAACCTCCCAGGTTGATGAGCCTTGGCAACATTGGCGCCACGCTTTCTCGGTGACATGACTTCGTGTCCGCGCCGCCCGACGACTGCATCGGCAACCCGAGAAGCGAAGCCGAAGGCAGTCACACTTTCGATGTTGTGTACTACGTTCTGCCCGGTAGACCATGGTCGCCACCCTTTGCCACCAACGCTCGAGTTCGGCTTCGTATGCATCAAGCAGCCCAGACATCCTTGCCCACGCCTTCGATCCAGTTGCCCAACTTCTCGACACCACCGCTCCATTCCGTCAGCCTGGTCTTCATACCCTCGATGCCGGTTCGATCCAGAACCTTTGGCTGCACCCAGCTGATGCGGGCGATCTCGTCAACTTGGTCAATGCTTCCGCGCAGCAGCCCAAGACTCAGCGCCTTCATGATCAAGTGCTCGATCTCGTCTAGCTGTACCTTTGTCTCTTCCGAGATAGTGGCGAAAGTCATTGCCCGGTCTTGCGGGGCGCGGGAGAAGACGAGTTGTGTGAGCGCTGACAGCGAGATCTTCTGGTAGAGAAACTGCTGGTGCTCTTGCAGGAGTTTGTTCGCTTCGGCATGGGATTGTAGGATGTTGTACGCTTGCAGGTCGCCGCGGTTGAAAGCGAAGAGCAGGTCGCGAAGCCAAGCGTGCTGTGTGTTTGCCAGACTGTCGAGGATCGGATGGAGGAGCAGCTCGCCGAAGTTGTAGATGGTATCCGAGACCAGCGCGGCGATGGAGAGGTCGTATGCGATCCGTTGTCGGTCTGATTGGCTGAGGTCTTCGAGCTCAACGCAAGCGAGGTAGAGGAGGGTGGTGCGGTAGTAGTTGGCGAATTCGTGCTGGGACTGGTGGTAGTCTGCGCTGATGCGGTAGAAAGCGGCGTGTACAACTGTCTCGACGCTGTCGAAGGTGTCGAGGATGCCTTCGCACTTGTCGAGGTCTTTGCGGGCTTCTGCGGTTTGGCCTAGCCGTAATCGGACTGAGGCGACGGATGTGAGGGCAAAGACGTGGGCGTCCTGGGAGGCGGGCTTGTTGACGCGGGAGGTGAGAGTGGTGAGGAAGGTCAGGCGCTCGTTGTCATCTGATGGAAGGCATTAGCACCTACTCCACTCATGGATGGTCTACAAAGAACATACCTTGACACTGCGCGGCGGTGCTCAGGCCAATCGTGACCAGCTTCAGCTGATTTATCTTGTCCGCGAAGGTCTTGATGAAGTTGTTGTAGATGGGTATCCGCTGTGCTGCGCTCTGCTCCTCGGCGTAGTATGTCACGAGTATGTCCGTCAGTTCGTGCCACAGCTTCCGCTCCCAGTAGTCTTCGAAGGTGAGGAAGTAGTGCTGCAGGTCATCGGGCGCCGCGTCTCGCTGCTCAGCGACGAAGTTGGAGATCTTCTCGTTGTCCATCTTGGATATGCGTGAAGATGGAGGTGAGAATGAGAAGTGGTATGGTCGAGAAGCAAGGCAGCGTGGTTGCGTATTTGAAGTCGAACATTCGTTCCTGGCATGGCCCAAGCTCAGATGCGGCTCAAAAGCTTAAGGCGGCGAGATCTCGCGGCCTGATTGGATGCCTGCCGTTGCCTCAAGATGTTAAACATAAATTGCACGTCGATTGTCCTCTTCCTCCACCACCAAGACTTTACATTACAATGGTCAAGATGGCTCAATACCACAGCGTAGGACTATTCGGCGGTGCCATCACTGCATCATTGCCATCGACCTACGCCGACGTCAGGTCAGCCACCAATTCAACCATGAAAGAAACACATCTAACACATGACAGCGAAATCCGACAAGTGCCCGATAATCAAGAAGTCTACCTCGACACCAACGGCTTCGCGAGTATAGTCGTCGACATACTGGAACGAGTCGAAAAGCCAGACACCGAAGCATTACAATACCACCTGCACGATATCGTCGAAGAAGACGCCGGCGAGACGAAAGTCTGGTCTACTGCTGAAGCGCATTTGGCCAAGCTACCGTGAGTCTAACAATCGACAATACTTGAGATTCGCTCAATGCTAATTATCTGGCAGACAAGGCACCCCATCCTACACCCTCTTCGCCACGTCGCCACCCAGCGAGAAGCAGAAAGGACGACAGAACGAACCAGACTTTGTTGGCATTCTGCTCACGATAATCAGGCTGGAGCAGCAGAAGACTGACATTCTCGTGGTGATCAATGTGCCGCATATTGCTGGACAGTATGACCCAGCTGAAGTCGACCCAGAGAAGGGCAAGCATGGTCCGCTGTTGGAGGCTGCTATCGATCGCCGTACGAAGATGATCGAGACGCTCGAGATAAAGGACTGGGAGTTGTTCGTCCAGGGGTGAGAGGGCGGCATGAGAGACGGTGCAGGGCGATGGGTTTGGGTTTGGAATCAGCGGGACCGGTTTGGAATATGTAGAAATCTCCGAGACGATAGGGCTAATTCGGTCGGGAAACGAAGCGGAACCAAGAGACGCAGGACAGTATCCTAAGCGTGCGGCGGCACTGTCTCCCATCCGGATTCAGTCATCGTCAAGCGTAATGACTTCCACAGCACTCGTCAACATTTCCAGGGCATCGTCGGTCTTTGGCACCTTCAAGCCCTTCGCCTCCTTCTCCGCCCGATACTTCCTTCCCACAGCCTCCATAACCTCCTTCTGACTCATTCCCACCATCCCCTTCTTGACCCCAGCAAAGTTTTCTTTCACAAATGCCGCGTAGCCTGTCGTCGCGGAGGCACCCCTCGGTACCGGCTTCACCTGCACCAACCGCCCCTTACAGCTCCCACAAACCTTCCTCCCAGGATCAATGCTCTTCGAATGCCTTTTAAACTCCGCCCCACACATCTCATTCTCACACTGCCAAACAAACTTATACTCAATCTGATAGCTATGCTTCGTAGTCACCTCCACCCCCCTCTCCCTAAACACCTCCGTACACTTCCGTCCCCAGACTTTAAACTGTTTACCGTGCGGTTGGTCTTTGATCCCGGAGATCATGAAATTAGCTAGATGGCAGAATTCGTGCGAGAGGACGTTGAGGAGGCGGTGTTCGTCGTCGATGACTTTTTCAGCGAGCTCGATGGAGGCGAAGTGTTTTTGAGTTGTAGTGGTTGTGCCGTCTAGTTGGCGGGATTTGGTGGTTTCTTTGCGCCAGTTCGCGCGGCCGGCGGTGGAGTTGAGGGTTTTGGACCAGAGGATGCGGACGCCGCCGGAGGGAGCTGAGAGGGTGGCAATTTGGCCGCCGGTGATGCGTTGGTCGAGTTCGGCGAGGAAGTCTGAGGCGAGGCGGTGTTTTTCGGCTGAGAAGGACTTTTTGGCGTTAAGCTCGGCTTTGGTGCGTTTAGAGGGACTTTGTGGTTTTCGGGGTGAGGATGATGGGGACTGCGAGCTTTCGTCTTGGTGGAACTTGAGTTTTCGGGATGATTTGAGGAGTTTCTTTGGGGAGTATTGCTCGTTCCAGTCGTTGACGGCGTCTGCGTTCCAGAAAGCGTCTAGGCTCTGTCGTAGAGGTGGCGTTGGAATGCGTTGCTTTGTTTTCGACGGCGACTGAAGTCGAGACTTGGAAGGTGATTGTGGCGGAGTCACTGGCCGAGCGAGAAGATCAATCTTCGAAGGCGAGTGTAATCGTGGAGGTGAGAAGCGAAGGACGGCGTCTGTGTTCTCCTTGTCGGATGAGCTCCCTGGACGAGACAGGGCATCTACCGTATTGACGGTCCTCAATATCTTCCCTGGGAGACGAGAAGCGATATCGCTGTCAAACTGCGAAGGCTGCATGAGTTTGCCAACCTGAGGTTTCGTTGCAGATAGCGGAACATTGCTAGGGTTCGGGATCGTGTCCTGAAATTGTCCAGGAACGATCAGTTTCCGTACACTGGGAAGCTCCTCTTCAGACTCTTCCGAGTCATGGTTCGAGCCGCACCAAATGCTCTCCTCTACATCCACCTCATCTTCGCTGTCATCCGAGATGATGCTAGCAACGGGTGGTTCTTCCTTCGCAGCACTAAGCTCGGCCAAACGTGTTGGTGCTCCAGTAACTTTGTCAGGTCTCGCTCGTCGTAGATCCAGCGGTTGCAACAGCGGCTTCTGTAAAGTAAGAGAGAACGGTGAAGCACCGAGCGATTTCAGCACTCTCTGCCGCCCCAGCTGTGCTTTCTTTGGCGTTGTCTTCGGAACAAGCCTGACTTCGACCTGCGCATCCGACTCAACGTCGCTCGAGTCCTCAATCACGCGGTATGATCTTTGGTTCTTCTTCCGAGGCGAAGCTCTGGGGTTCTGTTGCCGTACAGGTATCGATTCGTCCTGCTTTGCTGTGTTTATCGCGAAGTCCACTGGCACAAACTCCAAGTCATCGGATGCCGGACACTTTGTGACATTTTCTTTCCGTAGCCGCGCCATGCCGAAAAGTATAGATTGTATTAATGCCTGCAATGCTTCTCAGCACGAGTCTCGAATGAGAAGTGAAGTCCATGTCGTCGAAAGTCAGCAGGGTTGTCATGTCAACGGTCGTGCATGAATCTAAATTCAGCCACGAAGCGGCTGTGCATGTGCATGTGGCTGTGGCTGTGGAAAATATCGAAAATAAAGATGCCTTGTGAGCCAATAGAATATTGAAATTACATTGCAGAAGGACAGCTTGGTATAGCAGTCGCTCCATCTTTCAATGACGAACTGTCCAGGATTTTGGAAAAGTATCTGGCGAAGTACATCTACCTGATATACTGATACTGTTGTACAGAGGCTCAAGAGAAGCGACTATGAAAACCTTACTGTTGTGTCCAGTCCTTCCAGATTCTGGAACGGTAGACTTCATTCATCCGGCATTTGAACAGAGACTCCAACCGGCTGCATGATCTTCCATCCTCGCGTGCTGAAACTTGGGCCTCGTCTCCTGCGCACTGCAGCTGCACGGCAGATGCGGAAATCGAAGGCCTTATCGGGCGCCTAATGTACCGTCGACCATAATAGTTCAATCGATGAGTCTCTTGCGGATCGCAGTAGTAGGTGACTTCAACCAATCGTTTCTGCCGTCGTAGACCAATACCAGCGGCTCTGGTACACGGCGAAATCTGCCGAGTTGCTGCACAAAAGCTTCCAGGGAAGGCATGAAGCGAAATCCGTCCATTTCTCCGTGAGTGTCCTTGGTACGAGAAACGAGCGGTACATCCTCCACGTAACAAATCTCTCCGTCGGAGTTGCGAAGTTCCGGGTTTAACAGTCCAGACGCAGGTGGATTCAGGCGTCCTGCATCGCCCGCGCGGCTTTGCATGCCCAGCACTGTGATGTAAGGTGATAAGTCATGTTGTCGTAGGGAGTCATCTGCAGGGGTGAATTTGTCCGCGCATGAACCGGAATGTCGAAAATTCCAACGATAGTGATGGTGGTGTTCTCGTCGCTTGTGATTCGTTCGTTGTTGCAGCGCAGGAAGCAGACGCAGTGGTCTGTTAATGTTTGAGGAAAGCGCGCAAGTGGATTTACCAACGATCTTGCGCCAGGAAGAAAGAGCTGGAAGAAAGAAGCGAAGTCAAGAGTCATACAACAACTCCTTGAATGAGGGTATAAGATATTCCGAATGCATTTGGCGCAACGAAGCGGCGCAGACATCAGCACATGGCTGGTCCGGACAAACGAATGGCGGCATTATGCCGTAACGAAGGTGTAGTGATGGCATTCCCAGGCCCTGCTCTCTCATCATTGTGAACGCTTCTTGTGCACTCGTCTGACGTGGTCCTTCTGTAAAGATCATCAGTTCTAGTGCTCGAGATAATCATCGCACGAGCGCAAGCTTACCATATTGTCCACTCGACTGAACAGCCGATTGCAATCCTCCCATTCACAAACGATCTGCGGATCGTGCTTCGCTTCATGCCTCGCCCGGTCTTTCTTGCTCGAAAAGCCTCCCTCAGTCGCTTGCGGACAACCCTCGTGCCGACAGAACAACGACTTCGTATGCCGTTTGTAGTGTTTCCGCAGATCGCAGCCCCTGCTGAAAGTCGATCGTGAAGTGCATCCTGGGAATCCACATCTCCAAGTGCCAACTTCAGTCTTTCGACCCCATTTCGCCATTTCGCTGGCGCTTGGTGAGGCGCTGCGAGAGACGTCCGAATGGGAGTAGCTTCGGCCGGAGCTTGCGTTGCTGGCGAAGGAGGTGGTTCGGGAGACCCTACTTCTTCCGGGTTCGCCCGGCGATAAATAGCCAGTCGATGTCCTCCACGGACCAGCTGGAGTCATTTCAGGGGAAGAAAATCCAGCACTGGCAGGCTCCGAGTAGGCTGGGAAGGGTGCTACGTTCTGCGCTTGTGGTTGGTACGGTACATTTGATGGTACCGTTGGCGTCACCCAGTTCTGAGCTTGTACCGGCACGGTCGCGTAGTTCCAGTTCTGTTGGTACTGCTGTGGCTGTTGATAGAACTGCTGAGGTTGACCATAGAGCTGCGCCTGTTGCAACCCCGGTGAGAAAGCCGCCCCTGTGTATGGGTTGTATGTCGGGATCGGCGGTCCGCCTTGAGTCTGGTATGATTCGAAGTCGAAGTCTTCATCGTCGGGTGCAGAGGTATGCGGAGGATAGTAATACCCAGACATCTTGCGCCGAATCGAAGCTGGTGCAATCGTCCTTGGTCGTTTGTGCTGGCTGCAACAATACGGTGGTAAGCCCTTGCTACAGTCAGCCGGCGCAACCTTAATCGTCCGCAAGTCTTTGATGGCGGTTGGATGCCAGCGGTGATAGGGAGGGTGGATGAATCAGTTCGTTATTCGATCGAGTAAAGATCGACAGCTCCGGTAAGTCGAATCCACAACGACGATATGTAGGCTGCTGTTCAAAGGAAGCATGTGGATTGCAGACAGTGGCGGACCCATATGTGTTTTGTGATGTCGTTCATCGACGACGAAGGCATCATATATGTTTAACGTACCAGTGGTAGGCCCGACCTGTCTCCATCATCGATAACCATACTCCACGACGTCAAGAGATGGTCAACGCTCATACTGGTGTATCTCAGGTTGTTCAGCTTTCGCTCCTGGGAGACAAGGCCAACATAAAGGTGCGAGTATCGACTGTTGGATCTTTAACGCCGAGAAAGACTGATTGGTCGCTGACTTTGACACAGAGGCCCCTGTAGCGCGCACTGTATAAGACGGAGACCCTAGGGGAGATTCCAGAGGTGCGGGAGAGGCTATGTCAAATACCCGTGAGGACCAAGCTTCGAGTCGCCAAATTAAAGATTCGTGCAAGATGATCCCCAGATTCAACGGCAACCGCTCGAAGCATTATTAGTGTCGTGGAGCTGAGAGAAGCATACTTTGAAGGTGGAGTCCTTCTACGTGGATAAGCCACATGCTCTATAATCCGCTCGGTCGCCTGACGCTTGGAGCGGGATAGACTGAGCGACGGTAAGGCCCATGACGGCGATTTAGAATGGTTGCATGGAGCACTCTGCGCTACGACACGGATCCGAACGAGACGGGCGCCATTTGAAAGCTTCTGGTGATCGGTCAGCCACATCGCCTTCAGCTTGGGAAGCACGCTTTGCCCACATGGTTCTAGGGTGTGTAAGGCGTCCAATGTTGTGGCTGAGGTCGTAGTACAGGGGAGTGCATGCTTCAAGGCTACTGTGTGCTAGAAAAGGAGCCCGTGAAGCCGTCCAGAGTAAAGGTGAAGTCGCGAGCTAGGATGGCGGAGGATGCCACGCCGTCTGCTGTCATTGCGTTGGGGCTGAGGTCAAATGAAATCCCCTTGGACTTTGAGCGCGAGCCCTCCAAACCCTATCTTGCCGCCTGAGCCACGAGCACGGTTGGAGCTGCTAGAGAGAACCCGCTGTGGCTGGTGTTCCATCACTCGTAGGGCTGTTGAAGAATATCACCAAGAGATGTGGCTGTTGCTGTCGAGTTTTGATTGACTCTGCAGCGATTCAGCTGGAGGTCTGTGCCCCAACTCGCTTGCACTTACCACAGCTAGCCGTATACTGCATTCCGGTGAAGCAAGCATACCACCGTCAATATCATCACCAAGATGGGCATGATCTCCGGATTGGGCTTGACATGCTGGGCAGCTCTAGACACCGTCGAGCCTTTCGAGATGCCGGATACTGTACCGAGCGACTACATGACATACCCCCGGTCACAGTCCTCCATGTTCTGCATGACTAATTTCCAAGGCTACATATTCGCTCCAAGATGCTTCACCCTGGATGTTATCCTGACTCTGTGGTCTTGGACCGACTACACTTCCAAGGAGTCATGGTAAACCGGTCGAAAGACGGAGAATATGCCAGCGACCACAGAGATGGGCCTTATATGCTGCGCCACGAGCATGAACGATCCTGTCCAAACAAGCTCATACGGCGTCCAAAAGGCGTCCAACTCCAGCCACAGCTATTGTTGGAGGATCACTTATCACGACTCTATAGCTAGAGAAGGCTCCTGGGACCGGCCTGCAGTGTTCTCTTCGATATGATCAGACGAGACGATGTAGCAGCCACACATGTTGTTGGAGGATCATTTATCGCGACTCTGTGGCTGGTGGAATACTGGGGACCGCCAGTGCTCCTCTTCTGTGGCCCTTTGAAACAATACAGATACCGGCCATACGGACCGAAGCGTCGTGCAACTTCGTGCTGTTCGTCCTCCATACGAAGGCCACGAGGCAGATAATTCAGGCCGGCCGCGCGCAATGATGATGCCTGGAAGTGTCGTCCTTCTTGAACATGGGACCCGCTACACGCGGCCAGCATGCACATCACCAATCTCGGTGCTCCTGTGCAGGTCAAAGGGCTGAACGGTGCAGCGTGTTCTGGGCACTTCGATATGCAGGGCGTGTCCAGGGCACCTCGATATGCAGGTTCTACCCGACAACGACAGCATCTTGTGGGCCTGACGACGCCCGCTGAACTACTCCTTCCCCTTTGAGATTCAGCTTCGATGATGAGCTCTGCGACTGAGAGCCTTGAGAGTCTTCAAACAGACACCGACTTGGAGGCTGGTTTCCTGGCCCCCAGACAACAGTTACACTACCTGTCAAATCTGGCCTTGCAGTACTGCTGCCGCTGGGAAGATAGTCTCGCCGCACAGGGCGGCTGGCAGAACACACAGTCTGTTCGCGATCGGTGGAAGTCCCGCACCTACCGCGTGCCGTAGCTGTGAGTGCTGGCAACGACCCATCACCGGTGGACGCTGAAATGAACATCTACGCGGCGATCGAGGTGGCGCCAACTCAGCCTTGTTCAGTCGGTCGGCACGAGGACACCAGAAGGCGCCTGACATGATGCGGGTCTAAGGCATGGCTGAAGGTAGGTCTTCGAACCCAACCACTCCATACCTAACTGCAAGCCACTGTAAACCCCCTGTCTGCGGGCTACACGCAGCCGGAGATGCAGTTCCTACATCGAGACCTGGTAATAATCATACTCGACCATTGAGTGGACGTGAAAGCCCCGAGCGGCAGAGTATTCCGACCAGGAAATATGATGAGAAACGCAGAGCCGTGTGAGCTGATTGTGGTCGGCCAGAGCGAAGTCGTACCACACTTAGGCAAGTGCTGCAGGTACCTGCTGCATGACGTTCCGGTGAAGAGCTAGTAGCCCTAAGGGCTGGACGCCTTGCCATGAAGCTGCCACTGAGAACCTCGTGGCTGTGCAAAGAAGAGTGAATTCGTGACAATGTACTCTGAGAGAGGGGTATGGAACACATAACGTTGTTACGTCGAACTGTGGTTTGGGAAGATGAGGTCGAAATATGGTATTCTGGGCAATCGTGGTGGTGCCTTAGAAATGCTTAACGGCTATGCCAAGCACAGCTCCGATTGGCCACAGCAATTTTGATACTATTACTCCCACAACTTCAACTTGTACCATACCACCTCTCACACGATGGGGTTCGCATTTGATCATGCGCCTGAGCGGCCAGCGAACATCGACACGATACTGAACGGCCTGGACCGGTACAACCCGGAAACGACCTCGATCTTCCAGGAATATGTCGCGCAACAGTGCGAGACCCAGACCTACGACTGCTACGCCAACCTCGCCCTGCTGAAATTGTACGTATACTGCCTTTGCTAGCATACACGAATGTTCAATGATGAGGAACAAATTATCACGTTTCCTATTACCTGACAGGCCTGAAAACCCTGACTGAAGCGACACCTATTAGCTCTATCTGACAAGAACACACCCCCTCAACCACTTCCTACCCATCAATCTGCTCCCACACTCCCGCTAACCTGAGAGTCCCAAGATACCAATTCAACCCCCACCTCACCCGCGACGAAACCACAACAAACATCCTCGTCAAATCCCTCACCGTCTTCCCCTCCCCCGACTTCAACCTCGGCCTCTCCCTCCTACCCCCCCACCTCCTCGCCCAAACAAAAGCCACCTCCGCCACCGGCCCGCCCGCGTCGGGCACCTTAGCAGAAGCCATCCAGCACCTTACCAAACTCCACACCCTCCTCGTGAACAGCAACTTCGCCTCCTTCTGGCAAACCCTCGACTCCGACGACCTGTACGCCGACCTCGTAGCGGACGTGCAAGGCTTCGAGGAGCTCATGCGCGTTAGGATCGCCGTGGTCGTCAGCCAGTGCATGCAGGAGGTGCAGCGGAGCGTGCTAGACGGGTGGTTGAACGTTAAAGGGGAGAAGTTTGAGCGGTTCGTGAAGGAGGTTTGTGGGTGGAGGGTTGAGGGGGAGACGGTGAGGGTACCGGAGAATAAGGAGAATTCGGCGCAGGGGACTGTGGTGAGGGAGACGGTCAAGTTTGAGCAGTTTGGGCGGATGGTTAAGAGGGCTTATGAGCAGCCTGCGTGAGTACCACGCTGCCTCTGCGTGAGTATCTTATGGCTGTGTGATGAGGACAGTACATTTGCAGCCCGGCGTTCGGGAGGTCAAAGGGTTGTGGACAGATGACGGCTGGCGATACGCCTACTACGCGTCGATGACGATCACCGAAGCATGAGCAACGAAAGAGACAAGAGCTGAATGCGAACTTGATATCACCCAAGAACCTAATGCTCCGTCCCAATACCAATATCCCAATGCAGCGTCGCGTCTCAACAACTATTTGAACGTGTAGTCAATACCCGGCAGTCGATTGTGCTCATCCAACATCGCGTCGATGTGGGGAGGCACATCGGTCTCGCAATCAAGTAGCGGCGAGTCACAGTGTGATTCCGAGCCACGATCGGACGGCGTGTCGCCCTCGAGGATCGGCCCGGCTTCCGCGCCGTTGCCGTGTACGTTGTGGTGAGCGAGGGCTGCTTCCCGCGCTTCTTCGCGCGCTGCTTGACGTGCATGAAATTCCGCGAGCGAGGTGTTGTGAGCGGCGAGGGCTGAGGCGGTGAGCTGGCTGGAACCGCCTCTGTCGCCGCCGTGTTCGTCGGGGTCGTGATCAGTGCCTAGTGCACCATCACATCAGCTTGGTGTTGGCTGCCGTTCACTCCATTCGCGGTACCACTCGTGTCTTTCTCGTCCGTCTCCATATCATCCCCATTCGCTTCTCCCTCACCTTCCCCATCCTCCTCCTCAAGCTCCTCGTCTTCATCTTCCTCGCTATCCTCGCCCAAATCCTCGCTCCCAGCATCACTCTCCTCATCCTCCTCAACCTTGACCTTCCCCTCCACCCCCTCCACCCCCTCCATCTCAACATCCTCCCCCTTAACCTCCTCGCCCTCGCCCTCGCCCTCCTCCTCCTCCTCAGCCCCATACTGCACCCCATCCTCAACCTCCTCATCCACATCCGGCTGCTCCGGCGGAAACTCCGCCGGCGCACTCTCCTCACTATCCCACTTAATCGCGAACCTCGTCACCCTCGGCTTCTCGGCCAAAATATTGCGCCTCACCTTCTCGATGACGGGTTTCGCGGGGGGCTCCTCGACGAGCGCGGGGTCGTCGTACTCGTTGTTGACGTAGTAGCCGACGCGGACGAATTCGCGGTCGTCGTAGGAGCAGCTGAGGAGGATGACGGTGACGCCGATGATGTCGGTGGCGGGGATGCGGGCGGTGTTGGGGGGGTCGGCTTCGAAGAGGAATTTGTTGACGCCTACCGGGATGGGGCCGACGAGGAGGGTGTCTAGTTCTTGGTCGTGGTCGGAGCTGGAGTAACATTACTTCAGGCTGGTGCATGGGGATTGAGGTGAGGTGAGGTGAGGTGGGGTGTGAGGTGAGGTAAAGTGGAGGACTTACGAGGTTGCGGAGCCGACGTAGGTGAGCTTCCATTCGAGGTCTTTGACGAGTGGCTCGAGGCATTCGAAGGTGATTTCGAACTCGTACTTGTCGTCGAACTTGGCCGGGTTGTTGCGCACCGACACGTTGAGCAGCGAGACTGTCGCCATGATGCTGCTGTTGTGTGCTGTTTGCTTTTGTGTGGTAATTGCTGTTGGTGGGATGCTTTCAATGGTAGATGTGCTGGCTTTGATGTTATTGTGTGTTGTGTGATGCAAGTTGATGAGTGGTAGATGGAGGGAGGAAGCGTGTTATATGCTCACAAAACGAGACTTGCAAGCGCGGTCGATGTTGTTTGGTTTCAGAAGTGGAAGTGAAGAACGATTCGACGCGAGAGACGCGCTTGCTGTCTGTGCTGCTAATTGACGCCAATGTTATCTAACCTGTTCTATGTACCGTGCAGCTGCGGAGCTCCGGCATGTGATCGTTCGCGGACAATCTCACATGCTTTGCCAACAACATCGGAGGCTTGGCTGTCGTACGTGGCCAGCATATGGAGGTCCAGATATGAGAATAGAGTGATCGGACATAACTGGAGACTGCCAGCATGGCCCATCTACTACGAGGAAAGCAAGCAGGCATCCAAAACGACCTCTCCGCCGGACTGGACAGCTCTCTCTTCAACATCGATGATATAGCCCGCTTCGGCATAAATTCCCAGACATCATGCCTTGCTTACGACCCCGTACAATCGTTGCTGGCAGTCGGTACCAAGAACTCACAATTCGGACCTGGCCAGATCTACGTCTTTGGGCGTGATCGTATCCAAGCAACACTCCAATTACCGGCTCGAGGCGCGAGTGTCCAGGAGCTACAATTCTGCGCCGACAAGCTGATATGCCTTACCTCGAAGCACGACATATGCGTCTACTCCCTCGAGCTGAAGAGGCTTATCTCCTCACATTCCCCGCCCGGCGTGGTAACGGCATTATGTACGGATCCAATGCTCGACTATGCATTCCTCGGTATGCAAACTGGAGATATTCTTGCCTACGATCTTGATCGAGAGAACCTTGCCCCTTTCAAGATAGCCCTCTTATGGCGGGAGGTTGATCAGCACGCTCGAGTTTCACCTGTTGCCTCGCTCCAGCTGCACCCAAGGGACGTCGGGACACTGTTGGTCGGCTACGCTAGTGGCGCGGCTATCTTCAGCTTCAAGTTGAACAAAGCTGTACGGTTCTTCAAGTATGAGCTACCGAGGGGAGCACCCGGTGGTGATGGCGATCCTTCTGCAGCCAGCGCAGTCAGGTATCCTAAGCTGACGCAGGCTGTCTGGCATCCAACCGGGACTTTCATCTTGACGGGTCACGAAGACAGCTCGATCGTCTTCTGGGACAACATGAAAGACGGGCGAATGCTTATGGCGCGAACGCTTACCGATACGAACGTTGCCACGCCAGGAGCACCTACTGGAAGCATGGGCGGCACCATGGCAATGAAAGAGCCACTTTTCAAGATTTCATGGTGCGCAAACCAGGACTCGGAAGATACTGCGATCCTGATCGCGGGTGGTGCTTCTACACAATCGCCGACGAAAGGCCTAACATTGTTTGAGATGGGACGGACACCTGTTTACGCTACAAGCAGCTGGGATGTCCTGACCAAGTACTTCGAATCGCCCAAGCGGCAACGCATTCTGCCTACCCCACCTGGAGCTGAAGTAGTTGGGGTTTGTCCTATCCCAAAAGCGACTCCATATTTCGCTGGTGGCCATGATCCCCTCGCAGTCATCGCGCTGCTATCTTCCGGCGAGATACTGACCCTCACGTTTCCTTCTGGTATGCCCATAAGTCCTACCAACCAACTCCACCCTTCTTTGACCCTAGTACACCCCTTCGTCAAGAAGATCAGCATTGCTCAGGCGGGCAGAGAAAAGTGGCTAGGACTGCAGGAGCGACGTCAGCAGGGGCCGCAGATATTGAAGGGCGGCGCAGAAGTGCCGAGACCTACGCGGCGGCATGAGAGACGCAACATCCTGCAGACTATACATGCTGACGGTTCGATCCGGCTGTGGGATCCTGGACATGGAGCCGAGATAGAGAACACGAAGCTTCTTCAGGTGGACGTCGGACGTGCCGTAGGTCGACTTGAAAAGGTAGATGTTACGCAGACCTCGCTTGCTGGCGAGAGCGGTGAGCTGGCTGTTGGCATGGGCAGTGGGGAGCTGATCATCTTTCGATGGGGTACGAATAAGAATGCTGGAAGAGAACCACCTCAGCCGCGGCCGAACCAGCCAGGTGCCTTGACGAATGTCGCTGATCGCGTGGACGCTTCGTTGAACGAAGGACTAATACCGTTCACACTTCTTGATCAACGAGAAGGGCCAGTCACGGCCGTCAAGATGAGCGAGATCGGGTTCGCTGCAGCCGGGTTCGAAGGTGGCAGCATCGCAATTGTCGACCTAAGAGGTCCGGCAGTGATCTACTCAGCTTCTGTGCAAGACTTCAGCCGTGGCCACAACAAAGGCAGCATCCGGCGAAAGATGAGCAGCAGTGGTGGTAGTGCTGGCGGCAAGCCCGAATGGGCAACAACCCTCGAATTCAGCATCATGACCCTCGAAGGCGAAGACTACAGCAGCATCCTCCTGCACGTCGGCACGAATCTAGGCCACCTCGCAACCCTCAAGATCGTCCCAGACCCAAGCGGCAGATATACAGTCCAATACGCCGGCGTCGTCGCCCTCGACAACAAACTCATGCAAATCGAACCCATCGACGCCAACACCGGCCACCCAGCACGGGCTTCACAAAATGCAATGGCAGCCCTCGGAACCGGACACAAAATCAACGGCGCCCTCCTCGCCGTGACACCCACAAGCATCCACATCTTCAAGCCCGCCTCCGCCAAAGGCGCCCACAAATCCTTCGACTCCTTCTTCTGCGACTCCGCCGCCGTCATCCGCTATCAAGACCAAGGCTACGCCCTCCTCGGCCTCTTCGGCGACGGCAACGCCCGCGCATTCTCCATCCCTAATCTCCGCGAGATCGCTACCGTTAAAGCGAGCGAGGTGCTTAATGTCCGGCGCTTCGCCGACGCCGTCATAGCCCCCTCGGGCCATATCATCGGTTTCACTGGGCCTTCGGAACTAGCGCTTATCAATGTCTTCGGCACTGGCGAGAACTTCACGCGGAGTCAGGATAAGCTGTTCAACCCTGCAGCCCTCATCCCCCCTCGTCCGACTATTTCGAATGTACAGTGGATCACCGGCACGCAGTACGTCACGCCCGCGCAAATGGACGAGCTGATCGGTGGGCCTAACCGTCCGCCTTCCAAACGGATGATTGAGCAGGCGCGCTCGGATGAGCATCAGCGGCGGATGGGTGCTGCAAGCTCGTCCCAGGCAGGGCAGCCAAAGGGCCAGCAAGATGAGGGTTACTGGGCGTACATGCAGCGGCAGGTGCAGGAGCGGACAGAGAAGTTGGGGTTCGCGGGGGAGGGGATGGACAATTTGGAGCAGAATAGTCAGAATTGGTTGGATGATGTGAATAAGTTTGTGGGGAAGCAGAAGAGGAATGCTGCTGGGGGTAGTAAGTCAAGCATTGGGGCTATGAATGTGAGAAGACTGGTTTGCTGACAACTGGCTGCAGTACTCAAGGCCAAGTTTGGGTTCTAGGGCCGACCCCAACGACGTTCTCTCAGTCCCTCCGCCACGAAGAGCGGGCTGATTCGCTGGTCTGGTTGAGGGCGCGATCGCGGAGGCAGCGGCATCTGTGAGCGTTGGGGATCGGACGATTGTGATATCCGGCCGGATGGCTGCAGCATCAAGAATCCAAGTCGCTGCTGGCCTCATACGAGCGCTATGTAACGTCCGCACCACGACGCGTTGGGTACCTACGCAGCAGCGGCCGTAGCTCCCTGCTGCATCGTCGACTGCAACCGCATGATCTAGATCTCACAGTCAGTTACTCCGTCGCCGCCAAGATAGACTTAGACCAGCGAACGTACCTCCGTCCTCTTCCCCTCGCTCTGCTGCTGCAGGCCTTTGATATTCTCCTCTACTCGCTTGCTGCACAAAACATTAGCATACCAGTCTCTGTAAATCGGGAACGTGAGGCAATACATCTCATTCCCAATATACTCCAACCGACTATCCACCGTTCCCCTCGCCTCCGTAGTATCCTGCTTTAGCAAGACGGGACCGACGAGCTTGTAGATTTTCGCGTCGTCGTTCAGGGTTGAGAACTCCTGGTCACAGTTAGAACTAATCCGTGCAATGTGCTTGCTAAGGTTGGGGTGAAGTACGCACTTTCTGGACGCCCTTGTTCTCTGTGAACTGGCTCTCTAGTCTTTGCCGAGCTTGTACGCGGGTGGTGAGTTCTGTGGTGGATTAGCGAGGGGGGAGATAGAGGGGGTGGTGCAGGCGTACCGCCTTGTAGTTTTTCGTAGTCGTCTGAGAGGGAGCGGAGTTCTTTATGTTGTTCGGCCATCTTCTAAGCTCAGACCATGAACAAGGCATATGCGAAGTGGTTCCGATCGAAAACAGCCTTCGCATTGAATGTTGGACACGAGGTGAGATTAGGGATGCACTACCCGCTCCGCCACCCCACTAGTCTCCGCGCTTGGCAAGTCTGGTCTCCATGTTTCTCCGAGCATCTAGACGACACTTGATCGTAACCACTTCGACTGCTTACTGAATCGACGCTTTTCAACAACGGACATCTCGACGCCTGATCAGATCACCGCAGCACTTACAACAGAAACTGCCGACCAACAGCCAGCGCCTGCCTAACAGCAGTAGAGGCTACAACAACAACAACAACACCCCGCGATACCACAACACAGTTCGAGCCTGGCTGCGCATAGCAGCACACTCCCGCAAACATGTCGAATACCGACTTCCTGGGCCGAGCGATAGAGTCCGTGAAGAAGGCCATCGAAGCCGACACCGCTGGCGAATATGAAAAGGCATACCAAGGCTACTACCAATCACTCGAACTCTTCATGCTCGCGCTCAAATGGGAGAAGAACGCCAAAAGCAAGGAGATGATCCGGCAGAAGGCGGGCGAGTACATGGAGCGCGCGGAGAAGCTGAAGAACCACTTGGCCGAGAACGACGGGAAACGGAAACCGGCTGCGATGGGTGCTAACGGCAAAGCGAGCAACGGTGCCGGGAAGGGTAAAGAGGACGAGGAGGAAGACGCTGAGAGCAAGAAGCTGAGGGGTGCACTGGCTGGCGCGATCTTGACGGATAAGCCGAATATCAAGTGGGAGGATGTGGCGGGGTTGGAGGGCGCGAAGGAGGCGTTGAAGGAGGCGGTGATATTACCGATTAAGTTTCCGCATCTGTTTACTGGGAAGCGGCAGCCGTGGAAGGGCATATTACTTTACGGACCTCCGGGGACTGGCAAATCGTATTTGGCGAAGGCGGTCGCGACCGAGGCCAACAGCACGTTCTTCTCCGTCAGCTCTTCGGATCTTGTCAGCAAGTGGATGGGTGAGTCGGAACGACTGGTCAAACAACTCTTCAACCTCGCACGCGAAAATAAGCCCAGCATCATCTTCATCGACGAGGTCGACGCGCTCTGCGGTCCACGTGGCGAAGGCGAGAGCGAAGCAAGTCGTCGTATTAAGACTGAGCTTCTGGTGCAGATGGACGGTGTAGGCAAGGACAGCAAGGGCGTACTGATTCTCGGCGCGACGAACATCCCGTGGCAACTCGATGCGGCTATTCGAAGACGATTCCAGAGACGAGTGCATATCAGTTTACCAGACTTACCGGCACGCATGAAGATGTTTGAGATCTCGGTGGGCTCGACGCCTTGCGAGCTCAAAGGTGACGACTTCCGGACGCTTGCGAAGTTGTCAGAAGGATATTCGGGGTCGGATATTGCGATTGCGGTGCAGGATGCGCTGATGCAGCCGGTGCGGAAGATTCAGACTGCTACGCATTACAAGAAGGTAAGCCCTGCACTTCACCTATCCTCCATACCTCCGTGTCACTGCTGATTTGATTACTTGCAGGTTGACGACAACGGCGAGGAAAAGTTAACACCCTGCTCGCCCGGCGACGAAGGCGCCATGGAGATGAATTGGACGCAAGTCGAGACCGAGAAGCTCCTTGAACCTCCACTTTACGTCAAAGACTTCGTCAAAGCTATCAAGAGCGCCAGGCCCACTGTGTCGCAGAGTGATCTCAAGAGAAACGAGGAATGGACCAAGGAGTTTGGAAGTGAGGGAGCGTAGTTACCGATCGATTATCGCCATCTCGTACATTGGTACACGTTTGAGCATTTGAGGAGGCAGCGCATAGTGTGCCCATCATGGCGTTCTGTTTGGAGCGTTTTGCATGCAGGTTTTGATGATGTTATTGAGGGGTGGGAGGATGATGGATGTCTAGCATTGTCGACACGAGCTACGTTCAAAACGAATACAACATATATTGACGAACCCCAGTTTCACGCCACATCTAGCTCTATATGATGACCTCCGCGCTCACGGCGAATACGATACACCTGTTCGCCCTCAGATCGCTCCCAAGTTCCTCCACTGATCGTTATTGGCCTTCCCTTGCCGCATCAAATTCCGCCAGGATGATCTCTGCACCCTTCTCACCGACCACATAGGCGGTGTTGTTGGTGTTCGCAGCTACCATTCCTGGAGCGATCGACAGATCGATGACCTTGAGGCCCGTGACGCCGTAGACGTTGAGCTTCTCGTCCACGACACCGTTTTGCTCTTTTGGCGCCATCTTGGCTGTGCCGAGGGAGTGCCAGCAAGATCCCTAAAGTGTTGGGTAGAAGCGTTAGCAAGTGTCTCGGCCTCCGAATCGAGCTGGAAGTACGTTTCACAGGCCCACATCGCATGTGGTTGCAGCCCGGAGCACTCTTCCGACCATGATGCTGACTTACCACGTTCCCGCGAATGAACTTCTCAATCGCTTTATCGTCTTCGGCGGTGTACTTCGGGTCCGCCACAACGCTCTTCGAGTCGACGTCATTAACGCACGCGGCTGCAGAGCCTTCAGGGAACATCGGGTGCGCTATCTGCAGCTCGCCGGTAAACATGCTGGTAGAGCGCATGATCTTGGGCAGGCGCTTGTAAGCCCAGATGTTCATCGCCACGTCGAGGCCGTCTTTGTCGGAGAGGTAGCCTGGGTCGAAATCAATCTGGTCCTCATAATTAGGGCCCGTGATGTGAAGATAGCCACGGCTATAGGAGTACGCGAAGTAGGCGGCGGTGGAGAAATACTGGCCGGCTGGGACAGTTGAATGGTCTCCTAGAAACCCAGCAAGAGTAGCCGACATCATTAGCGGACGGTTCGGCTGGCTCTTGTAGTCTTTCTCCCACGCTGACTTGAAAGCTGGACCAAGTGCTTGCACTTCCTCCTCGGTGGGCCTGAACTTTCCGTGCGTATCGCACCCGTTCCAGCCGATCATGCCTTTGTTGGTGTACTCTTGGGCGGAGACGCTACCGCTGGTACATTGATCAAGTGTGTCGTCTGGACCCAGGTTGGTAGCGAAAGGATAGATGATCAAAGTGTGGTCGTCGTAATTCTCGCCAACTCCAGGAACTTCAGCAACGACAGGCACACCGACTGCTTTCAAAATCGATGGATTACCAACGCCCGAGCGTTCAAGCACTTGAGGTGTCCCGCAGGCGCCGGCGGAAACCACGACGAGCTTTGTTGCTTTGATGGTGAGGTTGGGTGTTTGGGTCAGGTTCGTCTGAGCTTGGTACGCTGGGTTCGTGATGTACTCGACACCGACCGCACGCTTGTTGTCGTCGAACAAGACGCGAACGACCTTGGACTCGCACAGCACATGCAAGTTCGGGTCCTCGCCGTCTTCCAACAGCGGTTGGACGTATGCGTGTGCGGCATCAGCTCTGGAGCCATCCGGAGTAGAGTACTTGAGCGCGCGCTCCCAGCCCTCGTTGACGCTTTCCGGATCTTCCAAATCTGTGTACTCCTTATAGCCGAGCTTGACCGCGGTGGAGAGCCAGTCCTCTTAGGACTTCTAGCCCCGATAGGCGCCGCCAGAGATTCGAACAGGTCCACCTTTACCGTGATGCTTGTCGCCAGGACCGTGGTAGTCCTCCAGCTGCTCCAGTATTAGCTAGACATCCTAATGATACAGATGTCTGAATGCTTGCCTTGCTCATCAGTGGATGACCAGCCCGGCATTGCCCAAGAATCAAAGTCGACACCTTGGGCACGAGAGTAGAGCTACAGACAGAAGGGCAAAGGGTTAGCGGATGTCTTACGGAGTAGACAAGGTAGGGTTTTGCCCACCATGATGTTGATACTCGAGCCTCCACCAAGTAAGCCGCCAGAAGGCACGACCACCGCTCGCCCTCCCAGTGCCTTGCTCTCTTTTCCGACGTTGAAGATCGCTAAACAACAAAAGAGTTAGCAAGGTCTGAGACAAGGGAGATCCGCAAAATCGGCTCATCGAGCACCCTTTTGCCCACTACTTCTTACCTGTGCGACTAACTGGGGTCAGGTGCTCCAGCAGCTGTGCTCCGTTGCGGACGTCCTCTTTGCCGGCATTGTTCTCACCGCCCTCGATGAGCAAGGTGCTCAACTCAGGATCTGCCGCTGCGAGGCGGCCGGCCACAACACAACCCGCGGTTCCTGCTCCGGCGATTATGACATCGACTTCATGTATCCCTTCTGCAACTTTGGTTGAGATCGGCATGTTGGTAGTATTAAAAGAGGACGTGGCTGTCGCTTCTGATGTTTGATAGTACTGAAGCTGAAGGAAAGAAGGGAGTGTAGGAGGATTGACGGGTAGAAGGCTGCTGGCATGAAAAACGAAGGATCATGGGTCCTTCTTGTACCTTGCACCTGCCGTCGTCTCCATACCTGTCGACGGTAGTCTTCTCGGAGAACTGTCATGGCTTTGGCTGCGTCGTCAGCATTAGCTAACCCTCAGTCTCTCGCCGTCTTGCATTACTACGTTGGGAAGTAAGATTCGGTGGACATTCGTGAGTCTCGGATACTTTTCTAGACAGCTGCAAACAGAATGAAGCTCACCTTGCGCTTAATCAGACAGTGACGCTCGAGATGTGGTGAGATAACCCACCCACTCGAAGTCGCCTGAATGCATGTAGCTATGGTACAAATGTGCCCGCAGGGATGCTTCTCGTCATCCTAAAAACATGCCGCTCGACGCTGCCGAAATGTATCTCGCTGTCCGTATGTATTTTCGTGCTCTTGTACACGTCGTTACTTCGTCCTGAAGCACCCTGCGCCTTGCAGTATTTCAAATATCCTACACTTTGAGTTCAGCGGCCCTAGGTATCGAACCCGGGGTGCATCGTTGCACTTTCAATCCGGTTATCGATACGTGGTCTGTTTTGGTTCGGAGGTGCCGTGTTGTCTTCGTAGGATCGTCGATATTGGGTCTGTGATGTCCTCGCTGGATCGCCATTCCGTGGAGCCGGATTGCCGTTCCGTGAGTTGCTGTTTCGGAACATAGTTCCATTCTCCACGTCTGGTTTGTCCTCCCTTCCACTTCCCATTCCACTCCGCGATCGGGACAGCTCAATTGAGTCTCCTTCTCCAGTATCATCTTGACCCGGGTTTGCCTACAGAAAGGAGTCAGCAGTGTCTTAGATCAGTGAGACCCGCAGACATCTGTCAACGGATACCGTTTTGCCCATCAGTTCTTACCTCTTCATAGTTGAAGAACTTGATGAAGTGGTAGTATGCTGCAGCAAGCATTGAGCCTAAGAGAGGCCCAAGCCAGTATATCCAGTGGTAGCTCTGGAAGCTGGCGCCCACGACGCAAGGCCTATATCCGTCAGCAGATGTCTCGCGTGGCTCACGAGATAGGACAGGGGAAGGGGTTCTACGCCTGGGAAACTTGCCCGAATGATCTTGCTCTGCGAACATGATTGTATAGGTCAGTATATATCATATATCCCAGGCAAATACTGCGGGGTGATGCTTCTGAACTTACGGGTTGAGACTTCCTCCTGTATAGTATACACCCGCGATCTCGGCGATGAACAAGGCCAGACCGATGCCCAGAGGGGCGATAAAGGTGTCCTTGGATTTCTCAACCGCAAGAATGAGTACCTACAGACGGAAGGGTGGAAGGGTTAGCAAATATCCAGCATCTGTCGCAGTGTTGCGCGTGGTACCCACAGTAAGGATTAGTTGGGCGGTCAAGAACTGTGGTGGCAGCGTTAGTGACAGCCTGTCAAGCTTTGATTTCTGAAAATACCATTTCAATAAATAGGCCCTGAACGACAGAAACGTTTGATGTTAGTGTGGTCTGCACAATTGCGATATCTCCAGGCACAATCCCTTCTACGACCGCAGAGGCAGCGATCGCGCCTAGGAACTGGGCTACAGGCAGAAGCGCAAAGGGTCAGCGAATTTCTTGGATAAGGTAGGGGTCTCCCATGAGTTTCGTACCGGGCATCAGAATCAAGCCTCGGACAGGCGGCAATCCACCCGCGAGGATAAGTCCGACAGTCACAGCCGGGTCTACAAAAACATCGCGTAAGATTGATGTCTCGTCGAAGGCATTTTCGCGACACATGAGGCCGACTTACTGCAAAACCGATCAGCATTTGCCAGTACAGACAACACAACACTCTACTAACCTGAAAAGTCCACCACTGATCCTATACATTGTCCACACCGTGACCAATAAGCTGAAGCCATACGACATGGCAATAAAGATGACTGTCTGATTGTCGTTCGTAGTCTGAGGGGCAGACGCAGTCCGCAGCGTAGCCGACATGAGATGTCCAAGGAAAGCCAGGAAGAGGAACATGAACGTCCCAACGAACTCTCCGCTCGCCGCGACCATGTGGCCGCGAAATGCGGACGACAACGCAGCATCCTTGGGCTGCACGAAGCCGCAGAAGGGCTTGTCGAAGCCATGTTTCTTCTCGCTCATGTCGACGAGATCGTGAACCGTGGGTCCGTGAGAGTAAGAGTGATGAGTCCGAGGAGAGACAGATAGTCAGACGTAAGTGTGAAAAGATTTCTTGAAAGACCAAATAAAAGATGGTCGCCGCACGACTATCTCAAAGGTAGCTGCGATACGGAGTACACCTACCAGCCTCTGCCGACAACCCAATCACGATGATAGCCAATGCTGAAAAACCAGGAGCAACCCTAGTGAAATTGAACGCTGTTGCGGCTGGTGACGCATCTGTACGGTGCGAGCGTCAAGCCTCGCCCGCAATTGCTGTCAATCTGCTGCGTTTACGGACGTCATATCAAGCCAGTGACGCATGATGACAGCGAAATGGAAGTCGACGAGGCTTGAGCGCCACCTGCGGGAGGGGTGGATCGCGGAGTCTGGGCTTGTGGGTCTGTGAAACGTTGGGCGGAGGGTTGATGTTTGACTGGGATTGATTTGATGACCACCAGTCAAGCTTGACAGCTGCGAAGATCATCCCACCGTAGCTGTCCTGATATCCCGGTGAGGGGGACGAGGCCCACAATCCCAGTCCATATTCGCATAACGAATGGTGGGAGCTAATCTTTGATCTGAGACAATTCCTTTGCAGTGGAAAGAGTTCGACGTTGCGAGCCGCTAGTTTCTACCGGTGCTCGTCGATCACTACCCGAGAGACTTATTCTCGACTTCACTGCATGCAGGCCACTTCACTCACTTTTATCACTTCACAATTGTGCTCCATGTTCTCCTATCTGCACATATGCGGAGAATGCTGCTACATGGCGCAATATGGTTTGGGGCGATCCTTCAGACGGGATGCAGCGAGGATGCTTGACAGGAGAGGATTGCTGCTTTCAAATCTTTGACCTGATTCTTTTGTGACCGAGCAAAGTCCAAGTCCTCGCTGGACTGCCGAACTGCCTGACTGCTTGACTCCTGCTAGAACGCTATAGCAGACGAACGCCTTCATGGATTGGGACGGAAGGCATAAGAAGGCTGTGCAGCTGCTGAATGCCGCCCCTTAGACTCGGGCTGGATGTCCCCTCGGTTCCTTCAGCTGCATCTCATTTTCTTGGTCATGCAAAGAATTGTCGTGACCATCGTTCAGAGTAATAACTCACGCCTCAAGGCGAAGAGCGATCAACCTTTTGCTTTGGTTTGACCCATTCACCATGACTTTCGAACAGCCTCAGTCAGAGCCAGACCTCCTAGGCTCGCCGCTCTTAGCAGCGGACCAGTTCACACATTCTCCTCTTAGCAACCCGAGAGAGGAGATTAGACTGCTTCATATCGAAGAAGGTGCAGACGAGGATCCAATTGATTGCATGATCACTACGTGGTTGCAGTCAAGCGAACCACCATATCACGCTATCTCGTATACTTGGGGTGATGGCGTTGATGCCGACGAGACCATTCACATCAACGGTGGCCCGTTTCAGGTTCGACGAAACTGTTGGGACGCATTATGTCAATGTCGGAGTCAATTCAGTTATAGTCGCGAGCCCGACTATATCTGGATTGACTCGATTTGCATCAACCAAGATGACAAGCCAGAGAAGAATTCTCAGGTCGCAATCATGGGCGAAATCTTCCAGCGCGCTGCCACAGTCAAGGCCTGTATTGGCAGAGAAGATGAAGCAAGCCGCTTCGTTCACGCCATGTTGCTAGGTATTGGTCAGAAAACTCACCGGCCATACCCAAACCCTTTCAATCGAGTACTCAAGGCTCCGTGGATTGATAGCATACCAACGGTCGACAATACCACGCTATGCGATGCGCTACTGACGTTACATAGGCGACCATACTTCTCCCGTCTGTGGGTTGTACAGGAGCACAGGTTGGCCCAACACGTGGACGTATATTGCGGCACGGATAAGTTCTTCCTCGGAGCCCTTCAACACCTCTTGGAGGAGATGAGGCAGGGAAGATGTGACATCGACCAAATCAATGGAAGTGGCTTCCAGATTCTCATCGATCATGGATATGTACGCTCGCCTGTTCTAAGAAACCGCCGGGAGCATTTGGCCCTTCTCTTAGCCCGCTTTGCTGGATTTCGGTGTGCCGATCCCCGTGACAAGATCTTTGGTCTACTTCGGATGGTAAATTGGGAAGGCTCTGATCCGATACTCCCTGATTACAACTGTTCCCTGCTCGGCCTAGCTCGTTTGGCTCTTTGGGTGTTTACGAAATCGAGAGCAGCGGACTCTCAAGGCATCATCAGCTCCGCAAGTCTCCTCATGAAAGCCTTAGGCTTGACATCTGAGCATAAAGAGATGGCCGCTTTGCTCGAATAACGCTATGAGTTCAGGATCCGCGTGGCATCGATAAAAGCAAAGCGGTGCTGTGGATCACATGAGCGCATAAAATCTACCTCAGCACCATATCACATCTTGCGCCAGCCATTCCGCTACCGGCGGATTCATAGCTCGGACGAGGTTCCTGGCAGTTTTCGCTTTGGCTTTTGTGGTGGCCCTGCCAAGGGAGAAATATCTGGCCGGTCTCCGGGAATGAGAGGGCTACCGTCAACCCTTCGTGAGTTGACGAAAGATCATGCGCTGCTTACGTCCAACATGCACGGAAATTTTGACGATAGCTGGGGTTTCCTATGCGCGGAGACACAGTCTGGAGATTTCATCGTCCAACTAAACGACTACACGAAGTCTGCAGGCCTTGTTATTCGCCAAACTCCTGCACGGGCCTTTTTCATTGTTGGTCTATATGGCTTGGAAATGACTTGCTCGGCAGCGAAGGGCATATGTTCATGCCAAGGTGACGAGGCAGATGTTGCTTTATCCTTGGAGTTTGAAGACCTACTGGTTTTGGCAAGTCAGCTCGCGCCGCTGAGGCAGGAGCATGACCTAGCGAGTGAGTTGAATAGACGGCTGAAGCAGCGACTGGAGACTCGTCTGAACCATAGCTATGTCTGGGGGTGCTGAGGCGATCCGAAGCTGACGAAGGGAAGTTTCACCACGACTCTTTGCATCCCATTGGCAAGCATCAATCAGGGCGAGATAAGGCATTCCGCACCATTGACAGAGGAAGGCAAGTTATGCCTGCGCGCTGCACTTTGAGTATCTCAGTCTCCTTAACTGGCGCTACGGGTGCACGCTCTCATACACAAGACTCGCAATGATGACTACGACGACAGCCACACACCTACAGTACGAAATGCGCATGTACTCAATCTAGCTCACATGTCGCTATTCCGGGAGACAGCGCACGTCTTGCCCTGCAGTGCCTCATGTGACACACCCACAGTAAGCGGGGAGCTCTAGCGAAGCTCGCACAATTTGACCGTGTACAAAACCGGAAGGCGTAAGTACCACATGTACCTCGCCGTCGGGCCACTTCCATCGAACGGAAACATCCTTGGCCGGAAACCTCCATCTAAAAGAGCAAGTATGACACTGCAAACTCGTACTGGTACCTCTTAAAAACTATTCCCTACCCCGTCCACAGCGATGACCGCTCAGCTGCCCCAGTTCACCCACATCCTCGAGACTATCTTGTACACCCGGAACCTGGACAAAGCACGAGACTTCTACGGCGGTCAACTCCAGCTGACCCCAATCCCGGGCATGAGCTCACCGCGCGGGCAAGGATATCAGCTCGGTCACACGAACCTGCTCATCCTCACGTTGGGCGAGACTACCGATGACCTGGTCCTGGATACATCAACCCCAGAACACAAGGTTCCGAAACATGGTCCCTCGGAGCACATCCTAGATCTTCTGCTCGACGGTGACGAGAGCAATATACTAAGACAGCACTACTGTCTTGCGACCAACACTGTGGATGAGGCGAAGCAATGGGAGCACTACCTCACTGAACAAGATGTGCCTATCACTGGCAGGATGCAATGGCAGCAGGGCGGCTACAGCGTCTACTTCAATGACCCTGATGGACACGTTGGAGAGATCGCGAGTCGTGGACTTTGGCCGAACTGGAAGTGAAACTGAAGTGGTTTGTGCAATATCGCAGCGCGTTGGTATGTCTTTCTATCTGTATCCTCAAATTGCATGCGCGAGTACTCCTCGTATCTCTACATGGTCCGTACCCAGATTCGTAACTGTACCCAAGGTCTCTCCTCCATACACCATATCCTTGGTCGTCTTCCTTACGAGCTCTCATAAAACATGATGCCTCCGAACTCAAAGTACGCCTCCTGGTACGCCTTTGGGTTCTCCGCAGCAAAGGCATTGCAGGCCCCCTGCCCACCTGGATATACCTCCCCAGCCCAACTGCCGCATATGTCCACATTAATGATGAGGTTCATAGGCAAGAAGCTCTTCGTGAAGTCGCACCCTGCGCCCGCGAACTTAGCAAGCGGTTTCTGAGTCCATTTCTGAGGAGTCGGCGCTCGGTCGAGAATGTCTTGCGGCAGGATGTGTCGGTTGAAGAGCCAAATGCTGATGCCTTCCGCAGTCCACTCTGCGACGTAGACGCCACCGCCTTGAGCGTTGAAGTCTGGCCCGGCGGTCGCGAAGGGGATGCCTGAGGTGGAGAAGTTCGAAGGTGCTGTGACGCCGCAGCCGATGTTGCCGGTATTGCCTGAGTCGGTGTAACTGCAGTCATCAAACGCGAGCTCACCGAGTCCACTGTTTTCGACGACGCAGCCGGGTCCGGTGTGAAGAGTCATGGCGTTGTGCGTACCATCGCCGCCGGTAGTGGGGTTGACATATTCGACGATGTCGATTTCGTCGCCATATGGCCATGTCGCTTCGGGAGAGAGAAACCAGATAGCCGGCCACAGCCCTGCGCCGGCTGGCCCAGATCCGACGGGCATGTGAAGCAGATCGATAACTGCCAGGGCGCCGACCTTGAACTCCTGCTTACTTGTCAGGCGGACTGAGCTGCGGCCTGAGGGTGCGATGCCGGTGGAGTCTGCGCCGACGAAAGCCGTTGTAGTGTTGTCGACTTCGCGCGCAATCCAGCCCATAAGTTGCTCGGTCTTGGCGGTCTCGAGGTTAACATAGTCGATGAATCCCAAGGTCGGATCCGGTCCATCGTACAGGTCGAAAGCGTCGAAGAAGTTGGGGTGGCTCCACTCCGCGATCTGCTTGTATGGTCTCGCCGGAGTCGTCGAAGTCGGCGCAGCTGTTGTGATGCTGAGGAGGGTGGCGGCCAGCGCCAGGGTTGAGAAAGTGGTTGCGAACATTGTGATCTGAAGCCTGTTCTGATGAGGTTGTTTCGTTTTTGGGGTCGTCGTGCGTAGCGAAGGTCGTGATGTTGCACAACAAGAAAAGAAAAGCGATCAACGCTTATAGAGAATGCAGCAGAGATGTGTCGTGAACTTCGTGTCGTGAGTCGTGAATGTGGTAGCAGGCAGCGATCGTGAATCCGGAACAGTGAGTGAAAGCCTTCGCCAGCCGTGTCTTTGTCCGGCATTGTGGAAGAAGAATGGTCTTTATACTGGTCCAGTCCATTGTTTTATTGTCGCATTGTTGTCGCTTTGACCTCGTAGGCAGGTGACAAGAGAGAGGTGAAGTGACGTAATCGTCATGTGATGAAGTGAAGCTGCTGGAAACGTGTGAAAGCAGAGCAGAAGATCGAAACGCAAGAGGAATATGAAAGAAGTGAGTGAAGACAGTAAGGATACACGCGTGTCTAACATCAACACATCCACCAGTGTATAAAATGAACAAACGAACCGGTGATTGATCGCTCTCCCCACGTCTATCCGACGATGCGTCACTCCATGCGATGCAATGCGTAAACATAACGTCTGTCAGGTCTCGTCTCGGTAGCGCACATACGCAGAAACCATCAGCACCAGTCTCATATGCCGAGACACCACAAGAAAGGACAAATCTTTGATGTCTGCCAAGTTTGCCGGGAACGCTGCCGAACCGGTGATATCGCCTTACGTGTTTGTCGATGATATGATCATGCGTCTCTCTAAGGACCCAGTGACAGCTGACCTACAGCCGTCCTTCTGCTTGTGCTTCGTGGACTTGTTCGAAGACCTGGGCACGTATTGGTTAGTACGATCGATTGAGGCAACGAGACGGAGAAACATACCTTAAGCAATTTACTCCGCGCCCCCTTAGCCGCCACACCCTTATTCTCCAACCCCTCGTCATCGAGCGCCACCAAGTCCTGCCACCTCATATCCTTCAGCTGATCTGTGTACTTGTGCAACCTAAGCGTACGAAGCCAGCTCGGGACATCGTTCAACAGTTTCAGATCAAGCGGATCCTCAGGCGGCTTGCTACTACCTCTCCGACCTCGCGGTGATCGTCCTCGATGGTGTAGCTCAGATGCGTCGCTTAGGTAGCCTTCTGCGATGGCAGAGCTCATGGATGGTGCAAGGCCGAACCCGCCAAGACCGAGGTTACCCATGCCGTTGTTGAGTTGGCCCATGTTACCGTCGTAGGCAGCGAGGAAGCCGTTATTTTGTAGTGCACCACCCGGCATACCCATGCCAGCGGTGTTACCGCCTGGACCTGTGATGGCGATGCCGGGTGAGCTGGGTCGTGATCGTCCGCCTTGCATAGCGGCGATTTGCTGTGCTTGTAGAGCGGCCGTTTGTTGCGGTGTCAGGATCTGTCCTGCCGCGTTAGTCATGACGAAGTTTCCAGGTAAACCAGGATTCATCGGCTGTTGTGGCTGGCCACCGTGATTGCCTTCGTTCGATCGAGCGCGGCGCTGGAACTTTCGTGCATCGTCGAGCTGTATGCGGTTGTTAACTGTAGACAGCGCGGCAAGCTTCATAGCGGTGGCGTTCGCAACAAGATCTGCCTGGCTGGTCTGCTGCTGGGAGCCGAAGTTGGGCACCATCGGAGTGTTAGTCATGGATGCCCAGCTTGCCCCAGGAGCATAGGGTGAGAGGATCGGCATGCCAGCCGCATTCGTAGGATCGTTCGAAGTGGCCGTCTGACTCTGGATGTTGTTATCACTCGAGAGTGCAAATGGTCGACTGCTGCGTAATCCTGCAGATGGAAGCGGCTGGTTCAGCGCAAATTGTCCCATGGCCGGCTGTGCTTGCTGCTGCTGACTTGAGGATGATTTCGGTCGTCCTATCGGCGGCTGATTCTCTGTGTTGCTCGATGCATTGTTTCTCCATGATCCTGGCGGGATGCCGGAACCATTCCTCTTGTGCGTCTCGTCTCCATGGCCAGGGATAGGAGGGGCCATGTATTGCGAAGCCCTATCTCCCACTGCACTGTTCCTGTTCGATTGCGGAGCTACGCCAGTGGTCTTCTCGAACTCCGCCTTCTGATCTTCAATGGCGTTCGCTGCATCCGGAAACATAGACTTGATGGTATGCGGATCCAGACCCGAGTTGCGCTTGGCTCCTCCAGGCGACGCTGGTGGCTTCCCGCCAAATCCGAACGATGCCCGTGATCCTTCCACATTCAATTTGTTCATGGCATCGTTCATTCTGGACGACATCGGGTCCTTCTCGCCAAACGCTGCCGGAGACAAAACGCCAGACATAGGGTGGCTCTTGGCCATCTGCTGCAGAACCTGAATGAAGAAGCGGATCTGCACCTGTGTCGTCTGCTGCAGAAGTGCATACAGCGCAGCGGTTCTTTCCGGCTCGCTAAGCACACGAAACCATTGTTCAATGGCGCTCAGCTCATCCTTGAAGTCCTGGTCGAGTGTAGCCGCCGCCATATCCTCGAGCGTCGTCTCGTACTGATCAATATCTGCAATCCATTGTTGCGCCACCTTATCCGCTGCGTCCTCTGGATTCGTCGTGTTCGCGCTCTGCTGGAATTGGCTCAAGTATACCTCTGACGCTGGCCGTATACCGCGATGAGGAAGTGTGGAGGATGAAAAGGCCCCCATGTCAGCTGATGCGCGGAGCTGATGTCCAGCTGTGGCCATCGTGCGTGCCGTAGGAGGTCGCAGGCTTGAGCTCGTCGCCGCCGGCGTGCTATTCCGGTCTCCAATGATGTTGCTGGCCGACATCTTGACTTCTTTGCTCTTTAATTAGAGGCTGTATGTGGTGAATAAGACACCGCTCTCAGCCTTCCTGACTCGTTCCTTGCCGTCGCTGCCGAAAAGACCTGCAGAGCCTGCTGTCCTCAAAGGTATCCGGCGAGCGTAGTAATAGTCGGTCGTCTACTGCGTCTTCGGCATGTGGTATTTCGAGACCTTACTGGCAACTTCACGTACTGGTCAAGTCGCGTGACAAGCCGCGGGTAATCCTCCGTGCTTCGTCCGTTCGAGTGATATTATTTGCAGACAGTTCAAATCTAAGCGAACGTCTCCGTCACGGGCAACGAGGTATGGCGAGAGTCACCAGTGACTACGAACATTGAAGAACAAAGAAGGAGTATAAGAAAAGTGTCAAAGCCGCGCTTGAAACGGCCCAAGTCTTGGTGAGGCATGATAGCCAATCAGCGGGCAGCTGTCAAAACAGGGGCTTGTTCTCGGCAAGCCGAACGCTGGCCGAATCGAGTCTGAGCCGACTTCACGAAGCTATGTCTGGACATCAGGGACGAGTGACCGCGCTGTCTTGGAGCAAGGCGGTTCCGGACTGTGGCGCCTGCCTGTCCACCTTCATGGATAACAATGACACAGCGTCCGCTCGGACCTGCGCAAGGCTATGCGACCTTATCTGCCCACGTGCTACCGTTATCAATATACGTCCGGTCTTCGACATGCATGGCGATCCCATATCCATAAGTGGACTGCCATATCGCCCGAACTCCACCATGACCTGCTTGTTCGAGCAAGACCCGCGCTTCCGAGGCGTTGCGGCTCAAGCATAGTCTACTCTTTAGGAAGGTGACAGGCCGCGAGGCCGATACTGGGAATTGCGGCAACGATCCTCCAGTATATAAATATGAAGCATTTCAGCGAGCGGTGGGTGGTCTTCAGCTTTGATTGCTTACGCCCGAGATGGACCACTTCATCACTTTCCTGGCCTTGGCACTTGTGCCTTGCACTTGGGCAGCCACCGTACAGCTCACTGGACAGACTGTATACCTAGCTGGAGTCTCTTATTACCTCCCGCCAAGTCCCGTGACTACGTTACAGGGCAATACAGCACTCGGGCGAAAAGCGCTGGAAGAGGGTTTGATCCCCATCACTGTGCTCAACGCCACAGATGACACGGGATATGGCCATTCGGATTACCAGAGTGCTGTCTCAAAGTTCAGTACCATGGACGATGTCTTCACGGAAGCTTTCGGGAACACCATATACGTGCAGACAAAGGCGAGCACCGTAGCCAACTCCACGAACAGTACGGTCTATACTGCCAATGTAGCGGCGAACGATGCAGTACCTCAGGGCCCTTACTTCATGTCGTCCAGTGGAGCAGTCTACGAGGCCTGGCGGTTGTACACAGACTTTGCCGGAGCATTTACGGAGACGCTGATTGGGGACGCCGAGGGCACGTTCAGTGTCCTTCCCGCGAACGTTCCCGGCCAGGCGCTAGCCGTTGCCGTACCATCGAGACTCTACTACACGAAATCGGCTGAGAAACCGCTCGCGGGAGTACGCCTCGGTATTAAAGATATCTACGATGTTGCAGGAGTTCGCACCAGCAACGGTAATCGTGCCTGGTATCATCTGTACCCACCAGCAACTGCGAACGCACTTCCTGTGCAACGTTTGGTCGACGCTGGTGCTGTCGTTCTTGGGGAAACTGAAGACTTCGCAGTTTGCTAACGGTGAAGAGGCTACAGCGGACTGGTACGACAAAAACGGGTTGGAACCCTCACGTGTTCTTGACGCTAGCTGACCGCTTATTTGTAGGGACGACTACCACAGCCCGTTCAACCCGAGAGGCGACGGGTACCAGGATCCCAGCTCCTCGTCATCAGGTCCAGGCGCTGCAGCTGCAAGTTACCCCTGGCTCGACCTCACGCTGGGCAGCGACACGGGCGGCTCCATTCGTGGACCTTCTGAGGTACAGGGGCTGTACGGTAACCGACCCAGCCATGATCTGGTAGCCCTAGATGGCACTATGCCCTTGTCTCCGCCGCTCGATACATCCGGATTCTTGACCCGCGATCCTGTTCTATGGGCCGAAGCAGCGAAGGCACTTTATCTGGACAACGTCACAATCACCCACTCTTATCCTAAGCACATCAAGCTGTACGACTTCCCGAAGAAGGCTTCCCAGCCCGGAGATGATCTTCTGCTTGACTTCATCACAAAAGTTGCGTCGTACCTAGGTGCAAAGACGACAAACTATGATATTGAGACGAGCTGGAATAGGTCTCATCCGGCGAGCGCGAATCCCAGTATCGATGACTATCTGTAAGTCCGGGAACGGTGCAGCGAACGTCTTCTGGCTGAGGCTTCCCGAGCATCGATATCAGACCAGCTGACCCTCTACAGTAACCTGACCTACCCTATCTTGATCGCCAAGAACCAAGTGGACCTCGTTCGGAAGCCGTTGTACGACGATTACGCTGCCGCTCATGATGGCCGCAAGCCAGCTGTCGACCCAGTACCGCTCGCTCGCTGGGGTTTCGGAGATACGTTCCCCGAGTCTGCAGTCGCTGAACAAAACACAAAACGGACCATATTTGCAGATTGGTACGGACCTTTTTATGAGACAGACTTTGCGATACCTAACACCTTTGCTAACCCTCTCACCTTTGCTAACCCTCTCACCCTTCTGTCGGTAGGTTCGCCTCGCACGGCCTCTCCCCCAACCCAGACACCTGCAGCGACGGCATCTTATTCTACGTCGGATCACAAGCCGACGTGAACTACCGCAATCAATACATCAGCGCTCCCGTCGCGCCGTACGGATTCAGCATCAGCAGAGTGTCGCCGTTCTGGGGTGGACCGGATTTGGTGCTGCCGAGTAAGTAAACTCCTCCCGAAGTCACTGCGAAGCGATGCTAATGGGTCGACTGCGCATAGTCGGGCAAGCATCCTATCACTCTACCATCACGCACCACAAGGAATTCTTACCGGTGACTGTGGATATTATGGCTGCGAGAGGGTGCGATGGCATGATATTTGGTCTTGTGCAGGTAAGTTGTTCAGTGCTTCTCCGAAACATGATCGAGCTCCATGTGCCGCTGTGGGACTCGAGAGTCTCGTTTGTAATGCTGAGACACTTGCTAACCTTCCGTTCTGCAGGACTTGGTAAAGCAGGGCATCCTCAAGACGTCTGTTGCAGGCAATAGTAATGCTGGGGGAGGTGAAGTGCTATTTAAGCGCGCGAGTCAGTGACGGTACCTTAGTTCGTATCAGTGAACCCTTGGCTGCAAGGGTAGTTGGTGCACGCCTATGCCACTACGCAAGTATTCAACAGCAAGTTCATCATGTGACTACAACCATAACAAGAGCGTCTAGCAATTCCCACAACGCCATGCCATCCCCACGAAACCAGACGTAGCGACCGCCAACACCAAACAACACCACGCTCTCCCTAACATCCATAACCTCAAATGATAGCGATTCCATCCCATTCCCCGTCATCTCAGCACCCCCTTCCCCTGTCCTTTCTTCAGCCCAGCCCCCCTCCCCTGCTCCCTCAACTTCCGCAACAGCGCCTCCTGCACCGCCCTCTGCCCCGCCCACCCCTCCATCCGCCTCCTCATCTTCACCATAGCCAACACTCCCAATCCCACCGCCTTGAGCGAAGGCT
>JAABUL010000094.1_pt1 | contig 169498 bp, 195 predicted proteins | sample 5559151 | NCBI WGS metagenome assembly JAABUL01 (sample SAMN10711876, study PRJNA513368) | rock metagenome | isolation source: Antarctica rocks | place: Antarctica: Victoria Land, Pudding Butte sud | reverse complement strand
ACCTACACCCTCCTCCAACGCACCTTCTCCTTCTTCGGCTACCTCTTCCCCTTCCTCCCTCGCCTCCTCGCGCGATTCCGCCAACCATCCCGCGACACCGGCCGTCGACCCCTCAACCCCCGCGACACAGCCGCCCGCTTCATGCGCGAGTTCGAAGAAGAGCATAACGTCCCGCACACCACCCTCCCCTTCCACGACAACGGGTACGCCGACGCCTTCGACCGAGCGAAGCGGGATTTGAGATATCTACTCGTCGTGCTGCTGTCGCCGGAGCACGACGATAATGCGCCATTCGTCAGGGAGACGCTGCTCTCTGACGACTTCACCACCTTGTTGAACACCTCACAGAACAGCCCTGAAGGTTCGATAATATTATGGGCAGGCACAGTCCAAGACAGCGAAGCGTACCAAGTCGCCTCCGCCTTCAACGTCACGCGCTTCCCGTTCGTCGCGCTCATCGCACACACACCCTCCGTCTCGGCGACCGCGATGAGCAGACTCACCTACATCTCTGGTCCAATAACAGCGCAGGAGTTAGTAGCTCAGTTGCAGAAAGCCATGCAGGAGCACGGGTCACAAATCACTGCGCTACGGGCGCAGAGGAGGGAGCAGGAGGCGACGCGGAATTTGCGGCAGGAGCAGGAGAGTGCTTATGAGCGGAGCTTGGCGCAAGATCGGGAGAAAGCGCGACGGAAGAAGGGGGACGCCGAGGAGAAGGAGAAGAGTGAACGCGAAGAACGTGAAAGAGGAGAGCGGAAAGCGGATGCGGCGAGGAGGTTAGCACAGTGGAGACGCTGGCGAGCTCACAGAATAACGCCAGAACCTGCGGCAGAGGAGAAGGAGGCAGTAAGAGTGAGCCTGCGGATGATGGGTGGAGAGCGAGTGATACGGCGGTTCAAGCCTGACACCCCGCTGGAGGAGCTTTACGCGTTTGTGGAGTGCTACGACGTATTGAACGATGAGGCGGAAGCGAACGGTGAGAAGACGCCTTCAGAGCCGGAGGTGTATGAGCATGAGTTCAAGTTCCGGCTCGTGGCGCCTATGCCTAGGGAGGTGTTTGAGTTGGAGAAGGGAGGCACGATTAGGGAACGGATTGGGAGGAGTGGGAATTTGATTGTTGAGAAGATTGTTGGGGAGGATGATAGTGATGACGAAGACGACGATGATGATGAGGAGTGATAGCATGGTTGGGCATCGTATAGCATAGCGTTTGTGGTTGCATTTGCGTGGGAGGTGATCTGGTATTTGTATAGAGCTGTACATGCCTGTCACAAGGCTGAGCGTTGGCTCATATGCCATACACACGAGCTCACTGGCGTAACTCGTCTCTCTTCGCGCCAGCAGACTGAGCGACTGGCAGCTCTCGGCTGATGCCCACCACAAGCATCTTGCTCTCTGGCGTGTCTTGCCTACGTCTTTGTAGAGCTGCTTCGGCCTGAGTCCAAGCATATGGTAACGTCTGAGGACGTTGGAACCATACCCTGCCACAACGTAGTACAATGTAATGGGAGCTGCCAGTCGCACACCAATTCCGATTTCTTCCATCTCCCCTTCCATCCACCCCTCACCTCTTCACCCTCATAACCTTCTGCTTCGGCTTGCCCCCACCTCCCCCTCCCGCCCCCATATTCGCCATATTCGCCAACCCCTCCAACCCCGGCGGCAGCTGGCCTCCGGCAACCCCCATCCCCTCCATCATATCCTTCATGAAATTCTGGCTCACCCCTCCCCCTGACAACGCGGGCGAGTGCAGCGGCAGCACCGTCCCCATCTTAAACCCCCTGGGGACTGCGGGCACAGGCACTTTCCCGTCCTTAGGCGGTGGGAGACCTTGCAGCTGCAACCGCATCGGCGACTGCTCCGTGGTCGGGTGGGTTTTTAGGTATGAGGACATGAGGTGCAGGAGGTGGTGTTTGTTGGTCACGCGGCCCTTGGAGGGGGAGGTGAAGTTACAGCGGACACGGCCGGGGTTCGCCCAGTCTTTTGGGTGGGTTTTGGTGGGTTCGAAGACGACTTCTAGTTGTGTGGAGTGCGTGGTTTGGATATGCTGTAATGCATCTACCAAATCTCTCGCCAGCGGATTCTTCACCCCCTCCTCTTTTCGCACCCGCCTCCCGTCTTGTCGCGAGCGCGAGGTGTCGAAGTAAATGGGATACAGGCACTGCCAGTTCTTGCTGCGTTGTTGCTGTTCGCGGGCGTATTTTACCCGATCTTGCTCGGACATGCCTTGGGCGTTCTGGACTTGTGTTGAAGATTGTTGATTCGAAGTCGAGAGGATCTGTTGGAGCGTTTCGGGGTCGATTTGGGAGGCAGCGGCTTCGCCTGCAGAGGGTTGGAGGGTGCCTTGGGGACGGGCGAAGTCGAAGGCGTCGAGGTCCATTTCTTCCGGGTCGTCAATGGGTTCTGAGTCGGAGTCGGAGACTTCTTCGATACGTGGGGTGGCCATGGTGGAGATGGGTAGGTGTCTGTGTTGTAGACAGGTGAGTGAAGGAATTCGAAGTCGTTAATGGCTTGGCCGTGTGTCACATGTACGTTGCATTTAAAGTCTAGAGATCGGGAGGGGCCTTTGAGGTGGAACACTCATATTGCCAAGACAAATCCTCTCTTAAGGCACAGATAGAGCAACAGTCACAGCAAATATATTTGGCGTTCAGATCCTTTGTGCATTCAACAGCTCAAGTACCGCCGACCGCACGCTATGCAACAACAAGACACCACCAAGAATGCACCGGCTCGCAGCCTGGTTGCAGTGAAGACAAAACCCACCCATCTCTGGCCCCGCTCTAGAAGATCTAGAGACAAGGCGGCCAAAAGTGAACCCCAAACAACGCCGTTGCCCATTCATATCCATCGCATACGCTCATCCGTATTCGTCGTCCAGTTGACGTCGTTGACATCGTGCTTCCACGCACGCTTCGTTTTCACCCGGCGGATCAGATGCTGTGACCTGCACCTGCCACCAAGTCTTCTGTACCACGGGCATCCTGTCGCCCCTGGCCTCCTATCACGACCTCCTCGCCGCGCTCTTGGCTGCAGCACTCCGTTCCCTCTCCTCCTTGATCCTCGCCGCCTCCGTCCCATCATCCTCCACCAACTCCCCGAACCACGGATGCTTCAGCGCCTCCCGCGCTGTAATCCTCTTCTTCGGATCGTACACGAAGATCTTCCTCAACAGATCCAGAAACAGCTTGTTGAACTGATTCGTCGGCACAATAGTCTCCTCCAGCCGCTTCATGCTTTTGACGAACTTCCTAGATTGTCGAGGCGTGTCGGGGGCCGGGTAACTCAGGCGATTGTTCTTGAAGAAGCGCGCCGCGCTGTTGCGTTCTCGTTTTGTTCGGTTGACCTCGCGGATGAGCGATTTGTCGATGTCGAGGCCGGTGACGTGCTAGATGGACTGCGTTAGCGAAGGACATTTGAGGATTGGGCACTAAGTGAACTAACCTGCATCATGGCAAGATGCTCTGCGCAGTCATGTGTCTGGAACAGAGCATCTCCCGTGTAGCACTCGACTAGGATGCAACCCAATGACCATATATCGATAGGGTGAGACCAGCCTGCGCGACAATTAGCTTGCATCAAGTAAGAAGAGTCAGACATAACTCACCAATGCCCAATATAATCTCCGGTGCCCTGTAATGCCGTGTGCTAACGACAGAGCTGTGATACTCATCGTTGAACGTCGCACTTCCAAAATCGATCAAATTGATCTGAGGTTGCAGCAGAACCCTCCGGAACTTGGCACTCCGCGCTGTGAGGTTACTGCTGGATGGGATGTTCCGGTTGTACGTAAATGTCTGGTAGTTGTGGTTGAGTAACAAGATGTTCTCCGGTTTGAGGTCCGTATGAATGAGGTTGAGGTCGTGTAGGAATGCAATCGAGCCGAGCAATTGCCGCGCGAAGGCCTGAATATGAGAGCCTGGGAAGGGCACGAAGCCGCCAGTTTTGAGAAAGTCGAAAACAGACAGGCCGAGCAGTGGCGTGACGATGCAGATGTGACCTCGCCAGTCGAAGCAGTCGCGTAGCTGGATACATCGGTTCCGGTTGTGCTCGTCTGCTGTTCGAAGGGTCTGGAGGACTCGAAGTTCGATGCGGCTGGCATCTCGATACTATGATGGAAATGCTGTCAGCAGTTGCTCTGGAGCGGATGAGTCGCTAATTGCGTACCTTTGGCACTGCTCGTATGATCTTGACAGCCACCTCCTTTCGTGTGCGAATGTCCAGTGCTTTTACCACCTTGCCGAAAGTGCCTTGGCCCAGTAGCTGTATGAGGCTGTACCGCTCGCCCAATTTGCTGTTCTCCTGTACGATGTAATGTCCGTCTTCATCATCAACAGGCTCGTTAGTCTTGTACCGCTGTACCGAAGTCAGCCAGTGTTCCACTTTCTCATCAATAGTAAATCGTACATCGTAAATCGAAGGCACTGCGATGTCCTTCTGCTTCTTGGGAATCTTCGAAGGCGGAACATAGTCTCCATATTCTGCGAGATAACCTCTCCCACCTGTCCGCTCAAGTTCCTGCTTCTTACGGTCTGGTTCAGGCGCTTTGGCAGCAGTCCTCTTTCGTTTCTGGCCCGTCTGTACGCCATCCAGTTTACTACTACTGCTGACTTGCGAGCCATGCGACGTCGGTGCAGTGGTCGCCTGCAGAGAATCTGTTGATGCGCCATGAGATTGTGAATATGGCGTATTTGTGTTGCTGTAGGTCGCATCACCACTGCCAGCATTCGTTCGTCGCCTCTTGTCAACGTGATGGGTGGTGGTCGCGTCGTTGGTGGGTGGAGGAAGTCGTTGCACTTCAGCCGGCGGTGCTGGACTATCATCGTCATGTATCATAATAATCTCGGCTGGTGGCTTGCCGCCAAAGAAGTTGTCCCAGTCCACCGGCGACTTCTGGCCTCTCTTCTGTCCCGTCAAGGCGGATTCATCTTGTTTGTGTTCACTGACTTCCTTCTGAGGCACCTGAGGTACTTCAGCTAGCGCACGTGATGATGAAGACTGAGGTGGTGGAGGAAGAGGTCTCTGACGCTGGCTAGCAGCACTATTCGTCCGCTTCAAGTCTTCATGTGAACTTTGGTGCGCAAGACCGTTGGTGTACGAGTACTCCGCGCCTGCTCTTGCCTGGCCGTTGCCGTTGCCGTGCGCGTGCGAATGCGTGTAGCCTCTGTTGCTCATGTTGCTTTGTGGCCTTGGCGGAGCAACAAAGTAGCCGTTGGAAAGGTTACTCGATGGTCGGGCCGGTAAGTTGTTCGACTGATAGCTGACGTTACTGCTGGGCCTTGGGGGTGGTAGATACCGATCTTGGTAGTGCTCTTGCAAGTAGCGCTGCCGGTGATCCAGCTCAAAAGGCGGCAGTGCTTGTGTCAAGGTCGTTGGTGTAGACATCTCATTCGCACTTCACCCAGTTGTCCCGAGTGCAGGCGTTTGCAGTTTTGAAGACCGCCGAGGGCCGTCGTGAGGTCGTGTCAGTCCTTCACCCAAATGGAGGTGTGGTTCGCTCGAGCGGGCTTGAAGAAGCGCCCGCCAACCGTACCGCCGCCAAAGTGCTCGCAGCCGCGTCGTAGTCAGCTGAAAGTCGGTATAGCCCGTTGTTGATGATCGGGCCGCTTGGGCAGGTGTCGTGGTGGTGGTGGTGTCAAGATTGGGTGCGTGAAGAGGGTCAGATGGGTGCTATGATGCAGTCTGGTCGTCGGTCGGGGAAGTCGACTCGGCAGAGGGTATTGCTACTTCATTGGCACGCAATATTTCATGGGTCGTACTCGCAAAGGATGAGGGCTGCCGAGATGTTGTTATTGCAGGAGTACATGCAGCAAAAGGTGTCGTGGCCTTGCAAGAGTGTCGAAATGCTTCACTCGGATATACCACGCTAGGATCGTCAAGTGGGCGGAGGTTTTGTTGGAGAAACCCGTGATGCCCTCATAACCATTTCACATTCACTCGCAGGTGACTATATCAACAATACAATCAGATGTCCACTGGCTCATCTTCACTCTCATACATGGTATCCGAATCCTCAAACACGCCCAAGTCCCGTGATAATTCCCTCCATTCTGCCTGAGACAGCCGGATGACAAACGAAGCTTGAGACGGTGGAGGTCTGTGAGCTCCGCCGTTCGCCTCTCAGACGCCGGGATCCCGCCCCGGCAGCATCCTTCTGCTCATCAGACTTACTTACTTCCTCGCAAGAACAGCAACCCCCAGTTCATCCACCCAGACGAGAAATCATCAAGGACTTTCCGTGGACAAAAGAGGCTCCGCTCGTGCCCATGGCCTCGGGTCTGTGTCAAGTTGAAGTCAAAGGACCCTTGGAACCGCTAGCTTGATCATGTGTTTTCGCCATCGTGCTGTATCTCGGCCTGGAGAGACCTCGAGGACGGACCTTCGCATCAACGCCGTCGCTCTACCATGATCTTCCATACAGTTGCCCTATGGTGACCGTGGACTGCCTCCGTTCCCCAAACGGGAGCCATTGGGCTCAGCCGTGACCACCGATGACTGTACAGTTGCGGCAGGAACACTGCATCCCCTCCAGACGATACACTGCGTTCTGGCTCTCCATCTAACGGTTGCTTCCGCTGTGTGGTATGCTACGACAGACTACAGAAGTCTGGCAAGCTGGTCATCTGGACCATTGCTGGGTAGAATGACATGTGGCAGCGAGGACGACTGTACAAAGCATCTCTTGTGGACAACGACTGGCTTCCTGAAGAATTGACTACGTAGAGAGCAGTGATACGATGGCACGCCAGACACTCCCGTGGAGTGCCCTCGTGCCCTTGGTGTTCCGGCATCCTGGTGGTGTGAATGTACTCGTTCACTGGGACAGACTACCATGACGTCTTTCCTCGCTATTTCTGAGTTCCGGATATCTCTCAACCTGTGTCGGAGCTGGAAGCAACTCGGGCTTGCCGCTACTTCGAAGCCGGTGTCATGCATAGGTAGGAATGATTCTCGAATGGTTCGTCCTGCAACAGTACGTTGCACACAAGGGCGAAAGAAGAAGAGCAACGCAATGGTCGAACACAGGAAGCCGTCGCAAGCATGGCATTTGTAGGTTAGGATAGTGACTCTCCCACGTCAAGATCATACGAGCTGCTGTAAGCCTGTTCAACACAAAACCTCATGATTTCAGGATTTTCCAAGCAAAGCTGTTTCGTTACCATGATCGAAAGCGGCGAGTTCGCCGAAAATTGTCGAAGGGGCTGCAGAAATCCGTGAAGGGCAGGAGTCGAAGGGTGAAGGACGGTGCGAGCTGATGTCAATATGAGAACCAAGAAGGACGCTGGACAAGGAGGACAGAGGAGATATGGACGAGCTGAGGATGGCTGGGCAATTCCTGGAAGGTGTCGGGGGCATGTGTGCTTATGAACAGAAGGTGATGTGGAGTTTCGTTTATAGAGAGTTTGTCGACTCCTCTCGCCACTTCATACTCTCGCCACTCCCATGTCGCACACGGGAGTTATAAACCGGTAGTGAGGATCACGACAGCGCTGATCTTATGCTGATCATCGGTATCTTTACCGCCTCCGCTGGTGAGCGAGTGCAGGTGCAGGTGCAGGAGTCTGGATCGATTATTGTGCGAGCGGCTCCGCACTATGTTTCAGGAACACGGTTCCTGATGGTGGCGGCGAAGATGCGTATACTATCTTCGCCTCGCAATTAAGATGCACGGTTTGTCTCATTGACGGCATCCAGCATCCAAGCCGCCTCTGCACGACCATAAGGAGAGCCTAGATCCTGCAAGACCAATGCCTTCCTGTTGGGTAACCAAGGACACCATCTAAATCGTCTCTTCCGCACCACGAGATCATTTTAACAATTTGAGCCATGGAGTCGCCTTCGCTGGTTTCGCCTCATCTTCCCAACCCGTTCGATTGCAGCTTTGGCGTAGTCGACATCGTCGGACGTTGACCGTTCCTCAACGCAGGTCTGTCAGCATACTGGCGGAAGAATTGCTTGACTACGGACGCTGTTGTGTCGACAATGAAACGGATCTCCGCCTCCGTGATGTTGTAAGCCGGCGAGATCAAGATGTGGTCGCCTCGCTTGCCATCTGCAGTCCCGGAGCCGGGGTAGAGGCTAATGTTGAAGGGCTCGCGCATTGCTAGGATGGCAGGTCAGCACGAATGCCAGATGAGTGGGGAGGGGGATCATAAGAGCAAGCATACCAAGTTCGTGGACGCCCATCGCAATAGCCTCGGAAGGCTCGAATGGCGTCTTCGCACTCTTGTTCGAGACGAACTCTATACCCCAGAACAGTCCTTTGCCGCGGATATCGCCTACGGCCCAGTGATTACCTACCTTCTCCTTGAGTAGCTTCTCCAGAAGAGCACCCTGCTTGCGTACGTTGGCAACGAGCTCATCGTCTCGAATGATCCGTTGAACCTCGACCGCAGCACGACAGGCAATGGGATGACCTTGATACGTCTGTCCGTGGCTGAACGCTCCGCTGCCGTTGAACAGGACATCAACGACTTTGTGGTTGGCCAAGGTAGCGGCGACAGGCTGATAGCCACCTCCGAGTCCCTTGCCGATCGTCATGATGTCTGGCGTCACTCCGATCAGAGGATCCTGCCAGGCGTGTAGAGGTCTCGCGTAGCGTTCTGTCGGCTCTGGACCTGCACGACCACATCCGCACATGATCTCGTCCATGATGAGCAGAGCGCCGTACTTGTCGCAGACCCGTCGCATCGCCTGGAAGTAACCCTTGACGCCAGGTACGCAGCCCAACGCAGCGCCGACGATCGGCTCAGCGATGAACGCGGCCACTTTCTCTGGTCCAACACGTCGAAACTCTGCGTCGAGTTCGGCTTCGAGTCGCTGAATGTAAGCAGCGTCGGACTCGATGATCGACAGCTTGCCACGATACGTGTAGCACGGACTGACACGACTGTTGGTCGTGCTCAGCATCGGCTCGTAGAGTACTCGACGCGCAACATGCCCGCCAACAGCCAAAGCCCCAAGAGTCGTTCCGTGATAGCTCTGCTGTCGAGCGATGAAGTGGCAACGTTGGGGCTCGCTGGGGCTCTTCTCGATGTGGTACTGCCGAGTTAATTTGAGGGCGGCCTCCATAGCCTCGCTTCCACTGCTGATCACGAAGACCTTGGCCATCTCGCCGTATGTGCTATCGATCAAGATATTGGCGAGGTCCTCTGTGGCGTTGGTACCGTAGAAGAGGGAGTGGCAGTACGAGACTTCGTCCATTTGCTCCATGACTGCTTGCTTGATGCTACGATCGATCAGCTACTCGGTCGGGTTCTGGACTACACGACAGATTGTCGTCATACCGTTCGTCTCCATGGCCCAGGCATGCTACTGCGGCTCCTCCGGTCGCGTCCAATATGCTCTGTCCGTTGCTGACATGGAGGTAGTTGCCCTTTGCCGATACGACTCGGAGCGGATCATGATGCAATGACCTGTGTAGGACTGCCGACGTCGAGCCTTCGAGGTGGGTTGATGCTGTTGTCCTGTTCGCCGCGGTGTGTCCGTTGTCTACGATGTTGCCATCGTTCATGAGTGGTGCTGTCAGCGTCATGTTGCCTAGCATATGCTCTTAGAGCTTCAATGTAACGATCTGATCAATGCAATGTGATTAATCCAGTGCTGTTGGGCGCAACTCGCAATGCTATATCATGGTTGTATTTATAGTTCTGCCATCGACTGAAAGAAGACAAGGCACCCATGCGATGGGAGCTGATGGACCATCGGCTTCGGGCATCCACAAAGGAGCAGCTGCAGGCTGGTGACAACGACAATCGCATCACTTTGATGGAACCCTACACACTTCGGCGACTATGGGCCGTTCGCGGCCGGGACGCCCACATGTCTTGACCAATTATGCTTACGTTTGTGCGTCGTCAAAGTCAAGAATGGCAGATAGAGTTTGAGCTAGTCAACTCAATGATCGGCTCGGGACATGTCGAAGACTGTTCCACTCTCGGGAAGCCGATGATGATGTTCGCCTAGTAGTGATAGTTGGATACATCCCGGATGGCCGAGTCCGGGTCCAGGCCCTCTTCCCGTAGCACATGCTAACTGTGCTGCGAAGCAACCAGTAGTCCTCACTGACGGCTGCCTCAATTACGTCAGACATCGATAGTCGAATCACATTGAGCTGCCCAGGCAGCACCGGAGATGTACTCACGGGCGGTATAAAAGTCACGACACATGGTGAGGCGTTTCCATGGGGGAACGGATGTATCGTGGTCCCACCAAGCTTCGGGATGCTCGAGTCTTCGAGACATCATCTATTTGAGCGGTCTGGTAGAACAGCAGCTGCAGGTGGCTGGCAGGTGATCCTGGTCACAGGAACTCGTTCGCCCTGAAGATCAATATATCCTTGTAGCTCTTCCAGAAATGCTCGCTCGAGCGCCAGTAAGTTGGAAGCCATCTTCCCGAGATGACGCCAGATCTGTATGACGTTATGGGACTGTCCCTGCGATCTGGGTCAGCCGTTGCGACGGAATTGGCACTGCATATGCTGTGACCACGAAGCTGCGATCTGAAGGGTGCGATCCGGGTCCGGGTCCGTGGCGCCGGGTATGTCAAGACGGCTATCAAAGTCCAAGATGTAGCTGTTCGGCGTCTCGGTGACCGCGTAAATTATTCGGACACTGAACAGTATTCCAAGAAGCACTCCGAAGAGCATCCTAACGTCCAGAACCCGGGATGCCGAAAAAGCTGTGGAGCCGGCAGGCGATGCAGACTAACAGCGCGCCTTTTCGTAGCTTGTGCTAGTAGGTAGCTACAGATGAACGGCTATGTGGGTCGTGCTAACGCGAGGTGAGCCGCCCGGCGGCAAGGCGGTCTTCATAGCGTGTAGGTTCCAGATCAATCTTGCAGGAACACCATCGCTGCATGGTACGTTGCACCAGGAGGCGTGGAAAGCACGAGCACCAGCCCACGATATCGAACTTTGAGGGGTCTCGGGAGGATGCTGATCATCACTCACGCCATGGGACAATCCCTGCACCAATTGGGCGGCTGATATGGCCAGAATGAGCTGCGTCCGATCCAGTCTTCTGCAGCTCAATTTGTCATGATAGCGTAGGTGTACTCTCCATCAGCAGGGAAGTCGGCACAACTATCGCCTTGGCTAAGAGCCGAACGACTGGAGGTGTGGCGGCATGGCTGATGCCACCTTGTTGTCAGTGACGGTGGTGGTGGTGGTCTGTATCAGCAATCGTAAACCTCTAGGGTTGTGAGGTAAGGCCAATGAAAGGCCTAGATGCCGGAACATAGGAGCCGGCACCAAGTCGGGCTTTCCAGTAGTAGGCCAACCACTTATGCTGTGTGCCTTCCGCGGCCCATCATCTACGGGTACCTAACGTTGCATTGACTGGCGACGCCGTACTGGCTGTGACCGGGATCTCGGTATGATAATGTTCAACCTCTGCCGACCGAAAGCCACGAAGACGTCGTCACCGCGATCCAGAGAGGAACGAGTTCAGCCTTGGCATCGACCTCAGAAGCCTGCGCCGCTGAGGCAACGGGCAGTGCTGCCGGTTTGCATCGATCCGTGGATGGCGAATCGATCCATGAAGTTTACCTGCAGTTGCGACATCGACCAACACCTCGTTCACCGTCAGATCCCGCAACAGGGTGTTTGCCTTCCGGTCAGCCGCGTTGTAGTGGGCTTCCTTGACTGCCTGTCGGGGCACCGTCCGACCTCCTCGGGCCGTGTATGGCTCCGCTTCACGTCCCGATTGCTGGGTGGCTGCGACTGTCACTCACGTGAGTCGGATCGAGCGTGACCACAAAGCATGGTGACCGGCAGCACCACCACTTTTGAGTTTAAAGGAGGTATCAAGTTGAGGGAAACGGCGACGCTGGCAAGTATATGACCTTTCCGGATTTGTGCCCATCTCAGTCACGTGGAGAATATTCCAGAAACACACCACAGACTTGCGATGTTCGCGAAAAACTCGATTCAGGAGAGCCATGAGAGGCAAATATCGCCGCCAGGATCGAAGAGGAAGCGGAGACGCCTCGAAGAGCCCGCACGGCCACAGCACCAGAGCCTCAACGTGTACAGTTGGAACGTCAATGGCATCGCACCCTTCCTGCAGCCCTCAGTCGCATCCTACTTCCAGGCCGCGAGTAGTGATGGTAATACTGGGCAGAGCGCGGCCAAAGCTTCTTTGCGAGACTTCCTCCGCCGGCATGATTGGCCCACCGTACTTTGCCTTCAGGAAGTGAAGATCAACCCAGACGATGCGGCCACCATACGTGCTGTGGAGAAGGCCGTAAGGCGTCAAGCCAATGAACCAGATGATGCTTACGACTACGAAGCTCATTTCAGCCTTCCAAGCGACGACTACAATGCTCGAGGATTTGGCAGGAAGGTCTACGGTGTTTGTAGCATCATTCGTTCGGATTTTAGGAAACGTTTCGTTCAAAAAATCAGGCCCGTGAGCTGGGATGCAGAAGGCCGATTTCTCATCACCGAGACTCGAGCAGCCTTCGGCATCCCGAAGCTTGCAATAATCAATATCTACGCCGTGAACGGGACAGACAACCCTTACAAGGACCCAAACACGGGAAAAGTGATAGGAACACGGCACGACCGAAAGCTTCGGGTTCACGAGCAGTTGGAGGCCGAAGTTCGGCAACTAGAAGCCAATTCTTTTTCGGTAGTCTGCTCCGGGGATAGTAAGTGATCGACTCAGCCACGGGCCACCTTTCTACCTTTGACCTCACCTCTGACATGACTCGCAGTCAACATTGCTCGCACGCCGTTGGACGGGCATCCAAACCTACGTACGTTTCCTAACCAGCATTGTCTTAACCGCGCAGACTTCGAGGCGAGATTTCTGGCGGACTCGACCAATGCCGCCCCTCCGATCGTGACATCTCCTGAACAAGGACGCACTACCAATGTCACCGACACGCCCTCGGTACCCTCCACCACGGACTTTCGCAGTGTAAGCATGGTAGACACCTTCCGCCACCTCCACCCCACCCAACGAGGATATACCTACTACCCACGCACCAAGCCGTTCGGAGCCAGTTGTGACCGCGTCGACATGATCCTTATCTCGAGGGCACTCCAAAGCAATCTCAAAAAAGCCGGGATGCACGAGACGGTGCAAGAGCGCGGTCCGAGCGATCACGCACCTGTATACGCGGAGCTCGAGTTCGAGCTGGACCCGGGCGCAGAGTTTGAGTTCGGGAACGACCCGGGCAACGAGAGAGGAGATGGAGAGACTGTTCCAAGCACTGCTAGGACACTTGTTTAGTTTTCTTGGTTGTATGCACACACTCGACTCTCTTGCTCAGTAGGTGCTCAAACAGACACCCGTTGCCACTCAAAAAACTATCCATTCTTGCAAGCAGGTCCCACCTTCGAAGCACTTCGAACCCTCCCAAGAATATGCCAAACCCACCGAACTCCATCGCTTTCCCACAAATGCACCACGAAAGCAACCGCCCGAAACAAGCCCACGCTATGCACACCGTTTTAGTCCCACAGCCCACACCTATCTCAACGCAATCATCGCCTTCTCGAGTGCCCTTTTCTCCTTCCCATCTCTCTCCAGCACCAGCACCCAGTCCCTCATCTCGACCCCTGGACTGCCTTCCTCGGTCCAGTCACCCCACTCCGGAGCCTTCGCCACCCCGTTCGCACTCCCCGTCTTCACCATAGCGGTCGCGCCCGGAGTCGTCGGACCGCCGGATTCAGCAGCAGTCGCAGGAGCACCAGGCGTCGCAGTCCCACTCGGAGGCTTTGCATACTTGTTCGTAGGCATACTCGCCACGCCACCTTGCATCCACGAAAAGCGATTTCCCTTCTTGCCCAGAGCCATCATTGCTGCGGTCTGATTGGTCGTACGATGCAACTGCGCTTCGGTGGAAGAGTTCTTTTCCTTTGCTTGCTTGGCGATTTCCTTTTTCGTCAGCTTCAAGGCTGCCGCTGCATCCACAGCTGCAGAATCGACATCGGTCGGGGTGGTGGTGTCGCCGTTTGCAGTGGCCTCCGCGGCGCGTCGGCGTGCTTCGCGCTTTTTGAGACGGGCGGCTTCGGCTTCCTTGTCCTGTTCGGCTAGGGTGCGGAGCTGGACGTTCAGAGTGCCCTGGAAATTCAGAGTGTGCTGGGGTTGTGGGGTAGCGGAGTCGGACGCGTTTGGGTTGGGATTAGGAGCTTTGTCCCATTGCGAGCCAGTGATGGAGGCCGGTACTACTGTCTCTTCCGTACTCTTGCCTTCGCCAGTTGCTATATCTGCAAAGTCCAGTGGTACGACCCGTCCGTGATCACCATACCGTCTTGCCCGCGCTAGCGTGTAAGCTTCGCCTAGTAGACCTCGCAATCGCTCGCCAGCAGCCAGACTGATGAGACTTGCGAGGTGCTCGAACGGTGTGTTCTGGTTAACCACGCTTTCAGGGCGATCATCCTGTTTCACACCGTTAACTACGTCTTCAACTGCTGCAACACCTTCTCTGCCGTCACCGTTCATCATGATATTTGTATTTTGCTGACGTACGAAGACACCTTGCATGTTGACCGTAACGCCCTGATCCATCGCTAAGCGGTCCACCCGCTTGCGCACGTTGTTACCGAGTAGGAACTGGTTGTTGAGGTGATGCTGCCTCTTCTCCGACAATGCTTTCGCCGCTGCCTCCCTCTTCCTCCGATGCTCGACCTCGATATCTTCTTGAGACATCGGTCGGTTCATGGTACCCGCGAAGGCGTCCTGGCTGCCAAACGAGGTCCCCTGAGTGAGAAGGTTGAAGCTGTTGTTCCCACTCATCGTCGTACTGCTCCCAAATGAGGTGTTTTGATTTGTAGTGAAGCTCTCGTTTTGCCGATTGTTGTACATGGTATACATGTAGTTCTCCTCGTCTTTGAGGTTGATGCCACTACCAAACAGGCTGTCGCCCAGATCCTCAAAGCCGACTTTCTCTTCACGATCGTCCTTGTTTGGTCGCGGGGGTGGTGGCATCATCTCTCGTGGCGGTGGTTGTTGAGGGCTATTCTGGCGTATGCCTTGCTGCACCGGTCCTCCAGCCGAGATCGGAGTACCCGGTTGCGACTGCCATGGCATAGACTGATATGGATATGGCTGGGGAGTGTTGAAGCCGCTCTGCGGGCTGGTCGCGTATCCGCCAGGCGTGCCGTACTGTGAGAGCGCCTGCTGCTGTGCGTACGGGTTGCCATAACTGCCCACATTCGGATAACCATGCGAGGGTTGCGCATGCGTTGGTGTGCCGTTGGGTGGTGATCGCGGATCAGGCGACATGCGCTGACGCTTAGCTGGAGGGGGTCCGCCGTACGGTGCCGCGTTGGTGGGTGAACCGGCATTCTGATATGGCGAATACGGTCGCGGCGCCGGCTTCTGAGGCGGTGACATCGAGTAGGACATCGTCGCGATGCGCAAATGCCGCTGCGATGCTGCTGCCAGTATCACGATGGCCCGCGCCGGACGGTGAGCGCGTGTGCGCCTCCTCACGTGGCAGCCCCCGTCCTCCGTGCGTTCACAAGCCCATGCGTATCGGTGTTATCGTCGTCGTGTGGTCGAGGTAGTGTCTGTTACTGGTCGTAGATGGCGATAGATGTCGGAGTGATGCTGGTCGTGGTAATCTGGTTGTTTTCGGCCTTTGACTGCAGCCTTCGTGGAGTGAAGCTCATGTCGGAAATATGACGAGGAAGGCACGGCCCGATTGGCCCGGGCCGCAACTTCACCTGTCGGAACTTCAGATGTGATCTTGTGCTTCCTTCATCCAACCTTCTCCCCATCACCAAAACATCCTCGATTGAGCGTTGAGCTATTACTGCAAGCTCATCTGCCACGCTACGTAGAGGCACCTCAATTGAAGCTTAGCGACAACTCAGCGGCGCGCTCAATTCCTTCACAATGGCAACGAAACGACCTCACGCGACAATGAACGCGGCACCGGAAGATGACGACCCTGTGGACCCCAGTGATGAACTTATGTTTCTTGCGCTCGGAGGTGGCAACGAGGTCGGGAGGTCGTGCCACATCATCCAATACAAGGGCAAGACTGTCATGCTGGACGCAGGTGTACATCCAGGATTTTCGGGTCTGGCGCAGCTGCCTTTCTATGATGAGTTCGACCTGAGCACGGTAGACATTCTGCTTATAACACAGTAAGTCAGTATTTCATATATCGCGCAGATACAGGGGAGCGGAGGACCGGTACATGGCACTTGAAAGTCACCACAGCGAAGCAACATACACACAATTCCCTAGCCACCCAGCTTTGTTCCCTGCGTCAAGGTCTCAACTCACTGCCGCGGGAATCATAGCGTAGCAGTGTACATAGCTGTCGTATCCAATACTCTCTTGTCACCACCCCTTTCTTTTCTTTGCTTCGCTGCGGCGACTAGCCATAGTAGTATAGCAAGCGGCCAGGCGACACCATGATCTATACAGTACACTAACGCCATGGCGGTATAGCTTCCACAACGACCACGCCGCCTCCCTACCCTACGTCCTCTGCAAAACCAACTTCGCCGGCAAAGTCTACATGACACATCCAACAAAAGCCATCTACAAATGGATCATGCAGGATGCAGTGCGCCTCCAAAACACCCACAACTCCGGTGCTGGCAGCTCCGATGCCTACGTCAGCCAGCTATTTACTGAGCAAGATGTCCTGTCCACCCTACCCATGATCAACACCATCAGCTTCAACACCACGCATACTCACAACGGCATCCGCTTCACCCCCTACCCGGCCGGCCACGTACTAGGAGCGTGCATGTATCTGATCGAAATCGCGGGTCTGAAGATCATGTTCACAGGCGACTACTCGCGAGAGAACGACCGCCATCTCATCCCTGCCGCCGTTCCTCGTAACGTCAAGGTAGATTGTCTGATCACGGAGTCTACCTTCGGCGTCAGCACATTCATTCCACGTGTGGAGAGGGAAGCTGCGTTGATGAAGGCTATCACCAAGGTTGTCAAAGATGGCGGTCGATGTCTGCTTCCCGTTTCTGCCATCGGCAATGCTCAAGAACTTATGCTGATCCTCGAGGATTACTGGGCACGCCATCCGGAGATGCAGAACTTCCCGATCTACTACGCAAGCGCTTTGGCGCGGAAGTGCATGATCGTGTACCAAACTTACATCGACGCGATGAACGACAACATTCGCAACAAGTTCCAAGCCTCGCAAGCTGGTCACGGACAAGGGCCATGGGATTTCAAGTACATCCGCAGCTTGCGTGGATTGGACAAATTCGAAGATATCGGCGGCTGTGTCATGTTAGCGCCTCCGGGTATGATGCAGACCGGCGTCAGCCGTGCTCTCCTGGAGCGATGGGCACCTAACGATAAGAACGCTGTCATCATCACCGGCTATAACGTCGAAGGCACTATGGCGAAGACGATTCAGACCAATCCCGACACCATCCCAGCTATCATGACTGGGCGGCAGCAAGGACAGGGTCTGCTCGGCAAGCGTGGACCAGGTGGCAGTGGTGAGGATGCGCAGCAGATGATCCAGCGGCGGTGTTTGATTCAGGATTTCTCGTTTGCTGCTCACGTCGATGGGACCGAGAACAGGGTGTTTGTGGAGGAGGTCAACGCGCCTGTAGTCATTCTCGTGCATGGCGAGAAGCACAACATGAACAGGTTCAAGTCAAGGCTGCTGAGTTTGCAGAAATTCAACGTCTACTCGCCGGCGAATTGCGAGGAGGTGCGGATCCCGTTCCGGAGGGAGAAGGTTGCGAGGGTGGTGGGGAGACTGGCGAGTCGAGTTCAGCCATTACCTACGCCACCGAAGTCTGAGGAAGGCGAAGAAGAGAATGGTGAAGAGGGTGATGCGAAGCGCAGGAAGGAAGCAGAGCAGCAGGTCGTCAGCGGAGTGCTGGTGCAGAACGACTTCAAGCTCTCGCTCATGACGCCAGAAGATCTACGAGAGTATGCAGGGCTTACTACGACAACGATACTATGCCGGCAACGCCTCACACTTGCTTCGGCCGGGACTGAGCTGGTGCGATGGGCGCTGGAAGGCACGTTCGGGTCCATCACTGTTGTCTCTGGTGAACAGAAAATGAACGGCGACCACGCCAGTAATGGCAAGATGGAAGATACCGACGAGGAAGTTCAGCGACACGACGAGACTGTCTTCGAAGTCATGGGCGGCGCCGTCCGACTGATCTGCCGTGTTGGGGGCGAAGTCGAGCTCGAGTGGGAGGGCAACGCGACTAATGATGGTATTGCAGACGCTGTGATGGCCGTCTTGCTGACGCTTGAGTCCTCGCCGGCGGCTGTGAGGCAGAGCAGCCAACTCCACGGCCACAGCCACGATCATGATGAAGAGATGAGCTACGATCCGTTTGGCGACGAAGCTACTGAGACCAAAGCTCCAAATGGGGTCAGTGATCACAAGAATCAGCTAGCCAAGAACCCGTTCGCCAATCTCGGGGGAGAGGAGAAGTTGAACCGCCTCTTCATGTTCCTTGAAGCACAGTTTGGCGAAGATGCCATTACACCAATCGCCGAGCCCAAGCTTGCCGAACTCAACGGTACGGCCGACGATGGGGACGATGTTTCGAGAGAGAAAGCATCAGCTACCGAGTTGGCGAGACTGCACACGCTGGGTATTCCAGTGCCGGGTTTGCAGATCACAGTCGACAAGATGGTGGCGAAGGTGTGGTTGGAGGACTTGGAGGTCGAGTGTGCGAACAAGAGCTTTGCGGATCGAGTTAAAGCAGTGGTGCTAAGATCGGTCGAGACTATCGCTCCGTTGTGGCAGTAGATGGGTGTTCTGAGGGTGTGTCATGTGGCGTTCGGCGTCGGAAGCCCTGCTCGTGACATGGGATCGAACTTGAAGTGCTACCATGCACGGCGCGCTCGGGTCTGGTGGTTTGAGGACATGGTTTTGAGCTTGTTTGTGGTACTCCGCGTATCACCCGACTCTGGAGGTCAGCAAATGTGGGTACTTGTCCAACATGGTTGTTTCGTAAAGTTAAGTCGGCGACACAGGAGGCCGATACGAAGCACAACCATACAAATGCAATAGAATGTACTCGTCTAACGTAACTAGTCAGGTACAGAGCCCAGACTTCTGGTAATGTTGTGTTCCCCAGACTAATGTTATAAAGGTTGATGATAAGGAAGACGAGGGGCGGGATCTGCAAGCGTAGACATGTCCGCACTTTCGCTCTCGAAGATGAGGTACTTTTACGTCCTGATAACACTGTTCATCTTCTGCATCTCGTCTTCTTTTGAGACCAATGTCGACTCGAAGATGGTGCTCAAGAAGCCCAGAGTTTCACCACGCGATGGAGCGGAACCACACGTATTGCTCGAGACGCGCAACCGAACCTCAACACCGAAGCATGGAAAGTCGTCGATTGCGGAGGATTTGACGCAATTCATCCAAGACATCTCGGTCGATGAACGTGACCTCAACGACTTTTACAGCATCAGCATCTCGCCTACGCGTCTTCGGCGGCTGGGAGAATACTACACAGAGCGACAGAATGAGGTATCACCATCACAACGTCCCAGTCAGCCCTTGATCTATGATTCTGACTGCTCTGCTTAGCTTGTCACTGTATTTCGAAGTTCGTGGGACGAGCTGGGCGTCGATGGCGAAGTGGACTGGTGAGTAGGCCGTTGGGTCTTCACATACATGCTAAATTTGCCCCAGGCTCCTTATCCGAGGATACCTGAAGCGGCAGCAGGATAGTCTACGGTCCATCTGGGTACAACTGAAGGATCTGGAGCCAGTCCTGAAGTCTTGGGCACCTCCACTAGTCGAGCTATGCGAACAAAGAGAAGAAGTCATTCGTTTTGAAGCCAAAGACGCAGCCCAGGCTCTCTCAGACTCCGGGCGAGCAGTCGATGCTCTCGCCAGCTCAATCCGAGCAGGGGACTTGAAGTCGACGGTGAGCGAATTTGCTGCATACCGCGCCGTCAGTGCAGTCGAAGAGCTACAGTCTCATCTTACTGAATGGTATGGCTTCTACGCTACGTACGATCCCATGTTCGACTGGTGGGTGAAGCAGGAATGGCAGCAGTTTCCAAGCAAGCTCTCAGAATTGGTTGCGGCGATCAACGAGCATCTTGTCGGCATTAAGCCAGGCGAGGACGATGCTATCGTTGGACAGCCAGTTGGTAGGGACGGCATTCTGGCAGACTTACAGGCTGAAATCATACCCTACTCGCCAGAAGAGCTTATCAAGATTGGAGAGACTGAGTATGACTGGTGCGAGAAGGAGATGATCAAGGCCTCACAGGATCTTGGCTACGGCAAGGACTGGCTCAAGGCTCTCGAGTACGTCAAGACACTTCATGTGGAGCCTGGTGAGCAGATCTACCTCGTGCACGAACTGGCGAATGAGGCCGTGGAGTACGTCACGAAGCATGATATGGTCACGATACCGAGGATTGCCAACGAGACTTGGAGGACGACTATGATGTCGCCAGCAGCGCAGAAAGTCAACCCGTTCTTCTTGGGAGGCACTCTGATACAGGTCTCGTACCCAACAAACTCGATGTCGTATAGCGATAAGATGATGATCATGCGTGGGAACAATCGGTACTTCTCGCGGTCAACCGTTTTTCACGAGATGAACCCAGGGCACCACTTGCAATATTACTACATCAGCAGTAAGTGTGCCCCCTTAAACAACGGCCAGTGGCCCGACGCTGACAGCCTTCGCAGGATACAAGACATACCGGGGCATGTTCACAACTCCTTTCTGGATTGAAGGAAATGCTTTCTACTGGGAAATGATACTCTGGGATCGTGGGTTCGCTGCGACGCCCGAAGAGAAGATCGGCATGCTCTTCTGGAGAATGCATCGAGCCCTCCGGATCATCTTCAGCCTGAAATTCCATCTGAATCTAATGACACCGCAGGAATGCATCGACATGCTTGTCGAAAAAGGTGGCCACGAACGCGCGACGGCCGAAGGAGAAGTCAGACGCTCCTTCAACGGCGATTACAGCCCGCTGTATCAAGCTGGATATATGCTGGGTGCTTTGCAGTTCTATGCTCTACGCAAGGAGATCGTTGGACGTGGCTCTATGACGGAGAGAGCATTCCACGACGCTATCTTAAAACAGAATCAGATGCCGATCGAAATGCTGAGGGCGCTGCTGAAGGGCGAACATCTGAACTGGGATCACAAGCCGTCGTGGAAGTTCTACGATGGCTCGCACAAAGATACGAAATCGCACCGAGGCTAAACTGATGCATGGAAAGCAAGATAGTCTATGCTTGTGGATCACTCACCTAAGACCGGCTCTTATGTGCTCGAGCGTCGCTGTTCGGCACTTCTCCTTCAAGATAGGCAGTTCCCAAGCTGTTGCAGGATGTACAGCGCTTGGGTACTCCCATGTGGTGTAGGAATGCGCACACGCACTCCACTCCGGAAGTCGGCTGTTAACGGCGGAAGGATTATACACCTGCCACATCGGGAAATAATCTGCAAAGTCTAGTTAGGCGTAGAGAGGCGGTCTAATCGGACAACGCGAAACATCCATCAGCGAGGCTGGGTACTGGAGTGTATCGGTATCTGGATGTAACCTTGCTCCTTCGATAAACCTAGTCCTTTTGTCTCGCGTTATCAGTGGGTTACAAAACGATGTCGCAAGTAAACCTAGGCTGGCCGAGCTATCTCGCGCTTGAGGTTGTGTCGCGGTCTTTCGCTCGCACGTGAGGAAGGTACAGCACTTGAGCAGTATTTGGAGATATCGACGGTATGGAAAGAACACTGAAAGCCTCCGAAGGCGAGGTAACGGCCATGTCCAGCGAGATCTCCGATGATCTTCCCACAGCGCGCCCTTGGGAAAAGAATCACTCCGTCTCCGTCACCGAGAACGAGTTGAAAGATGTCCGCAAGCTCCAGAAAAGTCACCAAACTGACCCTAACCTGCCGGACGAGGATATCGATGTGCTCCGAGAAGCAGCCAGGACTGTAGATGCCGAGCTGGTACTGGAGGTCGAGAAGCACTTCGTCGAAGACTCACCATACGAGAGCGTTCGAGCAGCCGTTCGAGCTGAAGACGGAGAAGAAGTTGCCAACACTCTTCGAGCCTGGATCCTTGGGTTTGTCTTCGTGACAATCGCTGCAGGAATAAACATGTTCCTCAGCATGCGGTCTCCAGCCATCTCCATCCCGACAGTCGTGATCCTGCTTCTGGTCTACCCTGTTGGCTGCCTTTGGGCTCGCATCATGCCCACGCGGAAGTTTACTACCTTCGGAACCACATGGTCGTTGAACACTGGCCCTTTCACGATCAAAGAACACACTGTGATCACGCTCATGGCAAATGTCACTTATGGATATGCTTACAGCACAGATGCTCTGCTAGCACTACAAGCGAAGCCACTGTACAACATAAATCTTGGCTGGGGTTTCTCGCTTCTCTTCACACTGAGTTCACAACTTCTTGGCATTGCTATAGCAGGCATGTTTCGGCGCTTTACTGTCTGGCCAGCGGCGTTGATATGGCCCGCGAACTTCAGCATGACCACACTTCTTTATGCCCTCCACGACAAGAGCAAGACCGATCCCGCGAAGGCCAATGGTTGGAAAATCTCACGGTATCGGTACTTTCTCTACGTCTGCTTTGGTGCTTTCGCCTGGTACTGGTTTCCTGGGGTCATCTGGCAAGGACTCTCGGTCTTCGACTTTGTCTGCTGGATCCGGCCAAATCATGCTGTGATCAATCAACTATTCGGAGGTGAGTTATTGACCACAGTGGATAATTTCGAACGTCATGTAGCTGCTGACACCTATCAAGGCTTCACCGGATTGTCGTTGATCCCCTTGACGTTCGACTGGACGTATGTCAGCGCGTACCTTCAAAATCCGTTGCTCTCGCCAACATTCTCCCACCTGAATACGCTGATTGGACTGATCGTCTTTGTGATCGTCACCACCATCGGTATATCTTACACAGGAGCGCTGTACTCTGCCTATCTACCCATCAATACATCCACGACATTCGACAATACGCAGCAGCAATACGATGTGACCAAGATCATTGGACCGAACGTCACATTCGACCTCGAAAAGTACAAGGCTTATTCGCCGCTGTTCCTGGCGCCTGCCTTTGCGCTTAACTATGGCTTAAGTTTCGCAGCTCTACTCGCAGCAATCGTCCACACGATCGTGAACCACAGGTCTGAGCTGTGGTACAGGTTTCGGACCGCAAGTAAGCAGGAGCCTGATGTTCACCTGAGATTAATGTCAAAGTATCGAGAGGCGCCGGACTGGTGGTATCTCGCACTTTTTGTCGTTGCTTTCTGCTTTGGCCTCGCAACCATACTGGGATTCTCGAGCCAGCTACCTGCCTGGGCCTATATTATCTCCATCATGCTCGGGCTCGTCTTCACCATTCCTTGCTGCATGATAATGGGAATTAGTAAGTCCACCCCGTGCCGATTGAGAGGGCCAGGGTCAAGGAGAGTTCTTGGACGTCTCCGCGACACTGAATGCTGGTTATGCTACCCTCACGCCTCATGGGTGCTTCTACAGTGTTCGTGACCCCAAGACAACGCTAACTTCTGCTTCAGCCAACATCCAGCTCTCGCTGAACGTTATCAGCCCTTACCTGGCTGGCTATATGATTCCTGGCAAGCCAATCGGCGTCATGATCTTCAAGGTATTCAGCACGATCACTCTCGGTCAAGCTCAGACGTACTCGCAGGACTTGAAGCTTGCACACTACATGAAAGTACCGCCACGGATCACATTCGCTTGCCAAGCTGCAGCCACAGTTTGGGCCGTCTTCGTCCAGATTGCTGTGATGAATTGGACGCTCGGTGCGATACCAGATGTCTGTAGCGCCGAGCAAGCGAGCTTCTTCACTTGTCCGAACGGTCGCACTTTCTTCTCCTCGAGCATTGGTGGGTGACTAGGAATGTACTCTTTACATGGACAAACAAGCTGACAGCTCTGCTCAGTCTGGGGTCTTATCGGACCACGACGAATGTTCGGCAAAGGCTCGATTTACGTTTCGTTCAATTGGGTGAGTACCCAAAACCCTTGAATTCGGCTAGCCGTACCCTCCAGATCATACTGACCTTGGAGAAAAAGTTCTGGTTGTTAGGCGCCCTTTTACCGATCGCATTCTACGTCCTTCATAGAGTGGTTCCCAACAAGCGTTTGCGATTCTTGCACGCTCCAGTCATGCTCGGAGCAATGGCGTGGCTGCCACCAGCAACTCCGCTCAGCTTTTCTTCGTGGGCCATAGTCGGCCTCATCTTCAACTACTGGATCCGTCGACGGTGGAACGGATGGTGGACAAACTACAACGTAAAGTCGTGTTGAGACTGAGGACCCGTATCTCAAGCTAACAAATGCTTTCAGTACATCACGGCGGCTGGACTCGACAGCGGCCTGATCATCAGCACTATCATCATCTTCTTCGCCATCACCCTTCCAGAAGTCACCGCTCCTCAGTGGTGGGGAAATGTTACGGTCTTCGAGACCATGGATGCTACGATGACCGCGATACGCAAAATCGTGGCACCTGGAGAGACTTTTGGACCGAAGACTTGGTCGTAAGTGGCTCGAGTGCCTACTCTTTAGATGTTGCTCGCGGGTCTTTCGATGTTGCCAATGTGGTGTTTCATAGCACTCAATTGATTCTTCAGACTAATAGGATAGTGGTGAGGTACCTGGACCGTGCACCCACTAGTTCATATCACGACCGCCGTCAATAAATACCCATGATTAACGCTCAGAAGACCCCTGCTAGAATCCATATAACAACATCAGCCACTCGTGGCGGTACGGTCAGCTGCACGAAACTAGGCATAAGTGGTCAGGCCACCAACCCCAGCTGATGCCTTCATATCCTATAACTTTACACATGTCACTTGTGACTCAACTCAGCGTTTCATTATCTCTTCATCCTCAGTACACTATTTCAGGATCTGCAGAGTACTTGACAGGACTGACCTACGCCCAGGGTACAGAGCGCACGCTGGATCTTTAATTCCTTTGGAGAGGGCATACTTTCACGAATCGTCAAGAAGTGATCAAGAGTCGATTGGCCGGAGCCCTACACGTACGCCATGTCGACCGAAGATGAGGTGGCAAGCCGGACTATGTGTCCATCTGATGAACGGCCAGACCCTGAAGAACTTCCATCGACCACATATATCAAGCTGTTTGTCGGACCAAATAGACAACTTTTCGAATTTCGCGAGGACTTGATCTGCACCAGATGTCCGTTCTTCTTCAGCGCCTTCTGCGGAGACTTTGTAGAAGCGAAGACCAAGACGCTCGATATGACGGACGACGACCCAGAACGCTTCGAAGAACTCCAAACATGGTTTGACAGCGAATCGATACCTAACGGAGATCAGAGCTGGCTCGCTCTGAGCCGGACCTGGCTCTTCGCAGACAAGTACCACATCGATGAGCTGCAGAACGCTATTGTCGATGTGCTCTACCAGAAATACACAGCTCACGAATCCGGGATCAACATCGCATTCGAGACGTTGGACTATGTTGCTGAGCACACGTTCCCTCGCTCTCCGTTACGACTACTGTTCGCTGATATGCTAGCGAACGGCACATCACTGCAGCAAGTACCGAAACGCGCAGAGAATGTCCCACAAGAATTCCTGCAGGAGATATGGCTTTCTCTAAGGCGCCAGATCGATCGCAACGGACCAGCCAACATATCGCTCCTTTCGAACCCGGTTCAGAACTACTACGTGTCGAGCGCAGCGTATAAAGCTACAGCCATGCCCAAATCTACCAACCAATCCGACATTCCAACGCAGTTACACTGCCAAAGCGACCGTTGCATGGAGCTGGAAACACCCACCGAAATCCGCGACACGATGTACATCTGCACCACGCACAATCTCACACTCTGCCGCGACTGCAGACACGCCGATCGCCGGCACCGCAACAAGAAGATGATGACGCTGACTTCTCCGCCGTATCGTGATGCCGCCACTGGAGCCATGACGATCATCGATGCGCAGGTCAACGACTCAGGGTTCTGGTGTGACGGGCCTAGGTGCGATCCACGGCTCCAGGATCTTGGGCTACCAGACTGGGCGCTCATGTCCGGCGATCGGTACCATTGCTTGGACTGTTCCAATACCGATTTCTGCAGTGTTTGCGTGCGTGGCGAGTTGGAGTGTAAAACGGAGAAGCACTCTATGCTCCGGATACGCTCGACGTTCTCGAGGAAGACAGCCACAAGCGACGCAATTTCTATCCCTGAGAGGCAGAGAAGGCTGGAAGATAAGCTTTGCATGCGGTGCGCGAGCCCTGAGCATCTAGCACCGGATTGTCAAGCCAAGGACGCCGTTCTGGACGCTGATGTTGAGGCCGAAGAGTGAAGAGTGGCCAGATCCGTTGGTGCTCGTGTGGTCCGTCCTGACAGGCGAAGTCGGCACATGAGCGACTGCTTTCCGTCTTCTACGGAGCACGTTTCCTGCTTTCGTAGTCCAGGAGTTGCCTGCTCGAGATTTTCAAGATACATATCTTCGGGCGTTGGTCAGCATTTGGAATACTGGTGCTTGATTCGTGGAAGCAGACTCACCCACAAACTTTTGGCACACTGAACATCCCTTACACCGTGCTGCGGTTCTTTTGATGACTACGACCGTCTTCCGGCTTTTCCTATATTTGGCACGATATGCGAGCAGTTTGCAAGTGCGTGGCGAAGGGGAACGTCCTGCGACGGTGTAAATGCGCTCCCATTTGCTGCGCTGTGCAAGCCATCCGAGCGTTTGGAGGGCTGTGTAGGGCATTTCAAAAATGGACTGGCAGATTGATATTGGTGACATTTGACAGAAATTTGGACCAGCGAAGACATAGAAGAAGGGAGCCAAGCTGGCAGTGGCGGTATTGTTGTTGGAAGCAATCGATATTTCACACCGAACAAAGACGTTGGTTTCAACGCCCCGTAATCGTGGCAATGTGACATTGTCTTGTCGTTCTCCAGACCGTGAATACTGCGTTACCAAATTTACTTCTTGCCCTTCGCTCTTGGCTTGCCTTTGGCCTTCGCTGGCTTCGACGGTCTTGACGGCTTCGACGGCTTGATGCCGGCACCCGCTCGTTCACCCGAGTTCTTGCCTTTCTTCCATTCATTTCCAGCTTTCCGATCATCCTTATCCTGTAAGGCCTTCTTCTGCTTGTTACTAAGCTTCCCTCCCTTCTTTTTCTTGTCGCCCTCGACCACCGCGGCCGGACCGTTCAACACCACGCGTCCCTTGTCCTTTGCAGTCTTCTTGTCCGCCTCACTCTCAAACCACGTCTTCTTCGGCCGCGCCATGATCTCGTCTTGGTGCTCGACGATATTGTCAGCACGCGCAATATCACGCTCGGTGTTAGCCATCGCTCTCTCTTCCTTCTCTTCACGCAGGACAGCCTCAACCTCGTCTTCCATCGCATCGATCTTGGCTTGCCATGCATCCGCATCATTGGGTTCGACGGTACGTTGCTTGATGACTGCTCCTTGTGCCTTGCCTCCTTTGACAGCAGCTTTGACGACCTTTCGATCCGCCTCTGCTGCGAGAGTGCAGGCTCGACCTGAGCGTCCCGCACGCGCCGTACGACCAACGCGATGGAGGTAGATCTCATGGCTCTGGGGCGCCTCGTAATTTATGACGGTCTCAATGCCTTTGATGTCCAAACCTCTGCTTGCCACGTCTGTCGCAAGCAGGAAGCTCGCGCTGCCTGACCTGAACGACTCGATAGCTTGGATACGTTGTTCTTGAGTCATGTTTCCGTGTAGTTCTGCGGCTTTGAGGCCAAGAAGAGCAAACACGACTCTCACACGGTGTGCGTCTTTCTTCTGCCGGAAGAAAACAATCACTCGATCAGTATGAATAGCCGTCACCAGGTACATGAGGTATCCTAGTCGCTTGCTCTCTCTTGTTGGCCGCAGACGAACGAACTCCTGGACTAGACCTTGCACAGTAGATCTTTGCGCATCTACCATGAGCCTGACAGGCCGTTGCAGACCTGCACGTACCAGATCGTCCACTTTTGAGGTCATGGTCGCAGAAAAGAGCATGGTTTGTCGACTCTTCGGTATCTTTGATAAGATCTCGTTCACTTCATCGGCGAATCCTTCTTCCAGCATTCGATCGGCCTCGTCCAGTACCAAGATCTCAATAGTGTTAACTGCGAAGTGAGGCGAGTTCCGTTCCAGGTCGATGAAACGTCCTGGTGTTGCAATGACAATATCCGGTCGCAGCTTGAGTTGCTTTTCCTGTTCTCGAGAGTTCAGTCCACCAATTGCCTGCCCAAACGTGATGTCCGTGAAGCTGGCCAGCTTCTTTGCAACCTGGAAGCACTGTAGCGCTAGCTCTCGCGTTGGAGCCAAGATCGCCACTCGGGTAGTCGCTGTGCGTCGTGAGCGATATAGTAAGCGTTCGAGGATAGGAATGATGAAGGCGGCCGTTTTCCCGGAACCAGTCACGGCGCCTCCCACCACATCCTTGCCCTCTAATGCGACGGGTATCGTTTTTGCTTGAATGGGTGTTGGCGCCGTGAAACCGAGCGAGCTCAAGCCTTTCAAGATTGGCCGAGATAACGAGAGTGACATGAAGGAGTGCTGCGTCGATCCGTCGCCTGCGGGCTCAGCTGCGAAGAAGGCGCTGCGCTTCTCTGCTTCGAGAGGGTCTTCTTTCTCCTCTGCCTCTGAGTCTGACGCTATGTCGGCCGGGTGATATGCGGTAGCAAGCTCAATCGTGTCTTCTTCCTCTGCGTCTGACTGCGCTTGGGAGTCTGCATCGTTTGCGCCGTCTTCCTCATCCGCCGGATCTGCGCCTGCGCCAAATCCGTCGAATGAGCCTTCGCTGCCTTCCTCTAGCTCATCGTCCTCTTCGCCATCACCGTCATCAGTACCAGAATCCGGATCAGCATCAACGTCCTGCGTCTTCTTCCGCCTTGCGACTATATCGTCCACATCGACTGCCTTCTTGTTTCCAAGTCCGGAATCTCCGAGCAGAGCCTCGTAGTCATACAGATTGGCCGTTGCATCTTCCATCCCAAACTCGAACTCCGAATCAATATCTTCTTCCTCCGCAGCATCGCCATTGCCCTGCTTCTGCTTCTTTACTGGGTGCTGCTTTCGAGCCTCTCGTTTCCGTTTCGCTCCCTGCTCGGTGGGTGCGACATGCTCTTCATCCGAGACCAGATCATTGTCGGACACTGTGCCGACAAAGTCGTCGTCGTCCATGAAGGGCGCCATACCTTTCAAATGCAATACCAAAAAATCTGGAGGTTAGTTTGGCGCAGATAAAATCCACTGCGCACGGACGGAAAGCTAGAATCCGTCTCGGCACTTTGACTCGTCTGCGGAGTCTGCTATCAGGGAGCGAGCAGCATGACTCGATTGCTTTATCGAATATTTAGGCGATTGCGTCTGTTGTGACCCACGAACAGATGCTGCAGTCCACATTGGCGCTCACAGAACTCATCTTCTCTTCGATCAATCACTTCTCAGCATATCGACTCCGGTCTGATAGAGCTCGGAAGACGATGGGGTGGCCAGTATGGGCACAAAGGCTAGATTATGACCCCCTTGGCCCCGTCATTATGAACAGCGGCTACGAAGAAATGAGGTAGTGAAGTTCCAAAGTCGTCATCGTTCGTGATCTATGCATTCGCTTCGCTACAGTCTCACCGCATACTCGTCCAAATCATCAATACGGAACAGTCTTGACCTTCTCTCTCAGTTCCTCGGGTAGCTCATCCGCCTTCACAAACCCAAGCTGCAACGCATCTGCCCAGAAAAAGAAAGCTCTATGCTGTGCATACCCAAGATAATCAAACTCCTCCTCCACCACTTCCTCTTGCGCAACCGCTTCTTCGTCTTTCTGCTGCTGTTGTGCGATGAGCTCACGATACTCATCTGCGCGATCACCAAGTTCTTCTCGAGAGGCTTCTTCGCCTTCTGCACCGGGCGCTGCGGCGGCTTGAGAGCTAAAGTCAGGCATGCCTGGGACCTTGGCTTGAACAATGCCCCACGCCACCCACATAGCAGTATTTGCGAGCCGCCACAGACGCGTTTCGTGCAAAATTCGCGCGACTTCTTTGTCTTCTGTCGACTTGCGCGCTGCTTCTTCATTGGCGTAGCTTGTTGGCTCCGCCGAGGGGGTGCGGGCATCAAGCATAAAGTCCGAAATGTTCGATGTTGGCCTTCTATTTGGCGTGTTACCACTCGACTCGTTCGTTTGCATAGTTGGAGTACTTGGTGTGATCTTCGGCGTGGAGACATTGACATCAGGCCGGTGCCGCACGTAAGCTCGAATGAAGCGATCTTGTTCGTCCGGTGTTGGGTAGCGATTGGGGTGGAAAGCGTAGGGTTTGCGCTCGTCGTGGTAGTTGTAGCACCATTCAGTGAAGTGGTTGGCAAATTCTAGACCTGGTGTATTTGCACTTGCGTATTCGAAGTCGATGACGACCAGCTGCTTGTGCGTGTTCTGCGGAAGCAGCAAAGGCGACTCTCCAGTAGGCATGAGCCGCAAGATATTTCCGTATTGAGTATCGTTGTGGGCGAAGACGAGCTGCTCCTTAACCCGCAGGGTGGAGCCATATTGATCCACCAACCACTTACGGTAGCTCTCGACCATGTTTCGAAACTGCTTCCAGGGCACACCACAGATTAGGCCTCGCCTCTTCCACGCTTCTGGACCCGTGGGCTTATCTCCTGGCTGCAACTTCATGATCTGACAGTCGAGCCACAGTACCACTTGCTCGACACGCGCCAACCACTTGTCCCAATTGCGCCACACGAAAGGCCCGTCATCACGTTCCTGGTCGAGCAACTCAATACCATCATGGAGTTCTCGCATCCGCTTGGCTATCTGACGACTAGTGTCCGCATTGCGGATATCTTCCGATGTCAAAGTCTTCGCGTAGAAGTACTCTTCGAATCGGCCATTCGCGAAGGTACCTAGCATCCTAGGTCCAATTCTCTTCCGCGCCAAACGACGAAGAATCGCCAGCTCTGCTTCTCGATCGATCAAGTGCTCCACTTGGGGACCGTAGATACGCAACAGCAGCTTCGGTGGTGCCTTCTGTGGCGTAGGCGCAGAGCCATTGCTGTTCTTCCGCGCCAATGGCAAGTCAGACGGAGGCGAGACCACATACACAGCATTCGTCAATGCTCCGCTCAGGCGTTGAACATGGATTTCGTTGCTCGTCTCGAGCGTCACACGCCGCCATCTCTTCAGGCGCAGGGTGTGAGTAAGTCTCACGATCTCGAACTTGAATATTGCCCATTCATCGCGGTTCCGGTAAGATGCAGTCCTCTGTAGATCGTCGTCACCCGAGTCAGAATCGTCTGAAGCTCCACCAGTATAGGCGAGCGTCTTCGAGTTATCCAGCACAGCTTCACATGTCGGAACAATTGCTTCGGTATCGACGGCTTCGGTATCGGAAGAACCGGAATACTTGCGGTGGAGTTTCCCGATCGAACGTTTCCGTCGCGAGGTTGGGCTTTTGTTCCTGGAGTGCTTCGAAAGTCCGTCGAACGTCAAATGGTGCTTGATGATACTTTCTAGTCTGTCGAGGTCGAACCCACGCGAAGACATATGTCGAGAAGGATCCTCAACTTCAGCAGTGATCGTGTGCTTGTCAGTTCCGTCAGCAAGATCGGGCGTAGCTGGGTCTGATTGCGGCTGCTGTTGCTGTGGCTTCTCATGATGGCGCTTGGCACGCTCCTCCTTGATCCAATGTGACACTTGGTCAATAAAGCTTTCTAGATGATGTCCGGAATGGCGATGGTGCGACGGTGCTGAGGAGGCAGTATCTTCATCTGCACCGTCCACGCTCGGGTTCGAGGCAGTCAGCGGCCGTAAATTAGGACTTGCGTTGTACGCAGGCCGACCCGCCAGGCGTCGTGAGCTTGTTTTCTTGACCAGTGAGGGTTTCCTAGGCTGCCGGTCCAGGCTAATTTCTTCGACGTTCTTCTGGTTGCCAATGACGAGGGGCGAGATGATCTCGGTATTCGGATCGATAGACACGGCTGGAGCATGTATTAGCAGGATGTGCGGCAGCTTCCCAGAAACGGCGTCATGTACATACACTTGGGAGTGGCCTTCGGCGAACGTTGTGAGTTCAAACCAAGCCAGGAGCTAGGAGAAGCACATTCCAGATCAGCCTCGTAAGAGTCCTGCCGGACCATACCACCCAGCTCTGAAGGAGGTTTGTCTTGAGGCATAACCTCTCGAGGTCTCACGTCTACGTTGTGACAACGTGCCAAGCAGAAGCCTAATCGTCAGTGTAGCGCTGGAAGGAAGACGGTATTAAAACTGAGCAACGCCTCTATGTTGAATGAAGTGGCTCCTCTGAGGAAGTTAAGGAAGTCTCCAAGACACTTGAGGGGAAGCAGGCGTAACGTGGGTATGCAATATGCTATCTACGCGGGTTGTGTGCGTCTCTCATCCATTCGCACGTGGGGCTGGTGGGAGGACAAGTTGGAAGAAAGTGGCGAGACCCGCAAATCAACTTTCACGCGTCGGTTGCGGCCCAACTTGTGGCCGAGGACTGCACGTGAACGCGATGAACAAGACTACACTCCCACACTACCATCCTCGCCATCCTGCCTCGCCTCCTTCGAGAGGTGGGGATCTACGAATCTTCGAGCACATCATTCGTCATACCAGTTTTCCATACTACCCAACAGTCGCTAGACTGCCATTGAACTTTGCGCGGATTGTTCTCCCAGCCCGCGCCCTCGTCGGCTCCCCTTCATCGAGGGCGAACACGCCGTTGACCAAGACCGCCCGGATACCTTTCGCAGGCTGTTTCGGATTGGCAAACGTCGCTACGTCTCGGATCTCGTCAGGGTCGAAAAGTACGAGATCCGCCCGAAATCCTTCCTTGATCAAACCACGGTCTCTAACACCAATGACGCTGGCCGGACGAGACGTCAAATGAGCAACTGCTTCCTCCAGGCCGCCTTCGAAGATGTTCTCCGGCTCCACCTCCTCCACCTCGTCGCTTCTGTCGGGATTGTAGATGTTCCTGGCCCTTCCTGCCTTCAGATCCCGCGCATAGTGTCCGAGGTACCGCCCAAAAGTGCCCCAGCCGCGTGGGTGCGGTTTTGTCGAGGTCAAAATGCCATCTGACCCTCCAGTATGTCTGGGGTGCCGCATGATTTTTCTGACATTTGCTTCATGTCCCGAGTGCGACAGGATCGTCGAATTGAAGTCATCTTCTTTCAAGATATCGACGTACACATCGAACGGATCTCTTCGCTGCTCCTCTGCAATCTGTGCAATAGTCTTGCCAACGTACTTCGAGACCAGTGATGGATCAGACACTCCGCCAATCTCGATGATGTCCCAGCCCAAAGTACAGCCGTGGCAGCCATCCGTTCCTTCTACAAGAGCCTGATGCTTGATCATCTCGAACTTGGTCTTGTCATCGAGCACAGCGATTTTGTCCTCGGCAGCCGCTGCCCAGCTCGGCAAAGTCGAGGCCAAGGTTGTGGAGCCTGGTAGGTAGGGATAGGTATCTAGCGAGATTTCTACCCCGTCTGCCAGTGCTTCGTCGATCATAGTGAGCAGCTCATCAGCTCGGCCAGCATTTTCCGGGTAGTTGAGTGTGGCATGTGCGAGATGCAGCCGTACGCCGGTTCTTTTGGCAAGCACAATCATCTCTCTGTACGCTTCCATTGCTCCCTTCCCATACGAGCGATGGTGAGGGCAGTAGTATCCACCATGCTCCTTCGCTACTTGACAAAGCTGAGTCAATTCCTCGTTGTCTGCAAACATGCCAGGCACGTACGTCAAGCCCGAGCTCATGCCAACTGCGCCCTCTTTTAAGGACTTCGCTAGGATGTCTTTCATGGCCTTGATCTCGCCTTGCGAGCAAGGGCTAGAGTCCCAGCCTTTAACCAAGATTCGAAGGTTACCTTGCGGAACGAGGTACGCGGCATTAGTAGCGATCTTCTCCCGGTCCAATACATCGAGGTACTCCTTGACCGATCTCCACCGTTCAAAGAAGTCAGGTGGGTCCGAGGGATTGCCGTTCCATCCAGCGATCTGTTTGCGGATCCGAGACATCGTCTGATCGTTCACAGGACTATAGGAGATGCCGTCCTGACCAAGGACTTCCGTAGTACAACCTTGAGTGATCTACTGCAGGTCAGCACCATATCGGCTTTCGAGCGAGGATGGAGTTCAGGTACCTTGGCTTCGTGCGAAGGAGTATGGAGGAGGCTGAGATCTGAGTGTGCGTGCATGTCTATGAACCCTGGGGACAGAACCCATCTTCCGTCTTCGCAGTCTATGACACGAACGCTCGTGTCCGCTGCTCCGTTATCATCGGAGATGGACCCGTCTTCGTTCCGGAGGATCGATCGAATACGACCATCCCGGACAACGACATTTGCCTTATATCTGCTTGAGCCGGACCCATCGATCACCGTAGCGTTCGCGAAGAGGATGTCGTCGGTGTGTAGCGGCATTTTAATCGTCAACGACAGCGAAGATCTTTGAAATGTCCGTCAAGACGGTTTTGTATACAACGCTACGAAGGAAGTATTCATCTACCTTACGTTAGGACCGTCGTCCGTCAGAGAGTTTGGGCGAAGAGCAGCTCGGGTATCTCTTCGGCCAGGGTAAAGGTCGGATGACCCCACCGTGTAGTCGAATGAGGAAAAAGGTGAGGACTGCGTACAGATGGAATCGGAAAAAGGCCATTGACTTGGTGAGATGCGATGCTCACGTGAAAAGCAGACAATACTTTTCATACCAACATACAAGCTATTCAGCTCAAACAGATCCCGACCACATCTTGATGGCGGCATTTCAAACAACCACCATGCGTAAGTCGATACAAGTACAATACAAGACAGCCGTCACGGTTCCACGATGCAACCACCGATACCGAAAATTACCATGCCTCCCCTTTCCAGAATAATATAACCGAAATGTCGTTGTCGTAATCGTAGTCAGTACAGCAGCCGTGATTTCGTAAAATGCTCTTGATGGACCCGTCGTTACGTCCTCCTCGATCCAGGAGCTTCCGGCATACCGCTGTCGACCCATCGTTGAAGGTTGGTAAGCAGCTTGTTAGCCGACTTGGAATCGTTGTATTCACTTCTGATGGCAGCTTGAAGGACATGCCACTCGAAGTGCTCATTCCGTTTGCCCTTTGTTTTAGGGCGCAGGTGCGTCTTGAAGTGATCAGCAGCATTGTCCGGCCGCTGAATGTTTTTGTGGCACCCTTTGAGGGGGCAGAAATACTTTCTCTCGTCGGAGTGCATGCCCATGTGGCGCTTTAGGTGTTCGCTGCGCTCAAACCTCCGTGCACACTCCTTGCCGTCGGCGCTGACATGGTGACACTTATGTGGCTTTTTTGACGTTGCCCGCTCGACTTTGATCGAGCCATCGTCGTTGACATGAAAGCCGCGACCCTCGTATTGCACAAGGCAGCCGAAGTCCGAAGAGACATGGCTGTGCCATGCGACGCCTTTCGCGCCGTTTCGTAATTTCCTCGAAGGACGACGTTTGCTTCGACCAGACGAGCATGCACTGTTGGTCATCGTTGACCACCGCGAGGAATGACATTTCGACGGGGTAGCCATTCGTTCTGGCTTGATCATCATGTAGTCTTCGTCCTCCGAATGCGCGAAGTATGCTTCGGCTGGGCTCGGCGGATCGACCATGTCATACTCAAGATAACCCTGCGCAGACGAGCCGAAGCTGCTTGCAGACACTGCCGAGTGCGGTGGCGCATCCGGGTACTCTGACCAGTCGTGCTGTGGAAAGGCGTCTTGTGGTGACAGCTGGGACGGGACGACAACCTGCGGAGCATGCGTATAAAGGGGCGTGGCACCGTAGCCATGGAATGTTGAGTCGTATTGGTGATGAAGGGACGAAGGTGAGTGGCCGTGTGGTAACTGCACTGGATGGCTGTCCGGTACCAAGCTGTGAGAAGAAGGAAATAACGCAGAGCCGAGAAAAGTTGGCTGCGTTTCGTATCCGTTCAGCATCTGCTGAGGTGGCCTCCATCCCTCAGTGGCAGACATGTCAACACCAAGCTCAAAGCCGTACGAGTCGTCGTGATGATGTGGCGGTTGCGAGTAGCCTGCATCAATGGGCGACGGCTGTAAAGCGAACGGTGTTTGTAGGGTTGCACCCCTGAAGCTGTCCCCCCTGCGAGTACTGGAGCTTGCACTCCCTGGTTCCAGCCGGGCCTCGACGTTCTCGGTATATGCTGACATCAGAGGGTGCCCTTGAGAGTTGATGGCGTGGACCGGAGTGTTCGGGTGCGAGTACGCGAAAGACGACGAGCTCGCAGAGAACGGTGGATCCATCAACGTCAAGTACTGTAACGAGGGCCGACGGCTCTCGTCTGCGGATTGTGGAGGTGTAGGTAACCCTCCATATGAAAGTGTGGAAGACGGGTCCAGAGCAGATTTGGTGGTGTCGAAGCCGGGTATGATCATGCCACAGTTCAATCGGGTCGGTGTCCTGAGGTTAAGATTGGACATCGCATGTACTGCATAGTTGTGTCAGCGACAGTGTCCGTAGTAAGACTTCCGACAGAAGACGCCTCAAGAGAACATACAAAACAAATTGCCACCAATGAGAGATCCCTAGTCTATTCTTCCCGAAAACGAATACCAACGGTAAGAATCGAGATGATCATTGCAACGGGGAGGCATGTGCTTTTTCAATACAACCACTCGTGACGAATCATGGCGAATTGCTTGAACAGAATGGGTGGACTTACCGCTGTGGAACATCTCGATTGTCGAGACCTCGCTTTCACGAAGCATCGCCGGCAGTGTTTAAGTCAGGGTTCGGGTGGTGGTGTTGGGCAACGGAAGGTCACTGGACGCGGTCAGTAAGATTCGGATGCAAGCGTGTATGTCAGGTACAACTGCACCCGAGCAAGAATGGGGTGAACACCCACACAAGAACGAAAGAAGTGCGGCAACAGCAGGCGATTAATCTCCAACGTCGTCGAGCGGATTGTCAAGAGAAACAGCAAGGGGGCCGCCCGATTTATAGCCTTACGGTTCTCCAGGAAAATGATGAGTTGTTTGAAAGGCAGCCTCAAGTCGAAGTAGTACCCTCCTGTTGAAGTGGTGCAGAGAGCTCAAAGGTCTTGTGCGGCCAACGTGGATGGAAAATGATAGACAATTGCCCTTGCGGACCCTCTTTAGTACATCAGATTGTACCCGCTAGAACGGTTCTGCCTGTAGAGGTGGTGGGCGGTCCTGTTCATTGCAGCGTCAGCCTCCAAACGCCTCCTCAGAGGAATGCAACACACCCAGGAACCTACCACCAAAGGTGACGATCTTCCCAGCTATCGAAGATTGCTGCAACGAAATGCAAAGTACTTGTACGGAATGAAGACATCAGAAAACATCTTGAAAAGCATATAGCCCTTGTCCTGTCCCGAAGGCGGTCTGACGATGCTGTTGACGAGCATCAACAGACTGCGAGTCCGCACAGACTGTTTCAGGGCATGATCGAGCAGCAATTGGACCCTTCTCAACAAGCCATCGGATGCACTGTTAATCGTCGCGATATGCCAAGATGAAGCTCCGGATCTTCGGGGTACGGGACTGTGCAGCTTGTGCGACAAAGCCATAGGAACAGATTTCTAGTCGTGGGGCTGTGGGGTCGGTGACCTACAGCGCCTGGAATTGGGATCCATCTGTATAGAACGCCTTCGCCAGAAGCCTATAGAGCAGAGGACGTGCATCTGGGGATTGCTGCTGTGCTCTCCAGAGAACCAGGATCTAAGTCGTCCCTGCAGGCTCCCGTAGCCGATGCCATCTCGTGCAATGACCAGGTGTCAATGTTGTTACCCGCAACATCATCGCCACACATCGATCTGTGTAATGTTCTGAACCTCACCCGTTCGAAGTTCGGACCATGAGTGCCTCGAAAAGCCCAAGTTGCTCGTTTTGGTCCAGATGGTGTGTGCGCCTGCAGTGTGTTGCACAAAAACATCTGTGAACAGGGGTCAGCCCGGTTCCCTCCGTAAGGTCTTCAATTTCAACCGATGCAATCCCCACACAGCAATGCACACCACTTGCCGCATCTCAGGCACGGAGGCTCAATCTGATGGGCCGACTCACACCATTCTGGAGGGCCACTGTGCGAGTGTGCTTGCGGCAGTACAATGCGGTCACAGGCATCGCTGCACTTCGAGGCGGCTTGTTTCGTCGTTGGTCTTGTGATAAGGTCTGTTAAAGTATACGATCGCAGGCGTTGATACGACATCCCGGTGCCCGGCAGCGCTACTGCTGCGCGTTCCTGATCTTCATACCGTCCCGCCTCCCGTCTTGCGCCATCGTCTCTTCGACAATCCTTCGATCAACGCTCATCCTGGACGAACTTCGTAATGTGCCAGGGGGCGTGCGATCCACAGATGAGTTTGCCGCGCTGGATCCACTGCGATATGCAGCTGCGGTGCTCACGGACCCTGCCCATCCTCTCATTGGCGAAGAAGCGCAGTCTTGCGGCGATGGTTACACACGCAGTTGCTGAATGACGGCCCGCTCAGGAACAATCCCAGTGATCATCGTGCCCGCATCGCCAACGGAGCCTCGAATCTTCAAAAGTCTGCGATGTGCCTGGAAGGATGCCGATCTGAAGAGGCTGTGGTACATCAACGGTAGGCCGTGCTTCGGTGTGTGGAGAAGGTTTAACTGTGTCTGCATACCAGGCTTGCGCACTCGAGCATGTTAAAGCTCCTCTGTCCTGTTTTTGCGTTTGCCTAGAGCGTGCTGGCTTAGATGCAACAACCAAGCAGATGTTTGTCGATGCAGGCTGTGCGATGCAGCGGCTCGCCACTTTGCACGAAACGATCTTGTCTCTACGAGCTACAGCCCGAGGGTCTGGAGATCATGTTGGCATGTGACGTGCTGGAGGCAATCAATGATGCACAACAGGAAGCGACCACTTGTGCCAGACGGCTGGGCAACGAGTGAGAAGATGAGCTCGTAATGAAACAAGTTTTTGAATTCGTGATAGCTATGCCAATCTGACGGCCATGCCTTTCGGTCGTATGACCTTGACAGTACAAGCAATTGTGGTAGTCTTGAAGCAACGCTTTTACTGGTACAGAGGGTGGGAGCAAGAGTGCAATAGAGACCAGTTGCACCACGTAGCACCAGGTCAATCAATGTTGGCTGCGCCTATATCTGCGAAAAGCGCATTCCCCATCAGCTGTCGAATGGGAGAGGAGTAGTAAGGTCGTGCTCATTATGTCGTTGCTGAGGGCAGCTTCAGCCTCGTTGGTAGCCATGTGCGACTGATGGAAGCACATCGTTGACCGCGCGGAAACCACCATAGGAGGCTGCAAGAGGGACGGATTGCTCAACAGTGTTCTGACCCATTTGAGCAACCTGTCCGACGTCAGTGTGGTTGCTCTCGGCGTTGGACGCTGCGATGTTGCCGCCCACATGACTGTGTGCCACCATGGGTTTTAAAACTTGGACGACATCCTTGTTGGTAGGGACGGGTGAAGGCAAACCGGCATCCAGAATTCCATTCTGAACGATCTCGCCGTTGGCCGGAGCTGTGTGTGAAAGGAACGCCGGTTCCACCGTAGCACCGACTACGGCCATCTGATGAGACTTCAGGCTCTCCTCCCACCCCTGGCGAGCCAGCTCTCTAGCCTGACGCAGCCCTTCTTCGTCCTCCTTCTCCGTCGTCTGGCGCAACTCCTCCGCGTCCTCCTTCACACGCTCCGCCGCAGCTTCGTTCTCCCGTTCCTCTTTCTCCTCGAGCGCCTCCAGATCTTCCAGGGGGTTGCTGTCGTCATCGTCGTCGTCACCGCTAATATCGTGAGCCGGATCGCCGAGGTCGCTACCAGCATGAGTATAGCCGTTTGTCTGTGTAGAGGCGAAGCCGTTGGTTGGTGAGACGGCGGATGTACTGTATGCAGACTCCATAAGGTGATCGAGCTCACCAAGCTCCTCCCGTGAGACATCGCGCCAATGGCATCGTGCATGCTTCCTAGTACAGCCGGCGCAAGAGGTGAGATTCTTCACACAGTCCATTCGCAGGCGTCGGCACCGGTCGCATGGAGGCATCACACGCTGCCCACGAGGCAAGCCGTCCATGTGTGCCTGGCACAGTGGTCTAAACGGCTGACTGCTTTCCAGCGCTGGTGGCAGAGGTCGACTGAAGTTGTGCTTTGAAGGTGTGGATCCCGATGCGTGTCCATGGAGACCAGCACTTGATGATGGCCGCTGTAGTGCGGAACCGGCAGCGTACCCTGAAGCCGACTGGCCGTCTGTAGTGTAGTAGGTGAGGAAGTCGTTGGAGAAAGCGTTCGGTGGCACTGGCGACAATGAAGACGCATCTGAAGCAGGAGCTCTTGGTTCGTGCTCTGTGGCTTGCTGAGTCGAGTGTGGCACTGCCACCGAAAGATGTCGCGACCGGGAGCGCCCTTGATTCTGATTGTGAGGCAGACTTTCGAAGTGACGGAGAAGTTCGTTGCGCACAGAAGTAGAAGAGCCCAATGTCGGCTCGACGGTCTCAACAGGCGCAGTGCTACTAGTCGCATTGACGGGTGTGAACCCGGATCCTGTAGAAGATGGTGCAGTCGTAGTCTGCTGAACGGTCGCCTTAGCTGGCGTTCCGCTGCCGCCTTCAGCTCTTCTTTCGAGTATCGCTGCCCTTCTGCCCTTCAATCTATGACTGAGTTGCCTCGTTCGAGCAGCGACCATGTCTGCAGCGTTGGTGAGCTCCTTGAGCTTGGATTCGAGCACATCGCATGTCGCAACCTCCTTCTCTTCATCCTCCCAAATCGGTAACGGAGGTATCAGCTCTTGACATCGACCACTATTGATGAAGAGGAAGTCTTCTTCGCTAACCTGCACGCGAAGCTGCTTTTGCGGATAGTAGAATTGACACACCCTCTTTCCTTCGGAAAACGTGCTGAGCGTGAATTGAGCGGGGTGAGATCGAGCAAACTCGATGACCTCGAGCCATGTGATCTGGTGTGGACTCTCCTCGGGGTTGCTGGCTGCCCCCTTATGGTGCGAAGCTACAATCTTTGGAGGCGCGTCGAAGCAACGCTCGAAACGCTTGATGAGAATTGGTCCCAGTGGCCGTGCGCCCAGGTTGGAGGCCAGCGACTCATGTCGATCTAATATGTTGCTGTACTGAGACAAGAGGTGTAGTAGGTTCGGCAGTGACTCGTCTTTGCCGATCAGCGGGAGATCCTCCTGCGATTGTCGTGCGAGATAGTTGATGCTGAGCTGGTTCGCTGGTTTGGCAGCCTTAGCCGCCGGTTGTGATGCTGGTTGCGATGCTGACGGACTCCGCTTGCGTTTGGCGGAGGCCTCGTTGGCCGAAGCGTCGTTGTGCGCGTCCATGATGGTGCATGTATGTGGTGGTGCACATGCGAAAGGAGAAGAGGGAAACGGAGGAAGCGGGCAGAAAAGGCAAGGGCCTCTCGCACCACGGGGCACGCCGCCTCGCCGCCGGCACAGCTGTCCAGCCGTTCAATCGGATCCCGCGCTGCTGCGCCAGCGCCTCCCCACCCTCCAACCCTAGGCCGCCCTATCCGAGATACACCTCCTGCGCCAACATCCGCCCTGCTGACCCGATGGAGGCTGCCCCAATTGCTACACAATCCTACGCCACCGTTTCGTGTTCTCTTCCACCCCGAATGTGTATATGTGCATAGTTCCGACTTAAGGTAAACGGTGGTTCCGCTCCACCCCTCGGGAGTCTGCGAAAACTCCTGGATCGGTAGGGGTCCGTCTCGGCAATGAATTCTGGCACCGAGTGTGAAACAGGTTTGGGCCTAGCGCCGCTCAAACGAATATGCTGAAATCGACAGCGACGACCATCGAGTAACAAGTCCATATCCCAATGAGATAAAACGAATCGGCAATGTCAGAACGCGGTAACAGAGGAGACCGCGGCGGTCGGGGCGGTCGTGGCGATCGAGGCTCGCGCGGCCGTGGAGATCATGGAGGCCGAGGCGGCCATAGTTCAACGACCGAGAAGAAGAACATCCTAGACCTGACGAAGTACATGGACAAGTCCATTACGGTGAAGTTCAATGGCGGGCGCGAAGGTGAGCAGAAGCAGATCGCCATTGTAGACCAAAACTAACCGAAGCAGTGACGGGCATACTCAAAGGACACGACCAACTGATGAATCTTGTGTTGGACGATGTGAAGGAGATCACGAGAGGTGCATGACGCTCTACTGTTCGATATATACTGTGCTGTACTGATAATTTGCAGATGACGAAGGCAACATGAGCACACGCTCGCTCGGGCTGCTGGTGGCGAGAGGGACGCTGCTGGTGTTGATTTCGCCCGAGGACGGCAGCGAGGAGATTGAGAATCCCTTCGTACAGGCGGACGACGATGAGTGATGTATGAAGTGAGGTCAGATTAGACCTTCACCGACATTTGCTGAAGAGGAAGGACCGACCATACCTATCTCGACTTCATGTCTTTTGAAACCCTCCAACCCCCCGGAAAGCTTTAAGCAGTGAGGCATGTGGACGGTGGTCTGCTCAGCACTCCAGCACGTCGAAAACATCAGACTACGATTAAGAGAGCACGTAACATGAGAACGAAGTCAAATTAGAGAGTGAGCTGAGATGGAAATTGCTACGTAGGTATCAAGCTGCAAACAACAAAACACGTATTTCACGAATCGCACGCCACGCTCTGAAAAGCACCCAATACCGTTTCCCATCACCCCAGAGCACACCCACACTCACACCTAAGCATCGGGGTGGTCACGCACCACAACATGCGGTGCATCGGGATGCGAGCCCGCATGCACAAGCGTGCTATTAAAACAGAGCAGTATGATCAGTTCATGCCTCCGATAAACGACACATGGTGTGTCAAAGATGGGTTAAGACTTTGAACCTACATCATCCCATCGTGATGCAAAGCTGCAGCCGTAGGCTGCGACCCTCTTTCGTCCACATAACCCTGAGTGCCGGCGACAGCACCATCTGAACCCCTCACAAGCTCGGTGTCTGGGTGAGTCTTGCCATGATGCGATGGGTCCGGATCGTTGACATAGCCCTGGGTGCCGACAACGGTGCCGTGCGAGTCCCTCACAAGCTCCGTCTCCGGGTTAGATCCGCTGTGGCCAGGTTGGTCGAAGCTTCGGCGAGCAGCTTCACGCTCTTCCTGCTCATGCTTCGTCTTGTTCGGGTGCAGGATTTTCTGAAGCAATGTGGGCTTCTTCTCGCCTTGCTGCTCCACGCCTTTCTTGTGAAGATGGTGATGTCCCTTATCGTCCGTGGAAACCTTGTTGCTGGACGACTCAGCTGATGACCGCGAAGGATCTGTCTCACGGTCCTTGCCAGCTTCATAAGCACCGTAACCAGCAGCGCCCGTAGCGGCAGTGGCGCCTCCGGCATAAGTAGCGTTGCGACCGGTATGAGAATCCTCTGGGTTGGTGCTCGCTGGCTGGGCAGATCCTGACGTGCTGAGCGCAGATGGGTCCGTAGTTCCATAAGCTTGACCCGGCGTGGATTGAACGGCATCAGGATTACGAAGCGCTTTCTCCCGAATGCTATCGCCTCGGTTGGCCTCGGACGCACCGTAGCTTGCTCCGCCTGCTGCTGCACCAGTGCCACCTACGACTCCTGCTTCGCGACTATAGTTGGATTGTTCGGCCTGCTTAACGCGAGGATCCGCCATGTTAGCCATGTCGGATCTGTAAGGACCGGTCGTGATAGGCTCTTTCTCTTTCATTTTCTCCGGCTCAGGCTTGACACGAGGATCCATGACATTCGCCACGTTGCTCTCATGCGGTCCAATAGTCTTCGAGGCGGGTCCAGTGTCGGTCCGATCGTCTCTTGTACCTTCGTAGATCCCATAACCGGCAGCGCCGGCCGCTGCACCAGTGCCTCCCACAATTGCTGCGTCGCGGCCGTAGTGCGTATCTGCAGGCTGTTGGGCTCTGGTGGGGTCCGATCGGGCAACCTCGTCCTTGGTCAACGTTTGAGTTGTCGTCTTCTCGTGCTTAGGCTTCTCCTCGTGATGCTTGTCGTGCTTCGGCTTCTCCTCCTTATGCTTCTCAGTCTTTGTTTTTTCTTCTTTCGGCTTGTCGGACTGGAACTTCTCCTTGAGCTTATCCATTGTGGACGGTTGCTGTTGCTGCTGCTGTTGCAGGGCACCACGATCTTGCATGGCCTGGTCAACATCGTTGCGTCGAGTTGCCTCGTACACCCCATACCCAGCCGCGCCGGTCGCAGCTGTCGCACCTCCTGCATATGCGGCGTTACGTCCGGTATGAGACTCCTCTGGGTGAGTTCGTGGCTGTGTAGATCCTGTCGTCGTAGGCTGGGCAGACCCGGACGTCGTAGATGGAGTGAAAGTATCTCTCGATTGCTGATAGCTCGGGTCCTGTTTGTGGAAATCCAAGAGCCCACCAGTGCTTTGCTGCTCGCGGTTCGTGGATTCGGACAAGCCATAACCAGCGGCGCCAGTCCCAGCAGCAGCAGCACCTCCTGCGAGAGCTGCATTACGGCCGGTGTGAGACTCTTCCGGCTGAGTCCTTGGCTCGGAGTATGCAGACGCTGTAGGCTGGGTAGATCCAGACGTTGCAGGCTGAGTGATTGTACTACTCGACTGCTGGTAGTTCGGGTCATGTTTGTGGGAATTCAGGAGCCCGCTAGAGGTCTGCTCATCGCGGTTCGTGGCTTCGTACAGTCCATAGCCGGCGGCGCCAGTCCCAGCGGCAGCACCACCCGCGAGAGCTGCATTACGGCCTGTGTGAGACTCCTCTGGCTCGCGTCTTGCCGGCTGAGTAGATCCAAGTGTCGTGGGCTGAGTGGATGTTGTCGAAGTAGTAGTAGATTGCTGATGATCCGGGGAGTGTTTATGGCTGTTCAATGGGCCGCCGCTAAATCATAATGGTTAGTGTTCATCTGACGTTGTTGAACGTCGGCAGAACGGCTCACCTAGAACCAAGGTCTGAGATGGTGTTCCCCGTTGTGGGTGGAGCACTTCGATCCTGCGTTGCTTGTCCCGTCACGTTGTCGCCACGATTAGCATCGTAGAGACCATACCCAGCTGCTCCCACGCCCGTAGCACCTCCAGCGATGGCTGCGTTACGACCAAAATTAGACTGGTCTTGGGGCGCACTGCTTGCTGGCTGGCTGGATTGGAGGTTTGTGGGCCCGGTAGTGCTAGTGCTCTGCGACTGCTGGTAATTCGGGTCGTGTTTATGTGAGTTTAGTGGTCCCTTGCTGGATTGCTTGTTAGCACGTCATGAGACCCAGTATGGAGAAGTGGCTTACCTAGAACCCATGTCTGTGATGGTGTCGGTCGTGGCAGGAGCACTGCGATCTTGGATCGATCTGTTGTTCGCGTCATCACCTCGTGTGGCTTCGTACAGGCCGTAGCCAGCGGCTCCAGTCGCCGCAGTGGCACCACCCGCGATGGCAGTATTGCGGCCAAAGTTCGAGTCCTGTTGTTGCTCGGTTCGCGCAGGCTGCGTGGGCTCTACTCTTGTGAGGTCGGCCATGTTGGTAGATGTCGACTGTTGATTAGCAGGATCATGTTTGTGTGAGTTCAAGGGTCCTGTATGCTCATTGCCGGTCACGGCACCCGTACGCTCAGTCCTGCTAGGCTCTGCCACGGTAGACCGAGACGTGGTTGTCTGAGAAGGACCGCTGGCTTGCTGTGCTTGGTCTCTGACGCTGTCACCTCGCGTAGCTTCGTAGTCCCCGTATCCCGCACCTCCGGCGGCTGCAGTACCTCCGGCGATGGCTGTGTTGCGGCCAAGATGAGACTCATCCGTAGGGTCGGTTCGGCTGGACTGGGAAGGTCCCGAGTAGGTAGTGTGGGTCGCACTGGGACCAGTCGAGGTTGTTGCAGGCACACTACGATCTTGCACTACCTGATCTCTGGTATCATCTCCCCTCGTAGCATTGTAAATGCCATAACCAGCCGCTGCACTCCCGGCTCCGACACCACCAACAAAAGCGGCGTCTCTTCCAGTATGAGACTCGTCCTGGGCAGGAATCGGTGCCGGCTCGGAGAATGATGCACGAGGCACCGAGTTCGTCGTAGTCATGATTGGAGAGCTTTCGCCTCCAGGAGTGATGCTGGACTCCGTAGTAGCGGTTGGCTGGCTTCCAGACATCATGCCACCGTAGTCCAAGTAAGTGGGACCGGTAGCCGATGAGCCCCCAGCTGGTGGTTGCGGAAAGGCGCCTGGCATGTGAGGGTCATAGCCGCTCTCGGTGGGGAATTCGCCTGGCACATGAGGAAGTATCTGTCTAGTTGAGGCATCTGGGACAGCTCCTCCTGTCGCAGAGCCGCCCACGGGGTACGCGCGATCGGTGTAGGTCGCATTGGCGACTTCTGGGTCCCCAGGCTTGTTCTGTTGCACCGCAAGCTCGCTGGCGCCCACACCACCAGCGCCGATGATGGTTCCCGCTCCAGCAAGACTGTCATCTCGTATGTGATCTGAGCTGCTGGAAGCTGGTGCGTTACTGCTGTCGGTCGGCAGAACTGTCCGATCCGGCCCTTGAGGCTCTCCTGCTACGCCACTCGGGAGCGGATATGAGCGAGCAGTGTAGGTGGAATCAGAGACGTCATCCGCCCTGTTCTCTCTCTGGATGCCACCTGATGAAGCCAAACCTCCGGTAGTGGTTGCAGCGCCGATCCCTGCCAGTGTAGAGTCTCGCCATTCGCGTGAGTCTTGTGGTGCTTGTGTGGATGTTCTGCACATAGTCATTAGTATTTGAGTTACACTTCATATGTCCCATGGAAAGAAATGCACGTGCTAAATGCCCGCCTCCAATCGGTGTACTTGAAACCCAAAAATTTATTATCTTGAGCAATCTTCTACGTCACTCATACAGTAGCGACTGTTGTTTTGTCCATGGGTCCACACTCTCTATGTACGTCGCCGTAGGGTATTCGAGGTCTTCCATCTTGACAGATATGATTGGTATTGGACTTACTGCGCAGATGTTCTGGACGTGGAGGCTCCAGCGGAACTGATGTGGTCTGCGCCAATGAGCGTTGTGTCAGCTTCTGGAGCATATGGCCCTTCGGCACGGGACTCGATGCTGAGAACGCTCGCATTGTCGTCTGCTGGTGTTGACAGAGAATGGTTCATACCTGTAGAAGTCTGCTGCCCTGGAGTCTGCGTGGTAGTAGTCCCGTAGCTTTGCTCCGAGTATTTATCACCGTGCGGGCTGCTGTAGTCGTTAGCTCTCTGTGACCAGTGTCGAGTCGGATAATGGGACGAACAGAATTTGTCTCAGCTCACCGCCTTGGTCCTTCTTCTCTGCTTCATGATCGGTTTCTAAGGTATTGGATATCGGTAGAGCAGCACTGTTCGAGGGATTTGAACCTGGGAGAGCTGGCTGCGCAGCCGACCCGACGGCGGTAGTGGTATCGTGGCCTAGCTCCGAGTATTTCTCACCACTCGGGTTACTATGCGTGTTAGATCTGTCTGTATCGACGAACATGCTACTCTAACTTACAGTACTTGTCTCAGAACACCGCCCTGGTTGTTCTTCTCTACCTCGTGCTGAGTTTGCAAGGTGCCGGCTGGTGGTGGCTGTTGTACGTCGTTGCCGACTGATGCCGTTCTGCCGTATGACTGCTCGGAGTACTTCTCGCCTTGCGGGTTACTAGCATATGGTCAGATTCGGCTGCAGCACGGCTCGCTTCTCGCTTTCCCTACAGTATCTGCCTCCCAATGCCATGGCTCTTGTTCTGCGCGTCAGGGTCGGTCTGCAGCTGCGGTGCAGATGAATCATGAGAGCCTCCTGCTGATCCGTACTTGACTTCGTCCTCCTGGGCCGAGCCCGGCGAGCTTGCACGTGTCAGTTTAGATCCTCGCGAAGGATATGACAGCACTCACAAGATTTGCTTCAACTTGTCCATGGCTATCCGTGGTCTTGGTTAAATCGTGAAAGTTCGACTAAAGGACAACAATCGAAAGCAGCATGCAGTGGGCAAGGCAAGCTTGAGTAAGAAGCTATACTTGTGCTAGGTGAACACAAGGCTGATGAGAGGGGCAATGAAAAACATTCGTACGTCACCATTGACACTGCGTAGCTCGAACCGTGTCGTTAGCTCAAATGATGGTGGATCACGAGAGCATTTGGAAGTCTTGAGGCGGAGTAGCGCCGACCTGTGTCTAGACAGCATCAACGCCACCGACATCGTTGACATCTGCTTGCGGACCAAGTGCTCGGAATCGAAGCAGGGAAGTGAGCAGAAGCAAATCCGTCCAGAGGAGATCACATTGCCGTAGCGGCGATCATCTCTAGCTCAGCCACAAGACGGGGCGGGTAAAATCGTAACATGGGAGCCCTGCAGAACATCATCCGGACGAAATTCTCGATTCGTTCAACAACTCAAACTGAGCAGCAAGATCTTCCTGAGGGAACGCTTCTGCTTCGAAGTACGGAGAGTCATCAACCGTCTACTGGAACTAGAACATCACGACAACGGTATGGCTCTGCTAGGCTTCACGACATCTCCTACCTGGCTCTTTTAGCACATTGAGGAAGAGTAGCATGTTTGTGTATGCCGTGCATTACTGTTTCTGAGAGATGTTTCACAGCTCCCCTCTCGTACAACTGTACAACTAGCCAGATTGACGACTACCGGACACTCTGAGACTTCAACCTGGTTTCATCGGGCGAGCGAAGCAGCGATTGTCGTCCATCGTGACGCTCGAAACTGGTGTGCCACCAGGCTTCGTGATGCTGCTGTACCTTATGCTTACTCGATCCTTTTTATGCCACGAGAATCGAAAGAAGCTACGAATGTTGAAGTCCTCGGAGGTTCTGTGCCTTGCATTCCACAGCAGCCATCAAAAACACCACATCATTGGCGGCGATGAGGCGGACACCAAGTTGGAAGACACTTGGAAGTACTAATATGTGCATCCATCAACAACGATGCAATGCAACCTGCTCCAGTCGGCTGTATCATTATCCATCGCGACCACCTTGCCCAGACATTCTATGCACAGCTAATGCAGGCCGCTTCAACACTGTTCAATGTGGTCAGGTACCGTACACATTTTCTTCTCAACACTGTCTCGTACATCAACAACATTTCCTTCCACCGCCGGAGCTGGAGTCGCTGTGTCCAAATATTTCACTCCCCTTCACTCCCCATATCGGCCACCAACAATATACTTGTTGTCCAGCCTCTCGGAATCCACCGATAAAATTGGCACCGCGGCGCGAAGGCTTGATGAAGAAGAAGATGCACGCTGACGCCAACACGAAACGCGCCCCCGAGAGCCGACATCCCCACCAAACTACACATGCGACATCAATCTGTCAAGGTCCGGTATAACTCCGTCTGCACCCGTTCCGTCTATTCCATTTCATGCCATTCATTTCTTGATCAATCATCTTCAATTCTTGTACAATTCTTCCATCTCTTCTTTCGTATCCAGAAAGACTGTCTCAAACATCGTTTCATCGACTCCATCTAGCCCATCCTCCTTTAGGCTTGCTTACCTCAACCACGGCTGAACTTGGGCCTGCCTCCGGACGAGCATGGATCAGGGTCGCGCCGTTGTATAGGATAGCCGCGTACCGTGCCTCACATCACTAAGGTTGGGACAACAACAACAATTCTAGAATCCAACTCCTTCCAAATCACCAGCAATTGCCCACCACGCCTGCCTGGCTGCTGCCAGCCCCGACACCAACCCCACGACCAACCCTACCTCACCCACCACCACCGCCGCCTCAACCCTCCCACCCCAGCCACCATGGTCTTCCGCGAGCGAGCCAAAGCCCTCTTCAAAACCAAATCCCGCGGCTCCTCCGTCTCCAAACCCTCCTCCACCACCACCACCTCCACATCCGGCACCTCCCCCGACGGTCGCTGGCCCAGCAACGTCTACAAACCCGGCGAACCGATGCCCCGCCCTAAATACCGCGCCATCCCTAAGAAAGAGCACAAGGAGAAGCTCGAAGCCTTCAACTTCGGCGACGCATGGAGGAAGAAGAGTTTCCAGAGCACGTACAGTCCTGGGGGCACACGGGCGAGTAGTCGGAGGCAGAGCTTTATGAGTTTTGGGAAGAAGAGCGCGGCGAGTCGGAGTGCGAGTGTGGCGAGTAATTATGGGGAGGAGGGGCCGCCGGGTAAGAGTGGGGTGAGGCAGAGGGAGGGGGGGCATGGGGTGGCTGTGGCGACGAGGCTGAGTACGGAGGCTGAGAATGAGGATGGGGATGATGATGTGGGGAATGGTGAGTTCTGAGAAGAGATCTGGGTTAGATGGGAAGTGGCTGACGGGTTACAGTTGGTTTGTCGAGAGTGCAGTCGAGAGACAGGCCTGCGGCATCGAGGCCTCGGACGGCGCAAGATATACGCGCGGAAGCGAGGACGAATGGGCTGCATCCGACGATGAGCACGGCGCATGACCATCAACCGTTTTCAGAGCATGATTTGGCGGCAGCGATTTCCAGGACGCGGCTAGAGGTGCCTGCGCAGTCGTGACTCTTGGGAAGAACTTGGGCGTACGAGGGCTGGATGTCTTTGGCGCGGTTGCATGGGATAACATTCATCGATGGTTTAGCGTCTGGAAAAGAGGGTGGGAAAGCGTGGCCACGCTGTATATGCATGGGTTGGAGCTAGAATGGCGTCACTCTGGCACTGATTGCTATTCGAAGACCGACTGCTAGAAGCACGTACATGGGTTGGGCATATGTGTATAGAGCACAAACCGATGGTGAAGGGTGTATGCTGAGAACGTGTAGACGAGTAACGGATGGCTGTTTGAGCCTCTTGTCAGTTCAAGCTCACCTTCCAGTACTCTCAGGCTGGGGCAAGGATAGTCACTAGGTATTGCAACTCAGTGGAGCTCCCAAATCGGAAGTCGAAGCACTCCGTGGATGGGGCAGACTGATGCTTCCGGTCTATGCCCTGATGGGACGGTATGGATGGTACCTGTCTGGGCATGGAGAAGCTCGACGGTATCTCGAATGATGAATCTGCTGTGCTCAGTTCCTCAGCGAGGCAGACCGACACAGCGTGCCTAGGGCCGAGAGATGATAGGCGTGTGATGAGTATGTCGGAATCCCGCAGTAGCCTCTGCTGTGCATGGATTCGGTTGAACGATACCCCGTCGCGTCCTCACCGAAGAGGTTTTGATGCGCATGCAGCTGCGTTCTTGCCGACCATGCAGAGCCGGACATCTGGCCCGATGCCGATAACACATACATGTAGACGAGTCTCGATTGCGCGTATGTTGTAGGCCGTGATTTGCTGCTTGCCTGCCGTTATCTCCTGCTAGAAACATTGTGGCGAGCTGACGGCCATCGCTTCGAGCATGTCTGTGTCGGAGATCGTCTTTCGAGACGTCGTCAACAGCAGTCTGACCTCGCCACCATCAACCAACTATCGTCGTTCTCGCGCAGAGCCGGAGCCGTTGCTTTCTAATCCCCGTGGTTCCCCCATTGCACCATCCGAATCCAATTTCGATCCAGCAAAATTTGTAGGAAACAACCAATGGATGGCCACCGTCAGCTTCCTCGTGCACGCCGTTATCGTGGTAGCGGTGCTGTGTCCGAACTCTCGCTCCCCCCTGCAAAGCCAATCTACGCATTGTCGATCATTTCTCCGCAATCGCCTTTGCGACAAATCCAACCCGCATCCCCAATTTAATCCGCCACCCCTGTCGTCTCTCACATTCACGACAGTCGCACGGCCAATTTGTTCTCGCCTACTGCATTCGCACATCCTCCCGGCGCGTGCTACCCCGAACAGGCAACCTCATCTACCATAGCTCCAGCACGGGGTGCAGAGCAGCTGCGCGCTGACTCGTTGGAGAAAAAAACCCATCCACCCTTGTTCCTCCCGTCGATCCCTAATAGATATCCCTACCGCACATCAACCCACCATGCCGCACTCCCTCTCCCTTTCGCAAGCCTCGCACCACACCTTTGACCTCGGCATCGGCGAGGTCTCAGGGGAAGAATCCCGCCCCATGAGCGCCGGCGGAGAGTCTGCCCGTACTAAACGAGCGTCCAGCTCGTACGGCGTTGCCCTGACCTCGACCGTCTCGCAGGACGAGCGAGCTGGTTTGCCCTCGCAGCAGCGACCGGATTCTTGGAAGCGGAAGAGTGCGCCGGGGTCTGAGTTCGCGGAGCTTCTCGCCTCGACGTCGACGACGAATTTCGACGAGCTGTTGCGCTTGCATCGGCCGGGCGATAGGAGTAGTGTGCATAGTACTTCGTACAACGACACGTCGAAGCGGAGGTCGCAGTACTTTGAGGACTCGTTTCTGTACAAGGACGGCGCGATGACGCAGGCGAAGGAAAAGGTGGTGAGGCAGAGTCCGGTGATTGCGGAGCTCAAGACGAATGTGATCGTGAGTACCGTGAGTATTGGATTAGGGTGGAATGTGACTAGCTGACACCAATGGGTTCGCAGATCAAAGATGAGTTCACGCTCGTTACCGACCTTACGATGCATCTGGCGCAACGATATACTCGACCTGAATCCTGCATTATGATTCGAGTCGATCATAGCGCCTGTCTTGCGCTTGGTGGGAATTTCGAGCCGTGCTATATGTTGACGATTCATGCGGTGCCGGCGCAGATGGGGCCGACGACGAATAAGCGCAATGCATCGATTATACAGACGTTCATGCAGAGCGTGTTGAGTGTGACTGCGGACCGCGGTATCGTCACATTCGCGGCGATGGCAGAGGAGAATGTCGCGATGAACGGTCATACTATGTTGGGCGAGATCGAGCGGCAGGAGAAGCGCAATAGCGTCAATGACCCGGCCCAATTGAAGAGCGCGATCAAGGATGCGACAAGGAGGAGCATGACATTCCCACAGAGCCAGAGCGATCCAAAGCTCAATGGCAACCACAAGAACAATGGCACTTTGACACCTGCGACCACGATCAGCCCTTCAATTACACCTCCACCAACACTCTTGAGGGAGAAGGCCAGCTCAAGCGATAAGGATGGACGGCCATCTACCGCGCATGGCGGGTTCGATGGATTACGGATGAACGGTGTCTCGACCGACATGCTGGTCGGAAGCAATGCTCGACTACCCAATAGCCGACCCAAGACCTTCGACGGCGGCGCACCCTCCTCCTCCATTCAGGACTCACTCAAGTCGCAACCCCTACCTCACCTCGTCTCCCAGCAATCACAACGCAGCAGCATCCAGCACGCAAGCCTATCAAAGCCCTTACCAAACCCCAACGGCCCCAAAGCCACAGCCGTCCAACCCTCCACCAAACCCGCCCTCACCTCCCGCCCCTCCATCACCCCCCGTACAAAATCATCTCCCTCCGGCGGCTCCAACCCAACCGCCGCCCGCCCCGCCACCGCTATCCCTCGCCCCGAAACCAGACCCAAAAACACCTACCTCGACGGCATCTCCAACCTCACCAAGAAAACACCCTCCTCCGCCCCGCGCACAGATGACGACGACGACCTCCCGCTCGCGAAGATCGCGGCCGGGAAAGCGAATACTGCGGCTAAGAGGCGCAGCACCATCACCGCGACGCCGGAGTTTCCGAAGTCGGCGACGAAGGAGAAGGAGCGGGCGAGGACGAAGGGGCCGTTGAAGCCGCCGCCGGTGCCGGATGAGACGCGGAGTATGAGTTCGCGGCTGGCGAAGCGGAAGAGTTTTATGAGGATGTTTAAGCGGCAGAGTGTGCCGGCTTGGTATGAGCAGTGAATCAGCCATCACATCATGCAGACGACAGAGGAGGTTGAGTGATGGTGGAGAGAACGAGGAAACGTATACAGAAACGACGCGACTGCAACGGGCAGAAGAGGAGGAGGGAATGATGACGTGTGCGACTCATCTACTTGCGTACTGGGAGGACGGTCCAGGACAGGACCATTGCCCGGCGGTTCGAGACTGTACATATGACCACTCGACTGATCCGGAGGAAAAGGAAGGGAAGGGAACGGCTGGGACTAAACTTATATGTAGATGATACCCCCCGTTTCCATGCAGATAACCGTGTATACTAATGCAGATGATTATGTGCGAACTCACTCGATTCAAGCCATCCCGTGATTCACTATTGCATTCAAGATCTTCTTTTCTTGCTGATGGTGGTGACACTGCAAGTTTTGATTCGGTCGTGAAGCGCGCGAAGGCTGGCCGCCGGGAGAAGCAGCGTCGAAGTAGGCTAGTAGGACGATTGTAGTGAATGTTGATGTGTGTATGTGGATGAGATACATAATACAAGTCTACCCGAATCATATCTATCGTGTACTGTTACTCGTTACGCCGAATTCCTCCCCAAAACGCCGACGCCAACGAAAGCAACCGTTGGGTATCTCAATCAGTCGCTTGAACGCAGTACCAAGTATGTCTCTGTCGGCCGTCACGTGCTCTGAGAACACGCCTCAAAATGTGCTCCAGTTCCCATACACACCCAAACTCTTCGCCTCCGCCCCGATCAACTGCTTTTGGGCCTCCTCGTCCGACTGCATTTGCCCCGGGACTGCTAACATCCCACTCCCACCCATCGAACCCTCGCTGCCAGTTGACAGCCTCAGTTCTTTCTGGCATCTATTCCACTCCATAGAACAGAGGTCGCATGCCCGGCTCATATACCCTTTGGGATGAAATCGAGCGTTCTGATCTAGTGGGACGAGGTTTGCAGAGTGGGATCCGCAAACCACGTGCCCGCATTTCCGACAGTGGTGGCGTCGGAAGTACCATGTAAACGTCGCTTGACACAGCGCGCAGTTGGGAGAGGTCTCGTTTGGTTTCCAGTGGGATGTCACGGGCGGGCCGAGGACTTCGTCTTCAAAGGAGAAGGCGGGGATGAAGATTGATGTGTCGATTGGGTTGGTTGGGGAGGAAGGGGCGAAGACTGAGGGACCCCAGGAGGCTGTTGAGCGATGGAGGGGTGCGGTGGGGAGGGTGGGGTGGGAGGTTGAGGAGCCAGCGGAGGTTGGTTGAGGAGCGTTGGCGGAGTTGGCGCTGTCGAAGCTGTTGCCTTTGCTTGGGGGTGGTGTGTCGGGTGCCCGAGGGCGGTCGGGGATGGTGCGGGAGTTGTTGTGTTCGGTTGGGCGTAGGGCGGCGGGGATGTAGAGGGGTTGCTTGGGGCGTTTGGCGAGGTTGAGGTCGTAGGTTTCTGGTGGGGAGGGCTCGGTGGTGCGGGGGGTTATGTAGTATATGCTTGTATTTGGTTGTTGCGCCTGGGCAACGGAGTTGGTTGCGAGCATGGTCGAGATCGAGTATGGAGGGTGTGTGCTTCGAGGTCTTGCATGTGATTTGTCGTCTGGACTCGATGGGATGGTTTGAACAAAGCGACAACAATACCACTGCGCGAGTTGCGGTCTTTACTATCGTCTCACGTCGTCGAGGCCGTCAGTGAGACCCTGGAACCCGGTTACAGCAAGGAGCCAGATACGGTACGGGATCGTTGACCGGGTCGTCGCCAATTGGCTGTTGGAGGCAAGATAAGGACGTTGCGCGGATGCCGGTACGTGGTTGCGGCACACCTCTCGTTCGGCAGTGTGCTATCGACAAAGGAGTGACTTGCAGCAACGATTGTGCATGAGATGTGGAAAGTCACCCAGAAGGGGTGGGAGGGGAGTATTAAAGCTACGACATGGCGGTGGAGCAGTGCGCTCTCAAGAAGGTTTGGGATGGGTTGGGGACGTCGCTCCATTTTGCCAGACGCTAGATCCCTAACAGCAACCGTAAGCACGCGACACTCTCGACATTCAACTGTGATGGTTGCTGCTATATCTTGCCAACATACCTCAAGACTACCTCGCCCTTCCCCAGCTTCACATCGACCTCTCCAGGCCTTCATATGCCCTTCCATCTCGTCTCGAAGGCGTATTCCAACACACGACCATCACGAATACACTTCCCCACCAAGCCGGCAACGAGGACATACCCCGGGAACAGACATCTCTTTTGGTCGAGTCGCCGACTGCGCGCCAATCGCATCGATTCTGCTTATCTTTTGGTGCTATGGCCTTGACTTCCGCCGGTTAGGCTAAGCATTTCGTGCATACGACTTGACAGCAACCGTGCTTTTTCGTTCGGCAGTCAACGGCACCCACCGGCTCAATTGTCGTGGTGGCGCGAGGCCGTTCGTACACAATACAACCCAGAGGCGTACTTCTAAATCGACATCTTTCATCAGGTCGACATGAGCGAGCAACACCGAAAGGCGGAAAATTGTGTCTCGTATGGCAGGCTCGACTGTCGCGTGCCGATCGCACATTCCCTGCAGCGACCCAGAGTTCGCCCAACGTTGGACCCACCAGCTCCCCGGGCGTTCATTCGTCACGGTCGCGTTGCCGACGAGAATATTCCGAGTTGCCCGGATGCACAACTCAACCTCACCCCTTCGGTTTTGCCATTGAGGCACAGGAGTATTGGATCTCCACTTGAGCTGTTCGAGAGCTCTGTTCTGGAGAACCGCTGGTCGTCATGATCGCGGACAGCTGCCGTGGAGATGGTGATCGGGATGTTCGTCGATGGTATCGACAGCTAACCACTATACGGCTAAACCCACACGCGACACACAGCAGCAGGTCCTGTGGGTCCGCTTGATCCGGTGTGACATTCGACTCTGGAGAGTCGGGATCAGCATCCAAAGTGCAGACACCGCTTCTTTCCATCGAGATGCTACAACTGGCCTGGTCATACCGGGTGTGATTGCAAGTGTCTTTGGACGTTCCAAAGAGGACAAAAAACAGCCTTTCCAGCGAAGTGCTTCGATCTTGTAGTCCACCGGGCTTGATTCATAAACGTCGAACTGGACATGCACGGTAGGTACCTTGCAACACACCAGGAGGGTTCGATAAGTTGCGAATCATTGCATGTTCCCTAAGTGTAGTGCGATTGCTTCTGACGCCTCTCGGTACGTACGGTATTGAAGACGAGTGGCAAGTATAAGATCTCCTGTCAGCGGTGATGAGAAGCCGTCCATGATCATTTCGGACCAATCTCGAACAATCGAGTCAACCCGACGTCTTGAGTGCTGCAGGTAAAACATATTCATTTCATTCATCACGACTGAAAAGGAAAAGCTGGTCCTCATCTCCTGCATCGTCGTCCAATTCCCAAACCTCAACCACCCGTGACGCTACTTCCTACAAGGACACCTCCTGCTCTCCCATCACCCCCGACTTTGGTCCCATTTATGACTTCCCGGCAAACACCCTCGCCCCTTGATAGCTCTGCGGACTACTCTCACTCTTAGTATCGAAACTCGGATTCTGCCTCCCAGTAGGCACGTTCGTCAACGGGTACTGTCCGTCCCCACCCCCGGCCTTTTCAAGCTCGCGATGTCCCGAGCGCTGCGGACGGCGGGCGAACAGCGCCCAGGTGCCGAGACCGAGGAGCAGGAGTTGCAGAATGAAGAGGGGGATGAGGGAGAAGTAGGCGAAGCGCTGCGGTTGAGTCAGTATGGGCAGGAGTTATGGGAGCTAGTTAGGGGGGGAGATATACCGTTTTGTTGCACAAACTGTGGAATTCTTCTGGTGGGCCTAGGGAGTAAAGGTTCCGTGGCACGGCACTCCAGCGACATGTCCAGGTGCGGAGGGTATCGCGTTTCGGAGCGTGGTAGTTGAGAACGGTTGTGAAGGCGAGGGCGATGATGGAGACGATGGTGCTTAGGAGGGCGGTTATGAGGACTAGGCCGTTGGCTGGGAGCTGGATCACCGAAAAGTCAGCATGCCGCTGTGTGCTTTTCTCGCATACTGGGAGTATGGTGGGCCTGGACTTACGGCAGCAACAACCAAACTAACGCCCAAAACGGCATTGCACGCCACGATCGCCGCAGCACATCCGACTAGCATCTGCAGCTCGCGAAGGTCAAAGTGGTCAGGCCAGACGGGCAGGAGCCAGAGGTTCGTGCTGTGCTCGCTGTAGTAGACGTGTAGACTGCGGCCGGCGGTGCCGATGATGGCGATGCTGAGACATAGCGAGAGCACTGTCAGGCCGAGGGTGGGCGTGCGGAGGGCTTGGGCGTGCATCGTTGCAACGAGCGTGTGCGGGAGGCAGCCGTGAAGGTAGTCCCGTGGATTTTCACTGTCGAGCTTCAACGCTTTATTCTTCCTCTTGCTTCGGTCGTTCTCGTCTTAACGCAACGCAAATCAAAGAAGGAATGGAAGTGGTAGACCAACAGACGGGACGAAGAATCAGGGAAACAGGGCAGTCATCAGTCAGTCTACTTCTTCTATACCTACATCGCGCTGATCACGCAAACGCCTGTTCAGCGCCTACGAATGTGATGTTCCTTCACTGCAACATCATCCCACAACCATTGGCATCGCTCAAATAACGCCTCGACCCGAGTGGTGGTGCAAGGCGGTTACCAATCCTTGGCCCAAGTAGAGGCATGTTCCGGGCGTCAAGCCATGAAGCCGGGTCGCCCAAATGGTCAATTATCAAGGGTTTGTGGGGAAGAATGCAGTTAGGTGCGTTGAGTGGAATGGGAGGAATGTTTGAAACGAAGCGTGTCGAGGGTAGAGAGGAAGGCAGCGCGTAGAAAAAGGCGTCTGAAGTGCAGATGGTGTTGGTGGGGTTTGATTGGCTGAGTTTTGGCGCTGGCGTTTGTGAGTGAGGCCGACTACATCCATCAATCGTGAACTCTGCGATAAGAAGACCACTGTGGGAATTAATATCTCGTCGAATTGAAAGAGTATTGTTCATGTCAAACTCGATCGGTGATGATGGATACATCCACTGGGAGGTGGAACTTTGAGCCATATATTCGTCAATTCGGACGTTATCCTTCGATCACGTCCAGAGTGTCGTTTAGTGATGGGGTCATCTTAGGGAACATGGCTCTCATCTTTTCACTGGAATTGTCCAACACTGTACAAATCGTTCCATATGGCAAGTCGGAGTGTACCAAACACATCAAAGCTTCGGAGCAGCATCCTGCCGTAATCGGACAACACCCTAAACACCTTCGTCAGCAACATCCACAACCACCCCATCCCCTCAGTCGGTCGATCTCACTCACCTCCTGCACACAACTAGCAACCAACCGCCCTTCCCTAGTATACATCCTCTGCATCACCAACCCCCTCCCATCCCCACTCCACGGACTCTCACACTCCGTATACAACCACTCATCCGCGCGAAAATCCCTCGGACTATGGAAATAAATACTATGGTCCAGACTAACCATCATCCCAATCTCCGGCCTCCGCGCCGCCTCCTCAAACACCACCTCCCCCTTCTCATTAACCTCCAAACTCCGCAACTGCTCAACAACATCCTCATCCATCCCCTCCACCCGCTTCAACGTCTCCGCATCCATGATTTTAAGCTTCTTAATCACCTCCGGCGTGATCCCGAGCTTCGCAGTCGCTTTTGAATCCGTAGCATGGCGCCAGAGTTTATGCACCCGCGCCACCGTCCCGATGAAGTAGCTATCGCTCATATACGCCAACGCGCTAAGGTGCGCTTGATGCCCCCCAGCTTCGCTTATCCGTCCCCTGGCCTTAATCCACTGCCGCGCTTTCTTCGTATGCGCCTCCTTACTCTCATCATTCAAAATATCTATCCGCTGGCTTATGAACGGGGAATGCTTCCCGCGAAACATATCCTCGTCTTCTGTGTCTTTTATCGGCACATTAGCGGGCATAGGATGGCTGTGCGTAACTACTTTCTTCCCGCCGGCGCCTTCGCGCATGAAGGAGAGGGTGGTGGTGAAGATGGGCTGGCCGCGCTGTCGGGCTTGCACGGTGCGGGTGCAGAAGGAGCGGCCTTCGCGCACGTGCTCGACGTGGTAGATGATGGGGACGTCGGCGTTGCCGTTGAGGACGAAGTAGCAGTGCATGCTGTGGACGGTGAAGGAGTCGGGGACGGTGCGTTGGGCGGCGGCGAGGCATTGGGCTATGGCTGCGCCGCCCTGTGTACTGGAGTCAGTCTTATCTCATGGTGTGATATACCAAACTTGTTGGCGTACATATATGCCTCGCGCTCCTGGAGGATGCCAGAGGGGACGGGTGTTGGTGAAGAGGTTGGGTTGGATTTCGTCTAGTTGGGTGAGTTCGAGGACGTCTTCGATGGCGGACTGGTTCTGCGAGGGGCCGGGGGGCTTGATGAGGGTTGGGTGGGAGGGCATGGTTGTGAGGGGGGAGGGGTGGTGGTATTTAAGGAGGAGTTCGGGGGGCAATGTGGTCGAGTGGTTTATGGTTGCGTATACATCGTCTGAGTAGCAATCACGGCGCGATCCTACAGTACATGGACGACTGGCTCCTGATATGCGTATCTCACCTGAGCATGAACCGGGATCGTCACACTGAACCGAGGTTCAGCGGAGCATATCGGCGAGATTCATGGAAGTCCGCCGATTGGTCGATCTCGCAGCATGTGAAAGTGAAACGTAGAAACACCTTCTCCAGAACAAGCCTATACCAACACGATGGCTCACCAAATCCAAGACGTCGACGCAGAACCCGAAGAGACCTACGACGAAAACGCCGACGAGGACTTCAACCCGGAAGCCGACAACGATGGCCCCGATAACGAGACCTCCGCCTCCTCCGACGATGAAGATACCACCACTACCAAGGCGGCAGCAAAACCAACGAAAAAGCGCAATGCCGCCAAAGCAGATCTAGACGCCGACCTCGACTCCGGCGACGAAGCCACCATCCAGGCGCACAAACCCAAGAAGCGGAAGCGGAAGCATGGCAAACATATCGGTGCGCAAGATGCACATGCATCCAACGACGACGACTCAGCTGGCGAGGGCGGTCTGATTAAGACTCGCGCCCAACGACTGGCGGAGAAGGTCGAGCGGAAGCAGAGGAAGTATGCCACGGTGGGGGAGGTGACGATTGATGTTGATGCTGTCTGGGCTGGGCTCAGTGGGCTGGGGGTGGGGAGGCCGTCGGCAAATACTCTAGCGAAGCAAGACCAGGAGGGAGAGGAGGGAGAGGAAGGGGTGGAAGGCGCGGTGCAAGCGAACAAAGAGAACTTCGCCGCCAACGCCGCCCTCTCCACCCCCAAGCCCAGCGACGAAGAGGAGATGATAGAAATAACCCGCCTCATAACCTACGCCGGCGAAACGACCGAGATCACCGAACGCGTCCCTCGCTCGTCAAAAGCCGCGCAGCAATACCTCGCCACCGACCCCGCCTCCACCACCAACCCAGACCACCCCCCCTTCCTCCGCCCTCTCAAACGCCCCTCCCTCTTCGAGCCCAACCCCAGCGGCCTAGTCAAGAACGTGCCCCCCTCTCATCTCCGCCCTCGCGCACCATCACGACTAGATGTCCTGCAAGCCGAAAAACGCGTGGCAGAAGAGACGAAGAAGAAAGCGGAGCGGATGACTACTGTGCAGAAATCCGCGCTAGACTGGCGGGGATTCGTGGAAGGCGAGGAGGGATTGAAGGGCGAGTTGGAGAAGTACGGGAAATCTGGGCGCGGGTACTTGGAGCGGGAGGACTTTCTGGGAAGGGTGGATTTGGCTCGGGAGGGGGCGAGGAGGGGAGGGGTTGGGAGGGTGTGAGAGTGATGCTGGTTCTGAGTCTTCAAGGATTTGTGTTTCCGTTGAGCAGACCAAGGGTAGGTGTACGCGCAAAACCACGGCCAAGACTGCCCACAATCAAACAAAACTTTTGATATTCTCACGAAGCATGCCCATTAGTACCCACTTCACTACTGCTCTCCGTCTCAGCCGCAGCATCCTCCAGCTTCGCAACAACCTCACTCCCCTCCTTAACATCCGGCCCAGCATCCGGCGCCCCATTAGCACTCTCCCGTATCTCGTTCAACCCCGCTCCCGGCGACAGCGAATGTGTGTCAGACCTCTTAGGCCTAAACGGCACCGGCGTCGTCGGTCTCGAGGACAGGAACTACCAAACTACGGTTAGCATACCGTTGCTGCGAAGCATCTCATAGGCCGAAAAGACTCACCGAAGACGCAGCACTCAACAGCGCAATCAAACTCGCCTGCACCACATCCTGATGCACCCCCACCCCCCACACCTTCTCCTTCTCCGTCACCGACCGCCTATCCGAAGCGTTCGTGCACTCGATATACGTCGCCGCCTTCGTGCCGATACCGCCGCTCCCGGCTCCGATCGCGTGCTCCGTGTACGTTACCAGATCGAGATCGATGCCCAGGTCTTTGAGGGCGTTGGCGAGGGAGGAGAGGGCGCCGTTGCCGTAGCCGACGACTTCGTGCTCCGTGCCGTCGATGTCGATTACGCCTTTGAAGCGGCGGCGGAGGTTGGTGGAGGAGGCGGTCTTCTTCGCTGCTGTGGTGTTGGAGGAGGCAGGTTCTGGTGGAGCGGGCGAGGCAGAGCGGTCGGCGGTGATTTCGTAGTCGACGAGATGGAAACGCGGGTTCCGCTGGAGGTGGTAGGCTTCGATGAAGAGGTCTTTGATCTCCGTGGCTTGCAGTTCGCGGCCAAGCATATCCGTCTCCTTCTGCACGATCTTGGAGAAGACGACTTGCAGACCCCTGGGCAAGTCGAGCTCAAGCGTGCGTTTGATAATCCAAGCCACGCCGCCCTTCCCACTCTGGCTATTGACGCGGATAATAGCCTCGTAGTTCCGTCCAATATCCTGCGGGTCAAGCGGGAGGTAAGGCATCTTCCACGGATCCTCCTTACTCAACCCCGCCGCTTCTCTCGCACTGAAACCCTTCTTAATCGCATCCTGATGACTCCCCGAGAACGCGCAGCACACCAGTTCCCCCCCGTAAGGCGCCCGCGGGTGCACAGGGATCTTATTGCTCTTCTCCACAATCTCAATCACGGAGTTGATATCGCTGAAATCGATCCCCGGATGTATCCCCTGGGTATACAGATTCAGCGCCAGCGTCACCAAATCCACGTTCCCCGTCCTCTCCCCGTTCCCAAACAACGTCCCTTCCACGCGATCCGCGCCCGCCATCTGCGCCAGCTCCGCCGCCGCAACCGCACACCCGCGGTCATTATGCGGATGCAGACTAACACAAATCTTCTCCCGCTCCGTCATCTTCGTACAAAAGTACTCAATCTGATCCGCGTAGACATTCGGTGTACTCATCTCCACCGTCGCCGGCAAATTGAAGATAATCTTCTCCTGCTCGCTCGGTCCCCAAGCAGTCTTCACAGCTTCGCAAAGCTCAATCACATACCCCGGATCGGAATCCGAGAACGTCTCAGGCGAGAACTCGTACATCCACTCCCCCACCCCGCTCTCCGGATCATCTTTCGTAATACTCCTCGCGTAGCGTGTACACTCCACCGCCAACTCAATCTGCTGCTTATTGTCCATCCCAAACACCACCTGCTGGAAGCACGGGCTCGTCGCGACATACAGATGCAAAATCGCCTTCTTCGCCCCCTTTAGACTATCCACCGTCTTCCGGATCAGCTCTTTCCGGCACGGGGACAGCACCTGCAGCCACACATCGTCTGGCACGACGCCGGGGGTCTTGACCAAACGGGTGGTGAAGTCGAAGTCCGTGGGGCCGGAGGAGGGGTAGGAGATTTCGATTTCTTTGTAGCCGAGTTGGACGAGGAGGGCGAAGTAGCGCCATTTTTGCTCGCCGTCCATGGGGTCGACGAGGGATTGGTTGCCGTCGCGGAGGTCGGTTGCGAGCCAGCGGGGGGGTGCGTCGAGGGTTTTGGAGGGCCATTGGCGGTTGGCGAGTTTGAGGGGGGTGAATTTGCGGTACTTCTTGGAAGGGTCCTTGAGCCTGGGGTGGTGTTAGTTAGGTGGGTGTTGTGGATGCGTGGAGGTGATGAAGGATGAAGCGAGTTGGAACTTACATGTTGGCGGTTGCGAGCGGAAGGTGGCTGTCGTAGCCTTGACGGATGTTGGATTCGCAAACCAGCAGGGCGTTAAAGTATGCTAGAAGTTCAGACAGGGTTAAATGTTTCTCATAAATCAAAAGCAGATGTGAGCCCTCTCAAGATTTTATGCAGGATTCTGGTATGAATCATTTTTCCAATGAGTCGCTTGGCCCCCGCATGGCGGGGAGAGCGCAAGGAAGCCGCCCTGCTGCAGGGGTTGGAGCCACTAGCAAACGGAGAAGATCAGATTATCTTGGTATAGACAACATTAGATATCGTTGCATAAATCGTTGCCAAAGGATCTACATCTACTTCTTGCTCCTTTTGCCACCTCTCATAACCTCCTCCCTCATTCCTCGTACAACCTCGCCCAAACTCTCCCTCCCCTCCTCACCCGGAGCCGCCAGCTTCACCTTCTCCACCACCTCCCTCCCACGCTTGATCTTCCCCGTCTTAGCAACTTCCTTCATGAACCACCGCGCCTCCGCATGACTATACAACGTCCACGCCTCGCCTCGCCGACCTGCTCGCGCGGTGCGGCCAACGCGATGTACGTATCCCGTAGTTGAACGCGGGACGTCGTATTGCACCACGTGCGTGATAGCGCGGGTGCCTAGTGCATCAAGACCGCGTGCTGCGCGGTCGGTTGAGACGGTTATTACGGGTTTCGAAGCATCGGAATGTGGGAGCGAAGCGCGGGTAGAGCGGGTCATCGTTGTGATCCATGGAGCCGAGGTGGGGTTTAGGTGTTTGAGGAGGTGGGAGAGACGGGCTGTGGACTCGGTGCTGGAGGTGAAGATGAGAATTGTTGGAGCTGGAGCGTTGGTGTGAGTTAAGAGGGCCGCGCGGGAGGGGTGGATGGTTGGCTGTTCGATCTCCATGGTACCGGGAGATGGTATAATGGTCTTGTCGGCTTCGTCGTCGGATTGTTCGTCTTCGCTGTCCCCGTCCGCAGGAGTCGCTGCGTCGGAGTCCGAGTCGGAGCTTGTGCTGGACGTTGTAGAAGATGAATCACTCGCGTCGTCCTGAGGTTTAGCAGAACCGTCCCCAAGGATATGCGTCTGAAGCAACTCGACAAGGAAGAGTGGCTTCTCGCTACCGTCGCCGACTGGCACACAGTATTCGCTGAGCGTCGGTGGCAACTCGAACCCATCCTCGAGCTCCTTCACGGCTTCGCCACCCTCTGGCATAGCGCCAGCAGCCGTCGCAGAAGAGTCCTGCTCCGCTCCTCTGACCACAACCATCTGTGGCCGCTGCAGTTTCAGCTCGAGCAGCTTGGAGATGTCCTTGGTCATCGTAGCGGAGAGCACAACCTTCCTGATCCGTCGTTCGCGTCGCTCTTCCCAGAGATGCCGTGGGCGAAGGTACTGCTCTCGCACATCTTGCTCGTCTTCGTTACGAGGCCGCGAGATCTCATTGTTGATAGCGTCTAGAAAGCCATCGTATTGCAGATCGAGCAGCTTGTCCGCTTCGTCGAGTACAAGCCACTCCAGATGCGCCAGGCTGAAGCCAAGTGTGCTCTTGAGATGCTCGAGCAGCCGGCCAGGTGTAGCAACCAGAATATCGAAAGCTGATTCATAGGTTGGCACGTGGGCTTGCAGTCCAGACACTGTGTCGCTGATGCGCTGCTCCTGCTTGGCATCGTCCTCCTCGAGCGGTTCAAAGCTGTCCTCATCTTCATTAGAGCCTTGTTCAGGCGGATAGTTTCGTCGATCTGCTTGTGCAATGAGGTCGGCATAGCCTTTCGGATCATACTTCCTCCCACGCTTGATGAGTCTGAACTGCTCATCCTTGAAGGTCCCAGAACCTGTCGCCGTGCCTACTTTGAGGCTCGTCCCTCGTGCCAGACTGTCAGCCACAGCTGCGACCTGCGTGACAAGCTCTCTGGTTGGTACAACAATCAGCGCTTTGAGCTGGCCAAGACCAGTCGCCTGCTTGAGCGACTCCACGATCGGAAGTAGGTAGGCGACCGTCTTGCCACTACCAGTTGGAGCGCTCACGGCGATGTCGGGCAGAACACTTTCTGAGCCTGGCAGAAATCGAGCGCCGGGCAGACTGGGTGGTAGAAGCAACGGAATGACGGCTTTTTGTACTGGTAGAGCATTGTTGAACCTAAGCTTCGAGAGATGTTCCACAGCCTTTACTTCCAAACCCAGCGAAGAGAAAGGTGCACCATCGTCGTTGGTGACGACTGTAGGTTTTGCGATCCAAACAGGGAGTGCTCCCTCGTCGGGCACAAAATCTGGAGTTGGTGCCTTTTCTGGCTGCGGTAAAGGTGCGAGGTCAAGTATAACTGGCTGGACACGGTTCGTCTCGTCCTGCTCAGTCGCTGTCTCGACCTGAGGTGCATTCTGCGAGAGCTTTGATGCTTGCTGGAACTTCTTCAGGATGCCACCATGCTTCTTCAGATTTTCCTGGCTGCCGCCAGGATCTTCTGTTACATCGTTCGAGGCCGATTTGAGTACTGACTCTAGCTTATGGCGGCGCTTCTTGGGCTGCGACAAAGTCTCGTCTTGTCGAGGAGCTTCGGGGGCAGAAGCTTGCTGGGGTTCTACGCCGTTGCTAGCACTGTCAGGCTGAGGTTGCTCCTTCTTCCGCTTTTCTTTCTTCTTCGATTTAGGCACATCGATCGTTACATCAGCATTGTCCTGAGTGCCGCCGTCCTTTCGAGGTTCGTGCACGTCTACTACAGTCTTCTGTAGCTGCTCGACGCTGTCGCCATTGGTACCATTCAAAGCTCCGTCCTGAGGCTTCTGATATCCGTTGGCAGATCCTCCATTTGACTCGTCTGTTTGAGTCAGCGCTGCAGTCCTCCGAGCCTCTCGAGCTTGCTTCTCGAGCTTGTGCCTCTTTCCAGAATGCTTGACATCCTTGAATGTGCCCTGCGGTTCAAATACTGGCCCTGCGGATTCGTCCTTGGGGACATCGGTAGGTGCAGAGACTGGTGTAGAGACTGGTATAGCTTTCGGGTTGCTCGCTCTGCTCGCCGCCGGTTGATTCTGCTGAGTTACAGTCGCCGGATCAATGCCCTTCTTCCTCAGCTTCTTCGCCTTTCTTTCTGCGACTTCTTCATCCGTCCGCTCTCGCTTGCGCTTGTTCGATACAGGCTCAGGTGCTGGTACGGGCTTCGAAACTTTTGATACAGGCTTTGGTGCTGGAGGTGCAGTATCAGAAGGCTTCGGCGGTATGTACCGCTTGTATAGTGGCGCCATTGCACTGTGGTCGTCTTTCGCATACCCAGATGGAAGTTGTAGAAAATTACCGAAGCTTGAATGTCTTCTTTTGCCATTGGTTCATGAGAGACCAACGCTAGCTGACGTTCAAAGCTTCTGAGTCTGCACTCAGCGCACGTGACCGGCTGCCATTGGTTTGTTGTGGTCCAGCGCTAGCTGAGGTCTAGCGCTCTTGTTGCCCAAAAGAGAGCACGTGACTTGGCCATTTTGCATTCGACAGCCCATTGGCTCGCAGGAACAGACGCTAGCTGGCGTCTAGCGTTCCTGTTGCCCATCGGCAACACGTGACCCGCTGCGATTGGCCCGTGAGACACAAACGCTAGCTGAGGTTCAAAGCCGCCGACTACATAGTCGGCGCACGTGACCAGCTACCATTGGCTATAGATGGTCGGCCGCTAGCTCAAGTATCTCCGAAACACAGCTTGGCAGGCTCGATCGACTGCAGGCGACGCGTACTGCAGACTATCAGAGTACTTCTCCTTGAAGATACCTCTTGCTCAAGTCAACGAAGTGCAACTTTCAGATTGATCCATCAACCGAACATGCAGCTGAGAAAAGAGTCTCTCAAAGCGCTCGTCAATCCTGGATGAGCGCCCTCGAGGCGCATCACAAATGACCATGCCGTACAATATTGCGTAGGTCAATTCAGCAATTTGGATGTTACACAGAGAGATGTAAATGTGCTAATGATACGCATAGTATGGTCTCTGACTTCTTCTACCCTCAGCCTGGCGGAGTAGAGAGTCATATATACCAACTCGCCAGCGTACGTTACTGCCTCATCTCAACTTTCGATGAGCACGCTTCTTAGCCTTCAAAATCATCCCGTGGCTCTGTCCTTTGATTTCCTACCGCTTCAACAACGTCTAGCTCGACTTACGCCCCAGCAGCAAGCTGATTTCCCAGCAGAAACTGATCGACAGAGGCCATCGAGTAATAATCATCACGCACGCATACGACAATCCCAACCGCAGTGGAATCCGATACCTTACCAACCGGCTCAAGGTCTATCATCTGCCACACTGGGTCGTATACCGCTCTACGACTTTTCCAACCGTGTTCTCGTCGTTTCCGCTTCTTCGGCAAATCTTCATTCGAGAGCAAGTCCAGATCGTCCACGGTCATGCATCGCTCAGCAATCTGTGCCATGAAGGCATACTGCACGCTCGAACGATGAGCCTGCATACTGTTTTCACTGATCACAGTCTGTTTGGGTTCAGCGATGCCGCGAGTATTATGGCGAACAAGTTGCTAAAGTTCAGCATGAGCGATGTGGACCATGTCATCTGTGTGTCACATACGTGGTGAGTGCCACCGTATTCTCTCATGGTGCTCGGTCAGCTAACAGATCCCAGCAAAGAGAACACAACCCTCCGAGCCTCCCTCAACCCTCTAGCGGTCTCAGTCATCCCCAACGCCGTCGTCCCAAGCAGCTTCCAACCTCTCCAACCCCACGAATTCAACCTCCCCCACTCCTCCAACGACAAAGCTTCCCTCCTTCCTCCGCCCCCGGACCCCAGCCACCCCATCGGCCCTGGCGATCCCATCACCATCGTCGTAATCTCCCGCCTCTTCTACAACAAAGGTACCGACCTCCTCATCTCCGCCCTCCCGCTCCTGCTCTCCCGTCACGAAAATCTCCGCTTCATCATCGCCGGCTCGGGCCCCCAAGCCATCGACCTCGAACAGACTCTCGATTCCCTGCCCCAACAACTCGTCTACACCTCCTCCGGCCAATCCCGTGTTGTCTTACTCGGAAGCATCCGCCACGAAGAAGTCCGCGACGTTATGGTGCGCGGACACCTCCTACTCTCCACCTCCCTCACGGAAGCTTTCGGTACCGTGCTCGTCGAAGCCGCGAGCTGCGGCCTCATGGTCGTCGCCACACGAGTCGGAGGCGTGCCGGAGGTCTTACCAAGCAATATGACCGTCTTCGTGCTCCCCGAAGTCGGCGACGTCGTCCGCGGCGTCACCGAAGCCGTCGGCTTGTTAACGAGCAAAGCCGTCCGACGAGACAAATTCCATGATCTGGTGAAGAATATGTATAGTTGGTCCGACATAGCGCGTCGCACCGAACGCGTCTACGACCTCATCACCGGATCCTCATCCGCACCCGACAACGAAGGCTTCTACGACGAAGAGTGGATGCATTACGGGCAGCCGGCGCAGCCGCAGTCTTTCGCGCTCATGGATCGGTTGAAGCGGTATTTTGGGTGTGGGATTTGGGCGGGGAAGTTGTTTTGTATTGTTGTGGTGATTGATTATTTGATCTATTGTTTGTTGGAGGTGGTGTATCCGAGGGAGGGGATTGATGTTTGTAAGGCTTGGCCGGAGGTTCCGAAGACAATGGCTATGCAGAAGGAAGTCGGAAATGTGGGGAAGGAGGTGAATGGGCATTTGGAGAGGTTTGGGACCGTGAGGCAGAAGCATCGGAGGAGGAAGGTGGAGGATGTGGGTGCTGCTGGTGGTGGGCATGATGAGAGCTGATGCTATACCATCATTCCATCGCAACAACTCATCCGTACCGCTGCCGATACCAACTAGACGCCCTCTCCCGCCACCTATTCCACACAAGCTTGTGAAATCAGACCCCTCCTCCATGTGGCCTGTACCAATCATAGGCAATCATAAACAAAACTCCCAATCCCGCCCTCCCCTCTATCAGAACACTCCAGCTTCAACGGCAGCAGCCACTCCTCAGCGACTTCATGGCCGTTACATCCTGGATGGTAGTAGTGCCTCAGATAGCAGCGGTCGATGGTGTGTGGGAGGTATGTTTGGATGGATAATGGCCTCTGAGAGAGCCGTTAAACGCTGCCGATGAGTGAAAGAGATGTAGGCTGACTTACCCGTGGAGTGTCGATGCACACGGCTTGGTCGATGGACTTCTTGTAGTCGATTAGGCCAGGGCCTTTGCAGTTGTGGCCGATGAAGGTTGTGATGCCTGGGCGGTCGGAGTCGGCATGGCAGAAGGGGAGGAGGACTGCCAGGGCTGTTGTGATGAGGGTGGTTGGGTGGGTGAACATGGTGATGGAAGGACAACTCTCCGTAGGGGAAGAACTTCGCTACTGGTGAGGAGCCTCTTTATAGTCGCATGAGCTTTGAAGTCACATGGGACATCCAACGAAGTGTTTGCTCGCGCAGGTCATTAGAGAATATGGCCCATGTGACAAGGCAGGTCTAGAGTCAGAGCGTTCGGGATCATGGTGAAATGTGTCTCATGGTGTACAACTGCATTCTGTATCATCTATCGACGTTCCCTGCCCTGTGACCGGGGATCAACACAGCTCGGGGCAAACGCCAGCTATGTGTACAAGACAAGCTGCTCGGCCTCCCAACCCAAGTTCCTGCCAGATGCATCAGAGACAGTCAGCAACGATTCCGTTAAGTGCACGCCTCACTGCCCATCTGCCTTCTCCTCATCACTACCGTCAGCATCGTCTTCATCGTTCTGCTCGCCAACGATGCCATCAGCGTCTTCCTCATGATCCTGCTGATCCTCCTCAGCTTCTGCAGAGGCGCCACCATTGCTCAGACGCCGGGGCGGAATCTTGCCATTACCATCTTTGTACTCCTTCTTCAACCGATGGTAGTACGAGGTGGTGGCGGCTGCCGTCCGGGCCGGCCTGTCGCTGAAGTGTGCGTTGAAGTCTCCGGTGAGTTTCTCGCATGTAGTCAACATTGGATTGCCGCCACTCGATTTTTCGACGACCTGTGACAACCAGTCCCTCTCGTCGTCTGCCCACGGCACAAGGACTGTGGACTTTCTTCCTCCCGAGAAGCCCAATTTCCCAAGCTTGGTCGTGCGCCATGCATTCAGACCTAAGATCGACTCAGTGTCGTGCCAATTGAAGGTTGAGGCGCCCCGGCGCTGCTTCCACTTTCCGGTCTTGCCTACAGCCCAGAGCTTGTGCGGCTCGACTTCACCCTTTCGTGCTGGTGAGCGATCAACCGTGTACTGCTTATCGTTCGAAAGCCGGGTAGTTTGATAACGGCCCCATGTGGCAGTAGTTGTTTGGTCGTTATCACCACATCCACGGTTCAGAGGCTGGTGAGCTAGGCCTGAATGTGTATCAATTCCGTACTCAGTGTCAACCTCGCCAGGCACCCAAACAAGCTCGATTGCTGATGTCGGGTCGTCAACATCTTCACCATCCGCAATGCGGCCTTGATAGCGCTGCCTGAGGATCCAGATATCCTCTGCCGTAGGGTCAGGCGTGTTCGGAAGGCCTGTTATTATTTGATTCGCAAAGTTCAGGCGAGCAAGTTGGCGGGCGTTGCTGTCACCCCACGTGGTAAAGAAAGCCCACTGCCCATGGCCATTAGGCTGCTGTTGCGGCTGGAAAAAGCGCCTTTCAGGCCAGAATACCACGCGAGGCCGATCCTGGTGATGCATACACACCATTGCGCCAACCTGACGAGCATTGATAGCTTCTTCGGGGTTTTGGAAGCCGAGAGCGTGAGCGGTATCACGATCTAAGTTCTCGTCCAGCCATGTAAGGGTGCCCACGCCATGGGGCATCTGATCGATGTCGGGAAAACCTCCTGCGAGGCGGGCACTGTCCTCTTCGCCCTGACGATCTCGTTGAGCAGGTCGAGGTACGTCAGTGTCTCCAGGCTGATAGGAAGAGCGGAAGGTCAATTCGTCCTCTGGAAGCCACGTCAAGTGGCCCTTGAGTAGAATTGGGACCACTCGGCCTTCGTCAAAACGCTCCTTTTTAACTCGGACAGTGACATAGCCTTTCGAATCAATGTAGACGCGCCTTAGCCCAAGACAGTGGTGAGCAAGGACCGCCGGAAAACGTCTGGCCAAGCTTCGTAGCTCAACACTGTTATCATCGTTGGGGAGATCGTATGCATATGTATTGCCATTTGGGGATGGCTGCGGGTACCTCGGGAATGTTGAGTATCTGAGTGCAAGATACCACGATGGCTGAAAGGGGTACGCATCTTCATGTTGTTGTACCCCTAGGCGAGCGGCTTCTCTACCATCGAGGACACGCAGATGTTCCGGAGTGAGAAACCAGAAAGGAAGGCGGTTCAAGATGAGATAGTCAGCATACCAATTGGCAGTGTATGGAGCAGGACCATCACGCTCTTCCACTCGGGCTCTGCGGTACCAGAAACCAAAGTCACAGACAGCGATTTGATCGGGGGGCGTGAGAAGGACCACTGCATGTTGCTGGCCATTCTGCAAGCGATTGATGAAGACGTATCCTTCCGGAAAACCGGCAAAGTATGCCAGTTGACTGCGACATCTCCATTGGCGTTCGATTTCATCTCTTTCGAAGTCTGGTGTCTCTCGAGTGACTACGAACACGATTAGTAAGCGCAAATGCTCGAACAGAGTATACCAACTCACCATTCAACGCTTCGTCGAAAGTTCCGTATGTCTCAGTGACCGGAGCGTCAGCCTCACTGGTTGCGTTGATGTCCAGGGTCTGATCCTCGGAAGGCTGATCATCTGGAGGCTGGTCACCGTGAGGTTGCTGTGAAGAAGCCATAGTTCTTCGCTGTTCTTGCCAGATGTTGGAGCCATATCGTCTCCCTCTATATAGTATGATACGAACATAGAAACAAAACCGCTTTGTGTAGATGCAAACCCAGTTCTTTGCCCATATCTTGGTTCTAGAAGCTGGTCGAGCTGTTGTCCAGCAGTCGCTGCCTGGGTGGAAGTGTCCAGGTGGTACATCAAAGGCGAGAACAAACACGACGAGTAAGACAGCCAGTTTCACACAGTTGTCATCGCAGAGACTAGAAGCAGTGTACGGTGCCTCCGACAAAGCTGCTCGTTGTGCGCTGAACGTGGTAGATCCAGAGTTCCGCACGAACAATGATTGAGCAACCCACCTGTATGAGTCGTGATGCGAAGGACTTACAATATGCCATTGACAGGCAGACGTACCAATACACTAAGTACCAGTTCCGATACCTCTTCTCCTCGCCTTGATGACAGCATTCAAACACTTCCCAACAGCCTCCAGATCCGACAGCAACGTGACATGCCCACGCTCACTGCTAACAATGCCACCTCTTGCTGTCGAATATCCAGCTGGAACCATAGCAGCTCGCGCAAGCACGACGCCATCGCCGCTGGCGAAAGCAAGCTCATCGTAGGCGTCTGCGTGCTTGATACCTTCTCTCCCGTCAACCTTGGCACCGTACACAGTTGGCGTGGATTTGCCATAAATGACGGCGATTGGCGGGTATGTGTTTGCGGCAGCGCGCTCAGGTAGGAAGTCGAGCTCTTGCTTGAACTTCTTGACTGAGGCGAGCGTTCGGGTAAGATACTCCATTGCTTTTTCGTAGGGTATCGTGACGTTTGTTCGTGGTGAGGTCACTGCATTGTCGTCGTTGCGGTCGATGTTTCCGTGTGCAACATCGCTGTTGCTTTCTCCAGTATCCGGTGCCATCATTCCAGGTCCAGTTGTTCCAGACATGCTACTCGTCGAGGGGTCCGCCGGATCCCTGGATCTTAAGCTTGACTTACGAGCGCGTCCAGGCAGGCTCGGTAGTGCGCTAGCCATGGAGCTCACGTAGCTAGTGATGCCGCTCGGCTTCGGAGGAGGTACGAGGGGTGGCAGAGGTCGAGCAACGCAAGGCGACAACCTGTAGTCCACCCACGTTTGTGGGTCGAAGAAGTCGACATAGTACTGCTCTTTCGTGTTCTTGTCAAGAAAGCACCTCCCGTCTAAGGGCAGCAGAGCAAAGCTCGTTCTTATGGAGAAATTGACCTGTGCAGTCAGTACACGGTCGCTCAAAAGCACTTCATCTCCATTCCGCATCGGTCCAAGTATGTTGACACATGTGTACGGCACTCCGGCATACACAACTCCTTTGAAGAGATCAGGTCGCTGATTGATCGCGTGACGTGTGATGAGGCCTCCAAGTGAGTGAGCGATCACGGTCGCACCACAACTGTCTTTGGGCGCGGAACTTTGGTTGCAGGGAAGCGTTTCGAGAAATTTAATAAGCTTGCCGGACAAGTAGATTGGATCTAGTCGCCAATCGTATCCGTAATCGTGGACTCGTAACGTGCCATTGCGAGCGTTGTGGCAATTGCGCAGCCGTTTGAAAAGTCTCCGCGCGATGTCAATTGGGCCAATATGCGTCAACATACCACCAGCTACAACAGTCGATTGAGCCCTGGCATCATCGCCATTCTCAAAGCCGACTTCGAGGTTGACTTTGCGAATATTTAAGCCCACTTTGACCGGAACCCAGACCTGTCGATGTGGTGGCTCCGCTGATCGGAGTATCGATCCTCGATAGCCTCCCAGCACCACAACGTCACCCTCAAGCTGATCCAATGCATGAGTAAAGTGCGGATGGCTAGCAGCTTTGCCAGAAGTGGCATCAGAGACCGCTGCTCGCGCGGAAGTATAAGGCTGTCGAGTCATTGGATCCATTGGTCTTCCTTGGTAGGAGGCTTGACTCAAACCGCGTGTGGAGCTCTGCGAGGAGTTGTTTGACGGATAGGCCAAGCTTTGCCTCTTATCCATCGTGCCAGTGCGATCTCGCATAAATTCCGGAGTGAAGCTGGAAACGCTTATATTCGATAAGCTTGGAAGCCTTATGCTCGTATCTTGCAAGCTGTCTTTGATTGCCTTGAACCTGCTGTTGACCTGCGATGAGACGTCCTCGAAACGACTGTCATCACCGAGAGACTCTACAATGGACAAGGTCCGTAAGGTCGTTAACGAGTGGTCGGAGGTGCTTCTTCTTAGCAGCTTCGCAGGAGTTGGAGCATTCTGGCTTGGCAGGTGCGAAGGCACTCGGCGCGCAACCGGATGCTGACCTTCGTATTGTCTCGAAGGCGCTGCACTTGATGAAAGCTCCCGTCGATCACTCATAGAACGTTGTCGCATGGCAGGAGGAAGAGCAGGAGACTGGGGCAGCGGAACATCGCGAGCTTCCTTCGGCACTAAAGTAGAACTGCTCTCGTTCGTCCCAGCAAAAGGCGAGCTGATGGAGAAGCCCCTGGGCATGGAGGGCAAACTCGAAAGCAGAGACCTTTGCCAGCCTTCAAACGGAGATTCGGGTCCACTAGACGCACGTTTCCGGTTGAAGATGCCGTCGAGAATCCCGGCTCGCCCTTTGCCGCCTGTCTGCCATCGTGCCTTCGGTTCAGCACGCCACGGCGAAGGTGGCTGCACAGGTGTCTTTGGTGGCGACCGATCAGGGGGGGCCACAGGAGAAGCAGTGGGGTCCTCTGCGGTATCTTTATACCCAAGGTGTGGTGGGACGACATCTTCGTCCTCTTCGGGCTCATCTTCCTCTGGCTCCTCGGTCAAAGTATCTTGAGCACCGTCGACGCCGGTGAGGAATCCGCCAGCTCTTTCGATAGCCGCAGCTTTCTCAATTGCGGGAGTCTGAGGCGAGCTGAGTCGTGTTTGCTCGCGGCTGATACTGACACCAATAGCTGTCTGAGCCGCTTCGATGGGTATGATCAGCGCGTCTGGCCCCTCATCCTCAGAAGAAGTGGCCTTGTCTTGGGCTATGATGTTGTTGTATCCAATGCTTGCCAGGGCGGGAGTGATATCGAGTTTTAGATCTCTGGGCTGCTCAATCTGCCCTTTTGCCTCATCGTCTTGTGCTCCTGCCATCTTCGTCGGCCCTTCTACAAAGTCTCATGCTATGCCCGTCCAAGGCCACCAACAGTGTTCCCAGCGTGTTTTTTTTGTCGATCTCACAGATGGTGTTGTGCTGCTCTCATAAGCACCTTGCGCCGTGTCAATCGGGCCATGTCGCTCACAGCTGACGGGCTGTGTTCGTATCTCGGTCCTGACCCGAGAGGTGTACTGAAGGAGGATTCCGCACGGTATACCGGGCATACCGACCAAGGTACTCACTTGCAAGGTATGCCGTCACGATCCGGCAAGAGTGGACTTCCACAGCCACGTTCCTTCCCAGGAGGATGCAGCGATCTACAGCGGCGCCTCGGGTGCGTGCATGTCCGAACGAGCGAAAGAAAGCTTCTTTGGGCTGCGCTGTATTTTGCCCCATCAGTCTTGACTTCACCACGCGAATATCTCACACGTGACAGATAAATACATCGGGGTACATCATAGCAATGGCAGAGGACGAGAAGACCGATGGCGGCCCGCAAAGTGATCCGCGAGAACAGCGTATACTGCTCGCCGCCCTGAATTCATTCAGGTAAGTTGGTACTTTCAAGTAATCAACGCCTGGTTTCCCTGTGACCGACTCTTTATATCTATTTCATTCCAGTTCTTGTGTAATCCTAGGAGGTGTTCTAGCCTCAAACGATGGCAATGAAGAGCTACCGTAATCGCATTCTCACGCTTGGGGAATACCAGGCAATATCGGAGTGCCGCCCATTACAACATTACCCATCTCCGTCGCCAGTCCTTCTACAGTCTATCGGCAGAACATCTCGACATCCTCTGTGAACAGCAGATAGACTTCCCAGGCTTCCTGCGGGAGGTCGACTCTGCCGTCGACCACAATGCAGACATCGCCGAAGCTATCTACCATCATGGGGTGAGGATGTTCAACATCGACCGGTTGGCTACCCCAAACATTGGCTCTACCACGCCCAACGACGTGGACAAGGCGCAGTCGACCATCAAACAGCTCTACCGCGACTGGTCTTCAGAAGGGGCTCCCGAGCGTAATGCATCTTGCGATCCGATCTTAGCAGCACTCACGACATATCTGCCAGCACCAAGTTCTGAGAGACACAAATACCACGTTCTTGTTCCGGGTGCTGGACTGGGAAGACTGCTCTTCGAGATCGTCAAGGCTGGCTATACAGCCACAGGTAATGAGATCTCGTATCACCAAATGATGGCTTCTTCCTACATGCTCAACGCCACTACCACACCTGGACAACATATACTACACCCCTGGGTGCACAGCTTCAGTAACCACAGGAGACGCGAAGACCAGCTGCAGCAAGTCTTGATACCTGACGTCCTACCTGCAATTGTTCTGTATGCTACTCCCTCCGACGTGCACTGGAGCCAGAGAATGTCTATGGCGTCTGGAGACTTCTGTGTAGTCTACAAGCAGCCAGAGTACCAAGATAAGTTTGATGCTGTGACTACCTGCTTCTTCGTACGTTCAACTAGCAACGCTCGCGTAGTTCTTCCTAATGTTCTCGTGTCATTTCTAGATCGACACCGCACCCAATGTCATACACTACATCGAGACCGTCAAGCACTGCCTGAGGACCGGAGGCTTATGGATCAACCACGGTCCGTTGCAGTGGCATTTCGAGTCTTGTCCGACACCCGCAGAGGCGGCAAGAAAGCATGACGACGCGAACAGCACTACTACAAACGTTGGTAGCCTCGAGATTCAGCCGACAGCAACGAAAGATGGTATTGGCGAAGCTGGATCCTTCGAGCTCACCGACGCAGAAATCCAGCAACTCCTGGTGCGCCTAGGTTTCGAGGTCTTGGAGACGAAGGTGGCACCAAGTGGTGATACTGGTGAGTTCGCTCTGTCTCCGCAACCGGGCTGTAGTTGTTTGCTCCTCAAGCAGTTGCGGGCTATATGTGCTTACATTGGAGATTGCTGACCAGATATTACACTGTCCCTTAGGCTATATACATAACCCGCAAAGTATGCTGCAGACCGCATACCGTCCTTCATTCTGGGTGGCCAAGAAGCTGTAGCAGTCCGTCATAATTGCAAGCTACGCCGCTCGGCTCCGAGAGAAGGTTGTTGGTCAAAGTGGGTGGCAATACAGTAGCACGAGATACTGCTAGCTTCGATGAGAATGTGTAAATAAATGCACAGCTCTTCACTAGTTCAAAGAACAAGACCAAGCTTCTCGCGCTTTGTAAGCAGCGTCTGCGAGACGACCACTTTACGCACAGTAGCATGTCGAAGATCCAGTCCATCGAGAAACTTGGGAGGGCATGACCTGTATTTTTCAGTAGGCCGAGGATGGATGAATCTGCTTCCAAGGTAGAATATGTATATTCAGTATGACATTATATATCTTCGACGCATATACAGCCATGTCTGCTCTCCCCCACCCAGTGCAATGCTATACACATCTGCAATGTCAGAATATGCTTACGCCTGCGCAGCAAATCCGAGACGTGGTGCTCCCTGGCTCACGTCAAAGATGGCGTAGACCGCCTTGAGGAACACATCACCGAAGATGTTGAAGCCAATGCCAGTGTTGGCCTGGATTCCACCGAAGCAAGTCTGGCTTCCTGATGTGATCGGAGCATAGGCGATGTACGAGCCTGGAACCACGAAGGTCTTGCCACCGATGGCCACGTTGAAGTCTGGTGCGTTGCCGTTGCAAGGGAGAGTGTAGCCACCCTGCTGGTTGTCGAACTTGCCACCTGCCTTGGCGTAGTAGGCCTTCGCGACGGCGGCTGGGAGGTAGAGGAGCGAAGTGCCGGTGTCAGCGATGGACACGCCAACGGATCCCGAGGTGGCGTTATCACTACCGACCGAGTAGCCCCCGGCTGTGAATGACCAGAAACCTTGCGAGTCGTCCACGGGAACGTAGGTAACGCTTCCAGTGTACTTGGAAGTATCGATGTAGCCGAAGGTGTAGCTGCCGGCATTGCCCTGCTTGAGGTCGCAGGTGAAGAGTGCCTTGGCGAGGGTCGGCTTGACGGTGTCGAAGAAGGTAGTTTGCTGCTTTGGCGTAACCGTGTTGATGCTGCTGAAGGCCAGGCCTAGGAGACCGTCGCTGTCGGTATTATCCGAGAAGGAAGTGGAGATAGATGTAGCAGCTTCGACTGCCTGCTTGGTGGCAGTCACACCGCCGACAACAACCTTGTCGGCGTAGACGTTGCCAGCGGCTCCGGACTGGTCGCCGTAGGTGATGCTCCACGAGTAGCCCTGGAGCTCGGTACCAGTGCTCGAGTCGTACTTGGCATGGCCCACAGACTCGCTGGCTGGAGTCTCGTTGGAGAAGGCCCATCTCAACATATGTTAGTGTCTGCTGGGTCTCATGAGCTTATTTCGAGAAACGTACAGGTCGGCAGAGCCGGTGTCAAAGTCGAGCATCAACTGGCTGTTGCCAATGGTCACAGGGCTGAGGTACGCCTGGTCGTACTGCTGTGGGTCAGCGGCAACCGTACCGCTCTGCGCAGCAGCAGCAGCAATGACGACCTCCGAGGGCGCGACGGCACCCTGGCGTGCAAACTTTTGGTAAGTTCTCATCATCTGCTTCGGGCCATTCCTGTGAACCTTGCCGGCGGCGACCTGCTTGACCTCAAAGGTGCTGCGGCCCACCAAATTGGCTGGAGCAGCGAGAGCGAGAGTGGCGGTCGCTACCAGAGCGGCCGAGATCGTGAAAGAGTGCATGTTGAAGGATTGACGATTTGAGTGAGTGTGTAAAATGAATGAATGTGAAGTCCTGGGTCAGCGACGGTGAAGAGGAAGGTGCGAAGAGTAGAAGACCGATGAAGAGATACCTCAATACAAGAGCGTCTAAGCACCTTCTTAAGTATTCTCGAACATGAAAAGTTCTTGCTTGCAGGTGTTCCATGCCGAGATTGATCGACAGCGTGACAATCAAAGACATTCTGCCACTCACGTAGATCAGATGGCCGCCCCCATTGTTGCGTTTGCTAGAGAATTACACCGTCCGTCAATGCACCAATTGCACTGTCGTAGGCAGGACCCGACCGTGACCTCACCTTCCAGTTGGGGTCGACATCCGACGGCTGACCAGGAGGTTGTCCCATACAAGATCATGATGGCGCGGTGCTAGTATCGGAGTACGTAGACCCCACGCTGCGGTTGCGGCGTAGGGGAGGCGGAGAGAGCAGTTGCATTGGCCCGGAGAATTTCTAGTGAAGATCGCAAGCGTTTCGAAACATGCTGCTTCATACTATTCATTTAGGGAGGGCGAATGGAAACGCATAGAGTGGTGACAGGGGCGTGCGACGCGCAGCGGGCGAGTGCTGCAGAACGGAAAGTGAGCGGCTGTCCCGCACCAAGCGACAACGTCGATGCTTGGCCGACGACTTGAAACAGCCTGAAGCTTAATTTCTCTTCAACTTTCGACTATGATTCGTCCAAGCACATCTACACGACCGGGAAGACCGCATCGGCCACGTCTTGTTTGGAGATGCTCGTCCTACGCCATGCAACCCGACTTGCTTGAGCTTGTTTGATACAAGTGCGATAGATAACCTTCGTGCTCTCGGCAGGACCGAAGTGCACACCTTGATCTCAGATGCCGATCACAGCGAGGTTGTACGAAGAGTGGTCTTGTGTTCCGGGCAGCGTGGTGTGGCGCGATGGCGCGATTCGCTTGCCGCGAAGCCGCATATTGTTGCACATGCATGCATCAGGGATGTCAAGAGACATATGCTCCGGATCTTCATGGTTGACGATAAGCTATAGGGTACGGTGATACTCCGGCCGGGTACAATACTTGAGAGAAGCTCTCAACCCCCATCAATGCAAACGGCTTGGACCGGCAGACAGTTGCTCGTGATAGTCGACCATCATGCGACATGTTCCGCAGGCCTTCGGCATGAGCGACTGTCGCAGTGGTGTGGCTACCCGTCCGCTGGTGCAATATCAAAGAAGTTGATGGCAACCAATGAGAAGCCGTAGACCTCGACTTCAACCCGACAATCATATGCTCACAGCAGGTCCACGGGGAGGACTTCAAAGTCTGTTCGGCATTGAGACATTTGTCACAGCACTCGCAACGGAGCTCGCGACTGTACGCCAGAGTCGCTTCGTCTGCATGCATGAAGTTTAGCAGAAGCAATATCTCGCCGCGAGTGTCTTAGTGGGAAGCATGAACTGATCGATGCGTCTCCAGCGTCCACATGACCCTTCCAAGTATACTCATCAACTCTGCGTGGGGCTGGGTGTGGCGACCTAGGTAGCATCTGGAAGTTCTCCCGGGCCGTCTGGGTGAGAGCCTCGATAGCTCCTTACACGATACAACGTATTGCTGTCATGGGGCAAAACGTGCAACCATTCCGTCGACGCTTGCAAGCGACATGACTTTCCAGCTGCCGAAAATCGACCGTTGAACAACAGACCGACCACACACATGTTGGTCTCAAGGCATGCTGCCATAAGTGTTGCGGAATCAGCCCTCCACGCTGCTTTCCAAGGTTGTCCATGGCAAGGCCTCCTTGAGGTTTCTTTTCTTCTTACTCTTCCGTAAGACTATACAGCTCTTCATGCAAATCTCTTTCGAGAGCCAAGATGGCTTGTCCAACATGCTCCCATGCTGGCTGATGGCTGAGTGTGCGCGTTGTTCGTGCTCCTGTCTATCGTCCGGCAATCATGTTCGTATTCTCTACAGATCCCGCAACAGTTCACAAGGATAGTCTGATCTCAGCTTGCTCGATATCGTGTGTCGATGTGAAGCCGACCGAGACGTGCTCACCATCATGTCCGGGAGCGAGAGCTCTGGTTGCGCTGTACTATCGTCCTTGCTTCCAGGGTTGTAGATGCACACATCTTCCAAGACGAACCAAGCTCTCCTGGTCGAGAGTATAGGCAGGCAAGAACGAGTAGTCGTTTGGTATGCCGTCAAGAAGTCGTAGGACGAACGTCCATTCCAGGCCGTTGCCCAGACCGTGCACGGTTGGAGTCCTTATCCTCTGCTCCTTCTATTTCTACACTGCTCTCGTCACCTGCGAACCCAATCCCTTACCTGTTGGCGCGCGAGTAGCCTCACCATACCAGACCATGCGTGAATAGGAAGTAAATGGTATGGTCAGCAAACGCTGGCAACAACAGCTGCAGGGATATCGTTCACGCGCGGCGCAGCATTGGCAACGACTCCTCATTGACGTATGTAGGCGGGTACCTGAACGAGAAACCTTGAAACACTTCTACAGCTCCATTCACATGGCTTGCCGTACCTCTCCGTTTCACCTCCTGCGCCTCTCCTACTACCTGCAGCAGTCGAATATACTGTACGGCAAGCTACACTGGCACTCTACTTCTACTACCTGTATGGCCTCGTGAATATCTGACACCCCACTATCCTTTGGCCGCGATATCAACAACCGCTATTCCAGAATAGCATTTCTTTGTTTCGACCACGCGAGCTTCGAGGTCCTCCGTACGACTCGCAAACAATGGCGCACAAACGTCTGTCATCGCTGGCCACAAACATGCCACCTGATGTTGGGACTGCGAGTCCTTCCACGACACCGGAAAGAGGTAGACTTCGCAAAGCCGCGCCTGATGGGAGCAACTCGCGCGCAGCGTCAGCACAATATTTTACGCCTTCGAGTCCATCGCAACCGAGTCTTTCGCAGCTCCAACAAGGCTACAACGGAGGGGCGCCGAGTCCGCTCCTACCACCTCCCACTATAACAGGCGGCACATATTCACGATCATCGTCTATGGGTTCGGGCGTAGGCATTCCGAGCAATAGTCGGCCCTCGACACCAACATTAATACTGCCTGGCCAATCGCCCTCAACGCCTGTCAGCCGAGGTAGGGAGCACAAGAAAAACAAGAAGAGCTGGTTTGGGGGTGGTAAGAAAGATGACAGCAATAGCCAAGGTCCGCTTGCGTGGATCGCAGGACACCCGCAACAACCACCCTATGATGCGCAGGGCCTGGTCAATGGGCGACCAATGCAAGAGCTGTGGGATGATGTTGAAGGCAATTGCTTCATATACGTCTTTCCGCGAAGCTCAGGCAAAGGCGCCTCGTTCAAGGTGGACTCGGCGATCTTCGAGTCCTCACCCGTCCTCAAGAAGATAGCCTTTGGTGACGCCCACAGCAACCCATCGACACAGCTAGGAAGTGATCGGATGCATCTGCCGCCTCTCGATATGAGGACTCACAGCCTCTCACTCACCGATCCATCGACACCACCTTCATCCCCTCCACAGCAACGGAGAACACCAGGTCAGACAGACACGATGACGTCTTCATCGTCTGCGGGTTCCCGAGGCCAGCTCTCAAATCTCTCCGATTCCTCGGAAGCGCATCTATATCTTCCGATCAGGATGAAGACGGACGGCAGCTTCAGCACTCCTTTACAGACACCGCCACGGTCGAAAGACAAGGTCGCCCCGCAGTCGGATCCAGTGTTCGAGGACCTCCAGACTCTGATTGATATTCGAAACGTCTTCGCCTTCCTGAGCGGTCAAGCGCTGATCGCAACATCGCGCAAGCACTCGCTTTTCCACATCTTCATGACCATAGCTGGCATACTCCGAGCATATGAATTCTCGAACCTAGATGGGAGCACATACGGTGAGATCGCAAGCTCGAGTTTCGACGCCTATGTCGAAGAGCTTGGTCTTGCAGATGTGCGCACAAGTCGAGAGAAGACGATTGAGGGCATCGTGCTGAGCGAGAGGATGAAGAGCGTCTTTCTGTTCAACGAAGCATTCACGCACGCCGCTGGGAAGCACGAAGAGCTCGTACAGATGAACAACCCGAAGTATGAGCTTATCAGCTCTGTAATATCGAATCGGCTAACACGCGCTGCCATGGACCTCGACAAGAGGACTGCGTCGATTCGACTATTCCTTACTGACTTCGACTTCCCAGCTCTGTTCAGCGGAATCATGAACTCGAAGATGTCGGATGAGCGAAAAGAAGGTGTGAGATTTGTGGCTTGGAAGGAAGCGTTCCTGGGCTTCAGAAAGAACTTACTCGGCATGCTGAAGGCGAAGTACGGCGCCTGGCCACCTAAAGCAACTAGCAAGAAGAACGACCTGGAAACATCCGGGCTCAATCGTCTGGTACTGAAGGATTTGTACAACGACATGAGCTCATTATATGATCTGATTGTCGATCGGAACAATCTCACGACACGAACAGTCGACGGTATGAGCCTCGACTCCGGAGCACGGGAAGGAGCCACAGTGAGAGGTGTTCGGGCAGTGCTGAGCGAGTACGATCGCAGCTCGCCACCTGTGAAACCACCTGTGCCGTTCGATCTACCATTGTTACCGAGCATCAAGTCTACGCGGCCAGACTTTGGACAGGACAAGAAGAAGGACGTCAAAGCCATCGGGAAGAAGCTAAAAGACGATGAAATTGCTCTGATCCTGCGTAAGACTTGGAACGAGGATGCGAAAGTAACGCCTTTTGTGGACATGTTTCGTGAGATGGAGAAGCGCGCTGCCCATGGATGCACGATCGCAGAAATGGTAGATCTGCGGATTGGGCAGTGGATCTTCATGTACGTCGTGCTTCAAGCATTACCCATGCTGGCGTGTGACGCGCCTGGTTTGAAGTGGACGAAGGGCGTGGAGTACTTCTTGTGCGAGCCACCGCGTGGTGGTGTGCCTTGGGCCAACCCCAATGCTGCTGGAGTTGGAGCCAATGCTGGTGGTAGCAGAACATGGTTTTCTGTCGGCGAGGGAGGCGGCGTGGTCAGCCTACCTTCCGATGTCGTCGAGCACGGTGTCGAAGGCATCTACAGGCGGAGTCACTGCTGGGTCATGGCGGAGCATTGGACCAAGCAGAATCCCATACTCAACAACGCCCTGCATGAGCAAGAAGACATGAACGTCAACGCCATGGCTCCAGGGAGGACAAGTGCAGACGGTCTTCCTGCGCCACCTCCTCCGGGCGCGCTTCTTGACCCTGGAGCAAGTCGGCAGAGCAGTAGAGACAGATCTAAACGCCACTCCTCCCTCGGCATTGGGCTAGAAGCCCTACCACTTCCTATGGGCGTCACACCTGACGGTCCCGCACCATCTGGCTATCCACCTTCTGCTGGTGGGTATGCTAGTCCCGGAGGGTATATGACACCTGGTGGCTATGCCTCGCCTGCCGGCTCGAGGCCAGTGACACCAAATGGCGATCGGCCGAAGAGTGCGCACGTCGTTGATAGCGCGAAGACTTTTGACGCGATCCTTGCGAATTCGGGGCAGGACCAGAAGAAGAAAAAGAGGTGGGGATGATCGAGCCGGGGATCTTGGTGTAAATTAGGGAGGGTTGTGTTGGATTGATATGCGGGCAAGTGTCACCGCATTGTCTATGGACACCTTGGATACGATATCCTTAGCGATACATATGGTCCGATATCGCTACATTATCTCCAAACAATGCTGCACATCTCGTGGTCTTGACATACTCCAAGGGAGCTCGAGAAGATGTTGTACCGCCGAGGCTGTGTGCATTGACTTCTGCTCCCTTGCTTTGAACCGCCTCTTCTTCTTGTATACCGTACAACATCAAACAATGCCTTCATCGGCAGGACCGAAGGCGCAGCCATCTCTTCCCAGACTCTTAATATATATGTAGATGACCTTCATATCGTAAGTCAACTCTCGCCGTACAAACCCACTTCTCGACCGTCGAGCTCTGCCCGCGCAAGCGCACCTAAGCATTCGAAGTTCAAGCTACAATGACAGACCACGACTACTTGCCGGGCTCTACATTTGTGAGGGCCTTGCTTTCGTTCTTCTTCTATGTTTGGCAGCTTCGTACACCGAACGCAGGCTTGAGATGATGGAGCGCCGCAAGGAAGCCCTCCATGTTCAAATCAATCTGCTCAAAGGTCAACCTAGTCCTAACCTACTTCCTGCCGGCCTACTCAAGATTGCGGCAGAGACCGTCCTCAGCAGTCCAGATATCTACAAGTCCGCACTTGTCTACGGTCCCGACCCCGGGTACGAGCCTCTGCGCGAGAGCATCGCGAAATGGCTCGCAGATTTTTACCAACGTCATATCGAGAACGGCATCAGTCCGGGACGAATCTGCATCACCGGTGGCGCGAGTCAGAACTTGGGATGCATGTTGAACGTCTACACAGATCCTTGGTATACTCGCAAGATCTGGATTGTGGCGCCTGCCTACTTTCTTGCCTTCCGCATATTCGAGGATGCGGGATTTGGTGGGCGCATGAGAGCAGTCCCTGAAGATGAGGAGGGTGTGGACATCGCCTTTCTCCGACGCGAGATAAAGAAAAGTGAAGAGGAAGCGACGGACGAAGGCAGACTAACGCCCATGTTCAAGCCGGAGAGGACTAGAGCGAAGGTGTACAAGCATGTAAGCAGGCTCACGACCAGAAAACCCTCCTTTCAGGTCTCAAAGACATATGCTGACGGTCTCTCCTCAAGGTGATCTACTGTGTTCCCACGTTCAGCAACCCGTCATCGAGGACTATGGGGCTTGAGAGAAGGCGAGAACTACTCAAGCTGGCGAGGGAGAACGATGCGCTGATCGTGTCGGACGATGTCTACGACTTTCTACAATGGCCGGCCAGTACGAAGACAGCCAATAATGAGGTAGCCAGTACGGAGACAGCCAGCATGGAGACAGGCAAGACCGCAGTCGCTTGGGATCAGACGCCGACGAAACCGAAGAAATCAACCCTGTCAAGCGAGGACAAGAGTTCGATGAAGACAGCCCGGCTCCCACGACTCGTCGACATCGATCGAGAGCTGGACGGTGGCACTGACAGAGCGGGTGCTGATGGCTTTGGCAATGCGTGCTCCAACGGATCGTTCTCGAAGATCGCTGGTCCCGGTATCAGAGTTGGCTGGGTCGAAGGCAGCGGGAAGTTCACGTACGGCGTCTCGCAGACCGGCACAACCTGCTCGGGTGGTGCTCCAAGTCAACTGACATCGACATATATCCATGAGCTGGTCCACAAAGGCACGCTGCAAAAGTACATTGAGGAAACCCTACGCCCTGCCTACGCTTCGCGATACAAGACTCTGATGTCTGCAGTGGAGAAGCACCTTCTCCCATTAGGCTTCACCATTCCGCAGCCAGATCGTTCGATCATCGGTGGCTACTTCGCATGGATCTTTCTTCCCGACAGCTTGAAAGCCGATGCTTTAGCAAGTCGATGCAAGGTCGAAGCTAATGTTGTCATCGCTCCCGGCAAGATGTTCGAAGTCCCTGGTGACGAGAGCCTGAAGTTTGAGAAGAGCGTACGCCTGTGCTGGGCTTACGAAGATGAGTGGAAACTTGAAGAGGGAGTAAAGAGGTTGGGCGAGGTCGCGAAGAAGATGTTGGAGGCAAGTGATCATGAGAACAGGGAGTTCGTGGTCATTGAGAAGGAGGGAGATGATGCCGCTGAGTTCAAGTGACTCGATCAAAGAAACAAAGGGCAGACCATTTGTCAAGATCAGCTGCGGCGACCACTCGACCTTTGCACATGTATCACGTTGTCAAGGGGATGTGTCTGCTTGGTCTTTGTGCCGCTTCGAGCCTGGCTCATACTCCAGCGCCGAGAAGTTGCGCAGATTGCGCCGAGATAGTGATTAGGATCGTCCAGACCGTATACCACGCAAGCCAGTCATATCCTGACTCATGCTAGATCTGATTCCTGGTTGTTTGCTCGTAGAAGTTGTTTTGCGGTTTCCTGTTCGAGAAGCAGAGGCTGGTGAATTGCGGAAGGATGGCAAGGGTGGTAGCCGGTACCGAGAGGTCAATCTGTAGATCGTAAAAGCTTGGCCATCCTGCCACTTGGTCCGGTCGCGTGAACTCTATTATTGAAGACCTTTGATCAAAGGACCATGTCCGGAGGTCGACAAAACCTGCGTAGTCGCATGCAAATAGGACAGATGTAGCAAACAGCCAATAGCCAGGCCGCTTCCTACTACTGCGACAGCAATTTGTAGCAGAACCGGAACTGTGCGTTTCGGAGATGACTCTCGCCCAATGAACACACGCATGATCCTTCCGACGGCTTGCCGGCTGTGGCGTTTGGCGCCGCCGCGTTTGAGCGGACCCTTGGTGGTTGGTGTTGACGACACCTCACACGTCTCGCGCTCGTGCCCCTTACTCTGTCTCTATATCGGCATGGTTGGAGGGTAGAGTTTCAGCAAGGCTAGGCATGGCGCATACCTTTGCCTTTTGCCTCTAATCTGGTCTCTCGCAAATCGGCGTGCCGCCTGTGTTCCATAGATGACGGACAAGGGTGCGCGCGATGGCGCTCTTCGGATCATTGTGCTCGTCGTGGATGAGGTTGAGGTGAGACCCACTCGATGTTGAAGAAAGACTGAAGTGCACGAGGGGCTGGTAGAGGATGATCAAAAGGACAAAGAAGTGACCGTAGCCATGTGTCGTACAGTATTACCATTTATCCCTTAATCATTTCCATCATCTGCTTGAGAAGGGAAACCCAGACGAACGGCGAAGATATAAGAAGAACGCAATCGGCAAGGGTTGAAGTCTCGCCAGTCTCGCCAGCCAGCAGCCGAGAAGTTATCCCGCATCTTGAAACCGGGAAGGTTCGACTGGAAGGAAGTGGTATTAACCAGAAACCGTACGTTCTCCGACTTCCCATTGAATCTTCTGCTGCTGCTGCGCTTCTTCATAAGGCCTCGTTGTCGCCTTCGTGTGATCGGAGACCTTCATTCACCACTGCCCTTCGTTATTGTGGCGAATTGCATTTTTCTGTTTTCATTGTTGAAGCGGGCCTTGCCTTCCTCGACAATTACATTGTCCACGTGACGACGCGACCTCATTCTTGAGTCACGTCCTCCATCTACGCCAGACATTGTTGTCGAAGCCGCAGCAACAGCAACAACAATCACACCACGACACTCATTCACCACAGTCACCTTCTACTTTTGCACATTTGACATCTGACTTCTGTCATTCTTTGCTCACCGTTCCTTACAACTACGAACTCGATCGATTTCAGTGCCGGCCACTGACAAAACTGCTCTTCAGCTACCACAACCAAAAGTTACACTCACTCACAGGACCATGGTGTCCGCACGGAGCTTGACGCTCCTCGCCACGGCGCTGTGCGCCTCCCTCTCCTCAGCAAGACCCGCCCCTCAAGCAGCTGGCGCACCCACAGGACCCGGCGGCTTTTGGCCGAACAACGTCGACCACTCAAAAGACACAGTCTGGGACCCGGACGCGGAAGGCGCACCTGCAGCAAACTACCAGATCTTCCGCAACGTACAGCAGTACGGAGCAGTAGGCGATGGCCAGACTGACGACACCGCCGCCATCAACAAAGCCATGTCCGACGGCGGCCGCTGCGGTGGCGGGCCAGACACCCCGTGCGACTCTACTACAGTCTACCCGGCGATCGTCTACTTCCCACCAGGCACATACAAGGTCAGCAAGCCCATTGAGATGTACTACTACACTCAAATGATCGGAGATGCTACAGAGCTCCCCACTCTGCTCGCCAGCTCTGATTTCGTGGGCTTCGCCGTCATCGATGCCGACCCTTACGCATACCTGGCGAACGGCTCGGCGGTCAACTGGTTCACCAACCAAAACAACTTCTTCCGCCAAGTTCGCAACTTTGTCATCGATATCAGGCAGTGGGGTGGCGGTCTGAACGGTGCTGGTATCCACTGGCAGGTCGCTCAGGCCACATCTCTCCAAAACATTGTCTTCGAGCTGAGCAGCAACCCAGCCACGACCCAATCAGGAATCTTCATGGACAACGGGAGCGGTGGATTCATGACAGACCTCACCTTCAATAACGGCGGTAGCTGTGCGTTCTTAGGAAGCCAGCAATTCACGTCCCGCAACATGACCTTTAATAACTGCAAGACGGCCATCTACATGAACTGGAACTGGGGCTGGACTCTCACAGGCATGAACATCAACGGTGGTGGTGTTGGTCTTGACATGTCCGTCAACCCAACGAACCAGTCTGTGGGATCAGTGTTGCTCGCCGACAGCGTCATCACCGGAACTGAGTATGGTGTTCGCTTCGCCTACCAGAACGACTCATCGAACTTCTACCCCACTGGAGGCTCACTCATCCTTGACAATGTCGACATGTCTGGCGTCAAGATTGCTGCAGTCGTTGATGTCAACAATGCCACCATTCTCGAGCCCGGCAAGGTCCAGTCATGGGCTTCCGGAAACGGCTACACCCCGAGCCGCAAGGGCACCCAAACACCACTCATCCCTAAAAAGCAAGAGAACGCCGTTGCTGCACCTAAGAAGGCGCCCAGCTTACTTGATGGTGACGGCAACATCTTCACCCAATCTAGGCCACAATACGAGACATACACTGCCAGTTCCTTCCTCTCTGCCAAGCAGAACGGCTGCGCTGGTGACGGGTCCACCGACGACACCGCCGCTATCACCAATCTTCTGCAGCAGTCTGCCAGCCAGAATAAGGTCGCCTACTTCGAGCACGGCGCTTATCTCGTGAAGGACACTATTCTCGTGCCATCGGGCGCGAGGATGACCGGCCAGATCTGGCCCCTGATCTTAGCCGATGGTGCTTCTTTCAACAACACTTCAAAGCCGAAGCCAGTCTTCCAGGTTGGCAAAGCCGGTGGCGAGAAAGGCTCTTTCCAGATCAGCGACTTCGTCTTCGAGACTCTTGGTCCCGCGAGCGGTGCCATCATGATCGAGTGGAACATGCAGTCTGCCCAGGGAGAGTCCGGTATGTGGGACACGCACGTCCGCGTTGGTGGCTCTGCTGGTACCGATCTCCAAGGCCCACCAGGATACGGCAACTGCCGTAAGAACCCGGAGAGCAACGCGATCCCTTACCAGTGCGAAGGTGTCTTCTTGATGTTCCATGCTACCAAGCCATCCTCTGGCATATATCTCGAGAACACCTGGTTCTGGGTCGCCGACCACGATCTGGACCATGAGACACCGCAGCAAATCTCCCTCTACAGCGCTCGTGGTGCGCTCATCCAGTCGCAAGGTCCGATCTGGATGTGGGGCACTGCCTCTGAGCACTCGATCTTCTATCAGTACCAGTTCGACGGCGCTCAGGCAGTGTTCAGCGGCTTCATGCAGTCAGAGACACCATACATGCAGCCCAACCCGCTGGCGCCAGCACCGTTCACAGTCAATGCCGCCTACGACGATCCAAACTTCGGCATCTGCGGCACGACCACTGGTGGTAGCGCTGTTCCATGCAAGGACGCGTGGGGTCTGCGCATCGTGAACAGCCGTGGCGTACTCATCTACGGCGCTGGACTGTACAGCTTCTTCAACAACTACGACCAGGACTGCGTCGGGACCCACAACTGCCAGCAGAACATGGTTCGCATCCAGAACAGTGAGGTCAGCATGTACACGATCAACACCGCCAACTCGGTCACCATGATCGTCAACGATGATATGGGGACAGTGGCTGGCGCGAACAACCGGAATTGGTTCTGTGATACCATTTCTTACTACTTCACCAGCCACTGAGCGTTGCTTGGGAGGGTGTCCACATTCACGAGTACAAAGTTGCATTGCTTTGCATTTTCTCGCACGCGGGTTTGGGAGTGTGCACGGGGCAAGGTTACGGTGGGAAAGGGACAGGTCGATATCCAGGGTGACCTCAGTGCGCATCGGCCTGACGACGCATATGGTCGGCGTTGAGGGTTCCGATTGTCTGCGACACGTAGCTTACGATGGTAGATAGCATGCTCAGATCGAAATTAAACGGTTCAAACCATTCAAATCATCCTTGCTCGCTACTGCCTCCACTGCAATCTTGGTTCGCTGACTTCTCTGCAATTCAGAGCGAGATGCCAGTCTTCCAACTGACAAGCACGATATCATGTCACGATCCCATATTATCAAGAAGAAACCTGAGGCTGCTTCTTATAAGCGGTCACGCTTATCTCGTGCCAAGACTCCTCGACATCGCTCTATGCGCACAGGCGAACGACATCGGATAACAACATGTTCACCAACACAGGCCAATCGTCCTTTCTGATCTCCATCCAGGATGACTGAGTTATAGTATAGCAGTCCGTGTGTCGGCACTCTTTCTGGAGCGTGGCCGACTTCACACCATGGTAGGGAGGAGGTATGTATAGAGGCCGTCTTCTCTTATCAGTCACTCGTTCTCGCATCTCGCAGACAACTCGCCTCGTTAAATATCATCGTCTTGTCCTATCTCTACCTGGTTGACCCTCGAAAGCCTTGTACAGCCAAAGTATGGAGCCAGTATGCCAGATCATCACGCCAGTCGGCATGCTGGGCTATGGCTTCGACGAGCACGAGTTTCAGGCCGCGCTCAAGAAGCTCTCAGCTAAGAATATACCTACTGCCATCATCCTCGATTCCGGCTCGACGGACTCCGGCCCAACAAAACTTGCGAGTGGGAGTATGTCTTGTCCTCGCTCCTCATACGTTCGTGACCTCGCGAAGCTGCTTCGCGGTGTTACGAAGTACAAATTCCCGCTGCTTGTTGGCTCGTGTGGCGGAGCAGGGCTGAACTCCCATGTGGATGATCTCGAGCAGGCTGTGAAGGAGATTGCGGAGGAGAAGTATACCTACATCCGTAGTTTCCAGCACCAGTACGCATCACTGACATATTGCCTAGCTCTTACAAGCTCAAAGTACTCAAGATCCACGCAGACATCCCGAAGGACCTTGTCTGCTCGAGACTCAACGATGGCCGTATTACTGGCTGCGGTGCTGCTGTCCCACAGTTGACGCAGACGGACATCGACCAGTGCAACGTAGTCACCTCTCAGATGGGCGTGGAACCTTTCTATGCCGCGATGGAGCAGTGCCCGGACTTCGACGTAGTTCTTGCCGGCCGGACTTACGACCCTGAACCGTACTTTGCCTATGCCACCAAGTGCCTCGAGCGTCACAATCCACAGTACAAAGATGATATCGACTTTCGACAGCGAGCTGAAGGTAGCATCATGCACTTGGGCAAGCTACTGGAGTGCGGTGGCCAGTGCGCTGCTCCCAAGAGTGCTGGCATAGTTGCCAAAGTATACTCTGACGCCACTTTCGAGACTGTGCCTACGGACCCTAATGCGAAGTGTACACCGACATCCGTTGCTGCACACACTTTGTACGAGAAGAGTCGCCCAGACATCCTTCCAGGACCAGGGGGCTGGCTCGATCTAACCGAGTCGAAGTACAAGCAGCTTAAAGATGGCCGGACGGTGAGAGCCTGGGGTGGCAGGTACCTGAAATCAGTAGAGCAGGGCTTGCCATATCAGATCAAGCTCGAGGGCGCTCGAAACGTGGCTCACAGAAGCATGTTCATCGGAAGCATCAAGGACCGTGAGTTTGAAAATCCTCAGTGTTAGATAACTACATGCTGATTCGCTCCTAGCTGTTCTTATCACGGAAATCGATAATTTACTTCAACGAACAAAGAGGTACGCACGCTATCAGCACGAACAGCTGAAAGACGATGAGATAGATCTCGACTTTCACGTCTACGGCAGAGGCACAAGCGAGATTGTAATTGTCGGGGAGGCCTTGGGACCCACTCAAACTCTGGCTACGAGCATTGCAAGTTCAGCACGAATAGCGACCATACACGGACCTTACGCCGGTCAGAAAGCAACTTCTGGCAATTTCGCATTCGGCGTAGCTGGCACGACAGAAGTGCCTTTGGGGTTGTGCTCGGAATTCTGCGTTTACCACCTCATGGAACTGGACGCTGGAGAAGAGACATCGTTGTATCGTGTCGGGTACTCGGAGTTCGATTTTGCGCCGAAGACCAACGGTGTGAAGCACGAAGTGAACGGGACCAGGACAAATGGTGAAGTTGCCGCTGGGCCGGAGGCCACCAAGACGCCTGCATCCTGGAAATCACCAATGAAAGCCAGCGTCGTTGATCCACACACTGCAGTGACCCTAGGAGACGCTGCCAAGGTCCTCCGATCCAAGAACTCCGGACCCTACGAGCTTACCCTAGACATTCTGTTTGACCGGCAGGAGATCTTCGACATAATCAAAGCTGCCGGCTTCCTTACAACGGAAGTGGTCGCAGACCTCTATGGACTACGACCAGATCAGGTTCTGTGGTGTGGATACTTTGACCAGGCTCTGGGGTTCAAGGCAACCTTGCCACGAATGCGGAACGGCAAACCCACGGCGTCTGGAGGCTTCATGGAAGGTGATGTGCATGCGTCGCAGAACTATGTGCAGATGATGAATCTGGAGTTGCCGAAAGAGGTGAGGGAGAAGCTTGCTGCGCTTCCTTGATCGGTTGTGCTACGCTCGTGGTCCAAGACCTGTCGGGGCAGGGTGACCCTCGATCGACGTGTATAACCCTGGTGAAGAGTACAGTGTCTCTGGCGACCGTCGGAAATGCTGTCTCCCTGGCTCGTAGCCCGCCAAATGGCTCGTTATTTAAGTGGGGAGTATCGAAATGCTTTTATACCTGACCTTACAGTTCCGCTTCTCTAGCTCAGACACTTCACATTCCAAACACGCCTAGCCACTCCTCCAGCTTCAACGATGCGGCTTCGGACAACGCTCGTGTATCTGCGTGTGTTGCTGGCTGTGGAAACAAAGGCCCTACCAACGCCGGCTACTACAGAACCTCCCGTCAACTCCTCAATGAGAAACTTCATCAAGAGAGCAAGCTCTCCCAACACCTCTTGCGGCGTACGTACCAAGAAATGCTGGCAACTCCCAAGTGCTGACTATAGTGAGCCGTAGGTGTACTACTGTACCGAACACGACTGGAGAGGAGAGTGTCAGCACATGTACTTCATGTCGGCAACGTGCTTGGACATCGAGCCTCCATACCAAGGACACATTCACTCCATTGGTGCGGACTACGGCTGTACTTGTAGCATCTATCCGTAAGTTATCATGCACATATCATTCGCGATCTCGAGGCTGCATGCTGATAATGCCCGAATAGCACTTGTAGCGCCTTCGCCGAAAGTGAGCCTGTGCACCTCAACTACCCAGGACATAGCCACCTTGTTAACGAGACTGGCCGGGAGGATGCGCCGCTGCTGAGCGGTATTCGGTGTTTGTGAGATGTAGGGCTGAAGGGAGAGAAGAGATGAGGTTGCAATCTAGCCTTGGAGTATCCAACTAGTCTTGGTCGGCATAATATTGAGATCTGCTGAACAAGTGTTGTATGTCTCAGTGCCAGTACTTGGTTCTCATCTGCTTCCAAGCACATGTCCACCGTCTCGCCCGACACCTCACTAGTAACGTGCATCGTAGCTCTTGACCACCGCCCTCGCTGCATCAATGGTCGGTCCCTTTCGCTTTAGCCCATTAGGTCCGCGAAATGCCTCGCTGCGCCGACCACTCCTCAGAGCCTCCGCAACTCATGCCGCGCGGCTGCCCTTTTCGATCAAAGTAGGGCCACATGTCTCTTCAGCTGATCTCGCTGGACTTCAAGCTCGGAGATCAGGTCTTGCTGAGTCCTTCCGAGTGCCTCGCTTTCGGATTTTTGAGTTGTTAGTCGAGAAACATGTTCCTTGTAACCACGCTTCTTTTCTCGTAAGGCAGCCAGCTTATCTTTCAACCCCAGTACATCAGCTTGGTAGTGAGTCTCGACGTTGAGAGCTCGCTTCTTCGCAGCATAGCTCTCGTCCTGCAGCAGACTAACGTCGTTCCCGCTGTGTTGCTCATGTTGAGGATGTCTTTTTGAAGCACGGAGACGTGACCCCTCCAAGCTTCGATGCTTGGAGCATGGTGCCCATGAACAGCTGTCCCTTCTTCCAGCCTTGCCACTTGGTCATCCAGCGCCTCGATCTGCGTAGCATAGTAGGCTTCGAGCTTTTTGGTCTCCTCCCAGAGCTCCTGCTCAGTCTCTACCTGTACCTGAATCACATCACTCTCCAGTCCCACCACTCGAGATTCGAGGTCATCGACCAGTCCCACAAGATGCTCGTTCCGGCCGCTAGCCTTCTCTAGCGATGCATCCTTCCCATCAAGTAAAAAGGCGACACCCTGCAACGTCTTCTTCTTCTCGGCTTCGTAATGAGCCTCAACATTCAGCACGAGCTTCTGCCACTCATTCCTCTCTTTCCGTGTCATTACCAAATCATTGCGCGCTGCACCGCTCGAGCCGTTGAACCCCTTCTCGGACTGAGCGATAAGTTTTCCTAAGCCCTCCGCCGTACTCTTCAGCTCGTCGCTCTCCCTTTCCAGTAAAGTGAGATATCTCTCCATCCGAGCAATCGCTCGCGAGCTCGTGGCATGCATACTGCCTTGTTGGCCCGGTAGCGCTAGCTGCGGAGAGCTCGCTGACACATTGATGACCTCTGTAGGACCTGGCATAGCAGTTCGATCGAGCTTCGGTACTTTTGATGGTGTGTTGGCTGGACTTGTTAGTAGGGTACTTTGGGAGCTTATGGAATAATGTGAGGGGATTGCTCACCGGCATTAGGTCCGTCTTCGAAGTCTCTGGCTGCACGCTTCATTGGCCTCATCTTGTGTATATCGATGTAAGTATAGTCTTCGATGTAGAGGACGCAATGAAATGGCAGACAGAAGATCGGATGAGAGAAGGAAATATAGACGACGTGGCCGCCTTGTATCACATGTGAAAGATCCGAATGAGCGTCATTCGCTTCATCAAGGTCACGATCACCTGCCTGGTGCGCTTCTCCTGGTGTGCGAAGTGAACGAGTGCCTGTGCGATGTGCCCCGGCTTATTTCTCGAGTTCCCGTGCACGAAGAGTCGAGCAAATGTAGCCCGTACGTCTCCTCTATGCCTCCCCAGATGCAGCCTGCTTATTCTTCTCGACAGCCTCTCTTAACACATCGAGACCCTCCATGAATCGTGGCCAGCCCACTTTGGTACTGAGAGCAGTCAGCACTTCTGCCCCTTGTACCACGCTGCCCTGCGTCTCAAACTGCCGCTCGAGGTTTCTGCACTTCTCGTAGAGGACGTTTCGGCCGTTCTCTGCTCCTGCGGTTCGGCTCTGCAGCGAAATCATCTCCTGGCTCATTTGAGCAACCTTGAAGTCGACGACATCCAGTCGACTCCGCAAAGCATCCCTCTCCTGCTCCCTCTGAGCGACTTTGATGTGCTTCAATATCGCGTCCTGACTCCCTTCGATCAATTCGGCCTTGCAATTCCCTAGATCCCACTTCAAATCATCTCTCTCTTCTTTCAGCCACGCCTCCTCTGTTTCGGCGAATCTCTTCGTCTCATGCAACTTTTCAGCCGACTTCGCAATGCGCTCTTGAACGTCTTCCTTCTCTTCCCCAAACTGCTCAACATCCACAATGCGACCCTGCCTCTCTGCCTCCAACTGAGCACGCAACTCGGTCATCTCAGCCTCATGTCCATCAAGCTCATGAGCAAAGGTGTTAATAAAGCCCTCCAACGTTGCAGTCATAGTTGCTGTAGATTTGTTCGCCATATCGGGCGGCAACGTAGGTGTGATACGGTGGTTGACTGTCTGCTCTGTCCCGGAAGTCTTCGCCACTGGGTTCACGGGGAGGACCACGACTAGAGTCTTGCGACATTTGGCACTCCGCGTTTCTGACGGCGTTTCGGCTGGCTATGTCAGCTTCGGAAGATGGTCATCTTCCAAGTCCCGAGGAGAAGCTTACAGTAACGAGAACATTCCGAGATGGAATGATCTGAATCCTCGTCAAAAGCTTCGCTGACCGAACGTGATGTTGTCATCGTCTCCTGTAAGTCAGTAACGGCAAGGTTGTCGTGTTGATGAGTGGATAGTTTAGTAGAAGATTCAGAAAGATGAGAGGAGGCACACATGTCATCTGATCACTCACATTTGCTTGCATTTCATGTGAACAAGCTCTAGTGAAGGCTCGTTGCTTCATCAAACCCACCGTCATGTGCACATCCAACCCTCATCGCATTACAGTCATCAATCATCAGCTCACCTCTCTGGGCGGCTTCGCGGTGCCATCTGACACTCGACCTACTGCTCGTTGCACTTATCCACGGCCTCCCTAGCTTCTCCATAGCCGCCATGTGCGTTGGGTAGCTCACTCTGTTGCTTAAAGCGGCCAACTCATCCGCCGCGAAGAGAACCCTGATGCGCTTGACGTTCATCATCTCGGCAGCTTCAATGCGGTTCCTCAATTCGAGAGCTTCGGCTTCGAGGTCTGTGTTGCGCTTCTCGAGATTGCCGTGACTCTCCGAGATGTTGGTCTTCTCCACCTTGATGATGTCGTAGTTCTCCTTGATGTCAACGTTCTCCGCCTCGATGATCTTGTAGCGCTCGCTCAAGTCGCCGTGCTGACCCTGAAGATGGAACTTCTCTCCCTCGAGAACGCCGATGCGCTTGACGAGCCCTTCCTTCTCTGCCTTGAACACAGTCTGTAACTTCTTGACCTGCTTGACGAGCGCAGCCTTCTCCGTCGTGAGCTCGCCATTGCGTTGCTTGAAAGTACCGCTGATGCCTTGGAGAGCCTCGTGGCGCTCCGTGAGATCAGCCGTCTCGGCCGTCAGCTGATTGTTGCGCGTCTGGAGCGTGGCGATCTCAGCGTCCTTCAGGCCCGACAAGCGAGTGATGCAGGCCGTGACACCAGCAACTGCGGCCGTGACTGCCTGGCCGGTGGCATCTCCGAGCGCTGGACGGCCCGCGGTGCCCACGACCGCCACTGTAGTGACGGGGGCCCTAGTATCCGCGAGGAGATCGTGTCAGCAAGCAACCTCAACATAGCAAACGTCCCCGAGATCTCAAAAGGGGACTCATGCTCAGATCAGGACGTACGGTGGCGCGAACGCTGGTGCCGCGGCGGAGAGCGGACGGGTCGCCACGGTGGCTCCTGGACGCGGCTTCGGTGGGAATTTTGGGCCGACTGGACGCGTTAGCATGTTCTCGAGTACCACAAGAGGGGTGCCGCCAACACACCGACTGCTGGCTTCTTCGCCGGGCTATCGATCTCGGAGAACCCACGCTTCGCCGGGGTCGGGTTGGGAGCCATCTCGAGCTTGCGGAGAGGCGACGTGTGGAAAGATCTGTTGCTGTAGTGGCTTAGTAGCTGTCTCTTTCTGAGAGAACGCGTTGGTCGGCAGCGGCTGGGCTGTCGTGTGGCTTTGTTGTTGAAGTCGAAGTCGAGGTCGAAGCTGCGTTCTCCCCTGTGTAAACAGAAAATTTCGCCACCTGCAGGCTCGACGTCACCTCATTTCCCGTTTCCATCTCAGAGACACCCAGACCTTACGTCAGCACCGGCCGGCGGTAGACTTCAGACGACCACATGCACTCCCAGAGCAGCCCCCTATGCTCCTCATCAACGTAGCTCGACCTCTGCTGGTGCTTCTTGTTAGGCTTTTTGATCCACACCCTGCTCAGCTCGTCCAAGAGATGGAACTTCTCGGTCTCCAGCGCGGAGACTTGCCGTTCCAACTTCTGCTTGTCGGCCTCTAGTCGAGCAACACGATCTCTCAGCTCCAGGTTCTCCCTCTCACTCCTGTCGAGCGCACGAGCGACCTTTCTTGATACGCCTTGTAGCGCTGACTTGACGTCGCGCAGGGGAGAACGGCGGTCCGATCTTGTAGGTGGCCACGGGTTCGTCCCGTCTTGCATGTGCCACATATGACCGCCGTTCTCCCCTCTCGCTAGGGGGCGGATCAGTGTCTGGGTAGTCTTGTACGGTAGATCATGGCAGGACGATAGGCTTACCATTCTCGACGACCGGCGTCTGGAATGTAGTCTGGTTCGCCCCCACGGGTGGCCATAATTTCATGGTAGTCTCGGCGCCCCATGTATCACCGCCCACGATATCCTGTGCTGGAAGATATGTCAGCACCAAGGCAGTCTCATAGGAGGGTCAGGGTAGCGGAGAGGCTCACACTTCTCCTTGACCATGGCACCGCCCCAACCTCTGTTCGATGGATCACCGCCCCATCCATTCCCCGGCGACATTAACGAAGGCCTGCCCCAGTCTGGCATTGCTTTGTGGCTGTCAGTATGTGTGCGGAAGGGGTGCAATGGAAAGGGTTGCTTTGTAGTGTGGTGGGTAGATTGTCGCGGAGTTGTCGTGATGGAGAGGAAGGTGAGCAATGGTGCTACGGAAAGACCAGCTTTGTATGTGTAAGAGATAGATTGCAATGAAGTAGTTGTAATGAAGAAGAATGGTGTGGAGGTGAGGAAGCATGTGTATCATCTGGAAGCTCTTTTTCATTGCTCGGTCACGTGCACGGGCTGAAGTGAACACTCACCGTTCCAATGTATTCACCTGAACTTCCTTCTCACGAGGTGGTTTGTGAAGCAGCACAGCCCCTCATCCATCGTATTCTGGGCCAAAGATCCTTGGTGTCAATGGACGACTTCAGGTGCGAGTCTGACCCAGATACACTGAACGCTGCCGAGCCGGGTTTCCATCCTCCCTACTTATAAATTCCACCCAAGTGAGACATGCCTGATACCCAGGAGCTCTGTCCAGACCCTCTGGTTGGTCATCAACGACCTCGAGCATTTCGTCATCTACACACAAGAAGTGTAGCCCATCCCTCTTGCGGTCCGCAAACTTCTTTGCCGCTTTCAACACCTTCCTCCTGTTCTTCATCCTGAAGCAAGATTTCGTGCTTTGCTCATCGACCTTGTACCCCATTACCATAAGCCGGAACTTCAGGTCACGGTTCTCAACCTCGAAGCTCGCAAGTTTTTCGTGTAGCTCGGCGACGTTGTTACTGTACGTGTGGACTGGTAGGGTTTCGTTAGGCAGCACCGTCTCCAGCTCTTCGAAAGTAGGAGAGGCGGTGGCATTGTCTGCTCCCATTGGTTGCACACCTGTTGCAGTGGCCGGCCTGGGCTCCTGGCTAGGTGTCGATGCTTCGTTAGGACGGCGTTGGCTGGTGAGCGTTCTGTCTTCCAGCTCCGGTACTGCTGCTAAGCGCTCCGCCATTGTTCCGCTGGGCTCGACGTCCCCTCGTTTGACTGCCTGCGTCAGCCTGCTGCCAGAGACGTCCTCAGTGCTCAAGACTGCGACAAGCAACTCACCTTCCCTCTTAACATCATCGCTCTCAACACCCTCTGTCTTGACACTTTCCGGCTCGTGCTTGGATTCGTCCATTTCCTGAACCTAGGTACTGTACTCCTACGGTGTTCTCCAGTTGTGTGGTACATCCAGACCCAAAATGCAATGGCCTGTTGGCTTTTTATATAAGAGAGCAGGCAAACATAAGTAAGTGGGAGATTGTTTTGGCTGGCAAGCTGAAGCGGATCGATCTTGTCATCTGTCGATCATCCTATCTTCGATAAGCCAGTGGCAAGCACCAAGATCTCTGCCCTCGCAGTAGGATCGCAGAAGGCGCCAGCCACGTTGGGCTCCATCGTAACAGCCGAACTATGCATCGAGCGTAGCAAACAGCTCGCTTTCAGCCTTTGCGTACTTCTCCTGGCCTGCTCGCATGTCTTGCAGCTTCTTCGCCGCCTCCAACACCTTGCGACTCTTGATCAGCTCTAAGCCAGTCCGCTGCAGTCGCTCTTCAAGTACCACCAGCTTTTTTTCCAACTCCAAGTTAAGGCTCTTCGTGGACAAATGTGATGTGAAATTCTCGATCGCCTCCTTGCGCGCACGCGCCTGAAAATCGTCAACTACGCAGTGCCACGCAACATCTAACGCAGCATTGACGCTTACCTTGCTTGTAGTGGCCTTTGCTAGCTTGTGGTGCCCAGAGGTGTTGAGGACGACTCTCCTGCGACGCTTCGACACCCTGCGACGCTTCGACACCCTGCGACGCTTCGACACCCTGCGAGTTCCAACCAAACGCCCCTTAAAGGCGTCGGATCCGTTTCCCATATCGCGGCGGTGAAGCGCTTTGCCGACGTTCCGGTAGTCTCAATGGGCTCGATGTTTACTGGTCGTGTCAGCTTCTTTTCGGCGATTCGAATGATTCTGGCGTGTGATGAAGACTTCTTCTCCTTCTTGAGGACCTCTTGCTTGACACCTTCCGGCTCATGCTCAGAGTCGTCTCCGTCATCGTTGGCCATGCCCTGCCACCCCATCGTGCCTGGAGACGTGTGTCAACGCGGTCAAATTTGGGGCGATGTTGACTTCGATGTCGAGGAGCTAGCAGCGGTAAGAAAGCAAAAGAAGACTCCGGAAGCAGGATTGAGCTCGTCCAATCGGTGCCCTGCCGGAAAGATCTGAGGAAAATCACAGAACCTCACTCCATCTTCACTCTACCGAGTTAAGCTGCTAACAAATGTGGCTGTCAACCGTGGTTCTGCATGCAAGACGATGACAAGAACTTACTTTCATTGAGCCCATACAAGCATTTTAGACGTCAAGCTACCCCAGCTCAAGCCTCAGTATCTCTGGCCCAACCACATACCATTGCAAGCTTCCGACCACATCACTCATCATCATCGCTCTCGTAGTACTCATCAATCACCTCCCTCAACTCATCCGTAGCCTCCTCGCGCCTCCTCCAGCCCACTCTGGGACTCAGATCCACCAGTTCCTGAGCCGCCTGCATCACGTTCTCACGCTTCTTCAACTTCGCCTTGTAGATCCGTGCGTGAGCCTTTTGCACATACAACTCCTCCTTCAACTCCGCCACTTGCGTCTTGAGCTTGCGATATTCTCCATTCAGCCCATTGGCATTCGCCACTTGCAACTTCAGCTCCCGATCTTCTTTGTGCAGCCGAGATACTTGGGCTTGGAGCTTGGAGATCTTGTCCTCGGCTGGTCGAGTGGTCCGGTCGCAGGGTCTAGGGCGAGCGGGTGTGGCCTTGACTGGAGGTCGTGATAGAGTATTGAACGACTTCAAGCGGTGGGCGGAGGTATTGTTGGGTGAAGCGATCGGCCTCGCATCTTTCGGCACCTCATAGTCTCCCAGCAGACGGCGTTCAGTCGAGGTGCCGAATGAACTGGGCAATCTAAGTTCGGGGAAGAATGGGGCCTTCCGGGCAGGTGTGATAGACTCGCGTTTCACTGCCACTGTCAGCTTAATACAAAGATTTCTCCACTCAAGCACCGCAGGTGGAGGCTTACCCTTCTTAGCAGGATGTGGCTCGTGCTCCGAGTCGTCCGCATCGTTATCGACCATGTGCTGTAGTCCCATGGTGGTGTCGAGACCTGTGCAGTGCAGGTCGAGGCTGTATTGTGGTATCTAGCGATTGTACGGGAGAGGTTGCAGAGCAAGAAAGCGATGAAAGGCGTAAGATCGGATGATGAGCTCGACCAATCGGGCTTTGTGTACCAATCCGGGATTGATGTCGGAACCTCACCTCAAACCTCACTTCATCTCGACTACTCGGCCTGCTGTGGGCAACGCACGCCACAGGATAGTGGCGGAGGCGCCTCCTTCCTTGCAATTGAGAGTTCTGGCCGCTTCAAGCCCCGTCTACCGTCCCGCTATGCTCATCGACCGCCTCCTTGAGCACATCCATAGCCTCCTCGCGCCGCTTCCAGGTCACCCTGTTACCCAGGTCCGTGAGCTTCTTGGCCGCCGACACCACCTTGTCACGCTTCGGCAGCTCGGTCCTTCCGTCGTCGATCGCGCTCCTAATAGAGTCCCTGATTCCGTTCGAGTACCTGCGCTGACAAATCAAGCTGTCGTTCTCCTCCTCCAGTCGAGCAATTTGTGCCTGAAGCTCAGCGTTCTTGGCCTCGCTCGCGCGGATCTTCTCAGCGACGGTGCGTGAGACGAGACTTAGAGCGTAATCGACATCGTGCGGTGCTGTGTTGTCGTTCGCGCTTTGTTCAGCCGTTTCGGTGCTCGGGATGGTTGGCTCAAGTGGCTTTTTTGCCTCTGAAGTTTGCGGGTCCTGGGGAGCGCTCTCCGGCTGTGGGGGCTCTTCTTTCACTAGCCGTGTCAGCTCTGGGACGAAAATATGTAAGTTCCAGAGACACGGAGTGCAGGCTTACATTTATTGATGGGTGGAGGGACTTCTGAGTCGTCTGAATCGTCTGAGCAGCTGTCGAACGAGAACCGTTTCCGCGGCCTTGCTCTTTTGGGAGGAGGGACTTCTGAATCGTCTGAATCGTCCGAGCAGGTGTCGAATGAAAACCGTTTCCGCGGCCTTGCTCTCTTTAGGGAGGCAGAGGCGGAGCGACGGTGGTTTGCAACATCGTCGCGGATTGAGCGACCGGCACCGGCTCCACTGATGCTCTCACGAGCGCAGTACGCTTCGATCCTTCTGGCTGCATTAGCTCAATGACAAGGCTTCTGATACCATAGATGGACGTACGAGCAACCACTATCGACTCGTCGGAGGATTCGTCTTCTGCATAGCTGTGGATGAACGTCCTGTTTCGAGCTGGTCTCTGTGTCGGCGCACTCATCGCCGGGTAGATATGTCGATTGGGCCACGCCCGTAGTTGTTAGACTTCAAGGTCCAAGAATGACCAAGTGTGCTTGAGAAGTGTGAGGCTAATGTGAAATCAAGATGTCAAATGAACCCGAGGTTAGCCTGAAAAGGTGAGTGTTTGTGAAGGGTGGTGATCGGAAATTGAGCACACCAACTTACTCTGGTGTGAAAGAAGAAAGATACGTAATGGAATGAAATACTCAGACCGTGAACCTAATCGACAGCAATGAGCGCACATGTGTGAAGAACCCAGACCTACGTACTCGTTACGCACCAAGCGCCCTTAACTCCTTCGCGCCTGTCATGCCATTTGTCCCCGCGAGGCGTATCGATACATGATCACCGGGCAAGATATTCTCACGAAGTCGCAGTGCTCCTCTGGTACACACCCACCACCATAGCGTGGTCCCTCTCGAACGGCTCCAGCGTCAGCTGCTCCCTCGGCTTGATCCTCTCCTCCCTGAGCTTCACCACCTCGCGCGCGAACACGGCCTCTGGCGCCGCGGTCGAGTCGATGCAGTTGGCCTTGATACTGACCACCACGCCGCCTCCAACCTTTAAGAACTGATGTGCGTTGAGGCCGACAATACGTGCTTGATCCGGCTGCGCGACATCGGCAAAGATGCAGTCGACCATGCTGACGAGCATGCGGTACTTGAGCGGATGTCTGGCATCTTCGATGATCGGGATGACGTTCGTGCGGTGCGTAGCCATGTTGATCAAATCACGTCCAGAGCGGTGGGAGAATTCGACTGCGAAGACTGTGCCTGTGGGTCCGACGATGTCTGCGACGTGAGAGACAGAGGTACCGGATGCGGCGCCGAGGTAGAGCACTTTGCAGCCGGGCTTCATGTGGATGTCTTCCAGACCACCCAAGATACCTGCGGCCAGCTTGGAGCGAAAAGGGTTCCAGACACGGTATTCGGTTTTGGTGGAGGGAGCCACATCGCCGTTCGCTTCGGTGCTGGTGGAGGGAGTATCGATGGAGATGCGCTTCTCGCCGTAGACTGCTTCGCCGGGGGTGAGGTTCTTGGTGACGAGGAGATCTTCTTTGCCGCGGGCTACAAAGACACCGGGGTGACGATGTGGTTCCTGGAGGGAGCTGTTAGACAGAATGTACGTGTACCGGTGGGTGTAGTATGGCACGCACGATGATGACCTTCATGCCGCCCTTCGCGCCTGGCCCACCGCCTCGGCCACCTCGCGCTCCACCTCGACCTCGATCGCCGCCACGGCCGCGCGGTGCGCCTCTGCCACCTCTTGATGCTCCACGTCCACCTCTGTCGCCGAAGCCGCCTGTATACCGTTAGCTGCCCGCCGTCTCTTGTTGCTGACTCACGTGCGCACCTCGCGAACCACCTCGTCCTCTGTCACCACCGAAGCCACCTCTGTCGCCGCCTCTGCTGCTGCCTCTGAACCCGCCCCGACCCCTGTCGCCGCCGCCACGTCCTCTTGGTGGGAAAGACATGTCGTAGGAATTATGGTGTTGTGGTGATTTGAATGTAGAATCGCAAGCACAATTCCGAGCTTCAGGTTCGAGAAAAAACTGGCAGAGCTCGGACCATGACGAAAGTTTTGCCGAGCGCCAAGCCCACTACGATATCGAACGTCAACTTCATCAGCGGAATTTACGACAGCGACGAGCATCTGGACAACTCACGACAACCGTCAAGATGGTACGTACAATCCAATTCTGCCGACGCATACACGATATACGCACCAATCCACTCCTCAGCGCCGCTATCGAAGCGCACACGGCACCCACCACCTATCTCACCACTAACAACACCTTCACAGGTCCGATACGCAGCGACACACCTCGAGCCCGCCAAATCGGCGCGCTCTCGCGGCTCCTACCTCCGCGTCTCCTTCAAGAACACCCGCGAGACGGCGCAGGCCATCAACGGCTGGAAGCTCACCCGCGCCCTCGCCTACCTCGACAATGTCCTCAACCACAAGGAAGCCGTCCCCATGAGGCGGTATGCTGGCGGCACTGGCCGTGCTTCTCAAGGTACGTCCATAGATCACAAGAAGCGGAAAGACCGTATTGCTGGAGGGCGAGAATGCACACACATATAACATATACCAGAAGGAAGGGAAATGCTGACCGGGTGTTATGAATACAGGCAAACAATTCGGCGTCTCCCGCGCCCGCTGGCCCGTCAAGTCCGCCGAGTTCCTGTCCTCGCTGCTCAAGAATGCCGAGTCCAACGCCGACACCAAGGGCCTCGATACCAGCAACTTGATTGTCAAGCACATCCAGGTCAACCAGGCGCCCAAGCAGAGGAGACGCACGTACCGTGCTCATGGTCGTATCAATCCCTACATGTGAGCTCACGTCAATGCAAGTCTGCCGTGGAATTGTGGGACTGATCAGAATCACGCAGGTCCAACCCATGCCACATCGAGCTCATCCTGACCGAGGGCGAGGAGGTCGTGCAGAAGTCCCCAGAGGTCGCCAACCGCGAGGCCGGCAAGCATCTCAACTCCAGGCAGCGTGCTCAGCGTGTGCGCAAGGCCATCACCCAGGGTTAGAAGGTGTCACGTTCAGCATTGCGGCAGGCGGAGGATGAAAGCATCAAGACGAGTGCGGCGTTACGGCATGGATGAAAACTTGTGGAAGCCGTTATGAGAAGCATCATCGACGGTGTCTCGAGGCTCTGCCAGTGATAGCAAGTCTATAGCTGCTCTATCCCATCCGAGAAATCTATGCAAATCCATCAATCATCACCATCCTTCGTCGCCCATTATTAACGTCATAATCGTGCCCCATTCCCGCGCTTGTCGTTCACCACATCATTAAACGCATTCGGGTCGTCAAGGAAGCTTTCGTCGCCGGAGAACCGCCTGTGTCGTGAAAGCAAAGTCGTAAGCAAATCTTCTCATCCCGTCAATCTCATTCCTGCTTAAACGATCCATTTCGCTATCGCTTTGGCTTTGCTGGTGAGCTCCCGTCGTGGTCCGCTGCTGTGGCTGGAGCCTTCGTGTCCGTAGGTGGCGTCTCGGGAAGCGGAATGGCCGCAGCTTCGGCGTCTGCTTTGGCCTGCTCGTGCACGATGCGTTCGGCCTCCATGTGGAAGTGCCTGTAGATGGAGGGGGGATCGTAAGTGTGCTCAAACCCAGTGCAAGTCTGCAAGAGGACCAGAAAGCAACAGGCCAGAGAACAAGAGGCCAAGGAGGGTGGAAGGGGTTAGTGTACAAGGCAGGCCAGATCAAGAACATCATCGTCCTCCGGGAAGTGGTAGTTGCAAGGGGGGAAGGGTAAGATGTAGAAAAAGGGAGAACTCACCACCCACGCTCCTCCCCACCATCCAGAAACGAACAATCACTGTCCCCAACACACTCCCACCCACCACGCACCCCCTTCCCGCCTCGCCACCCTACATCAGGCACCTCGTCTGGCTGCGCTGGATCCCACTTCGCCACCAGCCCGTCGCTCGCCGTAGCCGCGCTCGCCTCCACTCCACCAGCCGGCCTCACCGTCCCTCGCCGCTTGAACGTACTAAGCCCACAAGTAAAACACCCGAAATCCTCCTCCCCCACCTCCTCCGGCATCCGCCCCGTCAGCACCCGGCCCATCGCGATGATGGCTGCCGCGTGCGTGCAGAGCAGGATCGCCTTTGGTCCGTTGGGGTCCGCGTCCGCGCGAGCGATGAGTCGGGTAAGGCAGTAGGCGACGCGGTCGTGCAGCATGGGTATGCTCTCGCCATACGGTGCGGGCACAATAATTGGCTCACCCTCCGCGCGTAGGTGGTCGAAGTGCGTTGACAGCACCTCTAGGGAAGCAGGACCGGGGTGCGTGAACCGTGCGCGGCCATAGAACTCGCCTATACCCGGCTCTACGGTGACGGAGACGGGGCTCGCAGAGGCCGGGTCCTTGGGATCCGATGGTGTGGCAAGATGAGTGACGTACGGCGCCAGAGTCTGCAAACAGCGGTAGTAAGGCGAGGAGACGAGGATTTCCGGTGCTGGGTCCAGGGAGAGGAGGTGAGTGGCGAGTTGTTCGCTTTGGGCGACGCCGTAGGAGGCGAGAGCTGGGTCGGAGGGGATGCCGGTTGGGGTGGGGACCGCGGTAGCGTAGGTGCCTGTTTTGGGGTCGACGGTCCAGTTGGAGCGGTACTGGGACCTGGGATTAGTGGTGAGATGAGGGAGGGAGTGGCGGGAAGTTGAGAGGTGAGGTGGGATGGTGATGATGGCGCTTGGTGACACCTCATCTCGATCTTTTTGCCACTCTGCATTATGCCTGAAGTTGCCTTAGGACTTTTGCTTGCTAGTAGGGAACGAGATGAAGTCGGCAAGTCGGGACATCGTCCTCTTCTTGTTGCTTCAATTGACAAGGAGATATATGGAAATGCTTGAACTCACCCCATGCCTCACGATGTAGATGGTCTCCAACATCTTGATGGTCGTTCACTCTTGCTCTCCTGTTTTGTGTGTTCGTAGAGAAAGATGTATTGGACCTTCTCGAAGTGGAAAATCACTGCTTTGGGCAACAGCCGAGGCAAGAGTGTGAAAGTGAAGGTTGTCAGGTGGACGGCCGACGATGGTGGTGGAAGAAAGGATTAAGGATGAGAAATCAGACGAACGACGTGAGGAGAAAGGTTCATGAAAGTGAGGTCGTTTGCAGTTCTTTGTTTGATTGCTTCTACACTGCAGCTTGCAGCCGCTGCATGAAATCCGAATATATGCAGCTAAATATACAGGGTATCTCTATCGCCGCTCCCACAGTCCCCGGTCCCGAGGATGTTGTATAATAAGAAAATCTGTCCCCGTCTCGTCGTCGCAACAACACTCATCGTCTGATCAGCCATGGTCTTACTCAGATCCATCCGAAGATATCAGGATCGGTCGACGATGCACCTTGCGGTCCGCGCCTCCGTGCACTTTCATAGAGCGCAAGCCGACTGCCATTGCTTGCATCACTCGATCCTCTCCAAGCCGCCACCGGGAGCCATTCTCCAGTACTGACTAGTCCGGCCTTGAACATCGGTCGGCGTCTCTTTGACAACGTGGACCATATCGGCATTATCGAACGCTTCCGCCGCTTTCATGAAGGAGACGTCGGTGATATCGCCAAAATCATCGTCGTCGTACTCATCATCCAGCTCCGCCTCCTCATCAAACTCCTCATCTTTCTGAACCTCAACATCCCCATCTTTCGCCCTGAGCACAGCAAACGCCTTCCGCTTCATCGGCTTCATCGAAAAGTACGCACTAGCCGTCAACGTCTGCGCCAACCCCGTCGCCTGCGCCTTAAGCAGACACAACTCATGTCCAGCCACAGCGAACTGCATCTTGGTCGTGCCCTCGCGACCGTGATGGTTGCATCGCAAAGCAAACGCCGACGCCTTTAAGAAGTCCCACTGCGTGACCCTATCATTCCCAAAACCCACCATCCACTCCTGAATAGTTTCGTTCTTGGTGTTGAGCGGCCGGATGGACTCGTAGAACTCTCGCACCGAAATCATAGCTTGGTGGATCGTCTCCTTGTTCGCTGGCTTGATGTCGGCGTGCCACCGCTTTTGGACCTCGACGATCCGGTCGAAGAGGCTGTCCAGCTCCATGCGCACAGCAGAACCTTCGGCGGCCCTGTCCCTTCGGTCATTGAAGATGTGATCGAGATCGTGATCGCGGAGAGAGACGTCAGGAAACATTGCTTTCGCGACCTGAAGTGCCGCCTGCGCCTCGTTCCGAAGCCATACGCAGTAGACTCGGTCGAGTATGCTGCTGTCTTTCGGCTTGCACTTCTCCTTGCCTTTGAATTGTTCATCCTCGTCGTGGACTTGGGTGTACGTGAAGTACGCCGGATCTGGGAGTTCACCTAGCTCCCATTTCTTCAGAAACTGCCACCACCGTACTTTTGTGAACTTTAGACACTGCTTCTGTGCGTCTATGAGATAGTCGCATAGATCGTTCAGTGCGTCGATGCACTTCGAAGTGAGCTTGCCGTGGTGATACACAAGTCTCTCCCAGAATTTGGTGGCCATCCCGAGTAAATTTGGCCGCGTCCGCTTTTTCGAGTTGATGCTCAGCCATTCCCGCACTTCTGCTTCGTTCGGTAGCTTGTTCCTGTCGCTTGATATCTTCACGATGTCACCGACCCTCGTACTATCCTTCTCGAGGCAGTAGTTCTCAGGATCGCCACGAACGGCCTTGCGTGGTGCAGGTGCGTTCTTGAAGTTCTTCACAATTTCGCGCTCCCAGCAAACCCAAAAGGTATCTCCATCATAGTCGCCACCCTGCATCTTACTCGCCTCCGCTTGTCGGCCTCGCGTAGAGAAGACAACGACATCGACCAGATGGTTGAGTTCCGACTTCTGCACGATCCGCAGCTTCTGAAGATCAGATGGCCGTCTGGCAGGGTTCCGTCCAATGATACATTCCGTGATAGTCCGGCCAAGGTCAAAGTGGCTGAATTCCGCATCTTCGAAAGACTTCGACAGCCTGATGTGGACTTCGCCCGGCTTGAGTGTGCCAGTCCAGTCCAGCACGCCCATCAGCGTCGTAGAGTTCAGGCATGGAATCTTGTACCTCTTCGCCTTCATCTGCAACGTCTTCTCCATCATCTCTTGAAGTTCTTGAGCCAGGAACCGGTTCTTGCTTGGCTCGAACCCAGACTCTAACATCCTGATGATCCTCTCGCCTGCGAAGGTCGAGAAGCCGCCGACAGTTGAGATACCAAGATGTCGATCGACTGTCTTTCTGACATCGTTTTGTTCGTGCATCCACCTGCGAAGGTCATCAGGATTTTTGGATGCCTCTTTGAATGTGTCCAAGAGGTTGCTCAACGGGAAGGATGCGGCGTTGCATATCGTTTCCGCAGATACGTGCCGGTCGTGCATAATTGGCAAGAAGCCAGGGTGCAAGACAGAAGGCTTTGGCGGAAGTGCGAAGCCAACCACAAGGAATTGGAACTCCTTCTGGCCTGAATGCTGGAGAATCTTCTGCTGGCTCCGGGTGATGGTGATGAGCTTCTTTGGTGCTGATGCATCGATATGGGAGAGGTTCACATCCTGTCGCAGCACCCAGACACCTTTACTACCGAAGAATCGTGCTCGGACAGCTGATGGCAACGGGCCAGTCCACCCGACTTTTCTGCATATCCATCTCATAGCATGTGCAGATATGAGACCGCAGCCATCACTCATGACGTGTTTGGGGTCGAAATCATCACAAAACGTGAGTGATGGGTCGCGGAAGCTCTTGGCGTCATCCTCATCGGTAGCTGTCGAGTCGTCAACCACTTCGATCTGATCCAGGTGGAACTTTGGTCCTTCCCAAGTTCTCGACGCCAGCATCTCCAGCCTCGAGTAAAACTTGCCGCTGAGCTGATCCGCATTCTCGCGAAACGGCATGAGCCGGTCGAGAAATGTGGTTATGGTGACCATGCCAATGTCATGGCCACTGGTGGCGAAGAAGTAAAACTCGATCGTTCCAGGCTTGACTTTGGCCTTTGCCTTCTTTTCGCGCGTGAAGAACTGGACCCAAGTACGTCCAAATAGTCTGTGATCTTGACAAATCATATTGTGCACAGCAGCACGAACATCGTCAATGCCAAGCCCGATGGGCAGGTCACCTGGCGGAACGTAGTCAAGTGTAAATACACGACCACCTCCATATGCACGTTCGAACTCGTTTCGCGCTTGCTTGATTGGAGGTAGCAAGACTAAGCTTAGGAGCGGCGCATCCTTGCTCTTGGCGGTGTTCTGCTCCAGTTGTGCTGGGAATGAGTACTGGGAGAAGTCGGCATCGACGTCTATCTTCATCTTCAGCTCCATAAGCTGTACAAGAGTCTGTAGTGACTCCAACGTGCGCGGCTCTTCCCATGCGTTAACAAGATCTTTGGCCGAGAGCTGCTTGGTCTGTAGTACACGAGAAGCTTCCCACGGCAATGGCCATGGTAGACTTTCCAAAGACCTTGGGAGCTTGACAGGTATCAGTCCATCGGATATAATCTTCTGAGCCCTCCAGATAGACGCGTCTCCAAGCTGGGTCGATGTTTGTGAGCAAAAGGAGTCTCGGGTTTCCTTCTTGGCTGCAGTTTTGACGGTAAGGCTCGACAGCGGAGGAGTCTGTACTTGCATACCAGGATTGTGTTTAAAATTCTGGATCTGATCCTCGTTGATTGCTGACAATGGTCCCGAGTACTCACTGACGTCCGAGATTCTCTCATACGCCTTCGACTGGGTACGAGGAGGTACGTGTGCTTGCCTACCCGATTTCGAGGCCAATTCCTCGACTTCCTCTACATTGGTAGACGACAAAGGTCCAGTATAATGACTGGCATCTGATATTCGCTCCGGTGCCTTCGCGTGAGTACGTGATGGTGCATGTGTCCGTCTACCCACATTAGAACTCAGCTCCTCGAGCTGCTGCTCGTCGACAGACGACAGTGGTCCGGTATAATGGCTGGCATCTGATATTCTCTCTGACGCCTTTGTGGCAACGCGCGAATGAGCGTGTCCTTGCATATGTGGCTTCAAGACCAGATCCTCAAGCTGCTCTACGCTTATCGATGACAACGGCCCAGAGTAGAGACTGATACCCGATATCCTTTCCGGTGCCTTCGCGCCCACGCATTGAGAGCTGGGTTGGGACGATGGCCAGCCACCATAGTCAGTCTGCTGGGTGCAGTTTAGGTCGTTGGCGCCGTCCATGTTGATAGTGCTTGCGGGTGACGCGGGTTCTTGCGAACCTATGGGTTGCGATCCGGTAGGGTCAGACCAGAAAGACGTGTTGGCGGATGTGGTGCCTACAGTCGTGAAAGAAGTGTTGGCCGATGTGATGCCCGTAGTTGTGAATGAAGTGTTCACTGTCGTGCTTGCCACAGGCTTGTGCGCAGTATCCACGGGTGTGGCGCGAGGAGGATCTGATCGTGAAGATGTGGCTCTTTTAGTGGACACATTGGGAGCACTAGCCGATGCGTTAGGGGCCGCCTTGATCGTGACTGCGCTTGTGGATTTTGGCACACTGCCAGCAGGTTTGCTAATGTTAGTGGACGATGGCATTGGACCCAAGGTCTTGAACGCGGTGACGGTCGATGCAGTGGGAGACATGTTGTTCAAGGTCGTAGACTTGTTGTTGGGGGGCGCGGCGACAGCACGAGCGGACGGAGCACGGGTCGTGTCAAACAACGACTTGGAGGACCTAACAGCTGAAACTTCTCCGAACGACTTGCTGACATCGCCGTTAGGTAGCGTAGTGCTGTGCTGTCGTGGCTCCGCCCGATCACTCGAGATAGAGGGCAGCTTTGGGTACACGACAATGCCCACTTCGACCGGAGGCGCATGCTTGACTGCCAGACTCGGCGACTGCGGCTCGGGGATCGTATGACTCTGTTCCCTCGGCTGGTTTGCATGTCGGCTCAAAGATCGAGGCGTGTCATAAGGCGCGCCTGAATGCCTCGCCGCCTTCACAGCTTCGCCGAGCGTCTCGAGTAAACGATTGACCTTCCGGTCGTGCTGCTCCAAGTTGGCCGGCGACTTGACATGGAAGTGGTCCAGAGCTTCTGAGAGGCCGTCCATTTGGTGGTAGTAGAGAAATCGTATATGGTTGACAGCGTCATGGAGTGGTGATTTCCTTCGCTTGCTCGGAGACTCGGCCTTGTGGATTGGAAGCGTCACACCAAGGTCGCTCTCCAGCTTCTCCATGAACTCCTGAACATTGCCATTGTGATCGGCCCACCATTGACGAGGTGTTGTTGCAGCATGATCACTGGCATTGTTCAGATAAACTGGCCCCCGAGGCTGTCCCGGCTCCCATGTCACTGGACGCTTCAGACCACCGAGCGGAGCCATTGTCTTGGAGTTGTGAAACCAAACGATCTAGAATGTAAAGACAACTCCAGAACACCCTCACACAAAAGCCAATGGCAAGCAAAGAGTGAGGTGTTGTGGGACGACAAGAAATCAGTGTTAGCCTGAGGTTATCAGAAGAACAAAGTTGGCGCTACTCGAGCGGGGCAGCGGCCGGCATGGGCCGCTGAGCGATCCGGCGCAAGGCTGCCTTGGATTTTGGCACGTGTTGGTGTCAGGCTCGCGTATAGTGGCTTTTCGTCTTGTCGCTGAGAGCACGAATGCAATCTTGGTGTATGCGTGTGAAGTCCGCTCATGCTCTCAGAGACATCCCAATGGCAAAAAGGATGGGAAGAACGTGTCTATCATGCGAGCAGATGAAAGGCGCGCGGTGAAGAGACCATCTACCAAACCTGCAGCCCCCAGGTCCGGTCCCTGTAACATCGGCCACGTCGTCGATTACTGGAGTGGGACACCAAGCAAGAGAACGAAAGGTGCACGGTAATGAGACCATAAGCCAGAAATCTCCGCCTCGTAACTCGTATATCAAAAATCATGCAGCTGCCGGAAGAACACACAAGCCCATGCAGTACCGACCAGGTCGTCAAGCGCTGGGACAGCTTTTCACGATCGCGCCATGTATCATGCCGAATCTCACGCTCTCGAGTCTTCTAAACCTTCTCCTCCTTCACACCGTGCTTCCAGATCGTAACGAACGGCGTGACACCATCCTCGCGGTAGTTGAGCAGCACAACCCTAGCAATCCCGTTAGCGCACGCATTCCAAAGCTCAAAAGGGTAGTATAGCACTCACATCCCATCCGGATCCATGCTCTCCCCAATAAAAAACTCATAGTCCTTGAAATTCCCCACAATCTTCTTCGCATACCCCTGCGCCTTGCTCTCAAACTCCTTCACCGCATCGTCGTCCGCCCCATTCGCCTTCATCTTCTCTTTGACTGACTTCATGTACCCCTTCAGATGCGTGAGATAGCTCTTCTTGTCGAAGTTGGTCTCCTGCAGCCGGAACGAGTAGACGACATCGATGACCTGCTGCTTCTGGTCCTCGACGTCGTCGCCGCCGCCTTCTTCGGCAGAGGGGTTGGCGCCGATGTCGATGTTGTCGCCGCCGACGGCGATTTTCTTGCAGTCGGCCTCGTAGACGGCGCCGTCGATTTCTTTGACGTTGTAGGAGTCAGAGATGAGCTCGTCGCCGGTGATGATGTCCTGGTGGGGGGTGTTAGTGGGAGGGGTGAAGAGTGCGGGCACGAATCTGCTGAGGATCTGACGTACCTTGTAGATAATCATCGTGAGGACTTGTATGTGGGTATAGAGCTTGTCGAAGGTGTATATACGTGGAGGGTTGTGTGAAGAGTCGCGGAAAATTTGGAGAAGGACAAGAAAGGTTGGTGGGGGCAAGCGGACGTGGGTCCAATGCAGCTTGTGACAGTGAAAGGTCAGTGCTTGGCACGCTAAGCGAGACTTTCAAAATTGCCCACAGTGCCTTCAAGAACATCGAACAAGAGTTTTCCACCACGACCACCAACGACAAACTCGCCGCTCAATCGAGGTACGTCGCCGACAGAAAGAGATGCCCTTCAGGTAGCCATGGCACAGCACTCCATCACCAGCAATGGCGTGGATACTGCTGTGCTTGCGACGACCGAGTTGAAGAACCCCCGATGCTACGGCACCGAAGGGCACTCTCCGCTCGTGATGGCTCTTGGAGGCTAATATGACAGCACAGATACCTCACGCCGCCCAGCGCCTTGAGAATCTCACAATACCACAACCATGGTCAAGACATCCGTCCTCAACGATGCGCTCAACAGCATCTACAACGCCGAGAAGACCGGCAAGCGCCAGGTTCTGATCCGCCCGAGCTCAAAAGTCATCGTCAAGTTCCTGCAGGTGATGCAGAAGCACGGTAAGAACACACACTATTTCCGCGCTCTTCAGCAGACTTGTCAGAAGACGTGTGAGAAGACGAGAACACCGGCTTGATAACTAGGCAATGGTCTCGATCATCGCCACGACCACAAGCCCTTTAAGTAGTCGGGAGATTGAGATTGCGAGGATCTTACACGTCCTTTGATAACTTTGCTGAAGAGTGCATGTTTAAATCTCTCGCGACATTTCACTGACGTTTTTGTCTCCACAGGCTACATCGGCGAGTTCGAGGAGGTTGATGATCACCGCAACGGCAAGATTGTTATCCAGCTCAACGGCCGGTGAGTTCGAAGTCTTCCAGCTCTCAGACACCCGGCAGCTGCTAACATATCGTCCAGCATCAACAAGACCGGTGTCATCAGCCCGCGCTTCAACGTCCAGCTCCGCGACATGGAGAAGTGGGTCGTCAACCTTCTGCCATCGCGTCAGTTCGGCTACATCGTCCTCACCACTTCCGCCGGCATCATGGACCACGAGGAGGCGAGGAGGAAGCACGTCGCTGGCAAGATCATCGGCTTCTTTTACTAGAGGCGCGGAAAGCGACTGCGAGACGGGAGGCATATGAGCGGAGGATTTGCGGAGGCATAGCAGCGGCGCTTCCGGTGTCGATAGCGTACCAAAAGTATCCAGAAGTTCGGCCATCATCTTTGTCCTCGTAATCTCCTGTTCAAGTGTCACACGATGTATATCGTCCTGGTATAATGCCGCCTCATTGATCTGTATATTACTCGTACTCTTGGCGGTATCAGGAGAAATCTGGAAGCCTGATTGGTGTGACGAGCTTCTTTCAAGCTCACTTCCGCAGGCAGGACCAGATTACTAACATATTTACTCGACCTTTCAGACACCATCGTCTTCATTACTTTCTCGTCGCTCCTTGACCCCATACCAGCGCACTATATTCCAACCATCCAGCGCATCAGCCGCACCAATCTCCTCACTACACAATTCGCATCACACACATCAGGCACCCACCATGCCATCATTACGACATACCGCCCTCCTCCTCCTCCCCACCCTCATCACCGCCGTAACGCTCGACTGCAACCACATCCGCGACTCCGGCGCATCCTGGGACCTCTCCAAGCTCTCCGGCCCCAAAACCGTCCACCGAGTCCGCTGGGAGCGACCAAGCATCGAGAACACCACCTTCACCATCGACATCTGCACCGGTCTTCCCAAAGACCCGAAGCTCAACAAAGACGAGCAATGCGCCTCCGGCACACAAGTCTGCGCGAAAGAATGGGACTACCACCGCGAAGGCGAAGGTTGGGCCAAAGGGTTCGTGAAGAAGGTTATTGAGATTGCTGGAGAGTTCAAGACGAGTCATGGACGGGGTATGGATCCGAAGGTTACGCGGCTGAAGGGCGATGCGGGGAATGAGGATGATAAGGAGGGGTTGAGGGTGGAGTTGCATGGGGGGAAGTATCCGAATGAGCGGAGTGGGGTGCCGCAGAAGGCTGTTATTGAGCTTTTGTGCGATAGGAAGGTTAGTGGGAACGAGGGATTTGAGGAGGAGAAGAACTCGATAGATACGGAAGGTTTTGGTAGGATGGGCAGGAGAGACGACGACGAGGATAGCGATGAGCCGGAGCTGCCGGACTTGGACGAGGGCAAGAATCTCAAGTTCATCTCGTACAAGAAAGAAGAGGACACGGAGGTTCTACGACTACGGTGGAAGACGAAATACGCGTGTGAGGACGCGAGGGGTAGTAAGGACCCTGAGGACGAGAAGAAGGCTGGCTGGGGCTTCTTCACGTGGTTTATTATTGTGCTGTTTCTGCTGGTGGCGACGTATATTATCTTCGGGTCGTGGTTGAACTACAACCGGTATGGGGCGAGGGGTTGGGATTTGATTCCGCATGGAGATGCGATCAGGGATATTCCGTATATTGTGAAGGATTGGGGCAGCAGTGTGGTTGAGAGGTTACGAGGGGGGGACTCGAGAGGGGGGTATAGTGCTGTGTAGATTGGGTTTGGGGTTTTGCGGGGCGTTTGGGGGTGGTGAGGTGAGCATGGTGCATTTGCATGAGTTGAGACTGTTGCTGATGATATGTAGATGTATAGTTGGCATGTACATCTAGGCGTTCGAGCCGTTGGATAGATTAGTAGCAAGCGGTACTACACCCTTCCATCCACCAGTTCACCTCCTAGCTCGCGTTCATTCGACAGCATGACTTTCTAGAGAGCAGGTCAACCTCGAAAAGTACCCCGCGGCACAGCTCTCTCACATCCCTAAACGCAGGCAGCTCGACACAGAGTTCAATCCACCGCCATAACGCCAAGTGGTGCCCAGGACTCTCCGTTCATGCTTTATCCGAACGGAGCGATATAATTGCCACTCCATTACCTATCGAAAGCCTATGTCTCTCACCGCAAGCTTCGAAGACGAAAAACGATGGATCGTGGCATCTTGCTTCTCCAGAGTAGTTGAAGACGGCCAACCTACAGAAACATATATCACCCACATCCGCGTGCAGGAGTACTCTACAGGACCTCTCCTCCTCACCTCCCCCTGACAGGCCGGAGGACACACAGCGTGAGCGCTTCGTCATCATCGCCGATCTCTCAACGGGCGTTTGGAGGACCCACACAGCGAGGGTACGACAACGTAGCCTCCTAACATCCAGAACCTGCTCACGCTCTCGTCCGTGACCAGCCAGGAGAACGCCAACAAGAGCTTCAGCATTGGCAAGACGTGGAAAGTAGAAGATCTGGTGTCTATCGAATCCTTCGCTGGAATGGCGTTGCCTCCGCGAGATGACCAGGAGGCCAGATATAGGGACTGGGCGGGTGATGTAGGTCTTGTTGTGACTTTTGCAAAGACGCGCTACTGGCGAGCGAGCACGGCGGAGGAGAAGGAGCGGTTCGTTGAGGTGATGGTTAGGCGGTTCATTGAGAGCACTGGTGGGCGGGTACCAGTGTTACGAGGATTTGACAGTGCTCATAAGGCACGAATATTTGGAGACCTTGCGGTCCCTGATACTGATGATAGCTGAGGAATATGGGAAATGTAGTTTCTTTACGCTCGGTTTCAATAAAAAAAATTGGTTAATTGTGAGTACTACATGATGATGCGGCTCGGACTGTCATTGCTAAGGATACAGTCTCATCTCTTCCGCACAGGCAGTCTCGAGCCAGACCTGCTGCTCGAACGTGAACCGCTCGAAGATGAAGGCGACGATGTGCGCGGTGGTCGGAGGTGGCATATATCTTCTTGCAGTGGTACCACAGCCTGCGCCTTGGGCCGGTCAGGTCCCATTACAGGCCTTTCGATCTTCTTGGCTTCGACCCTCCGCTGCACGGCTGTTTCCACCAGCTGCTCAAACTCCGGATCGAGGTAGAAAGCCCGACACATCCTTCCACCCTTGATCTTCGCACAAATCTCCCCCAGCGCCTGATCCTTCCACGCCACACCCACAATCTCAACCTTCTTCCTGATCCACGCCATCTCATCCTGCTTGCCGGTCTCCCTCGCCACCACTTCCAACTCGTCTCGGAACGAGTCAGCTTTCCTCTCCAGTTTCGTCCGGATGTCCTCAGTAATGCAAGCCAGGCAATTGAAGGGCTCATCGACTCTCCTAGGGTTGACAAGTGGCGATCGCGGTTGATGGCAGTTACTGGCGCATGCCTCGGGCTGTAGCGTTAAGACTTTGTGGCCGCAGGCGAGGATATGATCGAGGGATCCGAATGTGCAGGGCTCGCCGAGGTGGGCTGAGATGTATGGTGAGGTGGTTGCGTAAGTTGACGCGCTCTGTACTTTGGGAGCGTGGGAGCGCGACTGGGGATTGGCTGATCTCAGAGGCAAGTCTCCGACCAAGTGCGCTGACGCTTGGCCCATGGTGTGTTCCTTCCGCATTGACGGTGTGCTGGAAGATGGCGAGGCAGTGGTCGTTCCGTCTGATTTAGATAGACGTGGTGTAGAGCGTGAGGGTGGTGCTGGGATACGAGATCTGATGACCTGCATCTTCTTTGCGTGTTTGTGCTGGTTGACAAATGCTGAATGTTTGTGAGGGCGGAGTACGAAATCTGTACAACGTACGTCTGGTTGCGATATAGTCGATGTTCTACACACTGTGCCAAACATATGCACGGTAGGGCGAGACCATGCCATTGTCTCACCCGAGACTGTCTCTCCACCAGGCTCCTGGGTTGTTCCGGCTTTGTTACGTTGAGACAGTGTCTTCCGGTGGTCGCACAAGGGCCAGAACACAATGCGACAAAGAGCTGACTTTGGAAGCCATCGAGTGTGGTCGAAGGTCCATCGCATTGCGACCACTGGCAGCACGCTGCCACTGCATCGAGGGTGGTTGCTGGAGGTCGAGGTGTTCGTGATGGTGGCGACGTTTCATAACGTGAGTATTCTCGATGGACCGAGCGAACAATGGCTGACCATGGCAGGTTGGAGTGTGAACAAATATTTTTTTTTCATATAGCTGCAAGATGCAATCTGTATATTTTCACATGACAGAGCTTCGGTGTTCGTCCCGGCCAACTCCCGCTCCTTCCGAATTCGGCTAGGCCAAAGCTCACATGGCACATGACGTCGCAATGTAAACAACGCATTGTGGTCATTCACCAGACGGTACCTTCACGCCCCGTTTGTGCGCGGTCTTTGTCCCGAACAATCGGATTCACGTTCTCGATGGCTGCCTGGGCGGGTCCAGTCCTGACTTACGACACTCGGTCGATTCCATAAAACAATTACCCAGCAGCTGATTCTTTCTGTAACATCCCTCAACACCGCATCAGACTTCTCAGCAAGACCAGTGTCTTGAGCACATTCCAACCGCACATTCAGACCTCTTTCGACATTGAAACCCACAACAACGTAGAATCTCCAACGACCAAAGCCCGTAACCATGAACGGCCAAAAGCCTGTTCCCCACCTCGGTGACATCCTTGCATCTCTTCAGACGGTTGTTCAGTCAATCGAACAGCCACAGGGTGGACCTCAGCACGTCTCCGATCCAACCTACGAAGCAGAGGAGGAGTATGAGGAGTACGAGCCAAAGCTCTACGACCCCTTCATAATCCCGGATGTCGAACCCTACGACCCGACTAGACCAGCGCTCCCCTCGACTTTCACCTTGTCGATTCGTCCAGCGCCTGCTGGGCGTCGCGAGAAGGCCAAGATCCACACCTCGCCGAAGGACATCCTTCCACCGCCCGCCGCGCGCAAGTACAGCCAGACCGCGAACGGCGACCTCGAGAAGCCGCAGACAGTCTGCTGGGAAGCTTTTCCAAACGATCCTCTTAGGCACAAGCTCTTCTGCGGACACGCTAGCGTCACAAAGACAGCGCAACCGTGCGGCCCAACGTGTAGGCTGTTGCCAGAGGCGGAGAGCAAGGCGCTCGGAAAGGACATCGCCTGCTACTCGTGCGTCATCAAGCATCGGCGCGAGGCGTCACCATTCATGGCACCACCGAAGCGCCAGCCGACGAAACGCGGTGCGCCAAAGGAGGAGAGCCTGTTCATTCCCGAGGACGGTGTGGCGAAGAGACAGAGGATGGCGACGCAACGTCGACCTTCGGGCCTTGCGACTTCTACGACAACAGCGGAGTACCTGGACAAGACCACTCGCGAGCTCAATGCAGATCTGGCACGTGATCCGTCTCTCGCCGCTCTAGCAGCAAGTTCAGCAGGAGGACGGATGCGGACTCGGTCGACTCGTCATGGAGGCTACGCGCTGTCAGCCGAGCTAATCGACAATGCCAAGGAGTCAAGTCTCCATCGCGAGCTCCAAAACCTCAAGACGGATGGAAGCGATGCTCTCCGCTACAAGCTGGCTCGAAAGCAGCTGTATGGTGGCGATCTCGAGTCCAATCTACCGGATCACCGTCGGCTCGAACCTGCCGAGGGCGAGAAGCCGCACTCTTACGGCCAGTCTGCAACTCGCAGGAAGCATGTTGGCATGTCCAGCATTCCGGAAACCGACCATAAGAAGATCATGGAGGAAGAGGATGGTGTGACGGTCGCTGAGGAATTCGAAAACGAGCAGCTGCTCCCACGGGCTCGCGAGGACTTCGGCGACGACGATCAAGATGAGGAAGAAGACGCTGGCGAAGGTGGCTCCCGTGGCATCCGCGCTGATGGGACGTACTTCGAAGAAGACAGAAACTGCATCTGTGAGGGCGAAGTCGACGAAGCACTCCAGCAGTGCACCGAGTGTGAGAAGTACTTTCATGCATCCTGCATGGGCGTGGCGAAATTCGAAAGGTGCAATGGCTGCAAAAACCGTCGCGTCGCGAATCAAGACCTTGCAGACAAGGTTCTTCAGGTCAACAGAATTGCCGTCGTGAAGAACATCGGGGACCTTCGGGCATTCCGTGCGATGCGTCGAGCAGAAGAAAAGGAGACGAAGGATCGCGAAAAGACGGATCCGGATGCGATGGAAGTGGACGAGCCGGCGAAAAGGGCGGAAGGCGTTGTTCAAGAGGATGTGAAGATGAGTGGTTGTACGAAGATCAGTGCCGCTGGTGGAGGAGGATAAGCCTCTTGGTACAAGCACTTGTTGATGGAGTATGGCATTATTGCTGGGTTTTCCTGCCTGGCGCCTTCAGTCGGTCGATACAACGGGCGCCCTGGCGAGGCTGTGCCTGGAGCGTAGTGATGCTGGGCCTTGTTTTGTCGGATTGGACCGGGTTGTATCTTGTTTTTGGCTGATACAGCGGTATCATTTTGTTGGATAGCTTGCTTACTTATGATGCTGTACGTGTTTTAGATCTGTCGAATGTAAATTGTTTGAAGCCCAATTTTTCACCCAAATTAATGAACGTTCTCAGCCTTTTCACCTTGATTAGAAGCCTGATGGTTTTCTGGCGGTACTATTGTAACAATCGTGGACCGAAGTGCGGACCCACATGGCTCCTGCTGAAGCTTACGTTTACGGTGGAGGCGTAATGTCCAGTCCATCCACCGTCAAATGAAAGGCATCATTCCTCGAGTAGCTGCCAGCAACATCCAGATCCAGACGGCCGCGCTCGCAGTCCTCAAAGTCTGCTTCATGGATCAACAATCCACCGTCTTCAACCTCCCACAGTGGCTCAACCAGAGTATTGCCAAACGGTCCCACCATGCAAGATCCGCCTCTGCAGGCATATTCTTCACCTGAGGTTTCTGGTGAAGACATGGCAGGCATTGACTTAGCTGCTGGTGTCGAAGGCTCCTCAGCGATGTCCTCGTCCATGTTTGGAAGTACGAGTTCGTGGTTCTCTTGTACAGTAATCGTCGAGCGTCTTCTGTTATGGCTTCGTGGCGAGGCAGTAGGAGAATATCCGGCTCCATTTGCTAGACCGCTCTTCTCGTCGGTTACTGCAGATGAGCTCTGATCGATGCCATGCGTCCAAGCTGGCAGATTCTTCTTCTTGACGCAGGAGATAGCACTCAGCACGAAGCATCGCCCTTCATTGCCTACAGTCTGCATGAGTGGCCACCAAGTTGGTCGTGCATCAGCCGTAGGTGCCAACCACAGATTGACGTTCTGCGAATATAAGCTGTACCTTAGGAGAGGCATCATGTTCTCCCAGCAAATTGCCGAGGCCGTCCGGAGCTTGACACCTTTGATGGTAGTAGTGACCGCACGAAGCGTAGAAGGAGAGCCTTGCGCCCACACTAGTCGCTCGGATCCGGTAGGCATGACCTTCCTGCGCTTGCCCAGACATCCTAGTCTGGGGCACACGTATACCACACCGCAATATAGAGATCCTTGCAATCAGAAAAGCAAAAGTGTCAGCGAGTATCTCAGTCAAGATCAGGGCCATCAATGCTTTACCTCCACATCGTTCGACGAGTCCAGTGACAACGAACACACCCGTCTCACGCGCAATCCTTTCCAAAGTTTCTCTCGTGCCATCGCCTCGATATTCTTGACCTTTTCCTACCAGTAGTTTCCGGTCAACCCAGTCATCTCCGCCTCCCAATGGAGTATCCCCCAGGTCCGGGCAACCCTTGTAGTACTGCAGATATTGCTCGCGGCCTTCATCGCTACGCTGGCCGACCACAGCGCCAAACGAACACAGTCTCGGGTATCCACCCAGATATGCTTCAGGGAACAGGATTAGATCTACTCCTTGAGAAGCTGCTCGCCGGGTCACATCTTCGAGGTCGGCGAGAGTCTGCTTGAGGGTGGAGAGGCTTCGGGACTGCGAAACTGCGAGCTTGAGCTTTTGAGGCATTGTTGTGTCGGCTTGGGAGTTTCTGCAAGGTGTAGGAGAAGTAATGAAAGGATGATGAAAAGAATGGAGGTACAGACAAGAGGTGAGGTCGGCATTGGAGCCCTCGTGACTTCCCCTCTTACGGCAAACCGCTTACAGTGCATGCGAGCTCCATCTTCGCCTGGCCTTGGACGTCTGCTCGAGACAACGTGTTGGATTTCATTCGCTCAGTTGACTGGCAAGACCTGCCCGAGTCCATCGATACAAGACGACGAACTCTTCAGACCTCCGAAGAGCGATGTCTCGACGCGTTCGTTAATGAGACGGCACGGCACCTTCCCGATCCGGCCGCCACTGTCCCTTGCTTTAATGAGAACGACATCGATATCGCTTCCACAGCATCTCCTACCACTGCTTTCCGGTCGCATAACATCTTCCATGCTCCCGTTGGCCTGTCATGCGGCCACATGATCGTACTCCTTCGAAAGCAACATGCTTCATTCTGCCGGTTCTGGTGATCGTGCCGCAATCGATGGTGTGCCCGTCCTACGGCTCCTGTTTCATGTTGACACGCGAGCCATCTAGAAGACAAGCAAGCATTTATAAGCGACTCCCCGCTGCTGTCACGCCACGATGCAATACAAGGATGTTAGATCGTAGCGCCGGTCCAGGCTTGGTTTCAATACAGATCTACTCTTCCTCCTACGCCCGTGCCACGGGACGGTGATTATGGGCGGATCAATGGGCCTCCTGCCTTATTAACGAGGTCAAGTATAAGACCTGCCAAGCTCGTTTTACTGTCTCTTCATCCTTTTGACAGGTCTTGATCTTCGTACTCGTTCGATATCTCTAGAAGTCTGTGACTTCGTTTTTCTCGTTCATCAAATCATTAGCGTGCCACTCTTTTCACGCTTCTCATTCTTCCAAACAACCTCATCATGAAGGGATCAGTACTTGCATTGGTAGCGGCAGCTGGCACTGCCGTTGCCCAGCAGGCAGCATACGGGCAATGTACGACTACGTACCGCAGCATCTAGCCATATTCTCCTAGCTAATGGGTTTTCCAGGTGGTGGCCAAGGGTTCACGGGCAGCACGAAGTGTGTTTCTGGCTACCAATGTGTCAAGTCGAACGACTACTACTCTCAGTGCATCCCAGGGTCATCTGGCCCTACCACGACTGTCAAGTAAGCCATTTCTGCCCGCAGAACCGTTCTCTCATACACTATCAAGCACTATGCGGCGCCCTGTGGAAACGCCGAGCTCGATCGCAAGTCTGAGACACTCGCTGACTCTTTCTCCATCACTTCAGGACCACGGCAAAACCGACTACCCGTGCGACAACCACGAAGACTACGCCGACTACCAAGGCGACGATCACGAAAGCGACGACTACCAAGCAGGGCAGCTCTCCAACGACCATTACTGGCTCTACAGGCAGCGGTGTCCCATACGCTGGTGTCAACATTGCTGGGTTTGACTTTGGCTGTGGAACTGATGGCACCTGCACTGTATCTGGAGCCTACCCGCCAGGAGATGCCGGCATTGCGCAGATGAAGCACTTCGTCAACGATGACGGCCTCAACACCTTCCGCCTTCCGGTCGGCTGGCAGTACCTTACCAACGGACAAGCCGGTGGCAACCTCGATTCGACCAACTTTGCCGCCTACGACAAGTTGGTACAAGGTTGCTTGAGCACTGGTGCAGCTCTCTGTATCATTGACATCCACAACTACGCCCGTAAGTCAATTTGATGGATGGAAGGGTTCTCCGAGACAGCATCGAGCACCGTGCAGCGCTCTGAGATCTTACATCATTCGGCCACAACTCCGAGACACTTGCTGATCCTTCTATTCATCACTCCAGGCTTCAATGGAGCGATCGTCGGCCAAGGTGGGCCAACGAACGCGCAATTCGCGAACCTATGGACCCAGATCGCTAGCAAGTACAAGTCCAACAGCAAGATCGTGTTTGGCATCATGAATGAGCCTGTGAGTCTCCCAGGAACACAGCATCGATGATCTGTTCATTAATCCCTCCAAAGCACGACCTTGACATCACGGCCTGGGCCACCACCGTGCAAGCCGTCGTCACCGCCATCCGCAACACCGGCGCGGCAACCCAGAAGATCCTCCTCCCTGGCACCGACTACACCTCCGCCGGCAACTTCATCGACAACGGCTCCGGCGCCGCCCTCTCGAAAGTCAAGAACCTGGACGGCTCAACCACGAACCTTATCTTTGACGTCCACAAGTACCTCGACTCTGATAACTCCGGTACGAACGCCGAGTGCGACCACAACAACGTTGACGTCTTCACGACGCTGGGCAACTGGCTCCGTACTCAGAAGAGGCAGGCCTTTTTGACGGAGACTGGTGGTGGTGCAACGACAAGCTCGTGCGCGACGGCGTTGTGCCAGCAGCTGGCTACATTAAATACGTACTCGGACGTCTATTTGGGATGGGTGGGCTGGGCGGCTGGGAACTTCGATACGTCTTATGTTCTGACTGAGACGCCGACGCTGAGTGGGAGCACGTGGACTGATCAGCCGTTGGTTAAGCAGTGTATTGTTGGGCAGTTCCATGGATAGGTACTCTCTAAGGAAAGCACTTCGCAGGACGCTTCGTAGCTGTTAGCTAGTACTTCATCAATCACTCTTACGCTCTCGACTTGACATTACTCTACTACGCATCTCAGCCGCGTGGCCTCAGGTTGTCAAAGGTGAAAAGGTACGGAAGAGGTGGTAGTGTGTGAAACACATTTTCTTAGATATACTATTTTCTCGAAAACACATAAACGCCGGTAAACCTCCCGTGGTCATGAAGCTTGCTGATATCTCGATCTGATCTTCGAGAGTTTGCAACAGCTGCAGCACCTGTCATCAGAGTTCAACGTTCGGAATGCAGCAGCCTTTGTCGTGAAGCTGATAAGCGCTTCAACCATGACGATGAACTGCACATTGACCTCTCAGGGCTCATTCCCTCTCCGAATTGCAACGCTCACGTTGATTGTACTTGCACGACCCATAATCCCACATCGGATGAAGGATGCGCCGAGATCCTTGCGATGTACGGTGTGTGTTTGCCCACTCGTCATAGCTCAATAACGACGACGACCCATGTTCGGCCGCAAATTCTCCTTGCGATCGCCCACAGTGACCTCTGCCTTATGCAGCACGATCGGATCGGCCGTGTTGTCACCGAAGAACTTCGACTTGACCAGTGGCAGCGCGGTGCAACGAACGACATACGGCGGCTTGTCGTCAGTGATCTCCTGCCCGACGAGCTCCTTGTTGCGATGGACCATGAACTTCGCACCCCAAGCGATTCCATGACGTGGGAAGAAGACCTCAAAGATCATCGGCTCCTGACGCATGCGGATAGCGATCTTGATGGCCTCGGTGACGGCTTTGTGGAGACCGGAGTAGAGGCCCTTGAGGTGGCGCTGAGCGAATGCTGGCGCGAATGTGGCGACGATCTCGTCTGTCTTCTCGCTGGCGAAGAGTTGCACCCACTTCCAGAAGCCGGGCGTCTTAACGATGGTGTTGGCGAGGGCCACGCGGGTCTCGTTGAGCTTGTGGCGGTGGACGAGGTCAACGCACCGTGGGTTCTTTGGGCTGCGAAGGTCTTGCTCGACGTCCCACATGCGTGTGAAGGCAGCGGCGTGGCGGCTGGGGTAGCGGCCGAGGACTGAGTCGTTGAAGATGTGCTTGACGACTTCTTGGGAGAGCATGCCGAGCATGAGCCAGTAGCGCTCGTCGGAGTCTTCGAATTGAATGTAGGCCATCTTGTTGCACTCGAGGTGCTCTTGAGCGAGCTTGAAGATCTCGTGCTCGCCACGGGAGGAGCGGCGACCTTTGATTGGAGCGATGTCGTTGATGGGGAGTGAGTGCAGGGCAGCTTCGACCTTCTTGAAGCAGGACGAGAGCAACTCTGGGAGAGGCTTCTTGCCAAATTCTGCTGCTGGGCTCCAGACGCCCACATGCTTGCCAGGAGATGGTGCGCCAGGAGTTGGGGCCAGACCGTTGCCGAAGACATCGTCGGATGGATCAGGGGTCATACGGAACGGATTCGCGGTGGGTGAGAACTTGGTGTGGTTTGTTGACGGCGTGCCGAACGATTCGACAGCAGAGTCCTGGCTGTTGTCAGGTGTGGGAAGCGCGGGACGTTGGTATTGATGTGGCTTCTGTGCAACCAAGGTGTGATCGCCCGCGAGAGCTGACATTTCGTAATCCACAGTAGCTGGTGTGCGTCCGTTGACGGCGATGGCCTGCTTGACAGTCTGCAGCGTCTGCAATTCCGTGATGTGTGCTTGTTGCGATATCACGCGATGCTGCAGCGCAGTCACGCACGTCGTGAGGTCGGCGATGGTCTTGTCCTTCACGCCTAAGGCCTTTTGGGCATCTTGAAGTGCAGACATGCGTGCAATGGAGTCCGCGATGATCTTGTCCTTCGCGGCCGACTCCTGCTGCACATGCTTGAGCTGGAGCTCGGTATCGGTGATGATTGTGAGCTTCCTGTCCATATCTGCCATCATCCAGTACTTGTTGAAACAGTCCTCGTGTCCATCATCTTTAGTGAACACAGCATCACCTTTGCCGTTGACACGTGGCTCCTCCGTGGCGAAATATGTACGTGGGAACTTTGGCGCAGCCGCTGGAAGCTTGTTGTCGCGGTCTCCAGTCGGTGCTTTCATGTTTCTGTTCTCGGCAGGTGGAACGACCATCTTGTTGTTGGCGTACGGTGCGATGTTCTTGTTCTGAGCAGGCAGCGGTGGCGTCGGAAACACGCTCCTATCAGGTGGCGATTTCTGCTTCTTCTCCTTCTGCTCGAAGCTGGCCGCGCGAGCCTTGTGACGAGCAGCCTGAGATGGGGTGGGGTTGTAGAAGTCGTCGTTCTCAGTGCAGCCGCTCCGGAATGTGTACACGGGCTTCTGTTCGACACGCTGGCCGATGTCTGCAAGGCCGGATCCGAGTGAAGTCATCGGTGCTGCGTTTCCGTGGTACATGGCCGGGAGGTACACGATACTATCTGATGTCAGTGGCGATTCCCAATCAGAGCGCTGGGCAACTCACTCTTGGCCTGTGAAAGGAGTTCCTGTTGTGCCTGTTGTGATACCAGTGACAAGGCCTGGATATTGGTGATACCTGTCATCTTATCAGTGCTGTGGCAGATGTGAAGTGTGAGGACATGGCTCACATCTCAGCGTCGTACGCTCCGTTGCCGCAATAATAATCCGGCACATAATACCCTCCAGCGTCACTGGGAGTTCCATCTTTCATCTCCATGCCCGCCGCCATGCCGCCAAACAAGTCGTCCATGTGAATGAGGACAAAGGTTGCGTGAGCTCAATAGAACTGATACTGTACCTTCTTCCGTGCTCAATAGCAGTCAGAGTAATATCGTCGTACGTGAACTGCGAAAAGGTCAGTGACGTTACAACACCGTTTCACACTGCATGTGACCGCGACAATCAGCAGAGTGAAGGGATGGGGATGGAACTCACAACAAGTGTCGACAATGCGCTGCGGGCGCGGTGAGTGGGTTGTGGGAATGGCGACAGTTGGTAATGAACAAGTAAGATATGAGGTTGACTCCAAGAGAGAAGAAACAGTATGGCAGATTGACAGGAGGCTGGTAGACCGCGTGACCAGTATCCAAGTATGCAGGCCGTGATTGGTCGAAACCGCGATGTACTGGACCCTTTTCGCAGCGGAAGATCTGAAGTTGGTCGTGGGAGGCGGACGAAAGCGACTGATGTTTTCTTTATCGCCCAATAGCCTGGCGGATCTCCGCTCACTTCACGGAGGCTCGCCGTGTCCAAATCTTCCTGGTCCTTCGCTATGGCGTTGATCGGAACCCAAGTGGTGAAGATACGGTCGTCGCAAGTTCAAGCCAGTCCCTCTGGTGCGCTCAGGAGCCGTCAGCCAAGCGAATCTCTTCTCCCAGCCACTCCAAACGACGAGCTTCCCAAAGATGGATCTTCTCGGTTCACCAGCTGCGCTCGCTACGAAGGAAGGTCCGAAGGATGGACAAGTGTGAGCGCTGAGAATTTTGCCTCCTGCCATATCGAGCTTGCCAAGATTCACATGTGACTGAGACATCCGAGAGCTGGAAAACAACGAGACGCGAACACAGGCGACACGATCTGAAGAACAAACGGTTCGAGAGATGGCCAGCGGAGTCTTCCTCCTCGACAGCGTTGCTCACGGAAGATGAGAGGTCAGTACACTTATGAGCATGCCAAACAGTACCTACACGTGAACAGGATGATTTTCAAGATTTTCCATTTCCAGCTAGCAACGCGAGACGTCCGACAGACCAGGTATGATTAGTTCCGTCTGCTTCCTCTCCAACATACCAGGTATAATCAGGTCCGTCTCTTCCTCTCCATCAAAGCAAGTCGCTGATTGTGCAACCGCAAGCTACCGTCGATCGCGATGCGCGGGGAAGATGTTTGCGAGTGTTCTTCCCACACTCGATCCCTCCCATGCCAGTGATAAAACGCCGTAATGCACGCCCTGAAAGTTTCAACCATTCCACCCATCGCTTCATCTTTCGCACCCCGAACCTCCACCAGATCCTTGCACCATTGTCCTCCATCCACCTGCCGCCACCACCTGCGCTGCACATGTCACGAAGAAGTAGGAGAAAGTATACCGTACCTTTACTTGTGCGCCGCAACCGGGAACATCATGTTGTAGACGTGGTCCACCACATACTGCGCCGTGATCATGTTGCCGCCGAACCAGCGCCCGTTGAGCCCGCGGATGGCGTTCATGCCGCCCTCCACGCGGTCGAACTTGATGTAGATCTCGCCGTCGTCGGAGTTGAGCGAGATGCCGATGTGCTGGACGATGCCGTACTTGCTATCGCATTCGGTTTTGATGTCGTCCTCGAGCTCCTTCTTCCAACCATCTGGGTTGTTCTTCGACTCTCTGTAGTGGATGTAAGCATGATGTGTCTTTGTGGCTATGGAAGGGGATACGTACTCAGCCTCGTTGAACATGTTCTTCAACAAGACGCAGCGGCTCGGGGCTTGCTGCTCGACTGGTGCCTTCTTGGGCTGTGCCTTGGCAGCGACCTTCTGCTCTGGCTCGTCGGTCCTAGCAAGCTTGCGCATCAATGCATCACGGCTGTAGTTGGAGAAGTTGACACCTGAAACGTCCGAGTCGTCAAGAGCGCTCGCACCGCCCGTCTTGTCTGCGTCCTTGCCGCTCGCACGATCGAAGTTGGCCGTGCCTCCTGCGTGAGCGCCGCGGCCGCCCATGCCGGAGAAGGAGGAACCCTGTTGATGCGCTTGAGCTCCGAACCGCTGAAGCAGTGACTGAGTAGACTCAGGCGTGAACTTATCGTTGCCGAGGCCGACGCGGATGTTGCGTCCTCCGAGGTCGTAGCCGTTCATGGCCTCAAGCGCTGCCTTCGCCTGCGTGGGATCGATGAACCTAGAAAAACTGGTCAGTGTCGTTCGCAGCAACAGAAAAGTGATGTTTAGCTTACTGCACAAAGCCGTAGCCCTTGCTGCGTCCTTGGTCCTCCTTCTGTAGTTGTACGAATTCGAGCTCGCCGAAGGGGGCGAAGACGTTGCGGATGTCGTCCTCAGTCAAACTGAAGTGAATGTTGCCGACATATAGACGATGAAATGGGACGCCGTTGGAGTGAGTAGCGACACCTTCGGTGGTCTTGGATTGACGGTTCTTCTCGGCCTCGGTGAGTTGTGCGATTATTGGGATGTCGGCGAGCTTCTGGCCGGTCAGTGCGATGGCTTTCGGGACGGATTCTTCTTCTCGGAACTCAACATAGCCGACGCTGCAGTATTGTCAGTGACAAGTCGAAGTAAAGAATCAGGATGGTGAACGTACCCCTTGCTGCGGCCACTGACTCTGTCCTTCACGATCTGTGCATCCACGACCCAACCCGCGCGCTCGAAGAACGCCTTCAACTCCTTGGTCCTGAGGCGGGCTGCGAGCTGCTGCACGAAGACGGTGCGCCTATCACGCTCATCATCAGTAGGCTCTGGGCTACGCTTCCTTCTGTGAGGGTCAGAGGGACGACGGTCGTCACGCCCAGACTGATACCTATCGCGATCGCGACGTGGGCTCCGGTCGCGGTTGTCACGCCGGTCGCGATCACGCCTGTCGTCGCGGCCCGGGCGGTAGTGGTTGTCACCGCCTGATGGGGCGTAGTAATCTCCAGCCGGGCGATCGCGCTGGCGGTAAGATTCCGGACGGCGGTCAGAGCGTGGGCTTCTGGACCTGCGCCTGCTGCGGACACTTCCATTAGCACTGCCCTTATCGCTGCCATCCTTCACTTCATCCTTGACGGGTACATCGTCATCGCCAAGGTCTCGAGACCGGCGGGATCGTCGCTCATCGTTCTCCTCGCGCTCGGTGGAATACCTGTTGTTCTTTGACCCGTGATGGTCCCTTCCTCCTTTCTCATCGCGGCCACGGTCGGCTTGTTGGGCGTTGCTCTTGGCGTAGAGAGCGGCATAACTCGCGTATTCGACAGGCTGCTGGCCGCCATTCACTGCTTTGGCCTTCGCTGCTGCCTTGCGCTCTTCCTCCTCGAGGAGCTCTTCGATGCTGTTGTTGATCGACTCCATGATGATGGTGGTGATTTAAATTTGTGATAGTGTCTGTGGTGCTCACAGTTATCTTGCGAGTTGGTGAAGTATCAATTGATAGTCTGTCAGGTGAGCATGCGGGTGGTGTTGATGTTCTTGCTATTGTCGTGGTCGTCGAGTGAGGTCGCGGGTAGCTGTGACTGAGTGAGATGGTCCACGGTGACTCGTTTCGAAAGTGAAGCGTGACTGTAAAAAGGCGAGTCCACCTGCCTGGTGTTGCTATACTGGAGACTTCACGCTGGACACACGCTGTGGTTCACTTGTCAAGTGTGCGTTGTGCGTGTGGAGGAAGTGGAAAGAGTTTGCTGTCACGAGGCTCGAAGGAAGCTGAAATTGCCGGCAGAAGCGGAGGTCGCAAAACTCATGGCACGTGGTCGAAAGTCTTCTTACTATCAAATCATGCTGCACAGTGTATGTCCATTAGGCATTATATATCTACTAAGTCTATCGCTGAGAGTGCTCGCCCCAGCACATACCGCCCAAAACACCGCTCCATGCTATCATGAATTACTGTACACACTAAGTCGTCTTCAACACCTTCGGCACCGGTGGCGGAGGTAGCTCAGTCCCAAAGACCCGATCCCAGAACCTGCTGGTCACACCAAAGCCGTTCTCGTAGTCCATGAAGTGATGCTGGAGGTGGTACTTCTTCAGCTCGCGGTAGTAGGAAGGTAGGCTGGACACAATGTTAGCACACATCATCAGGCAAAGACCAGATTGTGAAAGAACTTACTTCTTGTGGTGGAGGAAGTAGTGGGTGAGATCGTAGCAAACGTAACCGAAGATGCCACCGCAGTACGCCGCCACGGCAGCATACCAGTTGTAGAAGAAGACCGTATGTGCCAGCTTCCAAAACGGGGTGGCGAGCACGATGAAGAGGGTGGGCGGCATGACCAGTCTTAGCCGGTCCATAGGAAGGTAGTGGTGGATGCCGTGGAGGAGGAAGTGGGCGGTGAGAGCGGCTCGGTGGTCAGGTAGGTATCCGTCGAGGTGAAATAGACATCTGTGCATCACATACTCCGTGATCGTCCAGAAGCAAAGTCCAAATACCCAGTATGCGGGTAGCGCCAAAGGATGGAGGTTTTGACTCGCAAGGTACGTGCCGTATGCGACAGGAGGAAGCCATACCATTGGTACGACCCACCAAGGTGTCTTCGAGAGAGGCTCGAGGAAGTTTCCGAACAGAGGCGCGCTGTCGCCGCCTTTGTAGTGCCGTGGCCGATGTACTTGCTGTAAGTAGAACTCCTTGCTGAAACCGCCTCTCCATATCTGCATCAGCAGCGGCCGGCTGAGGTCCAGGAACTTGTGCCTCTTGAAGTCCTGCGTAGGGTCCGTCTCCCTGCTCAAGTCCTCCGCCGAGCTCATGCCCGTTGTCTCATACACCGTCTTGTCCTCGTTCTCAACACCATTCGTGACCGCATGATCTCTCGCTCTGACGTCTTCCACAGCATCACTATCCGCCTTCTCCAACTCCTCCATGCCCTTCAAGCCCGGTTCCATCGGCAGCACCGCGAACGGATCCGAGCTCTTCACGACCGCATTGATGACTTTCTCCGTTGCCACAAACCCGATCAGGCAATCATCCAGTACTTCCCACGCAGCTTCTGAATGCGCATGCGATATCGGGTCCTCCATCGCCTCTTTGACATCTTGCCCGCCGTACTGGAGAATGAGATCACCGCCGCCCGGATGGGAGTCTAAGAAGTCCGTGATATCGTAGACCTTCGTTCCGATCGTGACGTAGCACGATTTCGCATTATTGTGTGCCGCGACTTCTGCGGATGGCAGAGTCGGGAGAGTCCGACCTGGCATGGTTTGTAATGCCGATAAGAGGTGCTTTGCGGCTGATGCGGTGGATTGTTATGTTGTCGTAACGTTCCAAGACGGCCAGGAGTTACGGGAGCTGCTGTGGGAGGTAAGGAGTGTGTGGCAGCAAGTTGTTCTTTGAAGTAATCTTAGGAGCTGGTCCTGGCAGTGGCGAGGGAGATTCGAAGGGTCGAAGAAAGTTCCGCTTCCGCCCTCCGCCGTGGTCCGCTGAGATAGCCGAACACCTTCTCCGTACGCCTATCTTGGTATGCACACCAGTCATCGGAGCTGTAGAGGCCACCTCTGTATGAAGAGACGTTTGCTGCAAGCACGTCGACATCGGCTCCGCATCGAAGGTCGAAGCATGGTCGCGAGACCTGTGTCGATATAGGGCCGGCCCGAGCGCATTTAACCTTTTGCTTGTTCTCCTCAAATCGCGTGGCGCGTTACCGCGTCAGATCGTGGCTTTGCTTGCTTCTAGTATTTCTCATGGTAGTGTAACATCTCAACCTCAGGACCTGTGGCCACTCGCGACTACTCCTCGTCTACCACGAATCTCCAAACAAGCTGCAATGGCGACTACAACATCATCCACCGGCCACATCCGCAAACGGCAATACCAACCTTCGATTACATCCTTCTTTGGCAACCGGGACACAAATGCTAGCACATCGGATCTGCGACGTGGAACGACGTCGCCTCTGTCTCCGCCACTACCAGCAGAGACCCAGGCATCGTTACTGAGCGTGGGCATGCGAGTCAGGAAGTCCGTACCGGAGGGCTACAAGACACACAAGACTGTCCCAGTACAAGGCTTCCCGTTCCCTAGTACAGCGCCGCCCAAGCTACCAGCAGCAAGCAGCTATTCTACTGCGAGCACACGCGAGTTGACACCATTCTGCGGCCTACACAAAACAGGTGGCTGGTCGGCGCAACCTCCCTCTTCCGCACCCGCGGTTATGCAGGAGGACGACGAAGGTGTTCCTGGCCTGATGTGGTCACAAAGCGCGCCGTCATCCACACAAAACAGCGTCACGTCGATGTCGTCTACGCCATCTGCGCCGAGCAAGAAGAGGGGCTACGATGAGGATGTGGAGGAGGAGATGGATGCTTATTTCGACAAGGCGGAGGCCGCGGAGTCTTTCTCTCAGCAGGCACTACCTTCGACCAGGCCTCTTGCGAAGATGAAGGGTACGACGAACCATCAAAGCGCGGTGCGGATCTTCGGGACGGACGACTTTGAAGAAGCGGGATTCCTTGTGCCGGACGGCATGGAGGTTGATAGCAGTGATTGAGAGGTGTGCTTGTCGTGATCGTGCAGCGTTCAGCGTGTTGGCGTTTGGTTTGGTTTAGATACCCAGGGGCGGCAATGTTGTGTAGATATATTGAATGCGGAGGATGTATGCCTTAAGGCTCCCAAAGAAACCGTGCACGTGACGTAACCTAGTCAACACACAAAAGTGAGACATATCGAAGGAGGGAATGGCGACTTCCACCTCGAAGCCTTCGACCTATTTCTTGCTTGTTCTATCTTCGAGTCACCATCGACCATTCGACCATTCACGCCGTGATATCAGCAGCGAAACAAATATACGTGGACCCTGCTTCGTCACACAGCAGGCAAGCCGGCACCCCACGAAGTCGACGCCTTTTTGTTTGAGCGCGACTGCAAGAAGCGGTGCGACACAAGAAATCTTCTTCCGACTTCACCTCACATGATCCCACCCCACTGAGCAGCAGAGCTCTCCTTGTCCCGCGCATCTCAAGCACATCGCGACCGCTGCCCAGCATGGACGTCAACGCCGTCCTCACCGGCACCCTCTCGCCTGGTATGTTTCCCACGGACAGCGTAGCACGTGAAAATTGCTTCAAGTAGGGACGTGATATACTGACCACCTCCCAGACACCGCGACTCGTTCAGCAGCCGAGCAGCAGTTGTCACAAGCCGCAGAGGCAGACTTCGTATGTTCATTCCCTTCCCTTCCGCTGCAAAGCCTTACCATGTGCAAATACTAACTCGCACGTGATCACAGCCCGGCTACCTCATCACACTCTCCCGCGAACTCGCCAATGAGCAAGCGCAATCGCAAGTCCGCATAGCCGCCGGTCTCGCACTCAAGAACTCCTTCTCCGCCCGCGACTTCACACGCCTGCGCGAGGTTCAAGAAAGATGGATACAACAGATAGATCCACAGATCAAGGACGAGGTCAGGAAGTTTGCGCTCCAGACTTTGGGCAGCACAGACAGCAGAGCTGGCCAGTCGTCCGCACAGTTTATCGCGTCTATAGCCGCCATCGACCTCCCACGTGAGCAATGGCCCGACCTCATGCCAGCCCTCGTTGAGAACGTTGGCAGTGGCTCAGACCAGAAGAAGCAGTCTTCTTTGACCTGCATTGGCTTCATCTGCGAGACTGAAGACGTAGACCTCAGGGAGAGCTTGGCACAGCACAGCAATGCTATCCTCACAGCAGTCGTTCAGGGCGCACGGAAAGAGGAGCCCAACAACGACATCCGCAATGCAGCCATCACTGCGCTCGGTGACTCCCTGGAATTTGTGCGTACCAACTTCGAGAACGAGGGCGAGCGGAACTACATCATGCAAGTCATCTGCGAGGCTACTCAAGCCGACGATAGCAGGATTCAGCAAGGCTCGTACGGCTGCCTCAACCGCATCATGGGTCTCTACTACGACAGGATGAGGTTCTACATGGAGAAGGCACTGTTCGGTCTGACCATCCAGGGCATGAAGAGTGAAGAAGAGGATGTGGCGAAGCTGGCCGTTGAATTTTGGTGTACTGTCTGCGAGGAGGAGATCAGTATCGAAGACGACAATGCGCAGGCACAAGCAGAATCGACTGAGCTCCGACCATACTTCAACTTCGCTCGAGTGGCCACACCGGAAGTCATACCAGTTCTCTTGGGACTACTTGCCAAGCAGGACGAGGACGCCGCGGACGATGAGTACAACGTCTCACGCGCGGCATATCAGTGCGTGCAGCTATGGTCACAGGCGGTGGGCAGCAACGTCGTCCCTCCGATCCTGTCTTTCGTGGAAGCCAACCTTCGCAACGACGACTGGCACTTTCGTGATGCTGCTGTCTCGGCATTTGGCGCCATGATGGAGGGCCCGGATGAGAAGGTCCTGGACCCTCTGGTGAAGCAAGCACTTCCCGTCCTCATCGAGATGATGGGCGACCAGTCGGTCCAAGTCAAGGATTCGGCGGCTTACGCCCTCGGTCGCGTCTGCGAGGCTGTTTCTGAGGCTATTGACCCAGTGGAGCACCTGCAGCCCCTGATCACAGCTCTTTTCGGCGGACTCAGCTCTCATCCAAAGATGGCCAGCTCCTGCTGTTGGGCCCTGATGAACTTGGCCGATCGCTTTGCGGGAGAGCCTGGCTGCCAGACCAATGCTCTATCTCAGCACTTCCAGGCCAGCGTACAGCATCTCCTGCAACTCACCGGGCAGACCCAAGACAACCAGCTACGAACTGCAGCTTACGAAGTGCTGAATGCTTTCGTCAACAATGCTGCCAACGACTCTGTTCAAGTGGTCGCATCTCTGAGCGAGGTGGTGATTGACAGGCTGGAGAAGACGATCCCAATGCAGACACAGGTCGTGTCTGTCGAAGACCGTCTCACACTTGAAGAGATCCAGACTTCACTCACATCCGTCATTATGGCCATCATCCAGCGTCTCGAGAAGGAGATCGCACCACAAGCCGATCGCATTATGCAACTCCTGCTCAACGTTCTCACCAGCTTGGGCGCCAAGAGCTCAGTGCCAGATACCATCTTCGCTGCGATCGGCGCCCTTGCCAACGCTCTCGATACCGACTTCGAGAAATACATGCAATCCTTCTCACCATTCCTCCTCAATGCCCTCAACAACCAAGAGGAGCCACAACTCTGCTCCATGGCCATCGGGCTCGTCTCGGACATCACACGCGCTCTGGAGAGCAAAGTCCAACCCTTCTGCAATTCTTTCATGAATGCGCTGCTGAACAACCTACGGGTAAGTAATCCTACCTTCTACGACTACCACTGTCAGCTTTCGCGGCAAGAGGGAATCACAGCTGACTCGGATGTTGCAGAGTCCGACCCTTGGTAACCAGTTCAAGCCTGCGATCTTGCAGTGCTTCGGCGATGTTGCGCAAGCCATCGGTGGTGAATTTGAGACGTATCTCTCGGTTGTGGCGCAGGTCTTGCAGCAGGCAGCCGGTATTACCGTGCAGAGCGAGAACCAAAACAGCTTCGAGATGATGGACTATGTTGTTAGTCTCAGGGAGGGCATCATGGACGCATGGGGTGGTATCGTTATGGCCATGAGGGCGGGTAACAAGAGTGAGCAGCTGACCTACCACCATTGTGCGGACATCCAAGCTAACATGCATCCAGCGAACCTCCTTCAACCATACGTCGACTCGATCTTCTCGCTACTGCAGACCGTCTACAACGACCCGAACCGCACCGAATCACTCCTCCGCTCCTCGATGGGTGTTGTCGGCGACATCTCGGAAGCCTTCCCAAGCGGCGAGTTCAACCAGTACTTCCGCAACGACTGGTTGACCAACATGTGCCGCGAGACGCGCGCCAACAAGGAGTTCACGCCACGCACACAGGAGACTGCTCGATGGGCTAGAGAGCAGATCAAGCGCCAAGCAGGTAAGATATACAGGAGTTCAGTGACACGGCCGTGGTTGTGATCATGTGTTCTGCTGCACCTATCCTAGCACTGCACAAGTTATCCATACTAACTCCCCACCCAAGCTGCTGCGGGCAATGTTACTATGTCCTAAAGTGGCTATAGGCGAAACCGAAGGCAGCACCGAAGGCAAAAGGAAGTCAGGTTGGCTTGACGGCCCTTCCACGTCAGCGAAGCACTTGCGCATGGTGAATAGTCAGGCATCTGTGAGCGAGTGGTCGCGGGAGAGCATTGCGCGTCATCTCGCGGAGGCCGAGATATTTCGACAGACACGGTTTCGCATCGGCACCGGGCTTGGATATGTTGAAACACCTGATCAGCCGCAAGCTACGATCGCGAAGCCGCTCCTCAACGAAGCTGCGAATAGATCCAACAGGAGAATGGTGACGGAGATTCTGTCAACACTCCACTGTGGCGATCCGGACTGGAGTGAAATGACATTGAGCGAGCAGGAAGCTGCAATCAATAGCCTGCTACCGACGCTTCGTTGATGCCAATGCGGGCCCGCTCGACCAGCCTGACAGTTCGATTTTCGAAGACTTCCTCAACCCAGCACCCGCACCCCAGGAACCCGAGGACCCACGCCCTAGCACCGCCCGCGAGCATGTATAACACCTATACAACTTACTACGACACAGTAAACCCGGATCCTAGACACAAACCACACCACCCATGCGCCCACCCACGACACAACACGCCCCATCACCACACACCAAACATCCGATCCATGCGGTACGCCCCGCCATCGATACCCAGGAACCCTCATTGTTTGCCACCGGTCGGAAGGAGATATTGCTTGAAATGCATAGCGATAGGAGGAATATGTCACCGGAGGAAGAGAGACGGAAGGAGTCACATACCCACCTGCATCGCACGCACCGTACCCACTGCTTTGGAAGAGGCCGCAAGACTAGATATCCCAATGCACAACCACCCATTCAACATTGCCCCTTTCCTTTTCGGCACTTGCAGCTCGTTCCTGATCACGTCTTCCCACTCTAACATGCATGCAAATAACCTGTTTGAACAAGCCATGCTAAAGTGACACTCTATCTAGCCGACTCCAGCCGCGACCACAACAACCCAGGCTCCGACCCTCGCCCAAACAAATCCCGCGGCGCGCCCTCCGACCGCAACGACTCGATGGCACAGAAGCTTACGTTTCTCCCGCAAGCTCAGCTACATATCCCACAGTACGAAATCCGCCGCGCGACAAGAAGAGACTCCTTCGACGGCTTTGAAGAAGAATATGAGTACTTGGCACAAGTGAATTGACATTACTCGACAGATCGAACACGGCTGTTCCGGCTGCGCCGTCGAGCTCGCCAACCGAAGCACGTTCACCGCCTACTGCATTTTCACCGCTCAATGCATTCTCGCCGCTCAATGCACAATCTGCGCTCACTGCACGCTCGCCGTTCAGCTCGCCTATTTCGCCGACTTCGCTGGGCAATTCGTTGAGTATCTCGTTGAGGAAGGATGAGCAGTTTATGCAGGCAAGGCATCCGAGGGAGCGGGGTGGACCGGCTGGGAGGGGGAGGGGCAAGACGGTGACTGATTTTGGTCAAGACAGGGGGACTGCGGAAGAGGAGGGCGAGGAGGATGATGATGCTGCGGAGATGGAGGGGGTTGATTGATCAGGTGGACTTGTGGAGGCTGGGGGAAGGAGTTGTCATTGCTATAGTGCAGATTTGGTCGGTAGTGTAGCTCATTTGTCCGTGCTGAGGTACATCACGTGCGCCAAGAATTCCATTGGAGAATCTTTGAACGCCAGCTAGCGTCCGTTTCCGAGGAGCCAATGGCAGCCGGTCACGTGCGCTGAGTATGGACTCAGACGCTTTGAACGTCAGCTAGCGTCGGATCCTCGCGAGCCAATAGACATCCAGCAGCTTCGGGCGACCCTACGACCCTAACGCTTTCTGTTGCTATAGATATGGGGAGACATCGGTTGCGTGGGATCTCTCGTTCGCAATACCCAACAGTAAGCTGTTTGCTGTGTTTGATCGAGCCAAAGGAGAAGACACCCTAGGCTCAGCGCCAACGCTCGACAGCATGTTCGACACGAGGAACGGCAGTAATCAATTTACGTGTCCACCTCATTGTGATCGTCTTCTCACTACCCGCGCCGAGATACCTGTAGGCTGTGAGCAGCAGACATTCGCAGGCCTACCAGACCCAACTTGGTTTTCGCGATCGCGGTCGCGAACGCACGCTCATTGGCCCTTTACGATCCAGCGCTAGCTGAGGTTCAAATTTTTTCCAATGGAATTCTTGGCGCGGGCTTTTGGGTGCCAAGAATTCCATTGGGAGAGTCTTGAACCTCAGCTAGCGTTGAGCTCTCACAGGCCAATAGCAGCCGGTTACGTCACGTGTTCCCTTCGTGAAGAGGAACGCTAAACCTTAGCTAGCGTTAGATCACACGGGCCAATCGCAGCGCGTCACGTGTTCCTTCTAGTGAGGAGGAACGCTAAACCTCAGCTAGCGCTAGGTTCTCACGAGCCAATGACACTCGGACGCAAAATTGTTACGGATCCGACTACATCACGTGTTCCTCTTCGTGAAGAGGAACGCTAAACCGCAGCTAGCGTGGTCTTTCACGAGCCAATAGTCGTTCCACGAACCGCGAACCGCGAACCATCAGTACTCGAGAGAACTCTTCGAAACACTAGCCAACACTTTTTCCGAGTCGCCATGGCACTCCGATCATCATCGATACTCTTTATTGCAACGCACGTCGCTGCGCAGGCAGGCTTCTCTCCGCCAAGTGTCCAGCGCTGTCCTGGCCTTGTCAACGATTCGAGCGTAGCATGCGTCGATCATTACGCTGCGGTCCTGCCTTATCCTTTCGAGCGCGCTGCGGCTGCGAATGGAGCAGATCCGGAGAACGATACGTTTGTAGGGACGTCGGTACCATCGGATCCCTCCTTCGTGCTACTGGAAGATGCATCGTTTGTTGTGTTCGACCAAGCAAGAGGGCTGGGAATTCTGGGCTCCACGCCAAAGCTCGAGAAGATGTTCGACACCCGGAACGACAGCATCCACGAGGCACCTGTTTACGTGGCAGGGCTCAACGTGATCATCTTCTCTCTACCACATCAAGGTATATACGAGCAGAAGATCATTAATCTCAACGACACGCCACCAACGATCGCGGACTATACGACTACGCCACCCGTGTACGCAGTCAACGGTGGCAAACTGTACAAAGGCAAGATCTACTGGGCTTCTGAAGCAAGTCTCAGCTTCCCCAGTCCGAGCAACGGAAGTTTGGTTCAGCAGACACCAGGTATCTACCAGCTCGATCCGTACACCGGAAAAGTAGTCACGCTCGTCAACAACTACTACGGCACCCAGCTTAATAGCCCGAACGACCTCTGGATCGACAGCAAAGGCGACATCTTCTTCACGGACTCGTGGTATGGCTACGCTATAAACGTCACCACGTATCCGGTTCACACACCGGCAACATACCGCTTCCGACCGTCCACTGGTGCTCTGAGCATCGTGGAGAATACGCTCGAACAGCCCAACGGCATTGGCATAAGTCCGGATGGTAAGACGATGTACATCACCGACACTGGCGTCACGAAGTTCGAGCGTGCGCCGAAGGATGTTGTGCCTCGATACACTTACAACCCGTTCGGCGGCAAAAGCGTGTATGCCTTCGATATTCATGAGGCGCCACCTGGTAGCTACATCACCAACAAGCGTCCGATATGGCTGGCGGAGACTTTCGCGGACGATGGCTTCCATGTTAGCAGGGAAGGGTATCTGCTAGGTGCTGCTGGAACGGGTGTAGATGTACTGAGCGAGTACGGGGAGCTCATCTTGCGGATCGAGGTTGGTGGTGCTATCAACAATCTGCAGTTTGCTGGAGCTGAGAGGGATGAGCTGTGGTTGTTTGGGTCTGGTGGGATCTTTAGGGTCGGTGGGTTGGAGGGTATACATGGGATGGAAAAGGAGTAATCGAAGGGATGTCCCATTCATCGCCACCTTGTGCATATGGCGAGTCTATGAGAGTGCCAATGGAGATACCAGGGAGCCCGAGCTCGTTCGGAGGACGAAGCCATGGCAGTCAGTGCTGGCCAGGTGTGTCCAGAGTATTCGTGTTCTATCCAGTATCTAGACATTTTAGGGCTTGGATAGAATATGGATAGCCTCGGTCTGGATAGAATATGTAGCTGGATATCCAGACGGCTATCTTGGTGTAATAATAGCCTATACTTGCTGTTCAGTCGTCTAGTGTTTATTTGAAGTGTTTAAATTCGTGTCGTAGCTATAGAATTAGTGAAGGTGTTGTTAATTTAGAGCGCTCTGATTGGCTGGCTAAACCTCGGACGAGCTCCGTCCGGTCGTAACTCTGCTTTAACTTCTTCCTTCGAGGACACTACCTTTACTAACGCGTCTATTACTAACCACTATGGCCACTACTATTCCCTATATTAACGGACTACCAACCTTAACACCTAATGACTCGATATTACGCATATCTATATCCTCCGACAGCGAAGACGGCGACGCCGATACACCTTCTACCTCTCGGCCGTACGACGAGGCTAGTAGTGACGTCAGTCTAGATATACATATGTAGGCTGGATACTGGATATTCACTTGCTCGTCTGGATAGAATATGGATGACCTCATATCTCTGGATAGAACACACCTGGCCAGCACTGATGGCAGTCGTGGCCTAGAGGGACTGATCTTGAGGACCGCCAGTATCGACGTCCGCATCCATCCATCACACCAGGCATGGACAATCACACCTCCCACGGCACCGGACTGGCTCAGTCTCCTTCGAGGCAATCATGAAGGTGCGGTACGGCCCACTAGTGCCACCGCTGAAACATATATAAGTCTTGCCTTCTTTCCTTTGCTTTCACGACTTCAACAACTGTCTCACCGACGAAGATCTACCTCGAGGCAGATTGCTCTCGAAATTGGCTCCAAACACCAACCACAACGAACATGGAGACTCAAAACGATTCAAACAGCCAGATCTCAGGCAGCGTAAACTCTACGGTGCTCGACACGGTCCCAAACTCTCCTGCCACCCAAGTCGGTAGCACCATCTCTCGTTCGGCCGCACAGCTACAGCTCGATGGCCTTACGCATGCGGACCTGAAGTTCATCGTCGGAGCGGAGATGCACTATTGCGACCATCTCAACGTCTTTGTCGTTCGTCCGGCCGGGTATCAAAACCTGCCGAAACCCTCAGGCTACCTCTGCCTTGGGCCGGCTTCAGAGGTAAGGCAGCTCATCGTCCGGCAATGGAGCGTGCTCAAGAGTCTCTTCAAGCATTCGGGGGTATGTGGTTTCCGATTGTGCAACAAGTGCCGGAACTATTGATTACTGGAATACTGACAGACCGCACAGTTGAAGTACCTTCATGACAATCATGTGACCGGGACCGAATTGAAACTGCAGACATTCCTCGAGTACCTTAAAGCTGGGCGGAGTGTACGGTCAGATTTCGTCCCTCCCACCGGTACCCAACCAGACGACGAGGTGTGGCCCCGGTGCACCGATCTCACCAGTGGCACCGCACGGTACCCGCTGGATACATCTGGCGATAGCCGCGGTCTCACCACCATCGTCATGCGTCACGTCCATGCGCTCATGAAGAACGAGGCCGCTTCTTTCCCACGCAGCGCCGATGCACAGATTGACGTCCTATTGCAAGGCGTCGACCCGGAGAACGTCAGTCGTGGCGTCAAACTACTCTCCTTCACTCGCGACCGGATCATCGATCACAAAGAGGGTTTGGAAGGGTTCTACAAGACCGTGACCAATCAGAACGGCATAACCAACGCCCGTAGCATCAAGTCACTCTTCAAGTACCCTCCTGGCTTCAGTCCTGCGTTCGATACCAAAGTCGATGCTCACCTTGAGAGCGTGGAGAGCGCGGCACGTGCCAAATTGAATGCGAAGTATGGGGAAGCTGAGGGCACGTAATGGGTAGCAAGGTAGGGAAGTGGGCAGGTGAGCGAGGATGTGAAGAAGTGCCAGGCTGCGATCAGCTAAGATCGACGGAGACGCCCATTCGGGTATGACGAGCTGGAAGATCATGCTATGGCTCCGTGGGTTCTCGAAAAGCATTACGAGAGTCTGTAGGTATCACTCGGGTCAGGGTGGCGCGAGGAATATATTGCAACGGCGTCGGAGCGATTGTGCTTAGTAAGTATCCACATATCCACATGCCAGAATTCACATGTGATCGAGCAAGCCACGTGGCGGTGCTGAGAATGAAAAGCAGAACAACACTTCTCCTTCTGGAAAACTCCAGTCCGTCCACAACATATGGTTCCACCATGGCCACCAACGGCAAACGCTCAAGCTCAGCCATGGGCGGCGAAGAGGGCCCACCAGCAAAGCAGCACAAGCTTTTGGCACCTCGGGAAGACTTCTTAGATCCTTCTTCGACAGCAGCAGAGAACAAACCTGTCGACAAACGCGTACACTTTGCACCATCTCCGAACGGGCTGCCAAACGTCACCGCAACCGTGAAGCACCTTGTCACACCATTCCAGCAGCACATCCCGCCACAACCACTGATGTCCACCTCGTCCGCCTCAGCTCCTTCCGATTGTACGGCCAGGCCTCTCCTCCCAACCACATGAGCTGCTGTAGTGCTGACATGCTTTTTAATAGCACAAGGTGTGAAGCCACCGAAGAAGAAGCGTGGCCGACCACGGAAGAATCCAGAAGAGCCATCGCAAGAAAGGCTCTCACAAGAATCAACCGACGACCATCGCTCGCTTGTTTCTCAAGAGATGGGCGCCGCTGCACACGACATGATCTCGCCACAGAAGCCTATCACAAAAGGTAATATCTCTGCAAGCATGTTATCGCGTAGCAAGCTAACGATATTACGTCAGCCTCCCAAACCAGCTAAGACGATCGCACCATAGCCAGGCGCAACGGCACGACAGAGCACGGCACTCCATCAGTCGTTAGTTTCAGTTCTGCAGAGACATGGCGACAGCCCGGCAGCGCGAACGACCTTTTTTTGCGCGGGCTGATCAAGCAGTCTGCAGACTTCTTGCGAGCCAATAGCAATGAGCTTGACGCTAGGCAAAAGGCCTGTGAGGAGAGCGCTCAAGCTGCCAGGATCGCTGAAGTTGCGGCACAGTCTGCACAGGAGCAGGTGGATGCCCTGACTTTGGAGAATGAGAGGCTGAAGTCCGCGATTGAGCAGCAAGCAACGAGACTGGAGGCTGTTTCTGCGGAGAACGCTAGATTGTGCTCCATTGTGAAGCAGCAGGGTGCGAGGTTGGAGCAGGTGGAGGAGTTCATGGACTCGTTGAAGGCTCCCAAGACACTGTGATGAGCAGGGTGAGCAGTGGGGATGGTTAGTGGGTTGGAGGAGATACATCGAATGGTGGAATGGATAGGGTGGGTGCTTAGTAAGTCCGTCACATGTCAGTTTCGCTTCGAAACCGGCGATATCCTTCCTGCCTAGCTGGGTGCGGAACGGCCCACTAGCGTATTCTGATGTGCTGTTTCTGGCTTCGTCGCATCAGCAACACGCTCGAGTTCCCCTTCGGCAAACTTGAGTTCTTCACAGACGAGTTGTGTATCGCGCCAACAAGGGTCACGATGGCCACCACGAACGACAATCAGAACGACCACACCGCGTCGACCACGTCTGCCATCGAAGATGTCAGCGACATGTTCAAAACCGCCGGTCAAAACCGTGTCTCAAACGATGAAAAGTTCATTGCCAGAGCGAATATGAACGACTGTGCCAGCTTCGGGGTCTTCGTCGTCCGTCCGACTCTAGTAAACAAGGAAGATGAGAAGGCAGTCGCCGGCTATCTCATGCTGGAAAACGTCGAAAAACTGAGGGATCTAGTCGCTCGGAGGTTTGGTCTTTTCGAAAGTCACTACAGGCATCACGAGGTATGTCTTTGCCCATCGCCGCCAGCAATACTCATTTGCTGTTGACACTACATACTTACAATATCCACAGTCAGGCTACCACAACGACGACCTCGCCCCACGTACGGGCAATACCAGACTCAGTCTGAAGATCCTCCTCAGGGACCTCACAAGCAAGCTCGTCCGGATAGAAGACTTCGTCCCTGACAAGGACACCACGTTCAAGAATACCATGAGCTGGTTCATTTGCAAAGACGTGGCCCAGACGCAGGACTCCAAAGCACAACCCGGCGTCGCAAACAGTCGCCGCTTCACCATCATCGTTATGCGCCACGCCTTCATGCTCTTCAAGGCGGAACCTCTTTCATTCCCAAGCCGCGCTGAGCCCAGCACCCCGCTACACAACATCTGGTTCGATGCAGTGTGTCCCGAGAACATCAGTCGCGCAGTCTTACCACTCTCGATGACTCGCATCAAGCGCCACAAGATGGGCATGAGTGCGTTTCGTAAGCTTGTGTGCGAGGGCCCGAACCCTGCGCTCAGCACAGCGACACTGTTTAAGTACTATCCGGGACCCACTCCACACCACGCAACACAGCCGGAGCTTTCTCACGTTCAGCAAAGCTCTTCATCCGCCACAGGCAACGACAAGAAGCACTCAAGCACAGACATCGACAGGGAAGACACTCCAGCGGCGAAGCGGAACAAAGCCTCCGTGCTTGGGGAGGACAGTGCGAGAGCCAACAGCAATGAGCTTGATGATATGCAGGTTCTTGTAGCGGAGAACAGCAGACCGAAGCTCATCAACGAGCAACAAGCAGCGAGGCTGGAGGCTGCCGACAAGAAGATCAAGGCTGCTGAAGATGCAGCTCAGGCCGCAGAAGAGAAGGTGGGTGCTTTTGCGTCGGAATGCGAGGAGGTGAAGGTTGAACGTGATAGGCAGGCCGCGCGGCTGCAGCAGATTGAGGCACTCTTCAAGAGCTCCTGATCCTTTGGTTCGGAGACGTCTCGCAGCAACAACAGGCAGGATATGGTACCATCGCAATGCAAAGGCAGCAATGTAGAGTAACTGGGTCAGAGAGGCTCTCAACACCCAAAGCTTCATCTTATCTCGTATCTCCCTAAAGTCATTGTTGCCTCGTCTCGAAAATATGACATGAATACATGTGGCGTTGTGTTGCGAATCGAAAGGAGAAGAGACAATTAGAACACGGAGATTCAAGAAGTCGCCCATTATTACATTACCTTCTTCGCTATTATACAAGAGCATTGCATACTTACTTTCTCAACCATAGAGATGCGTTTCCTTACCTATTCTCCATATCGAACACCAAACGCCAAAACAAAAATCGAAGACTTACCTCCAAACTCACCTCTACGACCCCCCCTGACTCCTCAAACCCTTTCCACTCCCCGGTGTCTTCTCCCCTCCAGACCCCATCGGCGACGTGTTCTTCGGACTCTTCCTCGGACTCTGCCTCCTCGACATAGACGCCACAACCTCCTCGCCATCATCGCCAAAAGCCTCATCAGCAGTAAAAGCATTCCAGTCAACTTCCGCAAGAGGATCCTCAGTCCCCGCAGCAGCAGCTCGAAATTCATCCTCTAGCTCCTGCGAAGCGCGAGACTTGGAGCGGGTGTTACGAGCTGGGCTGTCACCTGCGGCGACGGGGCCGGGCGGAGGGGTGGGGGATGCGACCGCTGCTGCAGGTTGGTGAGGGGCGGTGATGATGGGCGAGGGGCGACGCTTCTGCGGTTGATTTAAGCTTTGTCCGGCTTGTTCTGGGAAGAGCGCACCTAGGATGTCGTAGGATGCTGGGAATTCCTGATATTCGGTGAAGGTGGTTGGTGGGGAGTTGCTGTGGCTGCGCAGGCGCTTGGAGATGGGTGCATTGGGGTCGTTGGCAGCCTCTTCTGCAGAGGTTCGCTTGCGCTTCTGGGACATCGCGGATTGGAGAGCTGCTACTTGATCAGCAGTCATCCATTGGGCTGGATCATGGGGAATGGTTGGCTGCATATTCGCAGCTGGGGCCTGGTACGCGGGTTGGTAGCCTGCTGGCGCAGCACCGAAGTCGAATTCGTCGTCATCAGCTTCCGCATTGATTTCATCATCTTCATCATCAATGCCCTGCTCACCCTTCTTCGCCTGCAGCGCAGCCATGTTAGCCGCAAACGCACCACAAGTACAGCTCTGCGAACCAAACCTGTTCTTGTTCGTAAGACCAGGCTGATACTGGTATTCAGGATGCTCCCTCTTATGCCGTGCCTTCTCCTCTTCAGCGAGCCGGTGGTACTGCTCCTTGACTTCTTTAGACTCCTGCTTCCAAGCCTGTCCAGCGAGCTTGGAAACGTTCTGGTTGTCTTTCCTGCCGAGTTCCTTGAAGAGCTTGGATGCCTGTGCACTGCGGTAGATGATAAACGCATTGCGCGGACGCTTGATCTTTGCCGCATCTTTGCCGGTGCATACGCATGCTTGGACGATTGAGGCCCGGTCGCGCTTGCGCCAAGCACCGACGCCTTGGGCTGCGTGGTTCTGTGCGTTAGCACGATCAGCTCGTTCCTTGGCTGCTGAAGTGTAGACGGCATCGCCAGTTGGCTGGGCTTGAGCGCTCGGATCTTGAGTTCTAGCCCGCTCCTCGAGAAAGGCTGCAGGTCCATACTTACGCTTGTTATTTGGTCGTTTACCTACGGCGCCTTGGGCTGGTGTGTTTACTCGCGAAGGCACGGCAGAGGCCGTGGGTGCGGCTGACGGCGGAAAGCCTACTTGAGGCATTCCGAATGCTGACGGTGTTGCCATTGGGGCAGGAGCCTGGATCACTGGGTAGTACCAACCGACAACGGGTTTGTATGATGGCCCCATTGACATGTCTGGCATGGGATTCTGAGGAATCACAGGTAGTGCTGGCATGTACGGACCTGTGGGAGTAGGCGCTGGCATGGCTGTCATGCCGCCGTAGTATGGCTGGTTCATATTAGCGTCAAAGGCCGTTGTGGGATCAACATACCCATTCCCAGTAGCGTCTCCCATACTCAGAGAAGGGTCGTTCAGCATGGCCGCATTTGCGGGATCACCCATGAACTGGTTCATGTCATCCATACCTTCGGTCAAATTGAAGTTTTGTTGCATATTATTTTCCATGGACTCGGTCTGAAAAGCGGGATTGATGGTGGTGTTGAAAACGTCGATGGTATTCGACTTGGTTTGGTCGATATTATGCAGCGAACCGGTCGTTGCTTGGGGTAAGAGAATCGACTCGCGCTGTATGATGGTTTGGTGGATGTGTAGAATGTGCGAGTGGGAGACGAGAAAGTAGGCAGAACGTGGAGTCGCAATCTCGTTCTGGTAAATGAGACGGCATTTTCTTTGTGCAAAGGTGCCTTGAAAGCCATTGTTCGGACGACACGAATAGATATGGAGTCGAGATGAAAGAAAGTTGTGCTTCGCTCTTTGAGTGGCAGACAATAAGTCGGAGACGACCAATGCCATTGTATGGGCACAAAGAATTGCGTTCGGGGTCGGTTAGCGGCTCGAAGCAGGATGCCCATTGATATGCAGTCCAGCGGCCTAGACGACAAGATGTTCTGCAGTACACATAACAGGGACATCTGCATGGAAGATGACATTCACGCTGCAATACAATGGGTCGACGGGCTCCGTGATGGGGATAGTCGTGTATTGTCTCGCCCTGGGCAGCGCATACAATAAGGCCATGAGGTTCGAAGGATGTATGGAATCTCTCGTGGCTTCAAGGAGTTCCGTATGAAGGGTCTAAAAATGAGCGTCTAGAGGGATCAGTCAGCGTGTGATGGTCCGGAGATGGGAGTAAGAAGAGTGAAAGGAGGGTATTGTCAGGAGGTCTCCAAGCAAGTGTCCACATTATGTTCAGAACAGGTCTGTGTATATGCATTGTTTCATCACATAGAGCATCAAAAATAAAAGGGACTTGACTTACCATGGCTGTATGGTGCTTTTGAGTAGGTATGAAGTCGAGATAAAGTCGGCACTTGAAAGCTGTATTTAATGCCAAGCCTATCACGTGCTGTTCCGCCGGTGCCGAGATCCGAAACTTGGGACCCCACACAGCCCAACGTCTACGTGCAACGGTTTTCTAAGATTCGTCTCCAGTAGCCAATCCACAGCCACTGCCTCGCCGTGCATCGGAGATCGAGGACATCAATGTGTTAGGTCAGTACTGACACTCTTTACGTGCTAGAAAGCCAAGCTTCTACCAGGATAATGAGGCAAGGTCTCCATCTCTCCTTCCGTATCTTCCACACAGCTTCCCTTCCTGGTTGATTCGAACCCGATATCGCCACCTACCATCAAGCACAAGCGAGATAAGAGAGCTTGCCAGCAGCAGAGAAAGAGAACACCTTGAAGGGGTCAAGCGTACACACTTTGATTGAGCAGGTAGGTGAAGGCCTGGAATAGACCTGGGCATGTGGCTCAGGTGGCGGAGCTGTCGATCACCATCCCAGACTTGTATCATAGCTGGAAAAGAGCTGAGCTGACTTGTATTGTAGACAGACACCAGCTACAACGTACAATTGTCCAACATGGCCGTCTCCACCAACAGCGACTTCATCGACTTCATCATCCCGCTGCGAGAGCGCATGAAGTTCTACGACAAGACCCGCCCTCCCACTGATCAGCCCAAGAACGATGCCACCGACCCAGCTCGCGGCATCCCCCAAGGCTTCATCGACGCCATGATCATCCGAGAAGAGGTCTTCGTAAAAGAGCAAGGCGTCCCACTCGAGAACGAATTCGACGATGACGACCAGCTGGCCTTCCACTGGGTCGTCTACGCCTCCGTCCCCGCCAAAGCAAACCCTCATTCGCCAGAAATCAGAGCCCAGAGCGAGGACACCAACGTCCACGGCAGCAGACGTATCAGCACCAGCACCAAGATGCCCATCGGCACAATTCGGATGGTTCCCATGCCGTACCCCCACCCCCACCCGAACGGCAAATACGAAACCGCAGTCCACAAGGACAAAGAAGGCTACTGCAAACTCGGCCGTCTCGCCGTGATCAAAGAATTCCGCAAAGCAGGCATCGCGAAGCTCCTCGTCGACACCGCGCTGGACTTCCTGCGCCGCCACCCCTACGAGACCTTCGCCCACTACGACATTGCAGCCATGAAGAACGCGTCCGAAGGAGCCGCTAGCGTCGACTTCCGCGGTCTCGTGCTCGTGCACTCGCAAGTCGGGGTGCAGAAGGTGTGGCGCAAGTACGGGTTCGAGACGGACGAGAGCATGGGCGAGTGGGACGAGGAGGGCATCAAGCACGTGGGGATGTGGAAGAGGTTGGATGTGGAGCAAGCTAGGAAGAAGAATACGATATGGCTGCCCGGCGGACCCTCGTAGTTTCAGGTGTTCGAGAAGTATGGCTTTTGATTCTTTCTTGTTGCCTTGGCTGCATATCTGACGGCATTTCACGATATGGCGATGGTTGATGATGGATGGTGGCTGAGAGACCCTGGAATTGCTGGAGCATTGAGAGATGGAATTGATTGATGCAAGAATGGATGACTTGATGAGTGATGAGCAATGACGCATGAGTGTGGGTCTGCAGATGTGTTGATCATATTGCGGCTCGCAAAGGAACCACAGAGACTTGTCTTGGTTGACGATGCCATGCACTCTCGCGTCAGAGCTGACTGCTTTGAGGTATGGCACCTCATCGCTCGGCTGACGAGTACGTATCGATATGTTTGGAAGATTGCCGTATAGTGGATCTTAGGTCGCTCAAACTGAATCCTTCATATGGCAGACTTGTGTCATCTAGCTTCAAAGTCCACTTTGCCTTCAGTAGCATAGCGATTGTCTCCCCACCACGGGGGTTATAATCGCAAGCTCTCCGTTCGTCGCGAAGCTGCTTGCCGTCAAATACAAGCATAATCATTTCGCTTGGTGCACCCTCCCTACTTTGAATTATCTTTTTGACCGAGGCAATCGTGGTATCCGTCCATATCTCGTAGTTATGTCGTTTTCCAGTGAGGTTTTGAATAGTCAGGAGGATCGTCCGATGTCCCGGGAAGAGTCTCATGATTGCTGATTTGAGACTTTGCAAAGCTCGACTGCGGTTTTAAACTTCTGCTGCTAGAAAAGCGGCCTTGTAGTATTCGATTGGCACTTGCTGATCCTCCGCAGCATTCAGTAGCATTTCCATGACCTCATAACCCCTACAGCTTGCCGCTTCCAACGCATGCATTCCGAGAGCGGACATAGATTGGCCCGTACGAGGTTCGCATTCCGTCATCTGTGCGCCATGAGCAAGAAGCAAGCGGACAACTTCAGCAGAGCCATATTCAGAGGCAGCAACTAGTGGACTCCGCTTTTGTGGTCCCATGTGTACGCTGGCTTTATGTTCTACCAGACATTTCGCCACGTCCAATCGGTTGTTGATCAGTGACATGTACAGAGAAGTCCCAGACATGGGCTCGTCGTAATCTACGTCAGCCCCCGCCTTCAGCAGTAAACCAAGTTGATGGACATGACCAGAGACGGCAGTGACGCGTAATGCTCGTGACAAGTCCAGCTTGTTTTGGCTGGATACATCGTCGTGCAATAAGTAGTGAACCCACGAGTCGAGCTTGAAGGCACAAGCGAAGGCCAGTCGAGTAACGTTGTAGTCGCTCCAATGGCCGTGGCCGTGGTTGTAAAGATGCTTCTGATAAAGCCTAAACATCGCCGTGAAAGGTTCCCACCATGCGACACTACTCCTGCTATCTTTGGCCATCGATTCAAAGATGTGTGTCTGTGGATATCCAGTCGCTTCAGCTGTCTCCGCGTGCGCACACCCAAACTCGATTGCATAATCCAGGAATGACCGATCCTGTGTATGCCCTGTATGCAGTCGTTCGGTTGCATATTTCCTTGCTTGTGACTGCTCGATAATCTGAACGACAACCTGCTCTTCGACACACACCGCCTTGATGTACTTGAAGCATGAAAGCGCCATAGAATTGTGCGCAGAACCCGCGTCCGTCCAGGGCAAATCCGAGGCGGGTCCAATGGTGGACTGTGCTCCCAATATGTATTGTCGAACCGATTCGTGTATGAATTGCACGCGAAGAGTTGGCACCATCTCTGAGACATTCCATTCTTCAGCCTCGACCACCTCAACGAGGCCCCGTGTGCATGAGGCGAGCAATCTCCTTGTTTGTTCAGGCCGAGTGAAATCTTCCGACATTCTGTAGTCGGAGTATGTAGAATAGTGCTGTCTGAATGCTAACGCGTGATTGAGCTCGGAGAGGGTGAGAGGACGCTTGGCGAAGAGTGTCCACAGTATGATCAAGTTGCGTTGTTCGACGTGTTCGGCCGCAGTAGAGTCAATAAGCTCCTGGAACAGTTCCTCGAGGCGCTGTGGTACAAGGTCGATAATTTTGTGTATTGTTCTGCGAGACTCGCCGTCGTGAACAGCCACCTGAATTTTTTGAATCACGAGAAGTGCCCACAAGAAGATGCCTTCTGCACGGGAGGTAATCCTGGCGGCCAGATCCTCGGCATCAGCATGCTGCAGCTCCGATTTTAGACGCTGCAAGGTGTTTGTGGCGTACTTCGAGATGTCGTTCCGGTTCAGCTGCTCGACAGTGATTCGAAGAGGTTCAGCAACACCGGTATTCGGATAATGGCGGCTTGAGACACAGATCTTGATAGTCGATCGACATGAACCGTCGCTACCAAGACCGGTGATCGTCTTCATCAGATCGCGTGCATCAGACACCGATCCGCATTCGTCCAGAGCATCCACGAAAATCGTGACCTTTACACTCAAACGACTGAGACATCTTTCAAACATCTTTTGCAACTCTTTTACAGTCCAGGCCCAGCCTGACTTCATCGAAGATGTCTTCCGCTTGAATTCAGTGAATCCTTCGTCATCGGTGCAGTGCTTGGGTTCCAGAAGCTGGTGTAGCGTCGAGCGGAAGAAGCCTTCCAGGTTCGTCTCCATCGCAATGCCTCGAGAATTGAAGAAGAAAGCAAGAACTGCTTCTTTTGCATTGGCAGTCTCTCGGGCCAGCGTGTATGCTCGTTTCATTGCCGTTGATTTCCCAGAGCCAGGCTTACCTCGAATCATCAGCAAAGGATTCGACGTTGTTTGGCTGTTCCATTCCTGGTAGCAAGTGTGGTTGAGTAACCAGCTGCACGTATCGTTTTGTGCATCGTCAACGTTGTGGTTCCGGTACTCCATTTCAGGATATGACAGCGATTGCAAGACTCCTGGCCTTGGTCAGAAGAACCTTCATGATCATAGAGTTGGACCTACCCTCCCATTCCATCACCTCCCGCGCGGGCGTCCGTTGGCGGGAGGGATCGGAATTCCTGCTGGCGTCGACGGCAGCCCCAGCGACAGGCGACTGGACTTCCGGGATGCGAATCGACGACAATTGCAACTCTCGCTGAAGTCGAGCCATCGCCTTCTGTGCACCTTCCGCATAAATCAACGGCATATGAACGTCAACGATACCAAGCAGACAGTAAGCGGCATCTTCCTCTACAGTCGTGGTGCGCTTGGCCGCCCACGACAAGCGCTCTTGAACATCAAAGCCTGATAGATTGCCTCTAAGAGCTTGCACGGGCAGTCCTGTTGTGTTCTGGATTTGTTGCTCGAGTGAACTCTTATCTCCGAGCCACCTGCCCTCGACCGAAAAGAACTCGACCTTCGTAGGTGCAATGAGTTCTTGGAGCGTCCAGCCGCGCGTGAACCACGTACTGCTTCGAAAAGATGAATGCCAATTCTTTTCTGTCAACTGAGCATTGTTGTAGTCCATCACAGAGACGTCTTGCATATACACGTAGCACTTGGTCGACTTATGGTACCACTTATACATGGAATTGATCGCCTCCTGGAGCTCCGCGCTGCTGTCCTTGTTGATGCAACAGGTGTCGCACCAAAAGTAAGATATACCATCGCGAGCAGCTTGCTCTGCGCAGAACACGAGCTTTCGATACCCTGCTTTTGTGTGGGCGGTGCCGTTCTCGATATCCTTGAATGTGACTTCATCTTCTTCCCAGCGATGTGATAGTACGGCGTACACGAGCGGAATGCGAGAAGCGGCGAATTCGGTCAGGCAAAACTCATGGGTAGTCGTGCTTGCGCTGCCATCGGGCGCGGCTCGTTGTAGGAGACGCATGTCTACCCGTATCTGGAAGATTCATAACAATGTGTTGCGTTTGCTGGAACAGCCGTGTATCTCGAGGACACATCGTGTAGCAGGATACCGCTCGAAAGAGGGTATCTCCCTGCACCGCCCTAACTCGCAAGGCTCTGCTGAGGTACCTTCTGCAAAGCAGCGTGAGGTCAGGAGATGGCGGAAGAAATAGCCCCGAGGTTTATCCGGTGGCAGCAGCGATCAACTTTCAATGCCTATTTGATGCCGGAACTTCACATGTGACATGGCATGTTGACTTCCAATCGGTATATAAACACGGAGAACATACTTGTCTCTCAATGGTAAGCCATGCCAACCTCGACGCGCCGACAGGCACAAGCGCGTCCCCAAAATCAACACACTCCAACGGCACACAACAACGACGGAGATGACGCGCCAAACGTGACCGAAATCACCCTCGATGAGGAGATGCAAGACGAAGCGCAAGTAGTGGAAGAAGAGGAGGAAGAGGAGGAGATCGGTGATTCCTTTGCCCTTATGCTACGCAGAAGATCACTAATATCTCATAGAAGCGGAGCCTGAACCATTTCCACCCCCAGGACTAAAGGAGATCTCGTCTCTAGCTTCATGGACCGTTAGCACCGCCAAACCAGGCAACGGAGTCGCCGCTCTCCGCTCGCCAGATATCTCTCTTTTCTGGCAGTCAGACGGCCCTCAGCCACATCTGCTCAGCATCCACTTCTTCAAACTCGTTTCGATCGTGCACATGCGCATTTACCTGGACTTCGAGTCAGACGAGTCTTACACGCCTACAAAGATCCAGTTTTTGGCCGGCATGGGTGTACACGACATCCAGGAGTTCGCGGAAATGAGCTTCGAACAGCCTACTGGTTGGTTTGATGTTGACTTCACTCGTGTTGGCCCGGTGCCACCCGAGAAGGGAGACGAGCCGAGGGCAGTGAGGGTGACTGACTGGAGCAAGCAGCCTGTTCTGAGGGCCTTTTTAGTGCAGGTCAGGATTCTGGAGAACCATCAAAACGGCAAAGACACGCATTTGAGGTGTGTGCAACTGTTCGCACGGGACGAGGCGCACGACAGTCAGAGGGAGAGACGTATGCCACAGGAGGTGCGGGCGAACAGCAGAATGCCGCTGCGACCGGCAAGGAAGGGGGGTGCGCCGAAGAAGGATGTGACGGGTATCAAAATGGCGTCGTGGATGTTAGAGCCGGAGTTGCGATGATCACGACTGAGGTTTGGTTTGCATTCGTCCGCTTGCAAGTGCGAAACAAGCATAAACCTCTCTCTGGAGACAGAACGGGGGTACACTATAATAGTTGTTGTATAGTAGGTAATGTGGCCACCTCAGTCTCAACATTGTTGTAAGTGCTGATTGAGCTATGAGTTTACAGTCCTACGCAACCATCTCAAGGATCTCCTTCACCTGCTCAGCCTTCAACAACGGCACCGGATTTGTAGGAGACCAGAAATCGGCCAGAGCTCGCTCCGAGAGACCAGGAATCTTATCCGGAGTAATGTCCATCTCCTTCAGCGCCCTGGGTAGTCCAAGACTTCTCACGTAAACATCAAGCAGATCTCCCAGATCAGACGTGTTCTGGTCAAGTCCTCCTTGTTGGAGCGTTTGCAAAACCTCCGGCTCGGACCACAGGATCTCTTTAATCTTCTCCTGCCTCCTAGCAATCTCAGGCTTGTCCTTGCCATGCAAGATATTATACTTCATCACAGCAGGATTCAGAATAGTGCTAGTCACACCGTGTGGAACGCCCAAAGGCCCCAGTTGATGGCCTATAGCATGACTTCCGCCCATCGGTGTGCCAGATCGGACAGCTTCCATAGCGAGCACCACCGCCAGCTGGCATTGCTTCCTCGCCTCAACATCACTCGGATCCTTCTTGCACTTCAGCAGATTTGGCGCCAGCAGACGTAGCCCTTCTTCAGCTTTTGCGTCGGATCTCGGATTGCCTTCTAATGAGCACAATGCTTCGACACAGTGATCGAAACTCCGGAAGCCAGTGCTGAGCCAGTGGTACTCAGGTGTTGTGAGGCACAGTTCAGGATCAAGGATGATGAGTCGCGAACCCATGCCTGAGTGAAAGAAACCATGTTTATGATTCGTGGAGTCCTCGGTGCCGCCGGCCAGGGAGAAGTATTCGCCACCCGACAAAGAGGTTGGGATGCAAATCAAGGGCACTTCCGGCTCTACAACGTGTTCAGGCTTGTCTTTGCTTTCGACTGAGTATCGAGCAAGCTGATCGGGTGTGCTGATGCTGTTCGCGAGCGCCTACCTGACATCAGCCGATCGTCTTCTTGATAGAGAGTAAGAAGTGTTAATACCAACACAACAAGTTTACACCCATCAGTCACACTCCCCGCCCCAAGCGTAACCACACAATCCACCCTCGCCTCCCTACACTCCTTCGTGATCTGCAGTATCTCTGACCATGGCGTGTGTGGCGTGATACCCTTCTTTACCCCTACCACTTGATCCTTCCCAATAGCTTGTATTAGCAGATCAAGCTTATCCGTATTAGCACAGAGGGATCTGGAAGCCACGATGTAGATTCTTGATGCGTGATAAGTGTCTTTGATATGTTTGGAGCAGGCTTCATAGTATGGAAGATCGTATGAAATGTTTGGCACGGGGAGGTTGAAGTGCTTGACTGGGATGCCTGCTATCACGTCTGCTGGCGGGTTGGTGAAGGCTGGGTGGTAGGTTTCTGATGCCATTGTATTTTGTTGTTCATCGACTGAGGGATTCGTTGTCAACGCATATATACCTTATACATGTAGATCGGCCACCACGCTCCACGGCTGTTGTTCTCCGCGAGCTCTCCGCCCACCCCGCTCACAAGTCAATACGACGTGCTGTTGGTCAGCATTGATATTACTATTGAACGGAACTCCGCTGTGAATTATGGCAATCCAAGTTCAAGTCCTGATGTGGGCGCTCTATTGCGAAGATCGGGTCCGCAGGTTCACAGAAGAAACTTGGAGAACATCGAACATTAAGTAGATACTACCATCGAATTACCTAGGTATCCATGACCGCACCCAAGGGTATCCCGTAATGACGCCTCTCGCTCTCAGTGCACAAAATCAACACACTTCCTCTTCGCCACCTCAGACCATCTCATCCGGCCTGCGAGCGCTCGGGCTACCGCCAACAGGCTTCCTACCGATGCTGCGGCGCCCTTGATACCCTTCCGCTGATCGTCTGCCTGTTGGGTCGGCACCGTTCCTACCGATACCGCCCGACATCACGCCGCCAGAGGAGCCAGAAGCATCGAATGGTGCGCCACCAAACCCACCAGCCTCATTCGAGCCCCAGCCTGCCTGTCGGGTCCACATAGCGTTGCGGAACGCTTCAAAAGGTGAGCCTTCGCCGTATGTAAACGGGATATGGCGTATGAGCGGAACGTGGTTGAATCTGAAGTCCCAGATGCTGGCGTAAACCATTCGGTAGGCGGAGAATGCCATTGTGGTGCCGATGATGGCGCCAGCGAGGACATCATACCAATTGTGGAACTCATCAATCGTGAGCGCGCCACCGATCAGTGTTGCGCCAAGCACAGGCATGTACGTGACGATCAGCTTCCAGTAGGCTGGGTGGTAGTTGCTGAAGACCTTGAGCTTGGCGTTGAGGTAGAGGTAGAGGAAGATGAAGCCGCCGAAGGCTGCAGTTGTGTGGCCGGAAGGGAAGGATTCGAGCGAGTCGTTGATGTCGTTCTCGTCGCCGGTGCATATCTTGCGGTCGTACATGATGCCGCCGAGACCGTTGCCTGTCTGAGCGCCAGAGGTCGGTACTGCGGGCTTGCAGACATCCAGGAAGTGTGGTCGAAGTCCTCCGATCAGCCACTTCAGGAAGACCTGGAAGACGGCTGCAGTGATGAGACTGTAAAGAAGACCAATGACCGCATTGTTGACATCCCAGAAACAGCGAATTCGGATCTGCATGATCAAGAAGAAGAAGATCGGGACCAATGCGGCGAGAAGAGCTGCTGCCCAAATCGGTACTATCTCCTTACGCAGCGGGTATGCGAACTCCGGGTAGATGACATTGCCATCGATGGAGTAGACTGGGAAGGAGCGAGACGGGGCGGGCGGAGCTTCGTAGACCTAAACAGCCTCATCAGTGCCCGATTGAACTGTGAAGTTGGAGGTATACTTACACCCAGACCAATAATGCCCATAACAGTCATCGTCACGATGTCAGGCCAGGTAGATTTGATCCATTGACCGAAAGATGGCTTGGTGAAGACTCCATCGCCACGCGCAGTTCCGCGATCGTTGTTGTGCGCGCGGTCGCTTCTGTTCATGATACCTCTGCGGCCATGTTTCTCGCCGCCGACCGCGTTGGTGGTATTCGGGTCAACCGTGCGAGGCTTGCGGTTGAAGAATCCCATCTTCGCGGTAGAAGAAGTTAAGAGATAAAGATTGGTGTAGAGAAAGGTGAGGAAGGTGAGAGGGAGGAAGTCACAAACAATCAATGGTGTACTTACCTTGTCAAACGCACGGAGGTCTCATGAGGCGCTACGTCGTTAGGTGTAAAATAACATGCTCGCTTGCCAACTTCAACTTGGCAGAAGCGCGCACCGAAGTGACACCACGGCGGGGTCGATGCAGTCCACGGGGTTGTGGCCTCGTCAAGCAATGATCTACGTGAAACAGGGCCATGATTGAGACTCGTCCTGCTTTCAGTGCGATATTTCAAGATGGAGGCGATGAAGTTGGAGGGAGGTCGACAAAAGGGACGGTCAAGCAACTTCAACCGTTGGCTTGGTAAAGCTTCGCCCAAGCTTGGCTCGCAGATGGTGGAGATGTTCGCACCAGGAGGATGGTACAATACCTCTATTGAACCTATAGCGCTGTAGCTGCCCGCAAACATGGACAACGAGCCACAACTCCCCCTCCCACCGCGAGACCTCGAAGAGATCCAACTCATAGACACCTCGTTGACCCTTCCGGCCTTCACATCCCATACCGCATGGACACTCGGCTCGCTGCTTCGGAGCAAACTAATACGCTTCGCCAAACCCTGTGTCATCGATATATCACTGGCACACCAGAACCACTGCCTCTTCCACGCAACGACGCACTCAGGCACAACGCCAGACAATGACTCTTGGGTGAGCCGGAAACGGAATACTGTACTGCGCTGGAACAGCTCGACATGGTATATGCACAACAAATTTGTCGGAGATGAGGCGGCGTTTGCGGCGAAGTTCGCACTTGGGCAGAGCGCTGGGTTATACGCGATTCATGGAGGGGGGTGGCCGGTAAGGGTACGAGGGGTGGAGGGTATTGTTGCTGTAGTGGTGGTGTCTGGGTTGAGGCAGGAGTAAGTCTATCATATGGGAGCATCTTCATATCTGAGGCATCGCTGACTACTTGATGTGTTGTGCAGGCAAGACCATGCTATCATCGTGCAGACCGTGAGCGAGATGCTGCAAGAGCTCAGGGAGGAACTGGAGAGTGAAGCTGACGACCCTGGTGAGAAGAAGAAAGAGGACTGACTCACGCATGCACGCGCAGATGAAATGAAATCCACGATGCTCACGACCATCTAATCTGCTGCTCGTTCCACCTCATGAGCGTCGAGACAATACATCCTCACACAAGACAATCCGTCACGGGACAACACCCGTCAATCACTGACAGATACACAAACCTCCCAGTCTCGACCGCCACTCATTCCGCCTTCTCCGCCGGCAGCATTCCCCACATGCAACTAGTAAAGCTTCGCTTCCTCCAAGAGCGCCATCAATCTCGCTTTCATCTCCAGCCACTCTTCCCCCCATACCAGCTCGTCATCCTTCTCCCACTCTTCGACTTGCTTAATCAGGGCGGTAGCTTTCTCAATGTTGCGGATTTCTTCCAGGTTGGCAGCGGCGGGGGACTTTTCCGCTTGAGATTTCTTCATGGTCTCCCTCATGCTTTCCACGGCTTTTGTGAATGTGGCGAGGGTCTGTTGTCTTTTGGCCTCGATGGTTCGTTGCTTCTTCTCTTCGTCCGTTTCTGGTAGTGGCGGCAGTGTTTTGGCGCCGCCGAACAGGCTCTTTTCTCCCGACATTGCGAGATGGAGGTTTGTGAGCGGTGTCGATGATGAGATTTGGCGATGGAACTGCAATAGCTCAGGTAAGTGAGGTTGGAGGTGCTGATATATACCATCTCCTATGGTACTTCACACTGCTCTGGACAAATAATACCTGCTTGCTGCATCTAGCAGCCGCGTTGTCAGAAACATACAGCACGTACCATCCCTATTCTGCACACTGATACGGTACAAAGGCTGCAACGCGACGCAAACATCAGGCTTTAGATATTCCATTATATTCGTCAAGTTAAACAGTCAAGCAAGACAGGAAAAGCTAGAAAGTTCACCACTTACAGGGACTGGACAAAGACGACCGCTTTGATTCCTTACGGAGGCACGACAATGCTGGGACGAACTAGAAGCATTGTGCGAAATAGGTTGGTGCGTGCTAACGACCACAGTCGTCATACAACCCACAAAGCTCTAGTCTAACAGGCCACGAATGTCCATTCTAGTCTTGAACTGGCAGCCTTGGCCTTCCCGAAGCATAGCATCTCTGGTCTCGACAGCTACTCGCTCACTTGGCACGCTCCCTTGTATCTTTGCTCATCAAGTGCACATCACACTCGATCGCTTCACTCATGAGCGCCTCCATATTTGCCTCAATGCTCTCCAACTCCTCGCTGCCGACTAGGTCCTCATCCTTGGCCGACCCCAGCACCTGCTCCTTGAGACTAACCACGATGGAGGAGATGTGGGCTAGCTCGTTGGACGCAACACGCTGGTCTTCTTCCTTGTACACAATGTTTATACCCTCTCTAGCATATTTGGCTGTCTTCTGGTAGGAGGCAAGAGCCTGCTGCCGTTCGGCCTTGATGGTGCGCTGCTGCTTCTGCTCGTCCGACTCGTTGGCGTTGGCTTTGGCTGAAATGCCATCTGGTGATGGTGGAGGTGGCTCTTTGCCGCCGCCGAAGATGCTGGGTCCTTCTGACATCCTGGAGGTGAAGTGGGTGATGGGGTTGCAAGATTGATTGGGAAAGGGCAGGGTGTAGCTGTAAAGGTACCTTTATATGCCATCTTCTTTGACCCCATCGATACTTCTGAACAACCAGCTTATGCTTGCTAGGGAACAAGAAAGAGGGATCAACTTTACGCTTCCACTGGTTTGCGGAACTGATCTACAATGCTCACGACGGTCTACACTTCTGCGAATGGCTCGACGTCCCTCATGAGTTCTTGTGAGACTGCGCACAGTCAGGACAAGTCGCTTTTGCGCACTGTGCTCGAGAGGTTAGCCGCCACTACAATGATAGCTCACTATGTCTGGCAAATCACGCTACAGATTCTGGCGGAAACGATGACGATAGCTTTTCAATATCTGAGGGCCAAGCATTCTGATTATCTTCTGCTATCAAGCCGGGATCCGACAGCTCCTCAGCGCGGTGTTAGATAGACTGATCACGACTACGCGCCCTTCAACACTGCACACGCCGGCTACTTCTTTCTAGGCAACAGACAATCGGCTACATCCTTCTCAAGTGCCGTCAATAACGCACCCAACCTGTCGAGCTCCTCGCTGCCCTCAAAGTCCTCATCCTCGCGCCATTTGCCCACATGCTTGCTCATAATGGTCAAGAGCGAGTCGATCGCCTCCTCTATCATTGTGTGGAATACTCCTTCGTCGTGGATCGTGGCTATGAACTCTCGGGCTGCATCGTCGAAAAGGAGATAGGTGCGAAGGGCTTGTTGTCTTTTGGTTTTGAGTTCCTCTTGCTCGTCCGACTCTCCGATGATGGCTGGCTTGTCTTCTGGACTGGTGAGTGCGTTGCTGTCTGCTGCTGGCGATGAAGCACCAACCTCAGTCGAGCTTTGCTTTCCTGACATCGTGGAGGTGAGGTGGACGATGGGATTGCGAGACTTCTTACTGCTTGGGCAAAGGGTACAAGCAGCCTGTGAGTACTTATATGGGGTTCGGACTTCTTCTCATTGAAGCTCACAAGCAAGCGCACTCCTTGCAAAACCCGACAAACACATTCAAAGGTCTTACATAACAGTCAAGCACGGCGCAGGGAAGGGTCTTGATCGTGCTTTGTTGTGTCTTGAAATTGGAGTATAATGAACCAAACCGCCAGAGGCAGCAAGATTCACCTGGATACCGACGGAAGTAGACCTTGGTTAGGAACGACAGCGCTGAATGCTGGCTTCATCGCACCATCACCATCAGATCCTTGTCCGGTGGTTTCTGCGAGATATTCCGATTGTATTTTGTGCGCCTTGGATCGAAAGACAGTGCAGCGTTCACATACCTAGTCTACCTGTGCGTTGATCTGGTAGCAAACCGAAGTTGTCCATATTCAAAGTATCTTGACAACTACTTAGTAAGCTTGAAATGTAGCGGACTGTGTGACACTGCTCCCTTAAATCTGCAACATGTGCATGTGATTCTCCTACGCGGCCTGCCAAGCAGTCGAGCACAAGAGCGCCAAGCTACGCTATTATATAGTTTTGAGATACTCCCCCTTTCCATCCAATCAGGACACCAGCGTTGGTGAGTAGATCCGTCTATCCGCCGCCTCATCGCTGTTCGCTAACGCCTTCAAGGTGGTTTAGTGGTAAAATTCGTCGTTGCCAATGGTCTTCAATGCACCAGAAGTCGACGAGCCCCGGGTGTAAGTTCACTTACATCATGAAAATCGATCAATGCTAATAAGCAACAGTCGATTCCCGGCCGACGCAAATTCTTTTTTGATTGAGCCTTCTCTAATGTCAATCAATATTCAATTTACTGTTGAAACACTTTTGCCTCGTCGCGTATCACATCACATGCACTGTAGCGTTTCGCCCAATGACTAGATTCCAAAAAGGTCTATTACTCCACCTGGGTTGATTGCTTTCGTCTTTGTCTCTTCGTATACCTTTTGTAGCATAAGTTTTACAGAAGACCGGTGGATCGTGACGAAGACGTCATGATAGACACGAGTAGTACACAGGAAGGAGATAGATATTGCGTTGGTTCGCACCCTGCACCAGGCAGGTATGCGGCAAATGTACACTTCTAGGGTATCACAATGTCGCTAAAGTCAGAGTATCGCACCGTGAAAGGCAGGTCCCCTCGCATCGCAGGGTGAGGCCATCGTCGACCCACTAGGTCAACAACACCGCCGCAAACGCAGCCACAAGAGCTGTCCTCCAGACTCTTCCATCGATCACTAGCTTGCCGAGTCGTAACTCGGACAATGAGCCGCTCGACGAAGAACCTGAAGACTGTCCGCCTCTGCAAATTCAGTCAGCATTGAACATCAAACACAAAGCGATTGAGACTTACGGTGTCGCGAGAATGTTAGTGCTGCGCCCACCAGGGCAGAAGATGACCTGGAACCCTGCGCCTTGCGGTACGATGAATGTGCTGTGCTGGTCGTCGTAGGCGTAGGAATATGCGTCTGGACAGACTGCCTTGGCGGCTTTGGAGTAGTAATTGTCGGAACATTTACTTGGCCCATCGTAATTGCCAGTGCAGCAGTATTGGTCTTCGTTGTACTTTGCGCAAGCGGACAGACAAGGGTCGAAGACAGGTCTTTGCACGTTGCCATCGGGATAAGGATAGACGCCATCGCCGGGCGCTGTTGGAGCGTGGACTTGCAGATCCCAAGGGCACCACTGTTCGACATCGTCCCAGGTGGAGTCGATCTCGAAAGGCATGGGATTACTCGACGTGGTATCGAGGAACCGCTGATTGTTCTTGTACGGGTAGAAGTTCTGAGGGGCAAGATTGCCGATGCTTCCAACGCAGGACGGGTTGGTCTTACTTCCCGACATCTGCTCCAGCTGGCTGTTCCCGTTCGCGAGCATGACAATGGCCATTGGTAGGTTGTAGCCATCCACCAGGCTGATGTCGTAGTAGGTCTGGCTCATGCCACCTTGCAGTGTGAACTCTGCGAGGGTGGCGGGTGGAGCGCCAGCGATTTGACATTCCAGTGCTCCTCCACAATCTCCGGTGCTGCATGCAGCACCGCCGCCTCCCTGAGCTTGTCCGCTGTCGTCGAAAGAGCAATTCGTCCGGCCCCAGACACGGCCTTGCCAGTCGTCACTAACGTAGATGGTTTGATTCTCGCCAGACTGTAGTTGTAGACCATGTTCGGTCGGGCCAGCGCCGTTCTGCGTCAACATTGCTGGGTAGACATCATCTCCGCACCAGTTGGCAATCACGATTGGCGTGTTCTGGCCGCTCGATTGACGCTTCTCGGGAGCTCGCTTCATGTGATGTTCCGCAGAGCCTTGCAGTACAAACGCTAAGAGGACGAATACAAGCACTCTACACTCCATCATGTCGTCTCAGCAGTTACAGCCGCGAAATGGAGCGTAGCGTTTGGTGGGAGTCAAGCCTCGTTCCAAGTTGCGAAGGAAACGCCGCAGCTTGTACCAGAATTTTCTGCCTTTCCGCTCTGATCGTGTATGGATGCTCGAAGCTGTCTCGCGTAGCTGCTGGGTACTGCGCTTGGTCTTTGTCGAGATCCGGTCCTAAGCGGCCTCTCGAATGGAAAAGCTATCGATTCTGTCTGGATATGGATGGTCTGGGGTAGGGGTCGCCAGGTTGAGAGTCAGTCAGACCAGCTGAGTGATGTTTATACGTGAGGTATGTACATGTGATCGTGAGAGATGTTGAGGAAGGTATAGAACAGCGAGAGATGTGAGATGTGGAAGGGCAGAAGTGAGATTGAAGGAAGTGAAGTCATGGTTGAAGACCAAGACGCCTACTGCCTTGGTCTTGCCTTACCGCAGAGCTGCCGCCGAGCGGGAGCGATCGCCTACTTGTCTCGACCATGTTCATTCCGCAGTCGCCGTTGGTCGCGATGATTGACAGGCAAGCGCCTGCCGTCGCGTTGATGAAACGTGCGAGAGCGGCAGGCAAGACCGGCGCCGCTGACGTATACTAGACTTCCGGGCCGTCGTGCGGCACGTGGTCCGTCTTGCCTCTTTGGACAGTGACATGAGCTTTCGACGACTTCAACATCAGGACAGCAGCTCTAAGCAACCTCTCTGTGCCGCTATAGCTACCAGAATGTCATGGTAGGTTATGTGCTTCATACCAGTCCCGTACCTTCAAGTCTTCTTCAGTAGCAATTTACTCGTACTGTTCCTTGACTGCGACCTTTCGTTCCCCTTGATCCTCTCCTTGATTCGACAGCCCTCTCCAGGTTTTCACAATAGCCGAAACGACGGTCCAAGAACTGAGCAGAAATTCGGAGTTCAAGCAGGCGGACACCCAAGAATGGCTACCCGTTGCTCGTGTGTCGACCAACGTGCATCTCGATCTGATGGACAACAAGAAGTATCAAGACTTCCGACCCTGAAGTCGACACTCCATTGCTGACATAAGCTGCAAGAATCGAGGACCCGTTTCTAGGTTTCAACGAGCTGAAGTGCGAATGGGTCCATGGCAAAGATTGGATCTACCGGACCAAGTTGCCTTCGGCGCCCTTAACAAAGCACAAAGTCAAGCACACTCTCGCCTTCGATGGCCTTGACACATATGCTACTGTCAAGCTCAACGGTGACACCATTCTCGAAAGCGAGAACATGTTCATCATGCATCGCATCGACGTGACCGACAGACTGCACATGGACAAGGAAAACTTACTGGAGATCTACTTCAAGGCTGCGCTCCCAGAGTCTCAGAGGGTTAAAGCCGCTCATCCTGAGCACAAGTGGTTAGGCTCCAATGGAGACATGGCCAGACTAGCTGTTAGGAAGGCGCAGTACCATTATGGCTGGGACAGGGGCCCTGTACTGATCACTTGTGGTCCTTGGCGTGCTGTCCGACTTGAGACGTACGAAGCGAGAGTGGAAGATGCCAAGGTAGACTACGATTTTGGCTCAAGTTACAAGACAGTGACTGGCTGCATAACAGCTACAGTCGAAGGCTCCGCAGGCAAATGTGTTGAGTTCTCGGCCAAGCTGGGCACTCATGAGGTGTTCAAGGGCACGGCGGAGGTCGGTTCCAAGGGCAAAGCGACGGTGGAATTTCACGTCAGCGCGCCTCAGTTGTGGTGGCCTCACGGATACGGCGCTCAGACCTTGTACGATGTGACCGCCACTGTCACCAACGGCAAGGACTCCCTGCACTCCGTGACAAAACGCACCGGCTTCCGTAAAGGCGAATTGATCCAAGAGCCTGACAACATAGGCAAAAGCTTCTACTTCCGCATCAACGGCATGGACGTCTTCTGTGGTGGCTCGGACTGGATACCAGTCGATAGCTTTACACCGCGAATCACCGAAGCCAGGTATCGGAAGTGGTTTCAGATGATGGTCGATGGGAATGAAGTCATGGTTCGTGTCTGGGGTGGCGAAATCTGGGAAGAAGACGTTTTCTACGATCTTTGCGACGAGCTAGGCATTCTAGTATGGCAAGATTTCATGTTCGCATGTGGCAACTACCTAACACACCCTAAGATGCTAAAATCGATCGAGAAAGACTCTATATGTCAGACGAAACGTCTCCGCTATCACCCGTCCTTAGTCATATACGCCGGAAACAACGAAGATTACCAGTCCCAAGAACAGAACGGCCTAACTTACGACTACGCAGACAAGGACCCACAGAGCTGGCTCAAGACTGACTTCCTAGCTCGGTATATCTACGAGAAGGTATGTATCCTCCCCTACACCGCCACCAATATCTAACCGCTACCAGCTCCTCCCCGACATCGTCTCCGCCCACTCCCCCACATCCCCTACCACCCCGGCTCCCCCTGGGGCGACGGCAAACCCACCTCCGACCCCACCGTCGGCGACCTCCACCAATGGAACGTCTGGCACGGCACGCAGGAGAAATACCAAATCTTCGCCTCCCTCGGCGGCCGCTTCAACAGCGAGTCCGGCCTCGAAGCCTTCCCTCACCTTGACACGATCAAGTCCTTCGTCACCGACCCCTCCCAACTGTACCCGCAAAGCGCGCAACTAGATTTCCATAACAAAGCCGACGGCCACGAGCGCCGCATCGCAACATACGTAGTCGAGAACTTCCGCCTCCGAACTGAGCTCGACAAATTCATCCACCTGACCCAACTCGCGCAAGCAGAAGCGCTGGCCTTCGGATATAAGGGCTGGCGTCGCCAATGGGGCTAGCAACGCCGCTGCAGAGGGGCGTTGGTATGGCAGTTGAATGACTGTTGGCCCGTGACCTCGTGGTCGATCGTGGACTACTACCTCCGCAAGAAACCAGCCTTTTATACCATGAAGCGAGCACTAGCACCCATAACCATCTCGGTGGGGCGGGAGCACCACGACTGGAGCACCACGCACGCCCACCCGCCTGGACGCCTCGGGTATGAAGTCTGGGTCTCGTCTAACCGAACTGAGGCCGTGGAGGCGGATGTGGAGTTACGGTATATCAGTATCGAGACTGGCTATGCGAGCCGCACTACTGCTCACATTACGGTTGCGGCTAATGGGACTACGGAATTTTTTCGTGAACGAATAGATGTTGAGGAGGAGGAGCCGCATGTGCTCGCTGCCCGCCTCTGGGTAGGCAGCGAACTCGTATCGTGGGATTGCGATTGGCCGCAGCCGTTGAAATATCTCGACTTCAGTGACAGAGGGGTGGAGGTTGTCGTGTAAGGGGGGCAGATGAGAGTAACAGCGAAGAAGCCGACGAAGGGGTTGGTTTTTGAGGAGAGGGAGGGGGTATGGGTGGGGGATAGTT